>JAABUH010000397.1_pt1 | contig 64536 bp, 60 predicted proteins | sample 5559121 | NCBI WGS metagenome assembly JAABUH01 (sample SAMN10711871, study PRJNA513364) | rock metagenome | isolation source: Antarctica rocks | place: Antarctica: Victoria Land, Battleship Promontory nord | collected 2015-12-28 | reverse complement strand
CGCTCCGGCGCGACCACCATCGCCGCCGCCTGCCGCTATGACGCGGCCCAACCGCACGCCGCCCTCGCCTTGCTCGGCCTGGCCCCCGACAACTAAATGGCCCTGTAGACGGATCGCCGATATTGATCGGCAGGCCCTGCTAGTGATATAGTATCTTCAATACTCTATGTTCGCGCCTGGCGCCCGGCGCCCCTCCCACGACCACTTCGTAGCGGAGGATAATCATGTGCATCGCCTCGCCGCGCGCCTCGTACCCGTCCTAGCCCTGACGCTGTGTTGCGCCGCGCCGGGCGCCCTCGCCCCGCCGGTAGATACCCGCGCCCACGTCCACACCACGACCTTCGCAACCTGCCCGTCCCTGGGCGGGGGCGCGTCGCCGCCGCCGCCGGCGCGCATCCTCGCCCCCGCCGCCGACGCGATCGTTTCCACGACGGCGCCGCTGGCCGTGGCCCCGCCCGCCGAGGCGCTGCACGATGTACAGGTCTGCGCCAGCTTTCGCTATCGGGATGTGTACGGCGTTTGGATCGCGCGCACCATGCCCATCGCTACGTTGACGGGGGACGCGTGGGCGTCGTCGTGGGACGTGTCCACGCTGTCGAGCCAGCGGGGCATCACGCTCTCGTTCATCGCCAACGCGCCCGGCGTCCAGACCCTTGTCGGCACGGTGAGCGGCATCGTCGTCGACCATGCCCCGCCCGCGAGCGCGGCGGCGGCGCTCAGCCCCTATCAATACCTCGCGCCGGGGGGCGACCTATACGTGTCGCCCGGCGCCTCGGTCTCACTCACGGCGGCCGACCCGTCCCTCGACGACGGCAGCGCGGGCACGGGGGCGACCGTGCGCTACACCCTCGACGGCGCTCCCCCGCTGATGTACACAGCGCCGCTGGCGCTCGACACGGCCGGCGCCGGCATGCACACGATCGCATATAGGGGGACGGATGGCGCCGGCAACGTGGAGGCCCCGCGCGCCCTCACACTCACGCTCGACACGGCGCCGCTCACTGTGACGCCGCTGATCACGGGCGCGTTCGGACCCGGCGGCGCGGCCAACGCGCCGGTCACGATCACTCTCGCGGCCACGGACACCGTCAGCGGCGTGGACAACATCTCGTATGGGCTATCGCCTTTATTGGACCACACCTACGCGATGGGCCAGCAGATCGTCGTATCGACGACGACCGTGCTCTACTACGCCGCGACCGATCGCGTCGGCAACGCCTCATATGGGACACTGCCCATCACCATCAACGCACCCATGCCGACCGCAACCCCGCCCACGCCAGCAGAGGTACCGTCCACCTCGACGCCGTCCGACGCGCCAGGGGGAACCGGCGCCACGACGCCGACGCCGACGCCGACGGCCGTCATCGGTAGCTCACGCACGCCGACCATGACCCACACGCCGGCGGAAACGCATACCACCACACCGACGCGCACAGCGACGGAAACGCATACCACCACACCGACGCACACAGCGACCGCTGTCTCTAGTACCGCTCGCTTGAAAACATTCCGCACGTTCCACAAGCGTGAAGCGGGTGTTTGACACGCGGGACATCGTGCTGAATATGCGGAGAAATCTCTGTCGTGTGGTACTAGTCCGACCGACACCCGCGTCCCGACCGATACGCATACCGCCACGCCGGCGCACACGCCTACGGAGACCTATACGGCCACGCCGACGCATACCCCGACCGATACGCATACCGCCACGCCAGCGCATACTCCGACGGAGACCCGTACCCCCATGGAAACCTATACGCCCACTCCTACTCACCCAGCTACGCCGACCCGCGCCCCGGACCCCACCCACACGCCCACTCCGACGCATACACCTTCGGCCGGGGCTCACGCCGCGCCGCGAGCCCCGGCCGCGACCCACACCCTATCCCCGACGCATACACCAAAGACGCTCCCGCGCGCGACCAGGACGCCGCGGCCGGCTCCGTCCTGGCCCGCCATCGACGGGCCACCGATGCTGAAGCGCCAGCCGCCGTCGAGCATGGCAGGGTTGCCGCCACCCCTCGGGACGGTCCACATGCACGTCTTTCCGGCGCCCACCCCGCGTAGCCCCGCGACAGGGCGTTGCCCGAAGGGGAGCCTTTGCGCGCACAAAAAGCCGCCGTCACGGGACCTTGCTCACGCGCGCCTGCCGCCGAAGCGCCACGAAGCGCGCCGGGTCGCGCAACACAAAATGAGCAAATGAGCAACGCAACGCGAAGCAGCCCCTTGTCTTCGCGCGCTGAAGGCCACAGGCCGCTCCCCGGCGCGAACGGGCGCGGACGCGGGCCGCTACTCGTCGCCGAAGATGGTGCGCAGCAGGCGCGCGGCCTCGACATCGCGGTCCCAGTGGGTGAGGCCGTTGCGGTAGCGCAGCACGTAGTACCCGCAGCGCTCGTTGGGACACAGCGAGAGCAGTGTGAGCCCCACGTCGGATGCCCCGGCTGTCGTCCCGGCGTCCCGCCCCTCGTGCCGTCCGCGCAACTCTTCGCCCCATGTCCCTTGGCGCGACATGGACGGCTCGCGCTCGCCACGGTGGAACCGCAGGCTCCACTGCTCTAGATCGTCGTCGCAATAAGGGCACTCGTGGAAATCCTGCACCGTTCCCCCCTTTTCTCTCTATCTCCGTGTCTCCGTGGCGCGAACCGTTCCCCCCGGGTCAGCCCCCGCGCAACGCGGTAACGCCGACCGACCCCGGCCCGAGATGGACGCCGACGACGGGGCCGAGCGGCAAGGCGGGGACATCTTTGCCGCCGTGGAGCGGACGGATTAGCGCGGCGAGTTCGGCGGCAACCTCGGGGGCCGCGCTGTGCATGATGTAGACGTCGTCGAACGGCGTCCAGCCCTTGGCGATGTTCGCCATCTCCTGCAGGGCCTTACCCCGGGTGCGCACGCGCTGCAGCGGCGTGACCTGTCCGTCGCGCAGCGAGATGATCGGCTTGATGTTGAGCATCGTGCCCACCAGCGAGCTCGCGCGGCCGATGCGCCCGCCGCGTTGCAGGTACGTCAGGGTATCGGTCATCAGCAGCAGTTCCAGGCGCGGTATCAGGGCGCGCACGGCCTCCGCGATCTCCGCCGCCGTCTTGCCGTCCCGCGCCAGGCGCGCGGCCCGGATGACCAGCATGCCCATGGCCATGGAAACGGCATGCGAGTCGATCAGCGTGACGCGCGCCTCGGGCATGTTCCGCGCGGCCAGCGCGGCGCTGTTGTAGGTGCCGCTGAGGGTGTCGGCGAGCAAGATGGCGACGATCTCGTGGCCCTCGGAGGCCAGCCGCCGGTAGGCCTCCTCGAAGAGGCCGGCCGGGGGCGCGGCCGTGCGCGGGTGCGCCTGCTCGCTCTGCAGCATGCGGTAGAACGTCGCCGTGTCGATGTCCCGACCGTCCACATAGCTCTTGTCGCCGAAATTGATCGAGAGCGGGACCACGGTCACGTCGAGATCGCGCGCCAGAGCCTCGGGCAAGTCGACGGAGCTATCGGTGACTATTTTGACCATCTATCCTCATTCCATCGACATGATGTAGGGATAGTGCGGCTGGCCGCCGCTCACCACCTCCACCTCGAGCGCGTCGTAGCGCCCGTTGGCCGCCCTGGCCAGCGACCGCGCCCCCGCCTCCGCCACGTCCGCGCCATAGTAGATCGTCAGGACCTCGGCGTCGGCCGCGCCCATCTGCCCTATCAGGTCGAGCGCGACCCCGTCGCACTCGGGGCCGACGACCGCGGCCACGTCGTCCAGCAGGCCGAGCGCCTCGCCCGCGCGCACGGAGAGGCCGTCGAGGCGCGCGTTGCGCACCGCGACCGTCACCTCTCCGGTCCGCACCGTGGTCATGGCCTCGGTCATCGCCGCCACGTTCGCCGCGAGATCGGCGTCGTGCAGGTAGGCCACAAGCGCGGCCATGCCCTGCGGGACGGTGCGCGCCGGGACGATTTCGACGCGCTTGCGCGCCAGACCGCGCGCCTGCTCGGCGGCGAGCAGGACGTTGCCGTTGTTGGGTAGGAGCACCACGTCCTCCTGCGGCAGCGCGTCCATCGCCGCGAGCAACTCCTGGATGCTCGGATTCATGGTCTGGCCGCCCCGCACCACCGCGTCAGCCCCCAGCGAGCGGAACACCTCGGCCAGCCCCTCGCCCGGCGCCACCGCGACGATGCCCACGCGTCCCGTCGCGCGCAGCGTCGCGAGCGCGGCCGGGACGGGCGCGCCGGACACGTGGCTCCCATCCCCGGCGCCCTGTCCCTCGGAGCCGGCCGCGGCGACGAACGCGTCATGCTGGGCTTGCATGTTGTCGATCTTTATCTTGTGCAACTGGCCGAGCGGAGCGACGTAGGAGAGGACGCGGCCAGGGTCCTCGGTGTGCACGTGGACGCGGATAAGTTCCTCCTCGCCGACGACGAGGGTGGACGTACCGAGGCTGTTGATGCGCTCGCGGATCGTCGGGAGGTCGAGGCCGAACCCAGCGATGACGAACTCGGTGCAGTAGCCGTAGTCGTCGCCGTGCTCGACCTGCGCCAGGTGCAGCGGCGTATCGCCGGCGCCGGCCACGGCGGCGCTCTCGACGCGCGCCGGCTGGCCGTGCAGGTAGCGCGCGAAGCCCTCCAGGATCAGCATGTAGCCCTGCGCGCCGGCGTCGACCACGCCGGCTTGCTGGAGCAGCGGCATCTGCGCGGTCGTGCGCGCCACGGCCGCGCGCGCTTCCCTCAGGGTCGCGTCGAGCACCATCAGAGGGTTATCCTCGCGCGCGGCCGTCTCCGTCGCGACGCGCGCCGCCGCCGCGGACACCGTCAGGATCGTGCCCTCGACCGGCTTCATCACGGCGCGGCCGGCCGTCTCCGCGGCCGCGGTCAGCGCGCGGGCCAGGGTCGCCGCATCCAGCGCCGTCTCATCCTGGAGGGCGCGGGCGAAGCCGCGCAGCAGCTGCGAGAGGATGACACCCGAGTTGCCGCGCGCCCCCATCAGGGCCCCGTAGGCCGCGCGCTCGGCCACTTTGCCGACCGCGGCGACGCCCCCCGCATCGCGCGCCTCGCGCAAGGCCGCGTTGAGCGTCATGCTCATATTCGTGCCCGTGTCGCCATCGGGGACGGGGAAGACGTTGAGCGCGTCGACAGCGGCCCGGTGACCCTCCAACCACGTCGCGGACGCCTCCAGCGCCGCCAGCAAACGACGGCCGTCGCAGCCGGGCGCGGTCATCGACCACCTCGAGTAGGGTATAGCGCGGCGCGCAGCCCCTCGGCGGGGCGGCGCAGGCCATCGTCGCCAACTCTAACGGCCATCCTCATCCTCTTCACCAGCCTGACTAGTCGTCGTCGGTCGTCGGGCGTCGGTCGTCGGGCGAGCCGTCTGACCACTACGTCGTAATGCGCAGCCCTTGCACGTTGACGTTGACGCGCACCGGCACGTCGCCGAGGGTGCGGCGGGCCGCGGCGCCGACGCCGTTGATGATGTTGTGCGCCACCTCGGAGATACGCGTTCCGTACTCGACGACGACGTAGACGTCGATACCGACCGTCTTGTCGTCCATCGTCACGACGATGCCGCGCTCGTACTGGCCCTCGTCGAGCACTTCGGCGCGCCCGCCCTTGATGCGCTTGCCGGCGATCCCGACCACGCCGTAGCACTCCAGAATCGCCGCACCGACGACGGCGACGATGGCGGCCGGCGCCACCCTGATGTGGCCAGCCGGCCGGCCGAGCTCGAGACTATTATCGCTCATGACCATCCATATATAGACGCACAGCCTATCTGTGCAATATGCGTACCGGCGATATGTCGCAACAGGGCGTATTATACACCTCGCGCGCGTGTCGCGTTTGGACCCCTATGAGCTGACGAATAGAGTGCGGCCAGCCCTGCTGGCCGCGGGGTAGCCCGGGGCCACCGGCGCCGGCGCGCCGCGATCGCAGGACGCCGGGGAGCCCTCGCTTCTCTACACCCGCTTCACCGGGGCCGTATGATTAATGATCCGTGACGAGCGGGGCGTACATGGCGGGAACGCGCTGGCGCAGCAACTCCTTCACGCGCACCGGCGCCGTGGGGAATTGCCCCGAGAGGGAGCGCGTGTCGAGCTCCAGCGTGGCGACGCCAGGCTCGTCGCCGGGAATCAGCGCGTCCGCGCTCCCCAATTCGGGGCCGAACACGCCACTCTCGCCCATGCCGTTCGGCGCGCCACGATTGGCGAACGCGACGACTGTGTTGTTCTCGCGCGCGCGCTGGCGCCACAGGTGGGAGTGGCGCGGGTCCGCCGCGCGCGCCCGGACATCGGCGAAGGGGACGGCCGACGCGGGCAGGCCGCGCGGGGTGGGCCCCGCGAGCGCGGCGGGCGCGCAGATGACGTCGGCCCCACCCAGGGCCAGGACGCGCGCCGGTTCGGGGAAGAGCATGTCGCGCCCGTACAGCAAACCGACCCGCGCGCCCGGCAGGTCGAAGACAGGCAGCCCCAGGTCGCCCGGCGCGGCCCACGCGCGCTCCGCTCGGTCAGGGTGCAGGGCGCGGTAACGCCCCACCACTCCATCAGCGCCGACCAGCGCCGCCGTCAGGTACAGGCGGTCGCCGTCGCGCTCGACGAGCGAGCCGGCGACGTGGGCGCGCACGTCCGCGGCCAGCGCGCGCAGCCAACGCACCGTCGGGCCGTCCATATCTTCCGCCACGGCGTCGGCCTCCGCAAAGCCCACCGGTGGACGCTGTAGGAGAGGCAACGCGGGCAAAACGAGTAGATCAGCCCCGCCCTCCGCGGCGGCCACCCAGCGACGCAATGCGTCGCGCTCCTCGGCGCCGATGATCAGCATAGACGCGCCGTGCTCATCGGGAGCGCCGGCGGCCGGCTCGCCGTCCACAATCGGGCCGTCCGCGGCGGTGCGCCGTCTTGGCGCGAGCGCCCCCGGTGTAGATAGCGCGCCCGTCTGCGCGACGGTCACGCGCAGGAGACGTCCGCTGTCGAGGCCACGCGCGCCGTAGAGGGCGTGGGACTGCAAGGGGTTCCACAGGTAGGAGTGCTGAGCCAGCGACGTGTACGCCGCGGGACGGCGATCGCCCAGCTTGTCATCGGGCAGCTTGTCGTCGGGCGCGAAGGGGCGCGCGCGCGTGCGCGCCAGGTCTACCTCGCCGTAGACGATGCCCTCGCCCGTGTCGCGCATCGCCACCACGGCGCCGTCGGGGTCGAGCACACAACTTCCACCGCTGAACTGCACGCCGCGCTCGCACCCGAAGCGGTCGGCGGCGACCAGGTACATGCCGTTCTCGTAGGCGCGCGCCATCCAGGCCGGGGCGGGGGCCTTCTCGTCGAGCCAGCAAGTCGGGAACAGGGCCACGTCGCAGCCGGCCACGCCGAGTAGGCGCGCTGGCTCCACGTAGTCGGCGTCCATGCAGATCAGCAGCCCCAGCCGCCCGTAGGGGGTGGCGACGACGGGCGGCCGGTCGACGCTCTCGGCGGCCCAGCGCGGCTCGGCGATGAAGGCGTGCGACTTGCGGTAGGCGCACAGCAGCCCCCCGGGCCCGACCAGCGCGGCGGTGTTGTAGTAGAGGTCCGTGAAGGGGTCGCGCTCGGCGAGGCCCACCACGATATAGCAGCCGCGCCGCCGCGCGATCTCCGCGAACAGATCCGTGACCGGCCCCGGGACCGTTTCGACCAGCGGCGTGATCTCGGCGCGGTCGCGCCAGCAGTAGCCGGTGACAGCCATCTCGGGCATCACGATCACCCGCGCGCCGTGGCCGGCCGCCTCCTCCGCCAGCGCAGCTAGCCGCGCCACGTTCTCCTCTTTCGCGCCCAGCCGCGGCTCGAACTGCAGCGCCGCCGCCGTGTACCGCTCGCCCATACTCCCTGTCATTCCCCTTCAATGTCCTCGCGCGCCAGCTGCCCGCTCCGCTGGAGTTTCCCTCTCTACGCCATCGTGGATCGCGGCGCTTGCTGCTCTCACCCGACCTCCTGCATGACCCTGTCCACGAACTCCCACTCGTAGCGCCGTAGCCAACGGACGACGTTGCGCAAGTATTCAATGCGGTCGAGCACGATAAGTCCGTCACTCCTACGCCCGCGGCAACCCAACCACCAGAGGACGGTGATAGCGCCGCGTAACCGCATGAGCCAGGGCAGGACCTGCGCCTCCGCCTCTGTCACTGGGAGCCACCGGGCGTAGCCGCGGCAGAAGCGGCTGACCGCGTCCCACGGCTCCGGATCTTGCCACACGCGCATCGTCATGCGCAGCCCCATGGCGATATCCAGCGCTCGCGCGGTGGGCGCGGCGAACTCGAAGTCCAGCATGGCGCTCACCCGGCCCGCTTCGACGAGTACATTGGCTGGCGTCACGTCGTTGTGGCATAACTGCCAGGGCAAGGCTCGGTACGGGCCGTCGACGAAAGCCCGCAGCTGTCCGGACTCTTCTCGCCACCAGCCGCAAAGGTCATCAGTCCGCGGCGTGTCCGGGAGGCCGAGATCCGTCGCATTGAGCGCGAAAGGATCGAGGGACGCGGACGGGAAGCCGAACAGGGTCTGGAACAAGGGGCGACCGGGGCGGGGCATGGGCGGATACTGCTGTAGGATGGTGAGCAACTCCCCGGCAGCGTCCCCCAACAGCTCGACGTGGTCGGGATTGGCGGGGTCGAGGCGCGCGCCAGGCAGCCACGCGGTAAGGGCGGCCCATCGGTGTGGGCCACGCACGAGTGATGTCCCATCACGCGCGGGGACGGGCGCTGGCACGGCGAAGGACAGCCCCGCCGCGGCGAGCCACCGCAACAGGCGATGCTCATAGTGGATCGCCGCCGCGTCTTCGTAGCTTGTGTACGTTTTCCAGACGAAGGCGCCTGCGCCGGTGCGGATACCGACGCTTTCGTTGTTGACACCTTGGTGCGGCAGGGCGACGGCCTCGATGGGTAGCGTTAGATCATAGCTGGACAGGGGCAGGACCACGGCATCAGGAGCGTGAGCGTCAGCGCCCGCCTCGTCCACGGCCACACCCCCTTCTCGCGGCGACCTGCTCCTACCCTACCCGTCATAATACCGTAGAGTCGCTAGGTCGATGTCTTTGGTCAGCCCTTTAAGCCCTTGGTAGATCAACCCCGTGCCCCCCACGAGGTAGACCCGGCCCGGCTCGCAGACCGCGCGCCCCACCCGCCGCAGAAACTCCTGCAGGCCAGTGGCGGTGACGGGCTCGTACTGCGCATCTACCCTCACCGCCTCGGCGGTTGTACGTGTCGTCGTCGTCACGGCCCGGACCCTGCGGCGGCTCGGAGGTAAGCGGCTTGCTACACCTGGGACTGGAAGGGGAAGCCACGGTCTTCCAGGTCGCGGCGGATCGCCTGCTGCACCGCAGCCGCCTGGATGATGGCGGTGCGCGCGTCCTCCGCGGTCGGCTCGGGCTCGCCCATGTCCGGGTAGCGCGTGTCCACGCCGTAGAGGGAAAGTTCGCCCAGCGCGCCGACCGCCTTCCGCGTGTGCCAATCCGCGGGCAGCAGCTCGACCAGATCGTTGAGATCGTGCGTCCGCTCGAAGGACACCCCTAGGTAGGCCAGCGCGCCTTTGACCACCTTCTCGGCTGCCTGCTGCGCCCAGAACGCCACTTGGTAGGGCTCGAAGCGGTCGGGCGCGTCCTGCGCGGCGCGAGCGGCCCGCATATCGCGCGACAAGTAGCGCAGCCAGGCACGCGCCCGCTGTATCCGCACCTCGCGCGTCATCCCAGGGCCTGCCGTCATACCAACGCCCCTGGCGCCGCCGCAGCCGCAGGAGGCTCCGTTGTCTCCGCCGCCTCCGCGCGCCCCTCCGCTTGGTAGAGCGTCACGCCGCGCTCCTGCGCCCAATGCAGCACGCTAGTACCACACGACAGAGATTTCTCCGCATATTCAGCACGATGTCCCGCGTGTCAAACACCCGCTTCACGCTTGTGGAACGTGCGGAATGTTTTCAAGCGAGCGGTACTAGTGTAATCGCCGCGCGCTGCCGCCAGGCGCGCCGGCGTGGCCGCGAGGATATCCTTGGGTAACCCCGCGCCGGAGAGGCGGTTATAGAGATCGGCGCGGACGTGGCGCGTGTCAACGCCCTCGGGCAGGACGACGAGCAGATCGACGTCACTGGTGGGACGATGGTCGCCGTGGGCGCGCGAGCCGAACAGGATGACGGCGAGCGCGCGCGGGCGCGCCTCCCGCACGATGGTCTCGACCATGCCCCGGATAATCCCCTCGGCCGAGTCGCCAGCGAGCGGGTTCCGGGTCTGAGTTGTCGGTGTCGTCGCCATGTATCCCTCCTCTACGGACATCCTACCACGCCGCTGAGTCATCCCTCATCACCTATCGCGTCGCAGTAGAGCAACGGGCGACATCGAGCATGGCCCGCGACAGATCCACGCCGATCATGAGATGGACGCGTCGCGCCAACTTGCAGGGCAGCAGCCCCGTGCCGCCCAGCATCGACGATCGTGGCGGATTGCCGTCTTTTTCCTTCCAGTATACCCCGCCCCTACCCCCTCACACCGTCGCGGACCGCGGCGATCGTCGTCCGCGACGCAGCCGCCATGAGGCGCCAATCGGAGAGGACCGTGACGAATTGGGCTCCCTTGCCGACCATGCGCGCCGCGTAGTCGGGCGACCTGCAGTGTATGCCGGCGACGACTCCGTGGCGGCGGGCCGACGCGAGGATCGTGTCCAGCGCGGCGACCACGCGTGGCTCGGTGGGATCACTCCGCTCCGAGCCCCCCATGCTCTGGCTCAGGTCCACGGGGCCGATGTAGACCGCGTCGAGCCCCGGCACGCTCAGGATGTCGTCGATATTCTCGACCGCCTGCGCGGTCTCGATCATCGCCATGGCAATCATCTGCCGATCGGCCTCCTCGGGGTAATCGCTCCCGGCATAGATAGTGGCCCGCGTCGGGCCGAAGCTGCGATAACCGCGCGGCGGATAGCGGCAGGCGCCGACGAACGCCTCGGCCTCGGCGCGCGTGTTGATCATTGGGCAAATGATGCCGTAGCACCCGGCGTCGAGCATCTTCATGATGATCGCGGGATCGTTTCACGGAACGCGGGCGATGGGCGCGACGGAGGTGGTGGAGATGGCCTGCAACATGGTCACGGCCGCCTGATAATCGACGAGGCCGTGCTGCAGATCGATGGTGAGGCTATCCCAACCTTGGTGCGCCATCACTTCGGCGGCAAACGAACTGGGCAGATGGAGCCATCCGTTGACGGCGTATCCGCCGCCCTTCCATAGGCCGAGTAACCGATTCTCACGCACGGTATCCTCCCCGGGATGTAGCCTCGGCCGCCGGTTGGCGCTCTCTTATCTCCTCCAACCAACGGTGTAGACGAGCCGTCACCGCCTCCGGCTGCTCACACGCGCTCAGGTGGCCACAATCCTCGACGATGGCGAGCCGGGCGTCTGGTATGGCGGCGGCTATTGCTTCGTGCAGCGCGGGAGGGCACATCGTGTCCTGGCGGCCGCCGAGCACGAGGGTGGGACAGGCGATGACCGCGAGCGAGGACCAACTGTCCGGGCGCCCGATCTGCGCCCAAAGCTGATGCGCGTAGCCCGTCGGTCCAACAGTGTGAGCCATCCTGCGGATCGCGTCTGGTAAGGAGACGCCCCTGCTGCCGCTGGCCTCGAGCAGTGAGGGAATCCATCGCTCCTCGACGAGTTCCGCGAAGAGACCGCTCTGCGCCATCTGTATCTCCTCTCGCCACAGCGCGATCTGGCTGTCGTCCGGCGCGGCCGGATTGGTATCGAGGAGCGCCAGGGCAATCACCCGCCCTGGCGCCCGGCGCATGATCTCGAACGCCACGATCGCCCCCAGTGAGAGTCCGGCGAGCGAGAACCGCGGGGGCGCCGCCTCCAGCGCGCGCTCCGCCATCGCCGCGATCGAGTCGTCGCGCGTGAGATCGCCGACGAGAGGGGCGGCGATATCGGCGAGATATTGCGTCTGGTGCTCCCAGAGCCGCGCGTCGCATAGCGTGCCGGGCAGCAGGACGAGTGGGACGCGCCCCGCGCCCCTTGCCTCTGTCACTTCACCGCCCCCATCGTCAACCCTTGCACGAAGTGGTTGCGGATGAGCAGCGATAGGACGAAGACCGGGACCATAATAACCAGGCCGGTGGCCGACATCCAGTTCCACTGGATGCCGGTGGCCGATACGGTGCCCATTAGACCGACCTGTAGTGTTTCGGCGTTCTGGTGGGTCATGATGAGGGGGAACAAGAAGTCGTTCCAGGTCGTGATCAAGGCAAAAACCGAGGCGACGATGATCCCCGGCATCGCCAGTGGGAACGTGACGTGCCGGATGATGGCCATTTCAGTGCAGCCATCGATGCGCGCCGCCTCTTCCACCTCACCCGGCAGGCCGTCGACGAACCCTTTGATCATCCAGATGGCGTAGGGCACGACGGCGGACAATTCGACCACGATCAGCGCGGCCTGGGTATCGATAAGATTCAGGCTGCGGAACAGGTTGAAGTAGGGGATGGCCACGACGATGCCCGGGATAAATTGAGTCGCCAAAATCCAGACCAGGAGGCTGGTACTCCCCGGGAAGGCGTGCCGGGAGAACACGTAGGCGGCCATAACCGAGATGGGTATGGCGATGATGATGGTACCCAGCGCGACGATGACGCTGTTGAGCGCTAGCGGGCCAAAGTTGAGCGGGGGCGAGAAAATAGCGGTGAAGTTAGATAGCGTCGGGGGAAACGCGAGATCGCTGGTGAACATGTAGCGATCGGGCTTGAACGCGGTCAACGTGATCCACACGATGGGGAACAACGTGAAGAAGAGGATCAGCAGGATGCCGACGCCATGCCCGGCGCGCCCGACGACCTTCGATGTGTTTCTGCTCATGACTCACCCTGCCTTGCCTAGAGCCAGCTTAATGTAGACGAATGCGAAGATGGATAGCGCGACCACGAGAATGATGGCCAAAGCCGAGGCGTATCCCATATTGAAATCGCGGAACGCGGCCTGATAGACGTAGTAATTCAAGGTCTGTGTCGAGTCGCCGGGCCCGCCGGCGGTCATCGTCACCACTTGGTCGAACAGTTTGAGGGAGAAGATGATCTTGAGCAGCATGGCCGTGAGCAGGATCGGGCGCAGCAACGGGAGCATGATGTGCTGGAAAAGGGCCAGCCCGCTGGTACCGTCGACCCTGGCGGCGTCGAAAATCTCGGGAGAGATGGCGGAAAGAGCCCCGATGAACATGAGCGCCATGAGCGGCGCCCAGCCCCAGACCTCCGACATGGCGAGCCAGAACAGCGCCCATCCCTGATGCGTCAGCCAGATGTATCCCTGGGCAGGTGGGATAAAGAAGCCGATCAGCTGCGAGTAGATGCCATAGCCGGGGTCCAGCATGAACTTCCAGGAATAGCCTTTAAGGGCCGGGCTCACAGCAAAGGGAAAGATGAGGAGCGCTCGCGTGATGACGTTGACGCGACCAGGCTTGTAGAGCACGAGCGCCATGGCCATCGCCAGGACCATGGACAGCACGACCGAGAGCGCGGTGAACTCGAGGGTCACCACGATAGCGTTGATGAACTCCGTATCATGGATGGCCTGCGCGTAATTCTGCAGGCCGATCCACGCGCCAGGGTTCGGTGAATAGGTGAGCTGCCAGTTCCGGAAGCTGGTGAGCAAGGCGGAGATCAACGGATAGGTGGCGGTGGCAAGGACGACGATCACCGCCGGCGCGAGGAGCAAGATGCGCGCGGCGACGCGCTGCTGGCGGGCGTTCCTCTCCCGTGTCAACCGACGGGGGATCGGCGCTGCGAACGACTGGTTCTGTTTAATCGCCATGAGTTCTACTCCTGTCCAGTTGTCGCCGGTCCTAATCCAGTTGTCGCCGGCTTGACTCGCCCCGTTTGGCATGAGGTGGGGACGGGGGCGGCCACGCCGTCCCCGTCCCCGTCCCCATCCACAAGGGAGGACGCGGAGGAACATACGCCCCTCCACACCTCCCCTGTGCGGGCACACCTCCCCTGTGCGGGCACACCTCCCCTGTGCGGGCACACCTCCAGCCTGGCGCCGGATGCGGCTCACCGGCCAGACCAGAGGTGCTGAAGGATCTGCAACTCATTGAAGAGGGTCCACTCCTCGACAAAGCGTCCGCCGCGGACGAGGTGCTGGGTAATGCCGCTCATCTGGATCTGCCGGTCGGTCGGCTCCCCATAGATCCCCGGTCCCGTGTGCGTCCCCAAAAGGGTCCATCGCACGGCCGTCCGATAGCCCTCGCGCTCGTCCCCGTTCCAACACAGGTCGTCGATGTGCATGGCCGCATCGGGGAACATCGCCAACACCGACAACACATACGCTTTGTAATTCCCTCGCCCGTATGTTTCTCTGCCCGTGGCGCCGTGATACAGGTAGTTTTCCCCGTAGTAGTCGTCGACCTTGTTGAGCAGACGCCAGTTCCAGATCTCGTGCATGCTGCGCCGCACTAGATCCTCTACATCGACGCTACCGAGCTTGCTCGCGGTGGCGGGCGGGAGCGCATCCGGCGTCGTCTGTCCCCGCACGCGCTCGACCTGACCCACGGTGTCGGACCCCAACGAATCGAGCGGAGCGGGCGTCAACTTCTTTACTGTTTCTCGGAGCGGCAACCCCAGTTGCCGGATCAGGCTCAGTTCGTCGTTGAAAGCCCATTCGGCGTAGATACGATTTTCCCGCACGGCACAGTTGTAGACGGAGCGCAACGCGATCCGCCGCCCCGTGGGCGCGCCGAAGACGCTGTAGCCGGTGTTACGTCCCACCAGGGTGCAGCGATGGGATGTCTTGAAACCCTCGACGTCGTCGCCGGTCCAGACCACGTCGTCTGCGATGAGGCGGAGATCGGGGAACGCGGCCTGCATCTGGATGGTGTTGGCGATAACCTGGTCGCGCCCGTACCAGACGCCGTCCGTCCCGTGCTGCACGGCGTTGTGCGTATAGTGGCCGTATATGAGGCCGATGCCATGTTGCTCCCAGATCTTGTACGTGCAGCGGACGATATAGTCGACGATATCGACGTACTCGTCGTCGAACCCGCGCAGAGACTGGCGCCGTTCGTTTTCGGGGTGGAGCGTCGTATTGACATCGCTCTGCCGATCGAATGCCGCCACCGATCCTTTGCCCTTTCAGCTACCGGGCCGTGGCCTGCGACTTCAGTCGCAGGTCAACGGCGCGAACCATCACTTTCACGCGGCGCCCCCGCGGAGCCTGTCGCCGCGGGGACACCGCGCCCGAACACGTTAGCCTTTCATCGCCGCGGCGACATCCGACTGGGCCTGAACCAAGGTAGACTTGACCGGGGCGTCGTTCGCCATCTTGTTGAGGGCGATTTCGATGATGGACTGGACTTTCAGCCACTGCGGGACGAGCGGCTCACTCCGAGAGTGCGTCAGGATGGAGGCCATCTCTTGCTGGACCTCGTGGTTGACCGCATTGACCTGCGGATCCCGCAGGTTCGACAGGTGCTCCCCGACTACCGTGGCGGTCTTGGGATCGGCCTTGTCGAGCAGTATCTTGCGCTCTACCGGCGCGCTGGTCAGCCATTTCAGGTACTCGAACGCCGCGGCCTGGTGCTTGGAGGATTGCAGCACGCTCGCCTCGAAGGTAAAGCTGTAGGCGGCGCGGCCCTTGCCCTGCCAGCCGGGGGCGGGGGCGAAGCTCGTGTTCTTCACCACCACTGGCGCCGAGTCGCTCGGATTGGTGAAGAGTTCCTCGTACCATGACCACCCGATCCACATCGCCGCCTGCCCCTTCTGGAAGACCGTGCCGGCGGCCCCTTCGTCGTTGATGAGCGCCGCGGGTTTCGTGAAGTGGTATTTGCGCAGCAGGTCGATGTACAACTGCGTGGCCTGGATACCGGCCGGGCTGGCGAACTGAGGCTGGTTGCTACTGTCCAGCAGCGTCCCGCCGTTGCTCCAGAGCATGTTGAGCCAGATGAAGAGGTTCTGACCCGCGCCGACGGTGTAGTACAGAGCGAGGGGATCGACACTACTCGTCTTTTTCTTGATGACGCTGGCGTCCGCGATCAGCTGCTGCCAGGTCGAGGGGGCCTCCAGCCCCAGCTTTTTGAAGATATCGGTACGGTAGAAGAGCAACTGCGCGTGGCCACGGAAGGGGAGACCCAGGAGCTGCTTGCCGTCGATGGAGCTGCCGATGTTAATGAAGGACTGCGGCCAGTCCCGCAGATTCACATGGGCCTGCTGCACGTAGCTGTTGAGCGGCAGGAGGTAGGGCTTGACCGCGGAGCCCCAACTGTCGGGCCACGCCACCAGGTCGTACGCGCCGTTGCCGGAAACGGCCGTGCTCACGATCTTCTGCTCGAGCGCCGGGTAGGGGGTGCTCGTATCCCAATGCACCGTAATCCCGGTGCTGGGAGTGAAGCTGCTGTCGGTCGCTTTCTGCATGGCGACGAACTGGGCGACGGTCGGGCAGCAGACCAGGAAGTTCAGCGTCGTGCCCGCGTACGGTTTGGCCGCATTATTGCGCGCGGCGGTAGCGACGTGGCTACCCCCCCAGACGGAGAGGGTTAGCGCCATGGCGAAGGCGGCGCGGATGGGTGCACGATTTTTCATTAGGAGCTCTCCTTCGATGCCAAAGATGCTGGAAATGGAATGGGCGATCAAGGAATTCTCAGGAACGTTTCTCTTCTATAGGGGTGGTCCCTCCTACTGCCGTAGCGGCTGCTTCCTTGTTACTTGCCGGACCAGAGCTGCTGCACGATCTGCAGCTCATTGAAGACGGTCCACTCCTCGACAAAGCGCCCGTCGCGCACCCGGTGCTGCGTGACGCCGTGCATGTGGATCGGCTGGTCGGTCGGCTCGCCGTAGATGCCAGGGCCGGTATGCGTCCCCAACAGTGACCAGCGCACCGCAGTGCGGTAGCCGATCTGCTCGTTGCCGACCCAGCGCAGGTCGTCGATGAACATGGCCGAATCGGGGAACATGGCGAGCACCGAGAGAACGTACGCCGTGTAGTTGCCGCGGCCGTAGTACTCGCGGTCGGTCGTGCCGTGATAGAGATAGTTGTCGGTGTAATACTCGCCGATCTTATTGAACAGACGCCAGTTCCAGATCTCGTGCATGCTGCGCCGCACCATGTCCTCGATGTCGAAGCCGTCCGGCTTCGGCCCCAGCGTGACCGGGGGCTCCTGGCCCCGCAGGCGCTCGATCCCGCCGTGTTGCTCGGGACCCAACGAGTCGAGCGGCTTGGGCGCGTGCCGCAGCACGGTCTCGCGGATGGGCAGTCCCAGCTGCCGGATGAAGCTCAGCTCGTTGTGATACAGCCACTCCTCGACGATCAGATTCTCGCGCACCAGGCAGTTGGCGATGCCCCAGACGCGCACCTTGCGGCGCGTTGGTGGGCCGTACGCCGTGTAGCCGGTGTTGCGGCCGACCATCAAGAAGCGATGCGACGACAGGAAGCCCGCGCGGTCGTCGCCGCCCCAGACGATATCCTGGAAGAAGCCCAGCTCGTCGGGCATCGCCGCCTGGGACTGCACGGTACTGGCGACGACCTCGTCGCGGCCCAGCGTGAAGCCGTCCGACTTGTAGACCGGCGTATCCTGCTTGTAATGGGTATAGATGAGGCCGATACCCTTCTGTTCCCAGATCTTATAGGTACAGCGAACGATGTAGTCGACGATGTCGACGTAGTCCTCGTCGAACCCGTGGAGAGATTGACGCCGCTCGGTCCCCGGCCGCAACAGCTTGCCGATGTCGAGTCCCTGGTCGAAGCTAACCTCCCGGTCCTTGCCGTCCGCGCCGTCCGCGTTGTCGCGCGCCGAGTTCGTGGCCGTCTGCGCCTCCTTCCGCGCTTGCTGTTTCGTTTCTTCGCGCGCCAACGCCTCTCCTCCGGCCATCGCGCCGTCTCCCTTCCCCTCGGTCATCGCGCCGCCTCCCTACTCGGTCTCTTCGGATTGCATGCGTTGAGCGGCGCCAACGAGCCGCCGAGCGAGGCCGAGCTCGCTGTAGGCCGTCCAACCCTCGACAAATTGGCCCTCTTCGATGCGATGGTTCGTGATGCCCGAGAGCCTCAGATACGCGTTGGTTGGAGACCCGTACGCGCTGGGACCCGTGTTGGCGCCGAGGAGCGTCCAGCGCGTGGAGGATCGGCAGCCTCCGCGCCGATCGTCGTCCCAGAAGACATCGTCGATGTGCATCCGCAGATCGGGAAAGGCCCCTATGAACGACACGATGTCCTTTTGCACTTCCTCGCGGCCGAACAGCGCCCGGACACCGGGTCCTCGCTCACGATAGTGGGAGGCGAAGAAACGCCCGACCTCACCGATCTGCCGTCGATTCCAGATAGCGTCCACGGACGCCGCGATCAGTGCGCCGGCATCCGCAGGGGCGTTGTCCTCGGGCGAGCGCCCTCCGTGGGCGCTCCCATCCGGCCTCTCCACCATGCCCGGACCCAGGAATTCATCGAAATCGGACGCGGCTTCTTCCGGCCAGAGGCGCCGCAGCGCGGAACGCTCGTCGAAGCCTAGCTGACGAACCAGCTCGCCATCCCCCAACTCGATCCACTGTTCGACGAACCGTCCGCCCTCGATGCGGGACGCCGCAATGCCGGTCACCACCGCGCGGCGTCCCGTCGCCGCGCCGAAAGGGCTGGGGCCGGTGTTCCGGGCTACCGCCGTCCAGCGCACAGAGGTGAGGTACGTCGCGCCACGCCGCGCGCAGATCACATCGTCGATGAAGACGCGCAGATCGGGGAAGGCGGCCAGGCAGCGCACAGCACTGTCGAGAAGTTGCTCGCCGCCGTGGAGGACCGCTCCCGCGCCGGCGCCGACGTGGATCAGCGCGTGCGGCGCGTACAGATCCGGGATGCGGCCGAGCATCTTTTGGCCCCAGATGGCTTCGGCGCTCTCTCGCAGGAAGGACTCGACGTCAAAGTCATGCATCGGCTGCTCCGCGGGTGAATGTCCGCCCCCGTGGGCTCGCTCCCCTGTGCGTTGTCGTCCCAGACGGACGACGCACACGCGCTGTTTCCCTGAATCGACTGCCCCAGCGGCACAGAGATACGCCCCTGTACGCCCCATCCTTTGCATTCGTATGCATTGAATATGAGCACCATGGTACACCCATTCCAAAGAGTTGTCAAGGTTCTTGCCGGGCGCCCCAGCGCTCGCCATTGACACCTGAATACGCGCCGCCTATGATTAAGTACATACGAATGCACTATGCTGTGCGACAGCGTGCGCGGCCATAGCGGCCATATCAGAACGCAGAGGGGTTATGTTATGAGCACGACGACGGGGATTTCCAATGAAGAGATGCTGCAACGCATTGTGCGCTTCGAGGACCTGAAGGAGCGCGGCATCCCGCTGATGTTTATCGACAGCATCCTGCCCGGACACCAACGCATGAATTATTCGCTCGTGGGAGACACGGCGAGCGAAAATCCCGAGTTCGATCCCGTCCTGACCCAACCACACAACTTCCAGATCGGCATGGTCAAGGCGCCCCCCGGGTCCGGCCCCGCGTACCACACGCATGACTACGTCGAGGCGTTCATGCCGCTCACGGGCCAGTGGCGCTATTACTGGGGCAACAGTCCAGACCAGATCGAGGGCGAGGCCACGATCGGCCCCTGGGACTTCATTTCTCTCCCACCGCGTCTGTGGCGCGGGTTTGAGAATATCAGCGACACCGATTCCTGGCTGTTTTCCGTGCTCGAGCCTCACGCCGCGTTCGCCAGCAAGGACCCGTATTGGGCGCCCCGGGTAATCACAGAGGCGCGCGCGTACGGCTTCGAAGCCGACGAACGCGGCAAGATGATCAAGCCGCCCAACTACGCCGAGCTTCGGGAGCGCATGCTGCGCACACTGAATCCCGAGGGGGTTTAGACGCCATGCGCAGCCGAGATCGGATTCTTACGACGCACGTCGGGAGCCTACCCAGGCCACAGAGCGTCGTCGACGCGCTCTTCGCGCAGGATCGGGGCGCGTTGAGCGACGAGAGACTCTTCGATGAAACCGTGCGACCGGCTGTCCGCGCCGTGGTTGCCCGCCAGCGCGCGGCGGGAGTCGACATCGTGAGCGACGGCGAGATGAGCAAAATCAGTTACGCCACGTACATCCGCCATCGCTTCACCGGCTTCGAGCCGGGCGAGGTCCCGCGGGCGGTCCCGGCCGATCTCGACGATTTCCCGGAGTACCGCGACCGTCTGGCGCGCGAGGGCGCGACGCCCACATATCTACGGCCGGTCTGCAAAGGCCCCATCGCGGTCAAGGATGCGGCGCCGCTGCAGCGCGACATCGCCCGCTTCCGCGACGCCCTCGCGGGAACAGAGGCGGCGGGGGCGTTCATGACGGCGGCCTCGCCCGGCGTCATCGCCGTCTTCCAGCCCAACGACTACTACCCCACGCGCGAGGCTTACCTGCAGGCGCTGGCCGAGGCGCTGAAATCCGAGTACGAGGCTATCGTGGGGGCCGGTTTCCTCCTGCAAGTCGATTGCCCCGATCTTGCCATGGCGCGCCACATCCAGTTCCGCGACGCCGGCGACCAGGAGTTTATCCGCAACGCCGAGCTGCAGGTCGAGGCGCTCAACGTCGCCCTGAGCGATGTGCCCGCCGAGTCCGTGCGCATGCACCTCTGTTGGGGCAACTACGCAGGCCCCCACACTCATGACATCCCGCTGGAACTGATCCTCCCGGTGGTCCTCAAGGCTAAACCTGCGGCCATCGCCTTCGAAGCCTCGAACCCGCGCCACGCCCACGAATGGATGGTGTGGCGCGACGCCGACATCCCGGGGGACAAAGTCCTCATTCCGGGGGTCCTGGACAGCGTCTCGAATGTCGTGGAGCATCCCCGGCTCGTGGCGCATCGGATCACCCAGTTCGCCGCGATCGTCGGGCGAGAGCGCGTGATCGCGGGGACCGATTGCGGCTTCGGCACCTTCGCGGGGTTCGGGGCGGTCCACCCGGATATTTGCTTCGCCAAGCTTGCGTCCCTGGCCGAAGGCGCGGCCCTGGCGTCCGAACAGCTATGGTAAAAGAATCTTCGCCGGGCTTCGTTCGTTCCTCTTTCCAAGGCGACCGGCATGGCGTCCGGGCAAGCGTGGGTGACGAGGATCGAGCATGGTGAGACGGGGCATGGTTACCTCGATCGACGTCGCCAAGCTGGCCGGAGTCAATCAATCGACGGTGTCGCGGGCGCTGAGCGGCGACGGAAAGGTGTCGGCCGAAACGCGCAAGCGCGTGCGGGACGCCGCCGAGGTGTTGAGTTATACGCCCAACGCCATCGCGCGGAGCCTTATCACCCGCCAGACCAACATCATCGGAATCGTGACGGCCGACATAACCATCCCGTTCCAACCCTACATCCTGGAGAAATTCATCCAGAAACTCCAGGCAGTAGGTAAGCACGTTTTGATCTTCACCGCCGCGCCCGACCAGACGGTGGACGATCTCCTGCCGACCGCGCTCCAGTATCAAGTTGACGGGTTGATTGTGACCTCCGCCACGCTGTTCTCCAAGTCACTGTACGATTGCAGCCGCGGCGGCGCCACGGTCGTCCTGTTCAATCGCTATATGGAGGGAAACGTCGTGAGCTCGGTGTCGTGCGATAACCTGGCGGCCGGACGAATGGTGGCCGATTTCCTCCTGGACATCGGGCATCGCAAGCTGGCCTACGTGACGGGCGCCCCGGATTCCTCGACCAACCGGGACCGTCAGCAGGGGTTCATGACCCGGCTCTGGGAGCGAGGGGCGGCGAAACCTCTGGTGGTGGAGAACGATCGCTACACCTACGACGCGGGGTACGCCGCGGCGTTGAGCCTGCTGAAGCGCGGCGGCCTGCCCGATGCAATCTTCTGTGCGAGCGATGGTTTGGCGCTGGGCGCTATCGATGCCGCGCGGGAACTCGGCATCGCCATCCCCGACAAACTCTCCGTCGTCGGATTCGATGATGTTCCCATGGCCGGGTGGAACGCGTATGGCCTGACGACAGTGCGGCTCCCGGTCGAGGAGATGATCGACGCCACGATCCAATTGGCGCTTGAACAGGGCGCCGCCGGCGCGCCCGTTGCCCGGCGGTTCCCGGGCACGCTTGTCCAGCGAAAATCCACCAGAGCTGCTGTACCAGGGCGTTAAAGAGGAGTAGTCAGGTAGGGGATAGACGGTGAGGTATCTGAAGAAGGTAGAGGAACTAGCCGGGAATCACGGAGATGTCGAGACCGAACAGCTCGTGAAGGGCATCATAGCCGATGTCCGTGAGGGCGGTGACGAGGCGGTGCTGGGATACGAGCGTGGTTTCTCGGCCTCGACGCGGGACAAGCTCAGGGTGGGCGACGCGGAAATAGAGGAGACCCTGGCCGCCGCCGACGCGGAGACACGGGCGCTGATCGATCGGGTGGTGGAGCGGGTCGAGGCCTTCGCCAGGGCCCAAATGGCGTGCTTGGCGCCGCTCGAGGCCCTATTCGGTGACGGAGTCATCCTTGGGCATCGGCTGGTACCCGTGTCCGCTGTCGGCGCGTATGTTCCCGGGGGCAGGTTTCCGCTGCTGTCCGCGGCGGCCATGGTCGTCGTGCCCGCCCGGGTCGCCGGCGCGCAGAGGATAATCGCCAGCACTCCGGCCAGCTACCACGGCGGAATCCACCCAGCGGTGATGTACGGTCTGGTGCGATCCGGAGCGATGGAGATCTACGCGGTCGGCGGCGCGCAGGCGATCGCCGCGATGGCCTACGGGACCGAAAGTCTAATGCCGGTGGATATGATCGCGGGGCCCGGTAACCGCTTTGTCGCCGAGGCGAAGCGGCAAGTGTACGGGCAGGTGGGCATCGATCTACTGGCGGGACCGAGCGAGGTTCTCGTGTTGGCGGACGACACAGCCAATCCTGCTGTTGTGGCGATGGACCTCATCGCGCAGGCGGAGCACGATCCGTTCGCCAGGGCTATCCTGGTTACAACCTCCGCGCCCCTGGCTCTCGCCGTCGTGCGCGACGTCGAGGCGCTCGTCGCTCGTCTCCCCGAGACGTCGCCGGCCAGGACATCCTGGCCGAACATGGGAGAGGTGGTGGTGGCAGACTCACTCGACGAAGCTTTCGACATGTGCAATCGATACGCCCCGGAGCATCTCCATGTACAGACACGAGAGCCGCGGTCGGTGATGCGCGGCCTTCACAATTACGGGTCCCTGTTCCTCGGCGTGGACAGTTCCGTCGTTTTCTCGGACAAGGTATCGGGCACGAATCACACGCTACCGACGCGAGGAGGGGCGCGGTATACAGGTGGCCTCTGGGTTGGCAACTATGTGAAGGTGCTGACGCATCAGGAAATCCGGCCGGAAGGGGTTGCCGGTTTGGCCACGCACGCGGTGCGGCAGTCGGAGATCGAAGGTTTGGAGGCCCACCGTCTCTCGGCCGCCGCACGGCTGGCGGAGACTAAGGGGGCGGAGGCCCACCATGCCCCAGCCGCCCGACCGGAGCGGCTTCCATAGGTAAGTTTCCCGCAAGGGAGGGAGGCGCGGAGGGCTTCACCCTCCGTGATACTCCTTGTGCGGGGGGTGAGCAACTGCGCATGCTCACCCCCCCCACAAGAAACTTACCCTTGTAAGGGCTACTGTAAGGGCTACACGGAGGAGATAGATGATAGAGTATCTCAAGCAGGCCAAGCCCCAGCCCGCGGCCATCACGCAGGGCATCCGCGACACGGTGAGCGAGATCCTGCGCGCGGTGGAGAAGGAGGGCGCCACCGCCGTCCGGCGCTACTCCGAGAAGCTCGACGGCTGGAACCCACCCTCGTTTCGCGTGCCGGCGGAGGAGATCCGGCGGGCCGAGGAGTCGCTCGACGACGCGCTCAAGGGGCACCTCCAGATTGCCCGAGACCAGGTGCGCGGCTTCGCCGAGCTGCAGCGCGCCACGCTCACCGATGTCGAGCGCGAGACCCTGCCCGGGGTCGTGCTCGGCCAGAAGCACATCCCCGTCAACGCCGTCGGGTCGTACTCGCCGGGTGGGCGCTACCCCCTGATCGGCTCATCGATCATGACCGTGGTCGTGCCCAAGGTCGCCGGGGTGAAGCGTGTCGTCGCCGCCGCGCCGCCGCGCCTGGCGCAGGGCATCTATCCGCCGCAGCTCTACGCCATGGCCAGCTCGGGCGCCGACGACATCCTGTGCCTGGGCGGCGTCCAGGCCCTCGCCGCGCTCGCCTACGGTATCGAGGACATCCCGCCGGTCGAGCCGGTGGACATGATCGTCGGCGCGGGCAACGCTTACGTGGCCGAGGCCAAGCGCCAGCTCTTCGGGACAGTGGGCATCGACCTGCTCGCCGGCCCCACCGAGATCATGGTCATCGCCGACGAGTCCGCCGACCCCGACCTCGTCGCGGCCGACCTGCTCGGGCAGGCCGAGCACGGCCCCACCTCCCCGGCCTGGCTCGTGACCACCTCGCGCGCGTTCGGCGAGGCCGCCGCACGGGCGGTCGACCGCTGGCTCGAAACGTGGCCGACCGCGGAGGTGGCGGGGGAGGCCTGGCGCGAGGTCGGGGCGATCATCCTGTGCGAGGACGACGAGGAGATGGCGCATGTCGCCGACCGATACGCGCCCGAACACCTCGAGGTGCAGACACGGGACCCGGGCTGGTTCCTGGCGCGCCTGACCAACTACGGCTCGCTCTTTCTGGGGTCGCACGCGACGGTCGCCTATGGGGACAAGGGCATCGGGACCAATCACGTCCTGCCGACGGGCCGCGCGGCGCGCTATACCGGCGGCTTGTGGGTCGGCAAATTCATGAAAACGGTGACTTATCAAACGGTGACGGCCGAGGGCGACCGGCAGATTGCGCCGACGATCGACGCCATCGCGGAGGCCGAGCTGATGAAGGGACACGCCCTCACCGCGCGGCTGCGGCTCGACGGGCTCGACGGGCTCGACGGGGAGGCGCGGAGGGCAACAGTTTAGCGGGCGAGTGCAACGGACAGCCCGGGCGCGTTCGAGGGAGGAAGAGGATAGGACGGAGGTTGGCGATTACTCTTCTCCACTCCTCCCATATCTATAGCGCGACACGACCAGACACATCGACGAGTGGCTGCCTGACTATGCGCCGATCCGCCGGCGAGGGCTGTTCCCCCACGTCACACTACACGCCACACTACCTATCGTTTTATCGTTGGATCGCCGCGTCTTGCGCCGCGAACAACTCGTTGATGCCTTTCTCGGCCAGCCCCAGCAGGTCAAGCAGGCGGTCGAGCGAGAAAGGCTGCTTCTCGGCGGTCCCCTGCACCTCCACGAACTCACCCGCGTTGGTCATCACGACGTTGAAATCGACGTCGGCGCGTGAGTCTTCGCTGTAGGCCAGGTCGAGCAGCGGCACGCCGTCGACGATGCCCACGCTGACCGCCGCGATGCGCGTACGCAGGGGCGACACTTTGAGCTTGCCCGCGGCCACGAGGCTGTCCAGCGCCAGGGTCAGCGCCGCGCACGCCCCGGTAATGGCGGCGGTGCGCGTCCCCCCGTCGGCCTGCAGCACGTCGCAGTCGACCGTCAGGGTGCGCTCGCCCAGCCGCTTGAGGTCGACGACAGGGCGCAGCGAACGGCCGATCAGGCGCTGGATCTCCTGCGTGCGCCCGCTTGGGTGGCCGCGCGTGGACTCGCGCGTGGTGCGCTGATGCGTGGCGCGCGGCAGCATAGCGTACTCCGCCGTGATCCAGCCCTGCCCCTTGCCGAACAGGAACGGCGGCACCCGCTCCTCGACCGAAACGGCGCAGCCGACGCGCGTGTTACCCATTTCGATCAGCACCGAGCCCTCGGCGTAAGGGAAAAAGCCGGGCGTGATGCGCACGGGCCGCAGCGCGTCCGCGGCGCGCCCCTCGAATCGCTTGATCGACCCCGTCATCGCTTATCCTTATCGTTCTTGCCGTAGCGCCCCGCCGCGCCGCTGACCAGCCCCGCCGACGAGCCGTGGCGCACGGGATCGTAGGCGGGAGCCTTTTTCACCTCGTCGCGCGTCATGTCGACCCACACGCCCGCGTCATCGACGCTGCGCACGCTCGCGTATGGCGCCACGACGTCGCCTTTGAAGAAACCGCCCGCGTCGACGACGAGGTAGGCCGGTTGGCCTGTTTCGGCGTTGGCGAGCACGTCGTCGACCCGGCCGGCCACGCCGTCGCTCGCGTGGACGACCATGCCCATGGTAACCCTGTCCATCTCTTGCTCCTCGCGCTCTTTCGCTCATCCCCCGCTGACTCAATCATACCCGCTGGCGGCGCCTGCGCCCGTGTGATGATACGCCGGGTCCGCGCGTGGACCTGCGCGCCCGGTGTGCTACGCTGCTAAGAGGACCCCAATCCCTAGGCTCGCACTCCTTCGTCGTGAAGCCGGAAACCAGAAGCCAGAGGCCATGGACAAGATTTCCTCCACAGCCCACACGCCGCGCCCCCCTGTCCCTGTCCCTGTCCCCGGCCCGCTCCCCGACGGGCCGCCCGGCGACCCCACGCGGGCGGGCGGCGACGTGGCGTTGCTGGTCGACTGGGAAAACTTGAAGTGGAGCCTGCAGAACTGCTATCGCGCCACCCCGAACATCAGCGCGCTGGTGGAGGCGTCCCGCGAGTACGGCCGCCTCGTCGTCGCGCGCGCCTACGCCGACTGGACCCTGCCCCGCCTCTCGCCGGACGCCCCCAACCTGTACCGCGCCGGGATCGAGCCGGTCTACGTGCCGTCGCGACACCCGTTGACGCCGGGAGGGCTCCCCCTCAAGAACAGCGCCGACGTGCGCCTGGCCGTGGACGCCGTCGACCTATGCGGGCGTCTCCCCCACGTCGGGGCCTACTTGCTGGTGACCGGGGACGGCGACCTCATCCACGCCTTGAACTTCCTGCGCCTCAACGGCCGCCGGGGGATCGTGATCGGCGTCGGCGATACCATGAACGCCCTGCTCTCCGCGGCCGCGGATACCGTCCTGCTGTACGAGCGCGACATCGAGCCCCCGGACGGGCTCGAGGCGGACCTGGACCGGCCCATCCGCGCGCACGCCGGAGCGCCGGCGGTCGAGCAGGTCTTCGCCTGGGTGGCGGATTGGCTGCGCGAGCGAGGCGCGACCGGGCCGCATCCGCTGGAAGAGGCGCAGCGCCATCTCGGGCGTCGCCATGGGCTCGACGCGCGGCGATGGTACGGCCTGCGCCTGAAGGACCTCCTCCTGCGCGCCCAGGCGGCGGGGCTGGTCCACCTCAGCGTCATCGGGAACGTCGACCATGTGTCGCTGCCGACCCTCCCGGTCCCCGCCCCCGAGGCCGCCCCTCAACCGGGGGATGAGGCGCGCCGTCGCCCCCGACCAGCCCTGGGGGAGCCGCGCGGAGGTCACGCTCGACGCGCTCTCGGGGGAGGAGCAGCGCGCGCTGCTTCAGTTCCTGCGCGCGCTGGACCACAACTCACCTTTCATGACGTTCAAATATCTGGTCGACAACGTGATGTACCACACGATCCTCCCGCAGTTGGCGCGGGAGCAGGTCAGGAGCCTGGTGGACGACCTCGACCGACAGGGCATCCTGGCGCGCAGCACCGCCTCCGGAATCGACCGCGACACCGGCGACCCGTTCACCTATGCGCACCTCACGCTGAATGGCCGCCATCAACTCGTGCGCTCCTTGCTCGGGCTCCCCGCGCTCGACGACGGGGTCCTGGAACCGGCCTGCGCCGAGGCGCTGGCGGTCGTCGAGGAGCTCGGCGGGGTGTCGGGCCTCGGCGTGCGCTTCGGCCGCTTCGAGGAGGCGCACGCGGCGCTGGAACGCCGTCTCGACCGCGGCGACCATGGGCGCGTCGAGGCGGCCGTAGCCCTGCGCACGGCCGAGCAGCACGGCCTGGTGCAACGGCGGCGGCTCGACGACGGATCGGACGTGGTGCTCGCCGCCGGGCCGCACGCGCCCCTGCCCCCCCTCCACGACACGCTCCACCACCGGGCGGTGTGGTACGCATTGGGCCACGAGGGCCTCCAGCAGATCCTGCGCACGCTGGTCACGGCCGAAGACCGCGTGGGCGGCCTCGCCCCGTTGGTCAGCCTGGTGGCGCAGGTCGAGGGACTCGTCGACGCGGCCGTGCGCCCCAACCCCAGGGGGCAGGACCGGGGGAGGGCCGGCGCCCCGGCCGCCATGGCGCGGACGGGCGCGGCGACGCGTCTCATCACGCGTGACCTCGTCGACGCCGGGGCCGTCGCCCCCCTCGTCACCCGTGAACTCGACGACAGCGGGGGCATGCGGCGCACGGAAGTGTATCAACTCGCCCGCGACCACCCCCTCGTCCGCCGCGCCATCGACGCGGGACCCGTCGCCTTACCCGCGGCCGCGGCGCTGCGCCGCCTGGCCGTGGACGGCGATAAAAGGTCGTCATGACGCGCGAGCACTAAAAAGTCGGGAGTATCATACCGCCGCGTTGCTCGGCAGTCGCGCCGGGTCAGTCGCTACGGCCGCTTGACGCCTTCGTTTATTCGGCAAGCAACGGGGCGACGCGCGTGCCGAGCAACTCGATGGACCGCAGGAGTTTCGCGTGCGGCAGGTCGGCGTTGTCCATTTGAAAGGTAACCCTGGAGACGCCGCCCAGCGCCTGGCTGTGGCGCTTGATCTTCGCGGCCACGTCCTCGGGGCTACCGAGCAGCAATGCTCCGCGCGGCCCGACCAACGGGTCGAACTGGACCCGCGTGACGGGGGGCCAGCCCCGCTCCTTGCCGATCATGGTGAAGGTGCGGGCATAGCCGGGATAATACTCCTCAACGGCCTCCCGCGTGGTCTCGGCCACGTAGCCAAGCGAGTGGAGGCCCACCTGCAGCTGCTCCGGCGGGTGTCCCGCCCGCCGGCCGGCTTCCCGATAGAGGTCGACCAACGGGCGGAAACGATGCGTTTCTCCCCCGATGATGGCTACCATCAGCGGCAGCCCCAGCGCCCCGGCCCGCGCGAACGATTCCGGGGTACCACCTACGCCCAGCCAGATGGGCAACAGCGGCTGCAGGGGCCGCGGGTAAATGCCCTGACCCGTCAGGGCGGGCCGGAATGTACCCGCCCACTGGACGCGCTCGTGCGCTCGAATAGTGAGCAGCAAGTCGAGCTTCTCGGCAAACAACTCGTCGTAGTCCTGGAGATCGAAGCCAAAAAGTGGGAAGGCTTCGATGAAAGAGCCGCGCCCCACGACCATTTCCGCGCGCCCCTGCGCGATCAGGTCGAGGGTGGCGAACTGTTGGAAGACGCGTACCGGGTCGGCGGCGCTGAGCACCGTCACTGCGCTGGTTAGGCGGATACGCCGGGTGCGGGCCGCCGCCGCCGCGAGGATGACCGCGGGCGCGGAGTCGAGGAACTCCTTGCGGTGGTGCTCGCCGATCCCGAACACGTCCAGGCCAACCTGGTCGGCCCTTTCGACGCGTTCGAGCAGATGGCGCATCGCCTCCGCCCCGTTGATGGCCCCAGCGCCGCTGTCAGGCGGCGCTGCCACAAAACTGTCCACGCCAACTTGCATACGCTGTTCTCCTCGGGTGCGATGAATTATCGCGGCGCCGGTCACTATCTCATCGAGCCGCATCGGCGCCTACTCTTGCGTCTCTACCACATACCGCGCGAACCAGTCGACGGCCTTCGTAGCCGCATCCTTCTGATGGGCGCGTTCTCTTGGTCCGTGGCCGGCCCGTGGATAGACCGTCATCGCCGACGGCACGCCGCGCTCGCGCAGGGCGCGCAGGAACTGGTAGCCCTGCCCGACCGGCACGCACTCATCCTTCTCCCCGTGCAGGATCAGTGTCGGCGTGCGCGCGCGACCGACATGGGCGAGCGGCGAGAAGCGCGCGTAGGGGCCGGCGGGCTCGTAGGGGTCGGCCGGGTGGCCGGGGGAGCCATAAAAGAGGGCGTCCCACGTCGGGATGTTGCTGACGCCGTGGAACGAGCGCCAGTCCGCGATCCCGGCGCCCATCACCGCCGCCTTGAAGCGGTCGGTCTGCGTCACGGCCCAGGCGGTCATGAAGCCCCCGTAGCTCCAGCCCCCGATGCCGAGCCGCGCGGGGTCGGCGACGCCGGCCGCGACGGCGGCGTCGACCCCGGCCATGATGTCCCCGAAGTCGGCCCCGCCCATGTCGCCCAGGTTCGCCTCCGTGTAGGCCGTGCCCCAGCCCACGGAGCCGCGCGGGTTGGGCATGAGCACGGCGAAGCCGCGCGCCGTGAGCAGCCGTGTCCAGGGGCCGCCGGCCCCGAACGTGTGCGCGGTCAGCCCGGCCGGCCCGCCGTGGACGAGCACGACCAGCGGCAAGGGACCCCGCGGCGCCTCCGAAGAGACGTCGGGCGGGAGCGCCAGCAGGCCCTGGATCGCGGTCCCGTCCGGCGCGCGCCAGCGCAGCGTGCGCGCCTCGCGCAGGTCCCACGCGTCGCAGCGCGGGTGCAGATGGGTCACCCGGCGCCACTCGCCCAGGTGGTCGCCCTTGAGCCGCGCCGTCCAGAGATCGACGGGGTGCGCCGTGTCCTGGCGCAGCGCGGCGATCGTGTCGCCGGCGCGGGCGAAGCGGGCCTGCCCGGGCTCGGCGAAGCACGCCTCGGCGCGCCACAACAGGCCCAGGTCGCCGTCGAGGCCCAGGCGCCACAGGGCGATCTCGCCCTCCTCGTACCCCGCGCACAGCAGCGACGCGCCGTCCCCCTCCCACTCGAGCCAGGTGACGGAGACCGGGCGCCCCGCGGTGAGGGTGCGCGCTTCGCCGCCGTCGACCGGCGCGAGCACGACATCCCCGCCGTAGTAGCCACGGTCACTCCAGGCGCACGACGTCACGGCGACGGTCGCGCCGTCGGGCGACCAGCGCGGCCCCGCGAGCTGGCGCGGGGTCGTGTAGATCGTGCGCAAGCCCGGCCTGGACGGGCCGTCGAAGTCCGCGACGGCCAGGCGCGCCCCGTACCACGACCACTCGTAGGGGTGGTCGGAGACGACCACGGCGGCCGAGCGGCCGTCGGGGGCCAGCCCGAAGTCCCACACCTGCGCGCCCGCGGGGGTCAGCGCCGTGGCCTCGCCTGTCGCCGCGTCCACGCGCCACAGGCGCGCGTAGCGGGGGCGCTCCTCCACGTCGACGGCCCCGCCGCGCTCCTCCTCGCGCTGTCGCTCCTCGGCCGAGGGCGCGTCCGTCATCGTCACCACCAGCCCAGCGCCGCCGGGCAGCCAGGCGTAGAGGCCGATATCGCCTTCCGCGGCGGTCAACCGGCGCGCCTCGCCGCCGGCGCGCGGGAGTAGATAGAGCTGCGTGCGGGCCGCGTGGCGCTCCGCGGGGAGGTCGTGCGGGCGGGCGGAGAGGAAGGCGACGGTCGCGCCGTCGGGCGACCAGCGCGGCTGGCTATCGACCGCGGCGCCGGCCGAGTAGGGGCGCACGGTCCCCTCGACGAGGGAGGCGGCCATAATCGTCTTCGGCGAGCGCTTATCCTTCTCGCCCTCGTCGTAGTGCTTGCCGGTCACGAAGAGCGCCAGTGCGCCGTCGGGCGAGAGCGCCAGGCTCCCGACCGTGTCCAGGTCGAGCAAATCGTCGATGGTCACGCGCCGGCGCGGCATGTCGGTCATGGTAATCCTCCAGCGGCATCCTTCAGCGGTGTCCCCAACCGCGCCGCGCGAAGGCATCCCGAGGGGCGCCCGCGCGGCGCGGCGAGTACGTAGAGTACCTATAGTGTATCCCCTGGTCGGCCCCCCCTGTTTAGGCCGTTGCCGGCGGGAGCGTTCTCTGGCTACCATGCGCCACAAGGAAGCAGAGAAGGGTAGGGGTAGGGGCAGCGGACACTCCCGTCGTGACATAGCGTCGAGGAGGGCGAACGGGGGAGGGCCGAGAACGATGGAACCGATCAGCGTCCTGTTGGTGGACGATCACCCGGTGGTGCGCCAGGGCTTGCGCTCGATGCTCGAGACGGACATCCACCTCAACGTCGTGGGCGAGGCCGACAACGGCGAGGACGCCCTGGGCAAGGTGGGACAGCACGCGCCGCAGGTGGTGCTGATGGATCTGCACATGCCGGTGATGGACGGCCTGACCGCTACGCGCCGCATCAAGGAGAAATATCCGCACACCTCCGTGATCGTGCTGACGCTCTACGACAACGACCAGTACGTCATCGAGGCGGTCAAGGCCGGGGCGGCCGGCTACCTGCTCAAAAACGCGGGGCGCGACGAGATCAGCCGCACCATCCGCGACGTCAACGGCGGCGGGCTCATGATCAAAACGACCACGGTGCGCAAGGCCCTGGCCGGCGCGATCGAGGGTGGAGGCGTGGCCACGCTCGACTTCCGCGGCAAGCCGTGGGGCGCGACCGTCGACTTCGAGGCCCTGAGCGCGCGCGAGCGCGAGGTGCTGTCCCTGCTCGTCGAGGGTATGACCAACAAAGACATAGGCGCGAAGTTATTCATCACCGAGGACACCGCCAAGAAGCACGTGCAGAACATCATCTACAAGATGCAGGTGACCGACCGCACCCAGGCCGCCGTCAAGGCCATCCGCATGGGATTGGTGAAGTAAGTTACAGCCGCGGGTCGACCGGTTCGCTCTCCAGGGCGAGGACGCCGAAGACGCACTCGTGCACGCGGCGCAGCGGCTCGCCGCGCGCGAACCGATCCAGCGACTCGACGCCGAGGGCGAACTCGCGCAAGGCCAGCGATCGCTTGGTCCCCAGCCCGCGCGAACGCAGCCGCTCCAGGTTTGCCCGCTCGGTGTATTCGAGTCCGTAGATGATGCGCAGGTACTCGCGCCCGCGGCACTGGCACTTCACGGCCGGCTGCGCGAGGCCGCGCCCTCCCCGCGCGATGTAGTCGAGCGGCTTGACCACCATGCCTTCGCCGCCTCGCCCCGTCAGTTCCTCCCACCAGCGCACGCCCTCGCCCACGCTGCCCTCGTCCTCCACGTCGACCAGCCGGTGCGGCGTCGCCAGCAACACCCCCTCGTCGGCGTGGCACAGCCGCGCCAGCGTCTCCAAATGCCACGTGTGGCTCTTATCGGTGTGCGCGGCGCCCTCGGTCGCCAGCAGGTGGAACGGCGCCAGCTTCAGGTCGTCCACCGAGGCGACGGGCCAGCAGTAGCGCCCGTAGGCCGCGACGTAGTCCTCGGCCAGCGCCAGGCGGCCTTGATAGCGATCCAGGAGCGCCGCGAGGTCGTCCCGACGCTGCTCGCCCGTGTCCACACTGGGGGCAGGCGGGGCGCCCGCGCTCCCGGTCTCGACCGCCTCCCGCAGGGTCGCCACGGCGGCGCCGAGCGCCGAGCGCGCGGCCGCGCCGACGGCGGCGTATTGCTCGCGCACGAGCCCTTGCGCCTTGGCCGACCACGGCAACAGCTCGCAGTCGAGCACAGCCCAGTCGGTGGCGAGCTCCTCCCACAAACTCGTCACGCCGAGCGCGGCGCGCACCCGCCCCAGCAGGGCTTCCTCGACCGCCGCGTCCTCGAAGAAGCGCCGCCCCGTGCGCGTGTAGACGACGCCCGCCCCCTCGCCCACGACGCCGAAGCGCCGCCGCGCGACGTCCGCGTCCTTACACACGACGACGACGGCCCGCAAGCCCATGTGCTTCTCCTCGCAGATCACCCGCGCGATCCCCTGCGCCCGGTAGTAGGCGAAGGCCTCGGCGGGGTGCTCGAGCAGGCCCGGTTCTTTGGAGGTCTCGCATGGCGACATCGTGGGCGGCGGGTAGACGAGCCACCTGGGGCCGACGGCGAAGCGACTCATCACCTCCAGCGCGGCGGCCGCGTTCTCCTCGCGGATGGTCACATTGCGCTGCAAGCCCGTCTCGACGAGGCGCTTGCCCAGTACGTCGTCGATGTCGAGCAGGTCGTCGTGCCGCTGCTGCGCCGTGAGCCTATGCCCCGGCCCTGCGGTCCCCTCATCCGCGCCAGGCAGAAACGGCCGCTTGCTCTCCTGGTAGGCGCGGCGGGCGGGGACGGACACGAACTCCCGCTCGGGGTAGCGCAGGGCGGTCAGCCGGCCTCCGTAGACGACGCCGGTGTCGATGTTGACCGTGTTGTTGAGCCACTCGGGGCGCGGCACGGGCGTGTGGCCGTAGACGACGGTGGCCTTGCCGTGGTACTCCGCCGCCCAATCGTGGCGCACAGGCAGGCCCCACTCGTCGGTCTCGCCGGTCGTCTCGCCGTAGAGCGCGAACTCGCGCACCGCGCGCGAGCCACGCCCCTGCATCGACTCCTTCATACCCGCGTGCGCCACCACGAGCCGGCCGTCGTCGAGCGCGTAGTGGCTGGGCAGGCCGTCGAGGAAGTCGGCCAGCTCGCGCTCGAACTCCGATCGGTCCCGCGGGTCGCCCGGCAGCGCCGCGAGCTCGGCCAGCGTATCCTCCAGCCCGTGCGCAAGCTGCGCGTCGCGGCCGCGCAGCTTGCGCACGAGCTTCATGTCGTGGTTGCCGGGGACGCACAGGGCGTGGCCTGCCGCGACCATGTTACGCACGAGGCGCGCGGTATCCAGGATGCGTGGGCCGCGGTCCACGAGATCGCCCACGAAGACGGCCGTGCGCCCGCGCGGGTGCGCGTAGACCGGCCCGTCCCAGAGGGATGCGCCCGTCGTATCGGCCACGACCTCGTAGCCGAGTTGTTGCAGCAGTTCCTCCAACTCGTCGTAGCAGCCGTGCGTGTCGCCGACGATGTCGAAGGGACCGTGGTCCCATGTACGGTTGCTGTAGAGAGGCTCGCGGGCGATCGTGGCCGCGTCGACCTCCTCGGGTGAGTGGAGCGCGAAGACATGGCGGAAGCCCTCGCGCCCCAGCGTCTTGAGCGAGCGGCGCAGGTCCTGGCGCTGGTGGCGCACCACGTGGGGTCCGAAGGCGCGGTCGGGCCGCGCGCGGTTGCGCTCCTGGCACACCTCCTCGGGCAGGTCGAAGACGACGGCGACCGGCAGGCAGTGGTACTGCCGGGCGATCGCCACGAGGGGGACCCGCGCTGCGGCCTGCACGTTGGTGGCGTCGACGACGGTCAGCCGCCCTGCGGCGAGGCGCTTGGCCGCGATCAGGCGCAGCACCTCGAAGGCGTCCCCCGTGGCCGACTGGTCGTTCTCGTCGTCGGCGACGAGCGCGCGGCAGGCGTCCGACGACACCACCTCGGTCGGCTTGAAGTGCGCCCGCGCGAAGGTACTCTTACCCGCGCCGGACGCGCCGATGAGCACGACGAGCGAGAGGGCGGGGATAGAAAGCTTCATCCCTGAAGTGTACTGCGTCTAAAAGGCGCTTAGGCTTTCGACGGTCCCCGCGCGACGGAGCAAGGCTTCCAGCTCATCCGGCGCCGCGTCGGTGACGCGGCGCTCGACGGATTGGGGCAGCACGCCGAAGCGCACGTGCAAAAACGTCCGAATCGCGTCGCGCTTGCCCTTGATCTCACCCTCTGCCCGGCCCTGCTCCAGGCCCTGCTCCAGGCCCTGCTCCAGGCCCTGCTCTATGTATTGCTGCAACAAATTGGCCATGTCTATACTCTCCAGAATCCCCTTCACCGTACGCTCATCAACGTAATGATACGCTAACCCAACGAGTGCGGCGACGGTTGGCTTGAGTTGATCTGCCGGCAACGCTTGCGCCAGTTGGGCTGCGTCGGGCAGCACGTCGTCCAGCGCGCGCCGCTGGCGCATGAGCGGTGAGAGGATGAGGTCGATACGATCTTGCGCGTCGAGCGCTTCGCCGCGCGCCACTTTCTCGTGCAATCGCCGGAGCGTGGCGTCGCCGTCAACGCTGCCTACGATGATATTCTGTACCCGGAACGTGATCGAGCCGAGTCGCACCGCATCCGGCGCGCTCCTGATGCGCCCTCCGTATACGACGACTGTGTGCACGGGCGGCCCGTACCGCTCAACGATGTCCATGTTGTAGCCGGCGAAGCGTTGGAGCGTTTCGGTGCGGTGCTGGGTCTGGAACTCGAGGTTCAATTTGCTGTCATCGGCGAGGCGGAAGAGGAGATCGGTTTCCCGCGTGCGCACCTGCACCCGCGGCAACTCGGACGGCAGGGCGGCCACGATCGGGGGCAGAGAAAGTCCAAAGCGCCGGAAAAGGTCACCGCCGAGAGCGGTGGCGATGAACTTCAGGATGATGTCATTGCCCTGGCGCACGACGTTTGGGTGGGGCATGAAGCTTCCCCTTGACTACTAATAGCGGCGGTGGTAGAGGCAGTAATGGTACTCTACCGCGTTGCCGTCGTGCTCGGCAAGAATCTCCTCGGCCAACGCGGCCGGGAACTCGATGCGCACCACGGCCTCCAGGTCGGACCTGCTCTCGAAGCGCCACGCACTGGCGATGCGCGTCAGGGCGAAGCCGTGGTCCGCCCAGAAGCCCTCGACGAGATCGGCGTCGTACTGTGCCGCCAGCGGGGAACGCCGTAGCCACGACGCGAACGTGCCGGTGCGCCAGTCATTGTCGACGATAAAGGCCGTCCCGCCAGGTCGGACCACGCGCGCGAGCTCGTCCAGGCCCGGCTTGCAGCCGGGGCCGAAGAAGTAAGCAAAGCGCGCGTGCGCGACATCGACGCTAGCGTCGGGGAGCAACAGCCGCTCGGCCGAGCCCGTCATGACCGAGGCGCGCTCGAGCCCGAGCGCCGCCACGCGCGCCATCGCCTGCAACCGGGACGGGTCGTGCGGCTCGACGGCGATGACGTGGCGGGCGCGCTCGTGGAAGCGGGCGATGTGGAAACCCATGCCTGCGCCCAAATCCAGGACAAATTTGCCGTTCCACGGCGCAACAGCGGCCATCGCCGCCTCGATGCGACCCTCGGGATCGGCGGCCCTATTCTCGATCTCGTAAACGTCCGGCGCGTCCTGGATGTTCGGCGACGGATGCACGCCAGGAAGACCATTGGCATTTTTATTGCTCACTAGATGTCTCCTTTGCCTCCAACCAATACCTCATTGAATCGCAAGGCCGGCACGCCAAGCCGTCCGCGCCTCACGCAACGACATGTTATTTGCGCCACCACCTGCATCGGGTTCGTGGCGCTGGGTAGGGGCGTCTTCCCACCCACATCGTGCGCAGATACCGTAGCCCCCCGGCTCGACAAACGCCTGGTCAAGTCCGCACACCGGACATGTTGTTGCTGCAGGGGCAGCGCTGTCAGTATCGAAGGATTGCAGACGCAGCTGGATCAGTAGATCGTTGAGCGCGGCCCGCGTCGGGGTCGAGGGCGCGTCGGGGAGCGCGCTCTTTTGGAACGCGTCCTCCAGCATGCCGCGCAGGCGACCATATTCGCCGTGGTAGAAGGCGACATCGGCGTCCTCCAGCGTCGATTGCTCCGCGCCGGCCAGCTTGCGCGCGATCAGGTCGGAGATGTAGGGCAGCTGGTACTCGTCATTCAAATGCACGAGGTTGGCCTCCACCGCGCCCGTGCGCATGAGGTGGATGCCGGTCAGTAGCACGCGGTAGACGTAGAGGAGCGGTTTGACGCGGCGCGGGCGCTCCTTCTCGAACAGCCGCCACTGCGTTTCGGCGAATCCGAAGTAGTGGTGGCTGTGGTGGCGCGTGACGCACCCCGTGGCGATCCTTTTGAGCTCCTCGTGGCCGGACGTGCTATGCACGACGAGCGGCGAGTACAACTGCTCCAGCACGTAGCCGTTTTTCTTGAGCAGGAGGCCGCAGAACTTCCTAACGTCGTGCGTCACGAGGTCGACCTCCAACCCGTCACGCACCTCCGACACCTCAATAGTGTCGCGGCCGATGTCCAGCCCCACGACCTCGCGCAGCGGCAGGATGTGCGCGCCGCGCAGATCGTAGTCCGAATCGGGGGACGGGAAGCCGTATAAATGCGCTCCGCTGACCGTCACGAACAGCAGTGGGTAGGGCTGGCGCGCCACCTCGTCGCGCAGCCGGTCGTCGTACCCGTCCATCACCCCTCCACCATACTGCGCCGGGCCTCGACAAGGAAGGCGTTGACCTTGTCGTAGTCGGGTCGCTCCGGCAGCTTCGTCGCCGTGTAGGCCGCGTCGAACGCGCGGTGCAGCGCCAGCCGCCAGCGGTCGACCTCGGCCCACGGCGTTTCGCCGCGCTTGATCGCCAGCAGCCGCTCACGGTGCTCCATGACGCGCACCGGGACGACGCCCTCGCGCAATATCGCGGTGCCCGAGAGCAGCAGCCGGATCAGGTGCATGGCGTGCTTCCAGCGCGGCGCGCCCGTCGTGCGCAAGTCGATCTCCAACTTCTTGAACTGCGACATGACATAGCCGTTGTAGGTTTGGTAGACCAGGCGCGACAGGAACACATCGCGCATGTTCAGCAGCTCTTGCGCCAGCACCGTGGCGTGCTCGACGAGCGGCGTGTACAGGCACTCCAGCACGTTGGGGTTGGCCTTCAAGGCCAGGATCAGGAACTTCTGCAGCTCCCAGTACGTCTCCTCGGTCTCCCGGCTCTCCAGTTGCTCGGGCACGCCGTAGAGCGACCAGTGCAGCGCGGCGGGGGGCAGGTAGATGCCGCGGCAGTCCCAGTCGGAGCCCTCGTCGTCCAACCCGTAGGCCCGCGAGCCCACGACGCAGCGGTAGATGACGTACTCGTAGAGGTCGCGCTCGCCTGTCGCGCCGGCCCGCCGCAGCACGTCCGCCTCGCCGCCGTCAGGGAAGCGCACGCGATAGGTCTGGTCGTCACCCTCGGGCAACGCGACGATCACGCCGACCGCCCCAACGGGATACAATGGCGTCCCGGTCGGACTCGTCAGGGCGGCGCGCGTAACGACCTGCGTGCCGACGGGGATGGTCAATCTCTCTTCAGCAGGCATCGTTCAAGGCTCATCATCCAGCGCGTCATCCACATTGGCCTCGATGCATTCGTAGGCCTCGCGCTCCGCGTCGGCGTCTTTGGCTGCCTCGCGGTACTCGGCCGCGAGTGTACTACTTTTATCGCGCCGGCGACCGCCACGGACGGCTGGTTCAGCTCGCCTGCAGTGGTTGCGGACCCGAACAGGTCGCGCTTTGTCATTCGGGTGTGTTTCACTCGTGGTGGGGCGCGGCCCCCCTCCCGTATCGTAGGACGCCACGCCCCCCGCGGCGGCCGTCGCAATGGAGGGGCGAACCCCGTCGCGCGGCGGCGCCCCCACCCCTGCACACCCGTGCGGCACCCGTGTGACCCGTCCCATGCACGGAGCGCGCCCCGTGCTGAACCCGTGCATCGCCGTGCATCGCCGCGAAACGTCGTGCAGCACCCCCCGGCGGCCCTCACTCGGGGCGCGCGTCCCAGCGACAGGGCCAGTGTAACACGAATCGGGGAGCCGTCAAGGAACGCGCGCGGATGTCATTCCCCTCCTACTATGTGGGCCACCGCCCTCGGCTCAAGGTCAGGCCACGGGGTTGTTCACACGCGCGTGAACACGGCCATCTGGCTCGGCGCGCCCGCGTCGGGGTCTTCGGGGCCGATGGGCCTGAAGCGCACGGCGTAGCCGTGGCGGTCGGCGACGCCGGTGGCCCAGACGTGCAGCTCGGCGCGGGTCCACTCGAAGCGGTGGTCCGGGTGGCGGAGCGCGCCGGGCGGCAGGCCCGGGAACAGCCGGTTGTACTCCCTGTTCGGCGTGGTCAACACGACCGTGCCCGGGCGGGCGGCCTCGAACAGGACGCGCTCGAAGGCGGCCAGGCGCGGCGGATCGAGGTGCTCGACCACCTCCACCACGGCCGCCGCGTCGTAGCCGGCCAGCCGCGCGTCACGGTACATCAGCGAGCCGTGGATCAGCGCGACGCGCTCGCGCCACGTCTCCGGCAGGCGATCCAGCCGTAGCTTTTCGCGCGCCCGCTCCAGCGCGCGGTGTGACACGTCCATGCCCGCGATGCGCGCGATCGATCGCTCGTCGAGCAACATCCTCAGCAGCTTGCCCTCGCCGCAGCCGACGTCGAGCACGCTCGCCGCCCCGCTTGCCCTGATCTCCGCCATGACCGTGCGCAGGCGCAGGTCGTGCAGGCTGAAGGGGCGCTCGACCGTTTCCTCTTCACAGTCTCCACGCTCGTCGTCGCCGTCCGGGTCCCTATCGTCGGCGTCGGTGAGCCGGGACAGCGCGTCGCGCGCGAGGTCACGCCGGTGCTTGAGGTAGCGGCGCGCGATCAGGTCGCGCTCGGGATGGGTGGGGAGCCAGTCGCCGCCGTGGCGCAAGAGCTTCTCGACCTCGTCGTCGCCGACCCAATAGTGCTTGTCGTCGTCGAGCACGGGCACGAGCACGTAGAGGTGGGTCAGCAGGTCACGCAGGCGTACGTTGCCCGCGAGCCCCAGCGTGTAGTAGCGGCTGTCGCCCCAGTCGGGGAAGCGATCGTCGAGCGCGTGGGACTGGACCATCACCTCGTAGCCGAGCGGCGCGAAGAGGCGGCACAGCAGGTCGGGTCCGCCGCGCGCGGGCACGACGGCGAGCGTGGCCCGCAAGGGCAACGAGGCCGCGACCAACTCGGGGCGGTCTTTGCTGCGCCCGGCCAGCGCGCTGCCGAACACCCCCGCGATGGCCACGCTCAGGAACGACGAGGCGGCGTAGGGGCGGTCGTTGACGTATTGCTCCAGGCCGAACGCGGCGGACGCGGCGGACGCAGCGTTGTCTCGCCCACCCCGGCCGCGCACCAGCCCTATCGGGTCGACGTCGAGCAAGAGCGCCGCCGTGCAGCGCGCGTCGCTCGCCTCGGGGTAGAACACGTGCGCCTGACCGAAGGAGAGCGCGAACGATTGGGGCCGCGCCGGGTTCTTGTGCAGCAGGTAGCCCAGGTCCGTCGCCGGCTCGTGCGTCGTGGTGATCGTCAACAACATATCAGGACACTCAAGGTCAGGGCCTTGATCAGCGGCACGAGCTTGTACTTGCGCGCGTGCTTGGCCAGCAACTCGGCGCGGTAGGCCCACCACTCGCGCTCGCGGCCAAGCCTCTTGTAGGCGCCACGCGCCCGGCCCAGCCACTGCGCGGCGGACCCGTAGTACTGCGCCTTTCCTTGGTCCATGATGCCCTCGGCCTGGCGGCGGCTGATCGTGATGACCCACTCGGGGTGCGAGGTGGCCGCCGCGTCGGCGACCCGCTCGACCAGCGTGTGCGTCGCGCCCGCGTCGACCGCGGCGATGGCGTCGGCGATCAGGCCCTCGTGCAGGAAGATATCCACCGGACCCTCGGGGTAGTAGGAGCGCGCCGCGCGCAGGCGTTCCAGCAGCGCGTCGCGGCGCTCCGGCCACGCGTCCCCGGCGATCTCCTGTACGCGCAGGTACGAGGCGAGGCTCTGCTCCTGCTGGAAGGCGACGAGGGCCGCGGCCAGCGCCTGCTCCGTACGCCCCAGGCCCGCGGCGAGATCGCGCAGCCACACCGCCAGCGCGGCCCTACCCTGCATCTCCCTCTCCAGGCCCAGCCCCCGCTCGGCCACCCGCAGGGCGCCCTCCACGGCGCCGCGCTCGCGTAGGGCTTTGGCCAGGGTCAGGGTCTCATGGGGGGTGACCAGGTGCTGCAAGCCATACTCCACGGCCTCTTCGGCACGGCCCAGCCGCACCAGCATGGTCGTGTATCGCTCGGTCTGACCCTCGGCCTCGGCCAGGTAAAGGTACTCTTGCAAGCGTCCCTGCCGCTCCAGCACGTTGAGCCGGGCCTGCGCCAGCTCGTCGGCGTAGGCCGGCGGCTCGTCGCCCTCCTCCCAGGCGCCAGACTCCGTGATGTCTCCCTCCAGCACGCGCCGCAGCGGCGGATAGTCCCAGCCCTGCTTGAGAGCTTCCTGCGCCACGATGAGCCCGTCCCCGGCGCTGTAGTCATCGGCCTGCCGCCGCCACTCCGCCAGTTTCTTGGTCCAGTCGCGGCGCTCGACCAGGGTCAGGTCCACGCTCAACAGGGCCTCGGCCCAGGCCATCCCCAGGTCTTCGAAGGGCGACTCGTCCTCGCCCATATAATCAAGGTTGTCGACGTACTCGTCCGTGAGGGTCTCGAGCACGACGAGGGCGTTCGGCGCGTCACGCGCCGCCAGGTACGTCCACACTTGGCCGACGATGGGGCTCGTCGCATTCGTCAACCCACTACTGTCGTCGTAGTCGTCGTAGGAGGAAACCCTGTCGCGCAGAGCCGCGCGGACCTGCCGGCGCACGACCTGCGGGTCCACGGGCGTCTGGCGCGGGCGCGGAACGGGCGCGAGTCCTCCCGCGCCCCCTGACGGTGGGGCCGCCACGTCACCCGTCGCCACGGCGAGGAGTGGCAGTTGGACCTCGATGCTGTCGGCTATGTCAGGGTCGCGCGCAGCCAATCCGAGCAACAGATCCTGCAGCGCCGCCCGGTCCAGGCCGGCAAGCAGCTCCGCGAGCGGCAGGCGCTCCTCGATCTCTTCCGGCGCGTCGATGTAGGCGAGCAGGGCGGCGACGATGTGCTTGCACCAGCCGCCGTACGTATAAAGACAACTGCAGGTGGCCGCCGTCACGCCGGCGGCGTCGAAGACGACGCCGACGCGGTAGGGCATGGGCTCGCTGCCCTCGACCTCCGCCCGGAACGTGTCGCCCCGCCGCGCCATCGACACGACGGCGCCCTCGTTGAAATACTGCCGGCCCCGGCTAAACGAGTCGGCGGCGGCCCCCTGACGCACCATAGCCTCGGTCACATGTGGCGGCATCATCGGTTGTATCCCTCCCGCATCATCCTGTCGCCCGAAAGAGACCCGTCCGCGAGCGAAATGCCCGCGCTCCCGGGTGTACCCAAGCGTAATGACACGCCAGCATAATTCTCGTGTCGGGTGTTTAGACGATCACACCTATCAGGCCATCGTCGTGGATGTCGACGAGGCGCGCCGGGGCGATCGTGTTCGGCTCCAGGCCCTCGGCGCGACTATAGACGCGCAGGTAGTTGTCGGTGAGGCCCGACGCGAGCATGCTGTGCGGCCGCTCCCACAGCACGGGCAGCGTCGCGCCGAGGTGCGCGCGCCGGAAGCGCGCGGCCTGCTCCGCCGCCAGCGCGCGCATCCGCGCGCCCCGTCTGCTCTTCGTAGGCTCGGGGACCTGATCGGGGAGTCTGGCGGCGGCCGTGCCGCGTCGCGGCGAGTACTGGAAAACGTGCATGCCGGCCAGTGGCAGGCCCTCGGCGAGCCGGTAGCTCTCCTCGAACAGCTCGTCGTCCTCGCCCGGGAAGCCGACCATCATGTCGATGGTGACGGCGACGCCGGGGATGTCCGCGACGGCGTGGCGCACGAGCGCGGCGTACCAATCGGCGTCGTACTGGCGGCGCATCGCCCGCAGTATCCGCGCGCTCCCGCTCTGTAGCGGCAGGTGCAGATGGCGACAGAGGCGCGGGTCGCACCAGAGCGCGAAGAGCGCGCGGTCGACATCCTGCGGCTCGACCGAGCTCAGGCGCACGCGCACGTGGCGCGTCCCCGCCAGGATCGCGGCGAGTAGGTCGTGCAGGCGTGGCCTGTCCGGGAGGTCGCGCCCGTAGCCACCGAGCAGCACACCGCTAATTACGATCTCGCGGTAGCCCCACTCTTCCAGCCGCCGCGCCGCCTCGACCGCCTCCTGGAGCGGGACCGAGCGCGGGCCGCCGCGGGCGCGCGGGATGATGCAGAAGGAGCAGCCGGCGTTGCAGCCGTCCTGCACCTTGAGGTTAGCGCGCGTGCGGCCGAGCGCGCTCGGCGTCCAGGCGGTCGCCGCAGCGCGCAAGGGCGTCGGAGCCGAGGCCGAAAGAGGTATCGGCAGGGCCGAGGCCGAAAGGGGACCGGACCCTGAAGGGTCTGCGCCGGGCCGGCTCACGGGAGACCTTTCAAGGTCCTTCCCCTGCCATGACCTTTCGAGGTCAGGCCCACGGCGCTCACCACCCGACAGGTCAGGCCCACGGCGCTCACCACCCGGGAGGTTGGGCAGATCGGTTTCGAGGGCCAGGCTCGTGCAACTGCCGCGCGCGGCGCGTTCGCGCTCGACCCGCTCGACGAGGCCGTCTTTCTCTTTGTTGGTGACGATGAGCACATTGCCGGGCAGCACGCCGTCGAGCCCGTGGTTGGCGACCGACACGTAGCAGCCGGTGGCGGCGACGAGCGCGGCCGGGTTGCGGCGCGCAGCCGCGCGGACCTCGCCACGCGACGTGCGGTCGGCCGCGTGCGTGACCGTGCAGGTGTTCACGACGTAGACGTCGGCCTGCTCCTCGAACGGCACGACGCGATAGCCGCGCGCCACGAACTGCCGCCCCAGCGCCTCGGCCTCGCCGTAGTTCACCTTGCACCCCAGGGTGGAAAAGGCGACCGTCGGCGCGTCTGCTATCTCGCTCATCGCGACATTACGCTCCTGCTGCATACAACACAAGTTTACAAGACCCTGCGTACGGGCCGGGAAAGCAGTAGTCGCCCACCCACCACGCATCAGTCCAGGACGACGAGCGCGCCCTCTCCATGTCCGGCCGCTACGAGATAGAAAGAGCGCAGATCCGCGAACGCTTGCCCACCGCGAGGGCGGTCGAGGCGAAGACCGCCGAGAACAGGGCGTGGCGCAGCCAGCGGAACGGCCGCGTGTCCACGACCCGCGCCTGCACCGCTACACCCAAGGCGAAGTTGGCCGCGAACAGGGCACAGGCGAGGTAGAAGACAGGCACAGCCTACAGGTCTATCCCTCGAACCCTAGCTCGCGCAGCAGGGGCAGCAGCTGGTCGATGGGCAGGCCGACGACGGTGAGGAAGGGGCCGTCGATACGCTCGATCAACCGCGCGCCCTCACCCTGCGCGCCGTAAGCCCCCGCTTTGTCCAGCGGCTCGCCGGTGGCGACGTAGGCCGCGATCTCTTCGTCCGAGTACGGGCGCATGACCACGGCGGCGGGGACGGTCGCGCCGCGCTCGGCCCCGTCGGAGGCGCGCACGACGGCGAGCCCGGTCACGACGAGGTGCTGCCCGTCGCGCAAGAGGCGCAGCATCTCGCCGGCCTCGGCCGCATCGCGCGGCTTGCCGAAGATGCGGCCGTCGCGCCACACCACGGTGTCGGCCCCGACCACGAGCGCCCCCTCGCCGGGGCGGCGCGCGGCCGCGTCGCGCGCCTTACTCAGGGCGAGGCGCGCGGCCAGTTCCTCCGCCCCCTCGCCCGGACGCGGCGTCTCGTCCACATCGCCCGGCTCCACGGTAAAAGGCGCGCCGATCCGGCCCAGGATCTCGCGCCTGCGCGGTGAGCCCGAGGCCAGGATGAGGGATGGGTTAGCGGGCATCGCTCACCGTCATATCAGAACGCGCCTGAGGCCGGCGCATAGCTTGACGTCGCATCCGTCGCATCCATCGCATCAAACGTCGAAGATATCGGCGACGGGGTGGGAGAAGCCGAGCACGACATCCTCCCCCTCGAGCGCGTCGCCGCCGGCCGCGCGCAGCGTCGCGGAGGGCTGCATGTCTTCTGGTCGTGGCCGCAGGTCGCCACCGCGCCACACGTCGACCGTTTGCGCGTGCGGCCAGACGACCCACACGAGCCGCGTGCCGCCGTCGAGGTAACGCGCCACCTTCGCCGCCATGTCGCCCGCGGTCTGCGCGGGCGAGGCGACCTCGACGGCCAACTCGGGCGCGAAGGGGACGGGCTTGTCCATGTCATGCACGCGTGGGAAGAGCGCCGCACTGTAGAAGCCGACGTCGGGGAGCAGCCCTGTCTCCGCGCCAGGGAACCGATAGACCCCATCGGCCCCCGTGACCCGCCCCATACGACGCGGGCGCACGAACACATTGAGCGATGTCAAGATGAGCCCCGCGATAATCGTCGCCACATTTCCGCTGCCGGCCATCCGAACAAGCACTCCTTCCACGACTTCGTACCGCCACCCGTCGTCAGGCAGCGTGAGCAGATCGTCGACGGTCGCCGGCCCGGCGTCGGGGACAGTCTCGGCCCACGGCGCGAGCGCCCCCAAACGGGACATCTGTATATTGGTACTCACACTCTGTTCTCCCTTACGTAGCCCTGCTTACAACCGTTCCACGAGCCCCAGGCCCAGGATGCCGTAGAGGTTGCGCATGGCCTGCGCGGTCGCGGCGACGAGGCCGAGGCGCGCGTGCAGCTGCGCGAGCTCCAGGGGGGGGACGGCGTTCAGAATGGGGCAGCGGTTGTAGAACTGCGTGAAGGCCGTGGCCAACTCGTAGGCGTACTCGGCCAGCAGGTTGATGGCCAGCGTTTCTTGCGCCAGGCGCGCCACGTCGGGCAGGCGGGCCAGCGCGCCCACGAGGTCCCGCTCGGCGCGGTCCGTCAGCGCGCCGGGATCGTAGCCGCGCCAGGCGCCCTCGGCCACGCCGCGCTCCGCGGCGCGGCGCAGGATGGCCGCGCCCCGCGCGTAGGCGTAGAGCAGGTAGGCCCCGGTGTTGCCTTCGAATTCCACGATCTCGGCCGGGTCGAGCACGATGTCGGTCAGAGGGTTGTAGCGCACCATGACGTAGCGTATCGCGGCGGCGGCGATCCGCTCGGCGATGCCGCGCATCTCGTCCTCCGTGAGCGCGCCCTCCTGCTTCTCGCGCACGCGCTCCAGCGCGAAGCCCGTGGCCTGGTCGAGCACGTCGTCGGCGGGGACGCCGTTGCCGAAGCGCCCGCTCATGGAGATGTCTTCGCCGTCGATGCGCGCCGAAACGACACCGTAGGCCAGGTGGTGGAAGCCAAGGTCGCCGTGCCCGGAGACCTTGAGCGCCGCGGCGACGACCTGCTGGGGGTAGACCTGGCGCGTGTCGATGAAGGTGATGGCCTCGGTGGCTGGGAAGCGATCGCGGTGCGCGCCGTCCGGGACGGAGGTCCAGAGGGCGCGCCCGTCCGGTTGCACCGTGTCCTCCCTGTAGCGCAGGTCGTTGGTGAGCAGGCCGTACTTCCAGAAGAAGTGCGCGATGTCCTTGCCCACGTAGGTCGGCAGCCCATTGGAGCGCACCAGCACCATCTCGGACGAATACTCGTCGCCCTCCTCCGCGCCCGTGCCCGCGCCCGCGCCGGGTCCACCCCGCGGCAAGAACTTGCCCATGTCCATCACGAGGCAGCCCTTCTTGCGCCCCTCCGTGGCCACGCGCACCGCGGGCGACTCCTTGAGCCGCGTGAGCGTCTCCTCCAGCAGACCCGCGCGCACGATGTCCTGCTCCCAGGCCAGCAGGTCGTAGTAGATGCCGAGCCGCCACGCCGTGGCCAGCTGGGCGTGCACGCAGGCGTGCACGAGCCCACGGTAGTCGCCGCGCTCGAGCGTGTGCTGCACCTCCTCGGCGCCCCGCTTGACCCCCTCGATCTCGGTCAGGCGGTCCGCGATCTCCACGGCGCGCGCCTCGTACGACGCCGGATGCAGGGCCGCGACCGCGCGCAGCCCCACCAACCGGCGCTCCAGCGCGGCGACCTCGCGCTCGGGAGCGCGCTTGCGATCGAGCCCGTTCAGGGTCCCCTCGACCTCGTCGGCCCCCGCGGCCACCTCCTCGGGCGCCAGGCCCGCGGCGCGCGCCTCGTCGAGCGCCGACCCCTCGGCGCGCAAGTCGCCCTCGGCGCCCAGAATCTCGTAGAGGCGGGCGTAGACCTCGCCGAAGAAGTGGTCCAGCTTGCGGCCCGGCTCGACCTGCAGTGTGCCGTCGTCGGCGAGGTAGCCAAAAAGGCGCAGGCCGTAGATCATGTCGGCGACCTGCTTGCCGGTATCGTCGATGTAGTTCTCCACCTCGACGGGGTGACCGGCGAAGCGGAACAGGCGCGCCAGGGTGTCGCCGAGCACGGCATTGCGGGCGTGGCCGATGTGCCAGGCCTTGTTGGGGTTGGTCGAGGTGTGCTCGATCAAAGGACGGCGCTCGGGACCCGACTCGCCGCGGCCGTAGAGGTCGCCGTCCTGCTGTATACTATCGAGCACGAGGCGCGCATAGGCCTCCTCCTCGACGTAGAAGTTGATGAAGCCGGGTGGGGCGAACTGCACGTCGCGCACGAGGCTGGCCCCGCTCCAGTCCATACCGGCGACGATGTTCTGGGCGATGGGGAGCGGGCCGTTCTTGCGCAGGCGCGTCAACTGGAAGGCGACGTTGCAGGCCAGCGCGCCCATGTCTCGTTTGGGCGGCGGCTCCAGCACGTAGCCGGCCGGCTCGGGCACGCGGCTCTTGATCAAGGCGTCACACTGGGCGCGAAAAGTGGCGAAAGGGTCTGTCATTCTTTTAGTATACGGGAGGGGGTAAGGGAGTGTCCGCGTCGCACCATGAAATAGAGCTCCGGCTGGTTATCGCCGACCCCGAGGGGCTAACAAGCCGGCTGCGCGCCGCGGGGGCGCGCATCGTCGGCCAGGGGCTGGTGCGCACGACGGCCTACGACTTCCCCGACAGGAGGCTGCGCGCGGCGCGGCGGACGCTGCGTGTGCGCGAGGATTGGACCGGCACGACACTCACCGCCAAGACCCCCCTCACGGAGGAAGCCGACGAGGACGCCGGCCGGGTCAAGGCGCGCCACGAGATCAACCTGCCGCTGGCCCCGGGGCTTGGCCCCGACGCCCACCTTCTGCTACAGAGCCTCGGCCTGCAGGAGACCCTGCGCTACGACAAGAGGCGCACGTCGTGGGGCCTGGGCGCCGCGCAGATCGACGTGGATGTGCTGTCCGACGGCGGCGACTGCTACGCCGAGATCGAGGCCGGCGCGGCCGAGATCGTCCGGGTACGCGCCCTATTGGACCTCGACGAAGCTCCCGTCGAAACGCGCTCGTACTTCGAGATCGTGCGGCGCGCTCGCGAGGCGCAATCGACGGTCGATAGTCGGTAGAAACAAAAGCGCGGGCTGGTGGTAGCATTGTCACCACCAGCCCGCGCTACTCTCGAAACACTACTTTGGAGGACGGCCATCGACTGGCGGCTATAGTCCGAACCCACCGCCCCCGAGGATATTCTTGGCCGCAACGGCGGCGAGGCCGGCCACGGCCATCTTGGCCATGGGATTACCGAGCATGCCGCCCGGCCCGAGGACCTGATGCAGCGTGTCCGGCTGCTGCTGGCCCATCTGCTGGAAGCCCTGCGCCATCATCTGCGGGTTATTGGGGTCCATCTGCTGCTGGTACTGCGGTGGCATCTGCTGCGTGAACTGCTGCCGCTGGTCCATCGGCATCTGCTGGAAGTACTGCTGATAGGTCTGCTGCTGCATCTCCGGCGGCGCGTTCTGCATGAACTGCTGGACATGACCATAGGCCTGGTTGGGATCGATACCGCTATAGTCGCCCGTGTTCGCCGCCTGCGCGTAGTTCTGATACATCTGCTAGTTGTTCTGATCGAATGGAAACATCGCGTATGTCCTTTCCACAAATCAGTACGTAGCAATCAGCCGTTAGCGACTAGCTTTGACGCACCCAGTTGAGCGCCACTAACTGAAGATGTATATGGTCGACATCCAGCTAAAAGCTAATCACTAACGGCTGACAGCCGAAAGGCTACTTGTCGTTGCCCGTGAGCTTGTCCTTGAGGTCGCCCAGGCCCTGCTGGATGTTGCCCTTGGCCTCGTCCACGCCGCCCTGGGCCTGCTGCTCGCGGTTGCCGGTTACCCCGCCGATACCTTGCTCGGCGCGGCCTTTGACCTCGCTACCGAGGCCCTCGACGCGGTCCTTATCAGAATCAGACATGGTGTACTCTCCTCTTTACGGGGCGCCGGAAACGGGATGTCCCGGCTCGTGTGGCGCCGGCATCGTCGCCGGCTGCCTGCGACAAGACAAGGCAAAAGCTATGCCACGATGAGTTGGCAGCCCAAGATTGATGGCTACAGTTGTCGCGTGCTGCGCCGCGGGAGCAGCTCGACGGGGACGAGAAGTTCGCGCCGCTGTCGGACAGGCCATCCAGGAGTGGACGCAAGGCCACGTGGGGTCCGCTCTTGTGCTATCGTAGATGGTATGCAAATCGGTTTGTGACCGGTTGCGAGGGCGCGACAGCGTCGGGCGTGCTTGACGACAAGCTGAGGATCGTATACGTTAAACCGCCATCGACATAGATGCGGCGAAGGGAGGTGCGACGAGCAGCTAGCAGGGACGACCAGAATTGGAGGCTTAATCTCCCGTTCATCTCGCACTGGTACAGTGGGTAGCAGCGTGGCAACGTTCGCGCGCTACACATCTCTAAGAGGAGTTGGAACAGTGGTAAAATCGTTCACTCGTCGCGCCGTCGCGGCCGCCGCCGTCGCGGGCCTCGTCGCGACCGGCAGCCTGAGCGGGGTCGGGCATCAGACGGCCAAGGCCGCCGGCCCGGTGACCCTGCACTTCTGGATGGGTCCAGATACGAACACGCCCAATGATACGAAGCAACTCGTCAACGAGTTCAACAAAGCCAACGCGGGTAGAATCAAGGTCGTCTACGACGTGCAGGCGTCAGCGACCGACCAGTACTTCAACACGATCCAGCGCACGCTGCAGAACAAGGGCGCCAACCCCGACGTGTTCGGCGGCGACGTGATCTGGCCCTCGCAGCTCGCCGGCCAGGGGCTCGTGCTGCCGATTGACAAGTACTTCCCCAAGTCGGAGCAGGGCAAATACCTGGGCGGCCCGGTGCAGGACGTGCAGTACAAGGGGCACACCTACGGCGCGCCCTGGTTCACCGACTTCGGCCTGACCTACTACCGCAAGGACCTGCTGGCGCAATACAAGCTGCCGGTGCCCCAGACGTGGCAGACGCTGCAGGCCGACGCCAAGGCGCTCGTCAAGAAGGGCGCTGTTAAGGAAGGCTTCGTCTTCCAGGGCAACCAATACGAGGGTCTCGTCTGTAACGCGCTGGAGTACGTCAACGGCGCCGGCGGCGCCCTCTATCCGGCCAACGTGGCCAACAGCACGGCGACGCAGGCCGCCGCCGGCCTGGCGGTGATGCGCAGCATGATCACCAGCGGCGCCTCGCCTCAAGCCGTTACCACGTACCAGGAGTTGCAGACCGCGAACGACTTCACCAATGGGCTGGCCGCCTTCGCGCGCAACTGGCCCTATCTGTGGGGTCAAGCGCAGAGCAAGACGAGCAAGATCGCCGGCAAGGTCGGCGTGTTGCCCCTCATGCACAGCCCCGGTCACACGGCCTACTCCACACTCGGCGGCTGGTGGCTGGGCATCAACAAGAACTCCGCGCACCCTAACGAGGCGTGGAAGTTCATCAGCTTCCTGATCAGCCCTGCGGCGCAGAAAGAGCTTGCCATCACCGAGGGTCACACTATGGCCCTGAAGTCGACCTACGACGACCCGCAGGTCCAGAAGGCCAACCCGTGGTTCAAGACCGTGGTCCCGCAACTGCAGATCAAGCCGCGCCCGACCTCCCCGGTCTACAACGCGATCACGATCCAGATGCAGAAGGATTTTCACGGTGTACTCGACGGGTCGATACAGCCGTCGGCTGCGGTCAAGGACATCTCATCGTACATCACGGTCGCCGAGTCCAAGTTCAAGTAGGCGTTTCTCCATACTAGTGTACGGCTAGATACTAGACAACTAGAAACGGGGGCTGCCGGGGAACTGTTCCCCGACAGCCCCTTCGCTTTTGTGGCATACTAGGATCACTTAGGCGCCTTTGCCTCATACGTGCAGTCCCATTAGTGAGTTCCAGTGAGTTCAGCGGGTAGTTAACACCGGGAGGGTTGGTTACGATGAGTGTGCAACAGGCAGTGCGGCCGGCGCCTCGCCAGCGTTCACGAGCGCAGTCGTTTTTTCAACGAGAAGGGATAGTAGGTGGCATCTTCGTCGCGCCAGCGGTCATCCTGATCGCGGCCATCGCGTTCTGGCCTATTGTCCAGGCAATCTGGTACAGCCTGCTCAGCTACCTGCCCAACTACCCGCAGTTTGGCTCCAAGTTTGTGGGCCTCGACAACTACACCGCCGCGTTCAAGGATTCGACGTTCATCAGCAGCATCGGCAATACGGTAATTTTCTTCCTGGTGACTGTAGTGTTCGAGTTCGTGCTCGGCCTGTTGTTCGCGCTCGTGCTCAACCAGAAATTCCCCGGCCGAGGCCTGGCGCGCGCGGCGGTGCTGGTGCCCTGGGCCTTCCCCACGGTCATCTCGGCCGTGGTCTGGCGCGATCTCTTATGGCAGAACAACACAGGCGCCATTCCGGCCCTGCTGCACTCGATCGGCCTCGTCCCCGCCAACTGGGCGCCCCTGGCCAGCACCACGACTTTGATGGCCGCGATGATGATCATCGATATCTGGAAGACTACCCCCTTCATGGCCCTCTTACTCCTGGCGGGTCTGCAGACGATCCCCGACGATGTCTACGAGGCGGCGCGCGTCGACGGGGCCAACGTATGGCAGCGATTCTTCCGCATCACGCTTCCGCTGCTCAAACCCTCCATCCTCGTCGCGCTGCTGTTCCGCGCGCTCGACGCCTGGCGCGTCTTCGATATGTTCGCCGTGGTGGCGGGCAGCCGCCTGCAGAGCATCTCGTTCTACGCCTACAACCAGATCATCAACAACCAAATCAACTATCCGGTCGGTCAGGCCGTCGCAGTCATGATCGTCATCGGCGCGCTGCTGATCAGCTTCATTTTCGCCAAAGGTCTCGGCACACAGACGGCGTCGTAGCGCAGGGAATAGGAGGAGGTTACACCGATGGCAACCAATGCAACTACCGCGGCCAATCTTGCCACCGCCCGTTCACGTCGCCCCGGCTTCCCCATCACGCGGGTCCTGTTCTACATCGGGGTCCTGGCGATCGTGCTCTTCTGCGTGGCCCCGCTGCTATGGGTCTTCGACATGGCCGTGAAGCCGGTCTCGGAGCTCAACGCCGCGCCGCCAACGCTGTTACCGTCGCAGATCACGTTCGACAGCTTCCGCAGCGCGTTCGTCGATCACCCCACGTTCGGGAGCAACATCAAAAACAGCGTGATCATCGCCACGGCATCCACGCTGTTCGCGCTCCTCTTCGGCTGCTCTGCCGCCTACGCCATCGCGCGCCTGCGCTTCTGGGGCCGCAGCGCCGTCCTCACCGGGGTCTTGGCGGTGTCCACGTTCCCGCAGATCGCGCTGCTGGGCTCGCTCTACGTGTTCTTTTTCCAACGCGGCTGGCTCAACACGTACCAGGCCCTGATCATCCCCAACGTGGTGTTCACACTACCGCTGACGATTTGGATCCTGGTCACGTTCTTTCGCCAGTTGCCGCGTGAACTCGAGGAATCGGCCAAGATCGACGGCGCGGGTATCGTGCGTACGTTCTTCTCGGTAGTGCTGCCGCTGGCCGCGCCGGGCGTCTTCACGGCGGCGATCCTGGCCTTCATCAACGCCTGGAACGAGTATCTGTTCGTCCTCTCGTTCACGACGGATGACACCGTGCGGACGGTCACGCTAGGACTGGCCAACTTCGCCGGCGGATCTAGCTTCGCCGTACCGTGGGGTGCGATCGCCGCGGGCGCCATCGTCGTGACGGTCCCGCTCATCATCGTCGTGCTGATCCTGCAGCGCCAGATCGTCGCGGGCCTGACCGCGGGCGCTGTAAAGGGATAGAGAAAAGAGATAAGGGAGAGGGGCGGGGGGGGGGGGGGCCGGGCCCCCCCCCCTTATCTCTTTTACGTCAAGAGATGTTACTACGCCTGGCCCATCTCCGGCCCGCCGGGCATGAACTGCGGCTGGCCGACGTCGACGGTAAGCGAGATGGCGCCGATGCAGTCCGCCTCCACATACAGGTTGAAATCGTAGCGCCCCGCGAACTCAAGCGGCAGCATGTTGAGCTCGGCTACCAGGTTGCCGCTCTGGCCGGGCGCGACGACGCCGACCGGGATCTCGACCCCCTGGTCCTGCAGCACGTTCGAGCCCGTGGGATCGAGCAGCTCGACACGCACCACGTAGTCGCCCGGGGCCATATCGAAGACGGCCACGACGAAGAAGCGCGGGTGCTGCACCGGCAGGCCGGGGACCGCGATGCGGTCGAAGATGCCGATGAGGCTGAGCTTGCCATCCTGGCCGACCAGGGCATGGTCGCACAGTACGCCCAGGCGCATGTGCGGCGTTTGCAGCGTCGTGAGCGCGGACGCGCCGGGGAACTCCAACATGGTTTCCTCCAGAATTAATTGGGATTGAAAATTGACTTTCGACTTTCAATGCGCCGGGTAATAGATCGTGTTCTCGAGTAGGGCGTCCTGCCGCTCACTGGGAATGCGCACGAGCAACTCGCCGTTGGTGTCGGCGCGCAGGGCCTGGTACATCGTCGCGATGGGGTCCTGGCGCTGCACATGGTAGAAGTAGTGGCGCCGCAGGCCACGATGCACGAAGTAGATTTCCCAGTTGCGCCAATTGTCGGAGAGCGGCGTCGGCCCCTGGATGTCGGTGACACGGTGGTATTTCACCAGAAAGTTCTTGAGATCGAGCGCGAGCGTGCGCAGATCGTCGGCCAGCTTCAACCCCGTCATCCCGGTCACGTCCTCCTCCGCCTCCGTCGCACGCGACGCCGGCAACACGCGTCGCACAGCACAGAGCCCTAATCCTTAGCGTATGCTCCCGCGCCGTAGTGTAGCATATCCCCATCATCTCCAACCCCCGACGATATACGGCAAGGGTACGCCGAACCGTCACACCGTTGAGGATGGACATCGGGTTGGTGTAGCTGAGCGGCGGAGATCGGCGTAGGCGGCCCTGGCCTTACTTATGCGACGCCGGCATGTTGGCAGATCCGTCGGATCAGCCCGGCCAACATGGCGGTGCGCGGCACGATGGAGGAGACGAGGACGTATTCGCCGGGGTTGTGGGCGTCCCCGCCGACGGGGCCGAGCCCGTCGAGCGTCGGCACGCCGAGCGCCGCCGTAGTGTTGCCGTCCGAGCCACCCCCGGTGGCCGTGTCCCGCACGTCGAAGCCGGCGTCACGCGCGGCCTCGCGGCACCAGCCGATCAGGCGCTCGCTCGCGGCGGTCCGCTCCATCGGGGGGTGTGTGACCGCGCCCGCGAGCGTGGTCACCGTGTCGGGCACGGTCGGCGCGGCGGCCAGCGCCCGGATAGCGGCGATGATCCTCTCGAGCCCGTCCTCGTCGCGCGCCCGCACGTCGATCAGGGCGCTCGCCCTGTCGGCCACCACGTTGCGGCGGGTCCCGCCCTGCACGACGCCGGCGTTGACCGTCGCGCCGGGGACCGTGCCGTTGAGCGCGTGCAGCGCCACCACGAGGTGCGCGAGCTCCAGCACCGCGCTGCGCCCCTTCTCGGGCTCGACGCCGGCGTGCGCGGCGCGGCCCGTCACCTGCAGGTCGAAGTGCGCCGAGCCCTTGCGCGCCGAGACGATGTCACCGTTGGCGCGGCCGGCCTCGAGCACCAGCACGGCGTCGCGGCCGCGCGCCTCGCGCGCGATAAGATCTTTGGAGCTCGGCGAGCCGATCTCCTCGTCGCTGTTGAGCACGAAGGCTAGCTCGTCGTAGTCGTCGAAGTCGCCGGCCCGCAGCGCGTCGAGCGCGTAGAGGACGGCCAACAGGCCCGCCTTCATGTCGGCCGTGCCGGGGCCGCGCGCTGTGTCGCCCTCGACGGCGAAGGGATGCGCGGCGGGCCAGCCCACGGGATACACCGTGTCGAGGTGCCCGATCAGCAGCACGCGCGCCCGGCCACGGCCGCGCCGGCGCGCCACCAGCGTGTCGCCGAGCGCGCCGCCGTCGTGGCGCTCCACGGCGAGCCCGCTCGCCTCGAGCTTTTCCTGCAGGGCGCGCCCGGCCGCGTCGACCCCCGTTTTGTCGTAGGTGCCACAGTCGATATGTGAAAGCATAGCCAGGTCGCGCAGGAATGAGTCGAGCCGAGTTTGCAACAGGTCGAGCAGCATTGTATCCCCCTCAGGCATGGGACGCCTCTAATCTGTTCTCCAGGATATCCACAACTCTTTCTCCCGTCATTCACAGTCGAGCGGCGGACGCAACAGCACGACAATCCTATGGCCGCTTTCAGTATAAGCGCGCCGGTCCACGCCGATCCGCGCCGGTCCACGCGCGCACGACAGCGCAAGCCAATAAGTACCCAAATCCTACGTACATTGCGGTATTCGAGCCTGCCGCGATGCGCTATAATTAAGGTAGTAACGCGCATTAGGACGCGGTGGCGCGGCGGGTGCGCGCCCATAATCGAACGAGGGGGACGAGTATATGGCGGAAGGTTACGCGCATCCCGAAGTACTGGTCGAGACCGATTGGCTGGCCGAACATCTGAATGACTCGAAGGTGCGCATCGTGGAGTCCGACGAGGACGTGCTGCTCTACGAGCTGAGGCACATTCCCGGCGCGGTCAAGATCGACTGGCACACCGACGAGCAGGACCAGTTGCGCCGCGACTTCATCAGCAAGGAGCAGTTCGAGCGGCTTATGTCCGATCGCGGCATCGCCAACGACACCACTGTCGTGTTCTACGGCGACAAGAACAACTGGTACGCCACCTACACCTTCTGGCTCTTCAGAATGTACGGGCACGCGGACGCGCGCGTGCTCAACGGCGGGCGCGCCAAGTGGCAGGCCGAGGGGCGGCCGCTGGTCAGGGATGTCCTGAGCTACCCCGCGACGGAGTACAGGGCCAAGGAGGCCGACACCTCGATCCGCGCCTTCCGCGACGAGGTGCTCGACAGGCACGTGCGGAACGCCAACGGCGGCACGGCGCTGATCGACGTGCGTTCCCCCGCCGAGTACAACGGCGAGGTGTTCGCTATGGCCGGCTACGAGCAAGAGGGGGCCCAGCGCAAGGGCCACATCCCCGGCGCCAAGAGCATCCCGTGGGGCAAGGCGGCCAGCGAGAACGGCGCCTTCAAGAGCCCCGAGGAACTCAGGGCGCTCTACGAGGGCCAGGGCGTCACGCCGGACAAGGACGTGGTGGCCTACTGCCGCATCGGCGAGCGCAGCAGCCACACCTGGTTCGTGCTCACCCAGTTGCTCGGCTACAAGGACGTCAAGAACTACGACGGCTCCTGGACCGAGTGGGGCAGCCTCGTCGGCGTGCCGATCGAGAGGTAAAACATGGCTATGGATCGCCAAGAATACATCGACAACTTGCTGGACCACTACGAGAACCCGCGCAACCGGCGCGCCATCGAGGGCGCCCAGATCGACTACAGCGGGGGCAACCCCGGCTGCGGCGACATCATACACATGTATGCCAGGATCGACGGAGACGACCGCATCGCCGATGTGTCGTTCGAGGGCGAGGGCTGCACGATCAGCCAGGCCGCGGCCTCGATCATCACGGAAATGACGCAGGGCAAGACGCTCGACGAGCTCGAGGGCATGAACTACCAGACGCTCGTGGAGGAGTTGGGCAGCGAGGTCGTGGCCCCGCGCATCAAGTGCGCCGTGCTCGCGCTCGGTACCCTCAAGGCCGGCGCGCACGAGTACCAGAGCAAGCGCCGCCTCCCCGTGTGATCACACGGCCAACTGCGCCAAGCCCGCGCGCTCGGACATAGAGGCTTAGCTCGTCGTAAAGGCGGCGGCTAATGCGCCCCGCCCTGGGCCTGGCGCCTACCATGCGGACGAGCGCCCCTTCCACCAACTCGTAGCAATACCCGTCGTCGCCGTCGGGGTAGTCGAGGAACTCGGCCATGGTCATGTATGGCGGCGCGCCGGGCGCGACCTCAGCCCAGGGCGCGAGGGGGCGCGGCGGTGAGGTGGGCGCGGTACTCATGGCCACATTGTCCTTCCGCTAGGTGAGCGTGGGGTACGAGCCCAGGATGACCAGCATGGGCGCAAGGCCGTCGAGGGCGCCGAGGGCCGAGCGCACGGGTTCCTCCGCCGCGTCGCCCTCGACGTCGAGGTAGAAAACGTATTCCCAGGGCCGCGCCCGGCTGGGCCGTGACTCGAGCTTGATCATGTTGACCCCGCGCGCGGCGAATGGACCCAGGGCGTGGTAGAGCGCGCCGGGCGTGTTGCGCGTGGACATCACGAGCGAAGTTTTGGCGCCCGGCGATGTTGCCCTCTCGCGGCCGAGGGCCAGGAAGCGCGTGTAGTTGTCGTCGCTGGTCTCGATGTCCTCAGCCAATATCTCCAGGCCGTAGGTCGCGGCGGCGGCGCGGCTGGCCACGGCCGCCACGTCGCGCAGCCCCTCGGCCGCGATGCGCCGCGCCGCGCCCGCCGTGTCGTAGGCCGGCTCGGTCTTGACGCCCAAGGCACCCAGGAAGCGCTCGCTCTGGGCGAGGGCCTGGGGGTGCGAGGTGACCGTGTGCACCGTGTCGAGGCGCTGGCCCGGCAGCCCGAGCAGCATGTGGCGGACCCGCAGGTTGTACTCGGCAGTAATGTAGAGCCGCTCGTGGCGCTCCAGCAGCAGGTCGTACGTGTCGTTGATCGAGCCGGCCTGCGAGTTCTCGACGGGCACGACGGCGTAGTCGGTCGCGCCGTCGGCGACGGCGGCGAACACCTCGCGCAGCGTGCGGCACGGCACGGGTCGCCCACGAGGGTAGACGGCGCGCGCGGCGTCCTCGCTGTTGGCCCCAAACTCGCCCTGGAAGGCGACAGTGGGCTCACTTGTTGTCCTGTTTGCCTCGTCCATAATGAGGGCATTGTAGCGCGCCTGGGGCGGGAGTGCAAAAGCTTTGGTTGCTCCGTTGCTCCAGCCTTCAACAAAGCGCAAAGAGGCTGTTATATAGGCTCGTTATTCACAGGTTGTAGACCGGGAGCAGCCGGCGCTCCGTCTCGCCCGCGATGCTCGCCGCCACCTCGACGTATTGTTGGATGCCCGAACTGGCCAGCTTGGGCTTGAGCAACTGGTCGAGCTGGAACATGCCGGCCGAGTTGCTCATGGCCACCGAAATGTGGACCGGCTTGGCCTCTCCGCGCGTGATGGTGACCGCGTCGATAGCGGCGGCCGAGAGCGAGTGCATGTCGATGCGCCCGGCCTCGAAGGGCGCGCGTGACCTTCCTTCGGCCATGTCCAGCGCGTCCCCCACTTTGACGCAGCCGGCCTCGACCGTGAGGCACCGCATGTCGGAGCGGTGCGCGATGATGGCATGGAGCGTCTCGCTGGTCATGATGGTCAGCACGGGCTCGTCGTAGAGGCCGGCCAGGAGCCGACGCGCCAGGGGCGCGGCCAGGATAAGGCTGAACTGCTCGTGCCCGCTGCGGTGGACCGACATGCCGATGTCGTGCAGGGCCGCGGCCAGCACCGTCACCACCTCGGCGTCCTCTGTGCGCAGCCCGTAGTCCCGCACCACCCCGGATTGCACCCCGGCGTCGTCGAGCAGGCGCAGCAGGCGCAGGGCGATGTTGACCACGATGCGGATGTGCACGGGTCCGTGGTCGGTCATGCCCAGGCGCTCCGCGGCCGTGACGTTGGCGCACTTCCAGAGCTGCTGCACTTCCAGGTCGTTGTTGAGCCGGTCGACCACCGCCGCCAGCGTCTCGTTGCGCCGCGCCGGCACGCGCATGGGCCGTGCGGTGGGGGCATGTGACGTCCGCGCCTCCTCGCGCTCCTCGTTGCCGGCCGTCGGCACGCGCCCCTGGCCCGCCAGCGCCTCCACATCAGTCGTTCCCACGCGTTCTCCTCCGTCACCCATCGCCTCGCCCATCGCCCATCGCCCATCGCCCGTCGCCTCGCCCGTCGCCCGTCGCCTCGCCCGTCGCCGCTTCGCACAAGAGTAGCATACGCCCAGGGCTCGTGAAAAGTCGACGGCGCCCCTCTCTACCCTCCACCCATGGCTGACTGGCCCCTCTCGCCCCCTCCGCCCCTGGCTGACTAGTCCCCCGGACCCTAGCCGCGGGTCCGCCGGCCTAGCGCACCTCTGGGAGAACCTAGGCCTCGCTCCCTCGCCCCCTCCGGGGGAACCTGGGGAGATGCCTCCCCCCAGACCCCCGCCATCCACGACGCGTGCCGGCGGACGGGCGGACGGGCGGACGGGCTCTGCCGCCCCGACAATTCACGAGCCCTGAGCGTACGCTATGGCGGCCGGCCAGGACAGTGTTTCGTCGCTATTATAGTATGCCCGCGTCGCTCCCTCCGCCTAGGCGCTCGAGCCTGCGGCTCGAGCGTCTCCGGCCCCGGCTGTCACCCCTATCGCGCCTTTACATGGGCGGCGACGTACGGTCAGGTGGGCGGTGCGGATGACCCCGCCGGGCGCGGCATGTTGCTTGCACTTGGTGTGCTCATATGCCCCATCGGAAGGGCGTCGGCGCGTCGGACAATCGTGTCGCGCCGTTATTGCAAGGAGGAAACAGGGCGATGGAGCGGCGCAAGCTCGGGGCAGAGGGGCCAGAAATTTCGACGATCGGGTTCGGCAGTTGGGCTATCGGCGGGTCCGGGTGGGCCGGGAGTTGGGGTGCGCAGGACGATCAGGCCTCGGTCGAGTCCGTGCACGTCGCGCTCGACCACGGCGTCACGTGGTTCGACACCGCGGCCGTGTATGGATGCGGGCACTCCGAGGAGGTGCTGGGCCAGGCGCTCGGCGCGCGCCGCAAGGACGTCGTCGTGGCCACGAAGTTCGGCCTGCTGTGCGACGAAAAGGGCAACGTCTCGAACAACGGCCACTACGACTCGGTCATGCGCGAGTGCGAGGCCAGCCTGCGCCGCCTGGGTACCGACTATATCGACCTCTACCAGATGCACTGGCCCGATACGGGTGCCAAGGCCCCGATCGAAGAGACGATGCGCGCCCTGAACGACCTCGTCGCGCAGGGCAAGGTACGCTATGCCGGCGTCTCCAACTTCGACGCCCCTCTGATGGAGCAGGCTCTCAAGGTGCGCCGCCTCGATTCGCTGCAGCCGCCCTACAGCATGCTCCACCGCGAGGTGGAGGAGGATATCCTGCCCTTCTGCCGCGCACACGGCATCGGCGTCGTGGCCTATAGCCCGCTGGCCTCGGGCCTGCTCGGCGGTCGCTACACCGCCGCGACGACCTTCGAAAAGGGTGACTGGCGCGCCACCAACCCCGACTTCTCGGGCGAGGGGCTGCGCCGCAATCTGGCTATCGTCGAGCGGCTCAAAGGGATCGCCGCGCGCTTCGACAAGACCGTGGCCCAACTCGCCGTCGCCTGGGTGCTGGCCAACCCGGCCGTCACGTCGGCCATCGTCGGCGTGCGCAAGCCCGACCACATCCTGGGGGCGCTCCCCGCAGCGGACTGGCGGCTCGATGCGTCGACGCTGGCCGAGATCGATGACGCGCTCCGCCCCGAGTCGGCGGGGGCGGTGACGGGGGCGTAGCGTAGGGGTCCTCATCACCCTGACATAATTTTTCAGTGATCTTTCAGCGCCCCCGCCGCGCCGGTTACCAGCATGCGCCAGCCCGTGCTGGTAACCGGCGCGACCGGCTGCGCCGGCTCCTATAACGTTGCCGGGCACGCGCCGGTCCGCCGCACCCTCCCTGGCGCCGTCGTGCCCGTGGTGTGGCCTGCGACCGTGGTCGCAGGACCCTGTGCGTTCGGTTCCACAATTTTAAGGCGCACCCCCCGCGGTTACCGCGGGTAGGGTCTGTGAAAAGTCGCCCAAACCCCCGCTAACCTCTCCCTTAGCGCCTCTTCTCTCTCGCCCCCTCCGCCCCCTCCGGGGGAACCCCGGGAGATGCCTCCCCCCAGACCCCCGCCAACTATGGCGCGTGCGGGCAGACGGGCTCGGCCACCCACGGCGCGTGCAGGCAGATGGGCTTGGACACCCAACAATTCACAGACCCTGGTTACCGCGGGCGGCGCCCTTGCCCTGAACTCTGCCGACCGCTACAATCGCCTTCGTACCCCCTAGAGCGCGATAGACCGCGCCGTTCGGGTCGTGAGCCGGCCGAGACAGCCCTGGAGGAGCCGTGGAGTTACGCCAATACTGGCGCGTGCTGGTGCGCCGCCGCAACATCATCCGCAACACCGTCCTGCTCGTCGCCGTCCTCGGACTCCTCACCGCGGGCTACACCTACTACAGTACGCAATACCTCGGCACGACCACTATCGGTGTGCAGGCGCAACCGATCAACATCAACAGGCCATCTATCGATACCCAGTCGACGTCATACGGGAACACGGATCAGGTCATAGACGACTTGATCATCCGCGCGGGGACGATTACCTACTTCAAGGGAGTTAGAGATCGGTTGGACCGCGTCTATCACGTGACGTTCAAAGACTACAAACCCATTAGTCAAGGTCTGAAGGTCTTCAAGGCCAATCAGGGGCACGGCATCTATATCCAGTGGCCGGACACGAACTCGAACCGGGCAACAAATGTCGTCGCCGCGGCAAGCCTCGAGTTGCGCGACTATGTGAAAGTGTACAAGAACACGCTCAATCCGGGCCTGGACATCAAAGCGGCTATAACCGATGACCCCACGTACAAGAAGGTCAGTTTGACCAGCGTGTTGACACAGTTTCTACTGAGGGCGGCGCTCGGCCTCGTGGCGGGCATCATCCTGGCCTACCTCTTCGAGTACCTCGACGATTCGCTGCAGGACGAGGCCGACGTGCAGCGATGGATGAACTTGCCCACCCTCGCCGTGATCCCCGGCGGCTCGCCCGCGCGCCGCCTGCGCAGCGCATAGAGCGACACTAAGGTAGCACCGGAGGACGTTCCATGGCCCTGACGACGCCTGTTTCTGGATCCAAGAGCCTCACCGCGACGGAGGCGCAGGACACCGCCTCGCCCCTGCTCATCACATCGCCGGCGTGTCCGGGCCCCGTGGAGGAGGCGTACCACGCGCTCCTCACCAACATCGACCTGGCGCTCGGCCCGCGCGCCGGGCGCGTGGTCGTGGTCGCGGCGGTCGACGATAAAGCGGACGCGGCCCTCGTCGCCGCCAATCTCGCCCTCGTCTCGGGGCAGGCCGGCGATCGCACCCTCATCGTGGACGCCAACACGCAGGCCCCGCGCCTCGCCGCGCTCTTCGGGGTCCCGCCTGGACCCGGCCTGGCGCAGTTGCTCGCGGACGAGCACAAGGACCTGCGCGAACTGGCGCAGTCCACGCCCGTGCCGACGCTCGGCGTGGTCACGGCCGGCGTGGACGGCGGCCGCCACAACCGCCTCGACCGCCTGGGCGACCTCTCCGGGCTGCTGCTGCGCCTCAAGAACGTGGCGGACCGCGCGATCATCGTGGCCCCGCCCGTGCTGGCCAGCACCGACGTGGTGCGCCTCGGCGAGTACGCCGACGGGGTCTTGCTGGTGATCGCTCCAGGCGTCACCGGGCGCGAGCAGGCGGCTCGCGCGCACGCGTTGCTGGAGAAAGCGCAGACACCGGTGTTGGGGGTCGTGCTGGCGCCGCGCTAGCATAACAACAGCGCGCCACCGACCATGACTGCCCCCGTCCCGCCGCCCACGCCGCCCACGCCGCCCACGCCGCCCACGCCGCCCACGCCGCCCACGCCGCCCACGCCGCGCCTGAGCATCGTCATCCCGGCCTACAATGAGGAGCGCCGCTTGCCTGGCAACCTCGTGCGCCTCGACGGCTACGTCGCGGGGCTCGACCGCGAGGTTGAGGTGATCGTGGTGGAGAACGGCTCGACCGACGGCACCGCGGCCGTCGTCGAGGAGGCGCGGCGACGCATGCCCTACCTGCGCCTGCTGCGCGTGACCACCTCGGGTAAGGGTTGGGCTGTGCGCGCCGGCATGCTGGCGGCGACGGGCGACCACCTAATGTTCTGCGACGCCGATTTCTCGATGCCCGTCGAGGAGATAGGCAAATTCATCGCGCTGCTCGACGCGGGAGTCCCCGTTGTGATCGCCTCACGCGAGGTGGCCAGCGCGAGGCGGCACGACGAGCCCTCCCGCCGCCACGTGATGGGGCGCGTCTTCAACCGCCTCGTGCAGATCCTCGTCGTCGGCGGCATCGACGACACGCAATGCGGCTTCAAGGCCTTCCAGCGGCCGGTCGCGCGCGACCTCTTCGGCCACCAACGCCTGCGCGGCTGGGCCTTCGACGTGGAGATCCTCTACCTGGCGCGCCGGCGCGGCTACCGCGTGCAGCAGCTGGCCATCGACTGGTACTACGACGGCGACAGCCGCGTGCGCGGGCTGGTCGACTCGCTCTCCATGGGCGCCGAGCTCCTGCGCATCCGCCTGTTCGCCCTGCTCGGCCTGTATCGGCGGTAAGGACAACCTTCACACCCATCACCCTAAGGTGCCAGCAAGGTAAAGAGGACCTCCATCTCGTCGCGGTCGTGCTGCACGTAGCCGATGTCGTCGAGGATCAGGCAGGCGACGCGGTCGAGCTTGGTCAACTCGCGCGGCAGCCGCAGGTCGCGCTTGGCGGCCAGGAGCCGTTGGACGAGGGCGGCCGTCGAGGTCCACAAGACGGTGTGCCCCTGGGTGATGAGCTCGTGTCCGAGGGCGGCAGGCGGACCAGGTCGCGCACCGCGTCGAAGGTGGGCGGGCGGTTGGCCTCCCCCAGCAGCGCCAGCGCCGTCTCCACCTCACTCTCGGCGGTTCCCGCAGCCAGGGAGAGCACGCGGACGTACTCGCGATCGGCACGCGCGGGGTGCGTCGCCCGGAGATGGTCGTAGGCGCGGCGGAACGCGAGCGAGGCGAACAGGTCGTCGCGATAGCGGTAGGCCGCGAAGGCGCCGGGCTTGCGCACCAGCGACCAGATGATATGGCGGTAGTTGATGGCGTGTTGCTGCCGCCCGGCCAAGCGCGGCATGGCGCAGGTCAGCGTCGTGCCGACGTAGACCTCGACCGTCTCGGCCCGCACGCGCACGGTGACCCGCGTCCCGATCAACCGCGAGGGCACCGAGTAGGTGTTCTCCAGGACGTGGATCGTGCTGAAGCGGCCTACCGCGAGGCGCACCTCCCGACAGGGCGCGAGCGGGGCGACGGGCAAGGGGCGCAGCGCCTCCCGCTCGACGGCGGAGCGCCCCTCGCGCGTGAGGTTGCTGTGCTGGCTCGTATATTGAGGATAGGTCCCACGACGATGGTGAGAACGCTGTGCTGGCCGCGGCTGAGACCGCCCAAGGTAGATTGTCCCCCATCGTCGCGGGCCGGCACGA
>JAABUH010000396.1_pt1 | contig 64723 bp, 88 predicted proteins | sample 5559121 | NCBI WGS metagenome assembly JAABUH01 (sample SAMN10711871, study PRJNA513364) | rock metagenome | isolation source: Antarctica rocks | place: Antarctica: Victoria Land, Battleship Promontory nord | collected 2015-12-28 | reverse complement strand
TCCCCCCTCTCCTCCCAGCCAACACTCCAAAAATCCTCCCTTCATCCACCCAATCCGCCCTAACCGTCCTCCGTTCCCAATCAACTCCAACACGAGGGATCTACCTCCTGGCTCGACTTCATTCCCGAACCTACCTCCTCCACCCCCGTGATATCCTCACCCTCCCGACCCTCCGTCCACTCCAACCTCCAGGCACCACACTAGCCTTGACTCGCATCCTCGAGGTCGGTTCCCGCGACTACGCCATCCGATCACCAGCAGCTGAAGCTCGTGAACTTCGAAAACAGCTGAACTTTGACGAAGATGCAGTAAGGGAATTATTGACTGTCCCCAGCTGGGTCGCTCAATGTCAATTGACCGTATTGGAGCATACGAGGAGTCCTATGGAGGTCATGTTGAAGAGGAAGAGGAGGAAAGGTTATCAGAGGACGGTGAAGAACAAACAGGGTTGGACGAGGTTGAGGGTAGGAGATATCGTCTTGGGTGATGGGCAGGATTCTGATCAGGCTGATCTGGAGGATATACCTGGCAGTCCTGCAAGGTGAGGTGACGAGAGACGAAGGACTTTTCACACTTGTATGGCAATGTATGCTATCCGGGTATCATATGCAAGACCTGGAGACCCAATGTCCTGTTGGATAAAGACTACTTCCGCTGAGTTCACTTCACATTCTGTCTCTGCGCTCGACCGACGATCGTGCTGTTCACCTTCGTCGCGAATCTCAAACTGCAGAGCGTCTCGCCGAGATGCGCGGCGAGCGGCGAGACATTACACAGCATGAGCGTCTTACTTGAGCCTAAGCAAATCGTATTAGCAGTGTAGCTGGCTAGCCGTCCTTATCCAGGCAGGGAAGATTCCGCCTGGATGGAAACAAAACAAACCCTCAACGTACCTGACAAGCTCGTCTGGAGCAATCTCGTCAAAGTTGAGTTGCGATAGGGAACATGCCCGCCTTGCTGACCCTGTCCCAAAGCGCCGATAACATCGGCCAAAGCGGACAGCGACTTGTTGATGTTGATCGTCTCTTTCAGTCGGTCTTTGTTCTCGCCTGCTCCAGAGCTGATCAACCGCTCGCTTCCCGCTAAGTCGACTGCGGAGGACGTCAGCAGGGTGCTAATAAGGGATCAAGAGCACTTACCGAGATTAAGCATAGCCTCGCATCTCTCCTCCGTCAGCGGGTTGACACCTCGAATCTTGAGCGTGAAGACGGAGTGTGATCGTGAAGATCGCTCGTTCATCAATGTCGCCGCGACAGCTCGACGAGAGCGAGCGCGTTCGAGCAATGTCGAGACTTGCCGAGGGTTACTCAACGGGACTGAGCGGGATATATGAGCATTTGTCGCTGTCAACCTAAACTAATGGACGCACTGCTGACAGCGTCCGTCACGGTCATCTTCCCATCTCTGTCATGCTTGATCTCGTGTTTCTTCGTGTCAAATTGCCCGCTGCCAAGGAGGTCGTTGATCTGCTTGAGTCAGCCGTGTGCCCGTCAAGAGAAAGCTCGGTCAAAGCTGTGAGCAGGACATCGCACACTGACCAAGTCGTTGTAGACCTCTAGAAACTGTCCTTCCATCTCATATTTCCATCCTCGATCCTTCAGCTGACTGCTCACGGAGAAGATCATGTCGATCGCTCGGGGGATCATACCGACTTCCTCTTCGTTCTGATGACGAGAAGTAAGCTGATTTTTATTTATTTGGAATATTGGATACGTACTTGTCCGCCTTCCATCGTCCAAGACTTCCCTGACCCGGTTTGTCCGTATGCGAAAATGCACACCTGCCAGGTGTGAGCGCTGAAAGGCCTTCTAAGCATCTCAAGGACATACATTGTAACCATCAAGCACACTCTGCGCGAGCATCGAGATCTCCTCAAACACCTCCCTCTGCCCTGCTCTCGGCTCGAAGATCTGCATATGTTGCTCAGCATCTTTTCTGACGGGCGGTGCCGTTCCTCACCTTGTCGAAGGTGAAGTTACTGATCTGCTCCCGCTCCTTCCCTGTCGCAGATTCGGTCTTGTTCGTCACCGTAATCTGGCTCTGTCCCGTCTCCTGGGCCGTCCGTTCATCACCATACGTAATATCGGCGAGGGCGTCTGGCGAGTCGGACTCGTGTGCTTCCGTTTGGTCAGTGGCACCATCGAGCGACGACAGCAAACCTACACAGTGCAGGTCGCACCCTGGCAAATACACGGATGTTCCCTGTCAGGCTATCAGCTCTCTATTCTCCATCTCGTCCGTTGACTCTCACCTTTCAGCTCCTGCACTTGATTATGCAGCTTTCTCCGAATAGTCTCGGCGTTTCGTAACTCCTCCTCAATCTCCGCAATGCGCCTGTCCGCTTCTGTTTCCGCTTCCTTCGCTCTTAATTCAGCCCTTTGCTCTAACTCAGTCCCTCGTTGTCGTCCGACCTCAAGCTCTGCTTTCATACTCGATACTAAGAAGGTCGCTCGCTCAACTTCCGCTTGCAAGGCTGATTGCTGTGCTTGTGAAGCCGCGAGTTGAGCGTTGATGGTGAGGTGCTGCGTCGATTGTTCCGCCATCGTCCGCTTCCTCATCGTCAGCAAAAGAAGTCTTTTGCTACTGGTGAGGACATACCTTAATCTCCCGAACAACCTCTCTCTCCCTGCTCAGATCCTCGTGCCGTTCCTTCAGCTCTTCCTCAAGATTCCGCTTCTCTCGGTCCTTCCGACTGATCTGCCTTTCCAAATCATCAATCTCCCTCGAGTGTTTTGACTGTAACTCGGCTATCTCCTCGGAAGCGTTGGACAGCTCTCTTCGAGCATCTCGTTCGGTACTCTGGACGGTCATGAGGAGTGTTTGGATATCGGCTTGAGACATCTGTATTGACGAGACTGCGGACATTAGCGAACTCGTCCTATGACTTGACTACGGCAACATACTCTTCGCTTGTCTAGGAAGTAATAGATGAGCAAAGCAGCGATGTCATCAGACCTGGTAGCTCACTCTCGCTCCCACATCTCCTTCAATCCTCCAACCATCTTTTCCACACTCTCAATCCGTCCATCATGAGCCTATTAATCCTCAGCTTCTGACTCAACTCCGACTGAAGAATGATACCTTGTATTGAGATGTCCCAACCATACCACTGCCTATCCCACTTCCAGCAGCCAGACCAGGACTGACGCCTCTCCCTGGTCCGACGCTCCTCGCAAGTCCCCCTCCTGCCCGACCGCTCGGTACAGTAGTCGTTACTGGTAGTCTGCGTGTAGCGGCTATCCCCGCTGGTCTGGTACGAGTAGTTGAAGCCGTCGAGGTCGAGCTTGCACTCCCTACGCTCCCCGTACTGGCAGTCCTCTGGGTCGTATCTGCCATAGATGAGGCTGCACGAGGAACAGTAAGGGTTGATGATGGTTTTCTAGTAGTTGTCGGTACGAAGCCGGATGATGGTTTTCGTTGCGATTGTCGTAGTCCAGATGATGTCGATGCTCCGAGAGGGTTGAGAGCTGGTCTTTTCATCGGTACGATAGGTGATGAAGGGGTCTTTCGCTTATTGACGTTGAGTGATGGGCCTAGGGGAGCAGGAGCAAAGAGAGTCGGGATGGAAGTGTGGTGTGCTGGGGATGCTAAGCGGGGTAAACGGGACATGCCCGTCACCTGTAGCCGTCAATACTACGCCAACGAAGTAGTGGGGCCACTCACCGTATTCTCTTGTCCGTCAGACATCTTAACCGAAAGGTCGTATAGGCAAGCAGATTCGAATCGAGTTGAAGGTTGACCAAAAGGTGTTGTTTACTCAGGAAAAGCAGTCACGGTCCGTAGGGTCCAAGCATGACGTGTATTTCCATTTCGGCAAAGTCGGCCGTATCTCGCTTGAGTCAACCCTTGATTTCCGAAGCCGACCTATGCATTCGCGCGATATCTGGGCAGGAGTATACCCTACCATTCTCCTTGTCCCCCTTTCACCATGCTCCGGCTCTCCTCCCTTCCCCGTATCATTACTTCCATCCCTCCCTCTTCGCGACGAACCCATTCCATACTTTCCTCACCTTTATCTACCCTTCACCGGAAGGAGCCGAAACTACTCCTCGAGCTAGATGCCAGACGAATCAGGGATGGGGCCAGCACGAGAGGTATGGCGACGGCTGTCGGTATCCCTCCGAGAGAAGGGGGAATGGATCGCGTGAGTCGAGTTCTCAGATGAAATAAGCTGGAGACTTGCTGTGCTTCCTCCTCCTCTGGACTGCTCGATTCGAGATCTTCACAGCTCATACTTGTACAGGATACAATCATTCGGCTGCTGTACTCCCTTGGATCACGGCATGAAGTCGAGCGGTACCTGCGGATATTTACTTCCTCCTCGAAAGGCTCGGTTGCTGGCGGTGTCCTTCCCGAAGCGAAGTTTGCTGTGCTCAAGTGTGTCGAGGACCGCGGTCTCAATAAGTACCATGCTGACAGAAGTGCAGGATTGGTGGTGCTATCCTAACGAACGAACTGGACGACCTGGCCCTTTCACTCTCCTTCCTCAACCGACTCGGTCTCTTCCCCGTTGTGCTGCATGGAGCTGGTCCGCAATTGTGAGTCCGGACAGGAGGCTTGGAAGGCGCCGTTAATGAGCGACAGAAATAATATATTAGAAGCCGAGGGGGTTGTACCAGACTACGAGGATGGCATACGGATTACAGGTCTGCTAATTCTGCCTGACACGTAGAATCTTTGCTGAGACCGAGTAGACGCTAGGACCCTTCAAATAGCAAGAGTAGTTTCGGTTCATCCCAAAACAACCAGCACTGATGTTACCCAGCGAGTATTTCTGCAGGAAAATCTCAAACTCACCACTGCCCTTGAACGACTCGGGACACGCGCACGTCCCATACCAACCGGTGTCTTCACCGCCGACTACCTAGATCAGGCCAAATACGGTCTGGTAGGGAAGATCACACGGGTTGACAAGGCACCTATCGAGGCGGCTATCCGAGCGGGATGTCTGCCTATCTTGACGAGCTTGGCAGAGAACGCAGAAGGGCAGATCCTGAATGTGAATGCGGATGTGGCTGCGGGCGAGCTGGCGAAGGTATTGGAGGTGAGCCAGTTATAGAGCGGAATGGTGCCTTCTCACGACCGGTTTAGCCCATGAAGATCGTTTACCTCAACGAGAAAGGCGGTCTTTTCCACGGCGTGACTGGCAAAAAGATATCGGCAATCAACCTCGACGAGGAGTATGACGCGCTCATGAAGGAGTCTTGGGTGAAATTCGGTACCAAGCTAAAACTCCGCGAGATCAAGGAACTCCTCGACACCCTTCCTCGCACATCGTCCGTCGCCATTATCTCCACCAATATGCTACAGAAAGAGCTGTTCACAGATGAAGGTGCAGGAACCCTCGTCCGACGCGGATACAAGCTTTACAAGCAGGACTCAATCGATGCCGTTGGTTCCACGCAAATACGGCAGATCTTCACCGAGCGGGATCCGGATGTCATGGCGGGACGGAAGTCAGTTGCCGAGATCTTTTCCGACTTCAAGCGGGGTCCACATACCATCTACGGCGATGAGCCCTTCGACGTTGTCGCCGTTGTTTCACATCCACCAGGCGAGACTTCGGTTATGACGAAGTTCCTCCCCTCGCGGAACGGTATACTGAACAAGATCGTCGACAACGTCTTTGATGCCGTCAAGAAGGACCACAAACGATTATTCTGGACGGCGAGAGCGGATGATGAGAACCGAGCATGGCATTTTGAGCGAGCAGATGGGAGCTTCACAAGAGCTGGCCGAAGTCTGTTCTGGTATGGTGTGCCAGATGTCAAACAGGTGGAAAGGATTATCGAGGGTTTCGAAGCGGATGGACGGATCGAGCGAGTCTTCCTTCCTGTTGGTCCTAGTAAGCCTCCACACCGAACCGGAGGAAATGTTCGAGCATTTTCCACCTCGTCTCGACCCTCTCAGACCCCTTCATCTTCTTTCCAACGGCGAAGCTATGCTACATCCTCCGATACCCCTCGAAAGCGAGTCGCGTTAATCGGCGCTCGCGGCTACACCGGTCAAGACCTCATCTCCCTCATCCACAGTCATCCTCATATCGACCTCACACACGTCTCTTCCCGAGAACTAGCTGGTCTCCCTCTGAAAGACTACACCAAATCTGATATCAAATACTCAAACCTTTCAGTCGAGAACGTCGGAAAGATGGAAGAGTCAGGCGAGGTCGACGCATGGGTCATGGCTCTCCCCAATGGCGTCTGCAAACCGTTCGTCGATGCGATCGATACCGCTCACCGGAAAGGAGGCAAAGGAATCATCGTGGATTTGAGCGCGGATTACCGGTTCGAGAAGGATTGGACATATGGATTGCCCGGTGAGGCGGTTTCACTTTGATGACGAGACGACTTCTATTCGTACCTTGCATATAGCTTGATGAGATGCTGAATATAGTTGTTCCGTCCAGAGCTGTACGATCGGGAAGTGACGAAGCGTTCAACGAGGATATCTAATCCTGGATGTTATGCTACGAATACGCAATTACTGCTCGCTCCGCTCATGCCGTTCCTCGATAAGGCTCAGATGCCGACGGTCTTTGGCGTGTCAGGGTATTCTGGAGCGGGTACAAAGTCAGGCGAGAAGAACGCGGAGGGTCAGCCAAGGACCGTAGCAAAAGTCGTGAGTCCCCATCTTCCAGGTGTTCAATGCTGATGTATTTAGGATCCAGCAGACCTGAACGGCGGGATCAGACCATACGCACTAACAGACCACATCCACGAGCGAGAATCCTCCACCCGTCTCTCCACCCTCCTCCCATCCTCTCAATCCGCCTCATTCTTACTCTCTTTCATACCATCCGTCGCTCCTTGGTTTGCGGGTATCATCTCTGTCCTAAACGCCCCTCTGGAAAAATCAATGCGGGCGAGCGAGGTTTTCGAGCTCTATCAGGAGAAGTATGGGAAAGAGAGGATGTGTATCGTTGGGAAGAGTGTCCCGGATGTTAGTGAGGTTGAGGGGAAACACGGTTGGAGGATGGGTGGGGTTCAGGTGCATAGTGGTGGGAAGAGGGTTGTGGTTGTGGTAAATTCGCTCTTAACTCTTTTGGTTGAACTGGGGCTGATGAGGTCAGGGAGCGTTGGATAACCTATTGAAGGGAGCTGCTACGCAATGTATACAGGTGTGTTTGATTCTTCGCGATAAGCCTGGGCAGATGAGCTTATGTTATGTTCTGGTAGAATCTGAATCTTGCATTAGGGTATGACGAGCTGGACGGCATTCCTCTCGATGAGATATGAAAATAGAGATTCGTAAGTACTCGTGTTGGAGTTCTTCGTCGCATCTAGCCTGACAGAAAATTTTCCTTGACGGGTGTTACTTAGCCAGAGCGTGAACGCAGACGACTCTGTTGTTAAGACACGCCAGACCGACCTTGTACGCGTAAATGTTCTTGGCACGGTGCCAGTCTGCAATCAGGGATTTTCAGTTTCAATGCATTGGAAACCAGGTGTTCAGCAGATCCTCTCGTGTCTGACATGCCTCATCATCAAACCCGGATAATAGCGGATATCATCTTCTATCGACATCGGCTCAAGTCTAGTAAGTACCAAGATAGGGGGTAAATCGGAAGCAAGGATGCTGAAATCTGTTCTCCAACTTACGGAAGGATCGTCGTATACACTCCGCAGTGATGAGCTTCAAATTTTCAAGCGCTCGAGCTTGACGCGGCGAAGGACCTGCGTGTATCGTTGTTATCAGGACGGATGCTTCACCTGGACTCGAACGAAACAACATGTCAGAGGCAGTTCTCCCGCCTACTGTAAGTGCACGACTTCACGAAGGACAACAGCTGAGTTGCCAGGCTGCAAGATCGTCACAATCCTATACAGATACCTCAAATCATCCTCTCGCGTCGAGCCAATCATCGTCTCCGAGTTCATCTACAATGCATTCCTTTATCAGCATCGCATCGACTTGTGGAAAAACTCGACTCACCCTCTTTGTCACCTTCGTACTTCTCGTTATCATCGTCGTACTTCTCGTTATCATCATCGTCCTTCTCGTCCTTCTCGTCCTTCTCGTCCTTCTCGTCCTTCTCGTCCTTCTCGTCCTCAAATCGCTCAAGCCCTTCGAAGTCATCATCGTCCAGCATATCGAGATTTTTGAGCGCGTCGTAGTTGATCCGCGTTGAGAACTTCTTTTCCAACGCGAAGCCGTCGATGGCGTCTCGAGCGGAGTTGTAGGGTGTTTGCCTTGGCTGATTTCGTTTCCGCCTCGGCTAAACGTACATGATCAGCAAGAGTGGTATACTATAGGGATCATCTCACCTTGGGTTTGGAGGGATCGATACCGTGAGCTTTGTTGTAGGCTGCTTTCCGTTCTTGCCGCTCTACGATGAAAGTCAGCTACCTTGCATCCCATACTTCAAGCACTCACCCTTATCCTCCTCAAGCCAATTGCCATTATGGCTCAACCACAATCTCGCCCGAGCCCTTACATCCCCCTCATTCATCATATAATACCCGTCTAACTCCTTCTCATCCAGATCCGGGAAGTCTTGCTCCGGCTTAGCTCGCGCACCACGATCTCGCCGTCGATATGCCGTCTCAACGATCTGAATCTCCCTTACTACCTCTCGAGGCTCGCGGTCCTTTAGCCATGATTTGACTCGTTCCCGCATTTGACCGGGTGTGAGCTTGAGTAGCCGTTCCTCCTCTGAGAAGTACCGTTTACCAAGGTATTCGATCGCTGCGTCCCGGTTATCCCATGCTTCAAAGTTCGCTTCCTCCTTCTCGTGCAGCTCGTCAACATCGTCATCGGAGTCGAAGTGGTTCTCCTCCTTATCGCCACCATCGTCATCCTTTCCCTCCTCATCGACTTCCGAGATCAGCTCATCGAGATCCTCCCCCTCAATCTCCGTAGGATCATTGATTTGCCGATTCTCCCATCGGAACGCCTGTGCTTCCCTCCTCTTCTCCGCAGTGACTTCCTCGGGATTATCCCGGACGCCTGCCATCTCATGGATGAAGTCTTCCGCTTCGAGTTCGTCCAAGTCTCGGTCCTCAATATCCTCCCCAGCGGGTTCAGCGGTCATGGCCCGTTTTTTCCGTCTCCCAACTGCCCGTTTGCCTTTCCGCTTCCTCTTCCTCGGTGTCGGTTCCTCCTCATCTATGCCCTCCTCCGCTTGAGCCAAAGCCTCCTCCTCCGCTTTCCGCAACGCCTCAATCCGTAAGGCCTCCACCCTCGCTCTTGCCTTCTTCACCACAGGCGGATCTTCCGCCGAGCTGGCCTCAAGTAACTCCTTATCCGACAAACTTCTCCATTCCGCAACAGTCTTATTCGCAACCTGAGTCTGCGCAAACTCGAGCAGTCGTTTCCGTATCGTTGACGGAGACACCTTGACAATCTGGGCCACCTCCTCGGGAGTCCTCAGGTAATTGCTCATCCTCGCCGCGATGATCATACACGCTCCACACACCCCTGCCGGTCTCCGTCCTTGGGTCATCCAGTCCGCCTTGAATCGCCGGACGAGACGGGAAGCATCGGTAGCGACGACATTGAGGCCTGTTCCAAGGTCAAGCTTGAGTGCGAAGCGGAGGTTGTAGATTGCTGGGTCGACCTCAGGCATGGGGTTCTTGAGGTGAAGCGCGGATCGGAGCTTGAGGTACGTCGCGCCAAGCTCATAAACGTTGATCTTTTCAAGTCAGATCAGCTTCAGCCAAGAGCAAAAATGCAACGCTTACTCTAAGACGCTCGCTGAAGTCGATCAGCATATGCGAATCGTTCTGCAGGCGGCACTGAAGGTAAAGACAGCTCGCGATGATATACTCAGTTTTCCGACCGCGATTGAACTTGTTATCAACGGATAAACCGAAAAAGCGACGAGCTCCATTCTTGATGTGCACGCCGAGACCCATGTCATTGGCCAAGTGCTCAATCTTTGCCTGACCTGCATGGACTATCAGTGACGGTCCGAAGTATGGTCAGAGACCTACCTTGCTGTTTTACTGTCTCTGAATTGGGCTGTCCACCCCGCCCCTTGAATCCAGCAATCCCAGCTACAGTTCTCAGCTATACTGTTCATGACCAGATTTCAGGCTTACTTGAGAAGTGCGATACAAATGTCCCCTGTACATGTACCCTCCCGCCTGCACCCTCGCTGAAGCCGACCTCCGAGACCAGAATCCCTTCCTCAACAATGCACCCGCATAACTGACATCTGCATACCAGCTCAGCTATAGACAGCGGATCAAAAGAGTAGGACTTACACGATATTCCCTGCTGCAAAGTCTGTCTCGAGGATACCTGCTGGCCCGCAATTTGGGCATAGTTTCTGCGGCGAGGTGAGATGAGCCAAAAACTTTTTGAGCAGCAAAGGTCGGCCAAAATCACTCACGCCAGGCATCTCTCACCTGGCACCTGCTGGGAGAAATTGAACCTCTGCTCCTTCTCTCCAACGTCCAAGGAATATTCCAATAGAGAGAAGCGCAACACCAGAAACAACCAAATCAACAATAAAGTCACCGACGCCAAACCGACTCGAACAGACGACTCTAACGGGATCAGAATGATCAGCCCGCGACCGCTAACGCATTGACCTATTTACTGAACACCCCCCTTTATTGAACACCGCTCTCAACTCAATTATTCATCTGCAAAGCTGTTTCTTGCATACATCTCCAAATCCATTGACTCAAGAACGGTGTAGACGTCTGTGGGGACATGTTGGTTACACCTCTTTCTCCTTCCCCTTCCTCTTCCTTGCCGCCGTCGCCGCCTCCGCCTTCCTCACCCTCTCTAGCAAGTCTTCAGGGGTAAACACACGCGCACCGACGTTCCCCACCGCGATCCCGCCCGGGGGCCTCTTCCTAGCCGCCCAGCGTCCCTCAGACCCTTATTCTCGAGTTCTAGCACCATATTCCTTGCATTTGCAGTCTCAACCGCAGATACGAGCGTTTTGATGTGATCTTTGACTGGTGTAGGAAGGGAAGGACTGCAGGACTGCAAAAAGTCCATGTGCTTGTCAATGAAGCTAGGCATTCTAGACAGTGGGCGCACCTGTTGGCTGGGTGCAGTAGGGACTTGATTGAGGACAACCTTGTCACGGTGCGTCGCCACTGAAATTTTCCCACGCCCGATCGGGGAACGACGCATCTCGACCCTGGACTCCTGTGAATTCTTTCCAGACTCGCACACGTTCACCCCGACTTGGCATGAGAGGGGCACTGATGCTCTCAATTTCTAGCGGTTCCTCGTTTGAGGAGAAGGAGAAAAGCGATCACGCTGTCTGTCCTTTTCGCGGTCGACTTCGCACTACTACACCCTCGGCACCACTTGTTCGAAAGCTCATCTGCAAGAACCACACTGAGCACACTCCCTTTCCACGAGACATCTCACAAACCCCTTGATAGATTTCCCACTCCACCGCGAAAGTAATCCGTCCCTGGACGGTCCGGACTCTTTAACACCCTTCCGACATCACATTCCTTCAATTTTCATCGCTCGGCCGGCACCCCGCGAAAAGTGGGGTAAACGGAGGAGTCCCACCGTCACCTTGTGTGGATTCCTCACTCAATCAATCTCACTCTATTTTCCCCTCCTCCAGAACAGGTCACTCCCGCATCCCATTACGACTAAAAGCGCGCCTGCCCATCCCCCGCGCCCCGCCAAAATCTCAATCCCCCTCAAGTTTGACGGATCCCTTTACGAGCGGGCTGGGAGAGACAGGGGTTGACCTCATCGTGGACTGCGAAGGTGAGTGCTGGTCTTGTTGTTTCGTGATTTGTCTTTCGAGGGGTGTGTTTTTGGATCCTCGTCGTTAGGCTGTACTATCGCCAATCACCATTTCCCAGTATCTTCGTCATCATTGAACATCGATTGCACTGAAGTGCGTAGTTGGATTGATTCGAGTGAGTGATGGGACCTAGGCGCCATCCTTTTTTCCTTGTCGTCTCACCGCGCTTCAGTGCCTTTTTGATGGAGCGAGACCCTGTGTGTGTCTGGTGCTGAGTGATCCTTTCGGCCAACGTCGGCAATCATTGGCGTATTTTTGTCGGGAAATAATACGGAGCGGAGCTGACCTTGCTTCTTCCATTTTACCTTCACGACCTACACGACCTCCTATCTTCCTATCCCCTCTTACGACCATATCTCCACGACATAACGACCCGTACGACCCTATCGATCTCGACCGACCCACAGACCCCTACCAGGAATTCACCTTTTGCAGGGTTGAGCGAAAGTCTACAGCTTAGAACACCTTGTGAACACCTGACTGTGAGTACGCCCGTCTTCCTGTTCTAGGTCGCAGCGCAGTCGCCTTCTCTCTCCATATTCGGCCCCGCTCGTTGCCCCTCCATCCATTCCCAAGCTACCCCACTCTAGGCGCTCCAACGCCGATCCCTTCCACAAATGTGGATACCGCCGATCTTTTTGCCTCTTGCTCACATTTCATGCCCGCTCCTGCCGCTCCCCGTGCCCGCACACATGGCCAGCCCCAGAGTTTCTAAGCTCGCATGCGCAGCCCGTGAAAACCCCCATCAGTTTGCGGCATTCCGTCGCCACATTGCTCTTTCTTCAGCTCTTTACTCTTCACTAGCTTTCCAAGCTGGATTTCTGCGGTACCTTTGATATATGTGGGGGATCGGCGAGCTCGGGTGAGGTGACATCCTTTTTGGCCTGATGGAGGTTGAGGGACTATCGTCTTGGCCTTTTCGGGCTTCGCAGTCGTCCTCCATCGCTGTTGGTCCCTGTTATCTGCTATCCCTGGTTCCCTCTTCACTTACATGATCTGATGATCGCCTCGTCAATGGTCATCCGCCGGCGGGGATTTCGATCGATGTAAGTAATGGGCAGAACGCGTCGATTCAGCCTCCGATCCTTTCATCCAAATCCCCTATCGTCGGAATCTCTTTTGTACTAGAGACTCCGCATGCCGAACAATGTAACGTTCATGCTGACAATAAGACACTTAGACATCTACAAGATGCCCTACGCAGTGCCTATCTCCCCGATCCCGTCTCCAGCCAAGGAGACATTCGGTCGAAAAGGCTGGATAACCCCTCCTGCTCACAATGAACCTGGACCTAGCACTGTGACAGGTCCGATGCCCGGCATCCCTCGACGATCCTCATCCAACTACACTTCTGGTACCAGCACACCACGCCGCGTCATGTCACCAGCCCGGTCACGGCAATCCAGCGCAACCTACCAGACCTTTCCTTCTTCACGACCGATGGACGGCTTACCTCGGCGGGCGAGCGCGGACAAGTCAGTGCTGGGAGTGATCGGGCTGCCTGGAAGTAGCGGAGAGGGACTTGGTCTTGATCTGCATCCAACTCCAGCGAAAGCACGGATTCCGACCGATCTCTCAAGCTCGACATCGACAGTGGACTCGTCCTTACCATCGACACCTGCAGATGAGCCGTACGAGTCACCCATCACCACCCCGCGAGACGAGCCTAGGACTATCCCCTTTCCTACCTTCGAACCCCCTCATAAGCCTAGCTTCTCCCATCCTCCACATCGCAACCCTCTCTCTCCTCCTAGACCTGCACTGCTTGGACGGAGGGGATTTGCCCAAGGGCATCGAAGCGGGCACACTGGATCCCTGCAGATGAATATCTCCGGTTCCGCCACCCAGCTCCCAACTACTCCCCCTCGCATCATCTCATCCCATCCTATCCGACCTACCGCTAGCATGATCCGCAAGAAGTCCGGCGAGGTGGTCAAGCCATCTTTGAAAGCTCGTTCCATGTCCACACCTGATCTCTCACGGCAAGACGACGCAGAACCGGATACACCGGAGAATGAGCGCGAACGAGGCTTCGGGGAGGAGCGATCAAAGAGTGTTCGATTCGCCGATGCGGACGAGGACGATGGACGAGCGCTTGAGAGCGTCGTGCTGTTCTTAAGAGAGCAGAAGCCTGCTGCAGTCGGCAAAGCGGCAGACCCGGAACAAGCGGGACTGACCGAGACAGAGACGGAAGGTGACACCGATGCTTCCGAATTCGTCGAGTTTCGGACAAGGAGGAATGCAGCTGCTCGAATTGCGGATGAGGCGGAGACGGTCGTCCTGCAGGGCGGAAGCAGGATACCGCGGATCCGGGTGGACTTTGCACCAGGTGCTAGAGTGTCACTGGTTGGCGAACATGTCGTGTTGGAGAGAGCGGAATTGGTCGCCGGGACTGGACCGTTGACAATGCGAGGATCGGTGATTGTGCGGAACCTGTCGTACCAGAAATGGGTCGCGGTACGATTCACTCTCGACCACTGGCAGTGAGTAATCTCATTCACGGAGTGCCATCGCTGACTCCTCAAGAACCGTCTCCGAGGTCTCTGGCAACCATGTCTGCCACAAACCCTCTTCCACGACCGGCGACCAAGGCTGGGACCGCTTCGGCTTCTCCATCAAGCTCGAGGATTCCAAGCGCCACCTTCACGAGCGACAACTTCTGATGTGTATTCGGTACAGCATCGACGGTCGCGAGTGGTGGGACTCAAATGACGGGCTCAACTATAGCTTCACCTTTGCCAAAGCATCACCCAAGCGACCGACACGTATCTCTGGACCGGCAGCTTTCGGCGGCGGCTTTATGCGTCTACAGGATGCTGCGTCTTCGTCATTACCAGGTGTACGGGTCAAGAGGAGTGTCTCGCCAGCGTCGAAGATCAAGAGCGACCTCGGCGTCTCCGACGCGGCAAAGCCGGCTACACCTCGCAGCTGGATATTCCCCAAGCTCCAGACCCGGCTCAGCGATGGACCACCATCCGGAGCGGAGTCTCCAGCTTTGTCACCTCCGCCTCCTGCTTCCTTCTTCGCGCCATCTTTACCAGACGTTCACACGCACCTCTCCCTGTCCAAGTACTGCGCACCCTCCTTGCCGCAGTCCCCGCCGAAGGAGCAGTCAGCTGTCACGACGGTCCCCGTGCAGCCCGCCCCGCTCATTTTGGCAACGGAACTGGACCCGATGAACTCCTTTGGCGGGCCACATGCGACATTATCTCCTGAGGCAGTTTCCGTTGGCCATGAGCGACGGTCCAGTTGGTCTGGGGAGACTGGCAGTTGGGATTCTTTCTCAACAGAAATGGAACGGGTTGAGCCGGAAGCTGCACTTACGTCGACGGACGGCGAGACGACCCCTGTTGCATCTGGGTCAAGATCGCCTACAATTGATCGGAGCAGCAGTTCGGACTCATCGCCTGAGCATCGCCCTCTGTCCTTGAAGCGCTCGATCGGCGACCTACGGTCTCTATTGACCGATGGCACTGGACTGATCACACCGCCTTCTTCTACCTCATCTCCACCCTCACCGACTCCGCGTAATCTCCCAGTTGAGCCGATGTCGTCGCCGTCAGTCGCATCGACCGGCGAATCTTCTCCCGTTCACACCGTCAGTAGCGATTCAAACCTGGAGCTATCCAATCTGTCTATCAATTGGGAGCCAGAGGAGCGTGGACGAAGCATGACGCCGATGGGCTACAAGATGCTGAGCCATAGCTATCAGAAATTTGCGAGTTCATATCCCGAACGTAGAGCGAAGCTAACGTCTATCAGCTCGACAAGTGCTGCTTCTTCCAATCACCTCCGATGACTCTCGTCGAGGAACCAGTTTACGCTCGTCCTTCGTTTATGCCAGGCATATCTGGAAATGCCTCTCCGGGTGGCTACCCGTTCTATACGGGGAACGCGTCAATGACGCCAAAGGGTTCTCCGACGCCTACGAAGCAGTACGACTCTTCGCAGGATGCGTTTAGCTTCCCGCAAGCTACCACTCCGAAGGCGTCGCCGCCTCTCCTCGCTGGTTTGAAAGATCCTCGAGCTTGGGTAGCTCAACACTCCCCTTCACCTACTCTCAGCGCCGCGCAATAGGCGCCGAGATTGCTTTTCCGTCTTAACTTGCAATGTCCTGTACACTACATACGTCACGCTTTTAACGATACACATCAATCAACATCGTCACACGCTGTCCGACTGGTCGGACGACATACGCCTCGTAGAAGAAACCCACAATGTTATACCCGCAAAGATCCCAATCAATACTGTTTTGTCGTGCTTGAGTCATCCATTCAGTGGCATGTATAGTTGGGTCCTCAAAGACTTGTTACCTATCTCAACTTCTGGTCATAGGCTGGATTTGTCAGATGCATCTTCTGGATTGACTCGTGCGTTGAGGCTTGCAAAGGCAGGTGGAAAAGCCGCTCATACTGTACATACATGGGGACCATACAAACCAGGTCCTGGACTAACGACGTACAACCTCATGCTCGCCTACTCCACCTTGTCCCTCTCTCCAGGTGAACCCCCTGCCCATCCCCACCAGCTCGACCTCCTCTTCTCGAATCCCGGTCGAACGCCAGAAGGAGGTATCCCAGCGGCCTCGTCCCTCCCGATCTGCTCATAACTCATCTCACCATTCCATTTGCTCGCAGCACTACTGATCGATTCGTCCGAACTACCAGACGAGAGTCTTCCACTTGGCGTAGAGACAGACCGTCCTTGTCCCTGTCCTTGAGCGGAAATCGAGAGACGGGCGGACGAAACTCCAAGTGAGGACTGTTGTTGTTGTTGCGCATGGAGAAAAGTCCTTGATCGAAGTGATGAGTCCGATGTACGAGTTCGAGGAGAAGGAGTAGGGATCGGGATGGGCATCTCGACAGTCTCTGGGACTTGTTCGGCACGGTTCTCGGGGATCGTACCGGTCATGTTGCGGGTCGCGTTCGTCGTCGACGCAGCAGCTGCTGAGAGTGCGGAAATCGCTAGCGGCATGTAGCTGGGGACGTCAGCTAGTGGATTCATATGAAAGGGCGCGAAGTGTCTTACTGCCCGGCATAGCGCGTGGCGAGGCCGTAGATCTGCTGAACAGCTCCTGAAGCTGGGTCTTGGAGGGTTGGCGGCTGGTGTAATCCAGCAGGGATTTGGCCTTCTCCACCGGATTGTGCACCTTGATTCGGCAATACGACCTATACAATATCAGTTTGTACCAGAGGCAGAAGAGGCAAACCCACGTTGATCTGCGCTTTAAGTCTCTCCCAGACCCAGGCGATCGCCGCTGCGACCGCTGTCCCGGCCCTCGTCCTGAGACTCGAGAGGAACATGTCGATGTCCGCTTCATGGTCTTCGAAGAATGGCGCGAGGTGGGTTCGGTAGATATACGAAGAGCCCTGGGTGTCAATCAGCAGGGTTCGAGCGATTGGCTTGGAGGGGGAGCTTACTTCTGATTGAGGGAGGGAGAGGTAGAGGAAGATACCAGTCTTGAAGAGGGAGTAAAACGGCAGCCTATAAGGATGTCAGCTTCACATCCACACCAGCTGTACCCGCCAGCCACCCAGGCACGCAGCCAACAGAGTGAGCTGCGCAGGATCTCTTGAGTATTAGCTCGGGAAATCTTCACTGACCAGGTGAACGTCCATCCTACGACCGCCTCAACAGCTGTCCAAGTCCCCACGACCGCCCAATACATCAACCATCTCTCAACCTGTTTCTCAGCCTCGGGATCGGATTGTGACTGAGTCGAAAGGGCTTTGTAAGATGCGTAAGCTGGGTAGAGGTAGCTACAGATGTTGCTGGACGGTTTGGATTAGCTAATGACATGTGGACTGAGGGAGGGAGGGAGGGAGGGAGGGAGGGAGGGAGGGAGGGGGAAAACATACCAAGCGAATCGGGCTATCAGGGTGAGGAACATCATGCTTCTAGCATCGACGGCCTATCGGGGATTACTGAGTCGCCGGAGGTCACTGTCAACGAAGGAGTAATGATACAATGATAAATCCAGATGCAAAGTGCTACGAGTACCGTGGAACACCGCGTCCGGTAACGATTACCACATCCCCTCCACTCGTCCCCGTCCACGTGATATCTATCCACTTGGTGGCAATTGCATAGTGGCAGCAAGTATACAGGAGACCGGCTACATCCGGCATATGTTTAAGTTTCGAAGGTCAGAGCCGTCTCCTTGATCATCACCCTAGCCTGCCTCGGTCCCGGCCACTCCACCTTGACATCACTCAATGCACTCGTCTCTTCAAGCGGGCCTGTAAAGACATCATTCAGCTCATGAGCATCCAATCTCGCTAGGGATGTTCACCATCATCAGCCCGCTTGAACTCGATGCGCTTAAAAGGACTCCCTTTCCCTGCACCCTGCCTAGGCGGTCCACCGACGTTGAAGAAGCCACTGAAACTACTGCCAACTTTCCAGACTGTCACGCAGCCTTCTTTGAGGGAGACAGTGACGATGCGCCGACCGTCTGGCGAGAAGGTGATAGACGAGACTGGCGCTTTGTGCGGTTCGAGGACGTATAAACGGGAAGCGGTTTTGAGGTCGAACCTGTAAGATATCACCTTCGAAGCCTACATCAGCGACCAGACTCACATGATCACCGCGCCTTCGTGTGTTCCAACTGCTAAGCGCTGCGTTCCGCTGTGGAAGTCGATAGTCGAGAAGCTGATGATCTTCCGTATAAGCATAGTGTTTGAAACTCGAGAGCGCTGACTCACGCCAAGACCAGTTCATTCAGGATCACCGTCGCCGCCTGCCAAACATCGTCCCTCATCTTACCAATATTCGGATCCAAGCTCTTCACTACCGCTTCGGCGATCCTCGGCAGCCCATTCTCCAGAATCTGAGGCCTCTTCCTCGCCATGAAAACGCATAACTTCATGATGCTCTTCCTTCCTTCGGCGGATTTGGCATTCAATATATCCATGGAAAGGGTCGACATGAACAGTGCTGGATTACTCGAGGCGACGTGGAGAAAGGCTAGACGAGCGTGTGCGGCGTGAGTCGGGGTGTGATGCGTAGCAAAGCTGAACAAGCGACGGAGGAGTTCCATAGGGTCGACGTAGGTCTGCCATGTCGAGAAGCCTTTCGAGCAGAGTTCTATTCCGAGGGCGATGTGCGGACAAGCCGGATCGTTCAGGTAGAGCATGAGGGACTCAGAAACGGATTTGAGGGCGCTGGGAACAGATCAGCCATAATTTCGGGAGATCGCTCACGTCGGACTGATCAGCTGGTACTTGTGCAATGCCATTCCGCCAATCATCATGAGAGCACTAGCGGTAGTCTCATTGTACCGATCCGTCGTCATAACATTGACGGGGACTGCAAGAACGGTCAGCTTAGGAAGCTGGTTTGCATGACACTTGCGATTGCTCTGACGAGCATTGACGACCTGCTCGATTTCCTCTTCGGACATCCGATCGAGTCGCGCTGCAAACAGCATCCTTGCAGCTTGATGGATATCGGCTGTATCGATCAGCTTCATCTCGGCGTGAAAGGCTGGTGCATACTGGCAGAGTCAACGTAGAAGCCTGCAAACAATTCAAGATTCGGTTCGATGGCGTCGACAGGCAGTGATGTACTGTAGAAGGCAATGACTCCCGCGGCGTATCGCTCGAGATCTGATGAGCGAAATCAGCAGCGAATCTCATCTAGGTGGTCAACCGACCTGGCACGTCGAGGAAAGGCCGAAGCAAGGAGACGATAACAAGCTGACGCATCCCGGTCATAGTGGCGGAGACACGCCACACTGCTCTTCCATCGTCTTGGGAGAAGGAGGTCTCGATCTCGCTGCGCACCTTCTTAGAGATAATGAGGTACGTTTAGCGATGACCTACAATGTGGTGCCCATGTTGACCGCAATCCTCGGTCGAGGGATACCCAGCTGGCGAGTACAGGTTTCGTCAATATCTCGGTTAATGCCGAGTGTCAATGACATTGAGAGCAGCACTCGAAGTTGTTCCAGCGGGCTCGTAGCAGTACTTGGCCGAACTGCGTTGAGCCATCGGCTCAGATTTCGAAGCTCAAGATTCAGCGCCCGACCTATGTGTTCAATCAGTCTAGGACCTGTACCTCTTTACCATACGAACTCAGATCTGAACGGTCGGGCACAAGCGATGTGAGGGACTCCAGAATCGGTTTCGACCCTAGCCCATCGTTCTTGTCCAAGTCTCTGACGGAGATATCAGTTTAGCCCCCGCAACATACCCCCCCGAACAAACAGCTCAGCCCAATCGGCGGATACGAGCATGTCCTCTGCTGCGTCAAGCCCAGTAGATCGTCGAAACTCGCGAGTCTCGACATTCCACACTCTTGCCTTGCCATTGGCATAAGCGAGCAGGACGTCCTTGCCGCCGAGGAAGATCCGTCGTAGCGGAGCGCGAGAGGCTGGGATGAGGAATAGTCTGACAGGATCCCGGAACGATCAGCGGATTTCCTTGAACAACGTGCAATATCGCTTACTGGTCCATCTCCGTAAACGAGATGACCCCGATCGCGCCGTCTCGGGATGTGCATAGAATACATCCAAAGAGGATGCCGGCTTGCGGGACATCGAGAGGGGCGATGGCATATATCGGATCTGCGAAGAGCGTCCAGGATCCTAAAAGCTCGAATGGTCTGACCGAGTCAGCCTGAGATCATGACACATATGAGGAATCACCCTGCACTCCATATTCGAACAACGCCGTCATCGTCACCAGCCACCAGATATCGATCTCTACCAGCAGTGACCACTTTCATACAGGTGACAGGCGAGTCGAGCCGATCGGCGCTGATATCGCCGTCATCGTGGATTGGCGTACCAAGCAACACGTCTCGCAGAAGGCTTTTCCGTACATTTCCGCGGGCTGCTCCCATAAGTGACTAAAGATGTACGAACGGGACAAACGTACCATCCGAGACGAAGACGTGATCGAGATCGAGTGGGACGAGCATGCTAAGATTGGGATCGCTGACTGGATGGGAGAGCAAGATGCTGGTCTCTTGTTTCAGGTCGCTCTGCCCAAATTCCACAATGCTAATGACGTTGTCTTGAGCCAAAATGAGGTTCGCATCGGCATCAAGGCTAATCGCGGATGATCGAGCTAACGAGGCGGGTGTAGCGTAGCTGCGCGTTCATCATTGGTGGTGTGGAAAGCGGAGAACTCTGACAACTCACGAAAGAGTCCTCAAGGTAGGCTGATCCACAACTCGATAAGCCAAAGTCTCGCGCTACAATCACTATCAGAAATGCTCAATCCAGCATAGGTGTCACTCACCTCGTCCGCGATACAGACATTCTCCCAACCATCTGAAAAGACAACATCGCGTATCGCCTTTCCACCCTTCAGCGTGATTGTCCCCTTGACCAGTAGTTTCCGACCGTCGCAGTGGAACATCTGGGTGAGGGATCAGCCGAGTTCCCAAGGATGGAAATTGCCCTACATCCACCGCATCCTCTGCCACTCCTACTCCCTCCCCATTCTCATTCATCCGAATGAAATTCCAAGCGCCATATCCATCTCTCTCCACTTCGACTCCCTCGCCTATACCTATCTGACTCTCGTCGCTCCCGCCATCGATGTTCTGCCGCTTTCCGCTCCAGTCCACTCGGCGCGCTGCCAAGAATTTGGCGAAGCCCTTCTCAGGTCTCGGCAGTACCGGCTCATTCGCCGCGTCGCGCAGCGATGTGAATGAGTGAGTCCCTCTCAGTGCAGGTTCGGATGGCGTAGGGGTGGTCGACCGGAGAAGAGGCGACGGGAAGGCGCTCGATGCTACTCGGAGATTTGGCATGCCGCGTGGTGTGGGGGCTCGGGATGGTGGCATGGAGGATATCGTGGAGGGAAAAAGGATCGGGTAGGATGTGAGGGATGTCGCTGTGGCATGCACAAGATAGGTCGCTAAAAGTATTGTCAGCACCCGTCTATTGACAATTCAGGGCGAACCTACCTTCGCCATCTCGGCAGATACTCACATTGCCTTCGCCAGGCAGTTCCAGCCGTGCGGCGATGTTGAGGCTAGTTTCGGCCAGGAGGTTCAGCATGACCAGTCGTGTGACCTCGCCATTCGGACTCGGCATAGCACATGGCCAAGGTACCCCGTGCGCAAGGATGATCGTGACCTACGCTTCGTTGATAACGAGGCCAAGAATGTGACCAGCTTCACATACCTCATCTTTCCTGGCAGCATGAAACCCCCGCCATTGCCAGAACGGCGCCAAACGTAACTTGCTACTGCTCGCGACGTCGGAAGGTCCGAGATCTTCGGGAGTCTCGAGGTGGACAGACGCGATCACCTGAGAGGTCTTGAGCGAGATGACGTCGAGCAGTCTGTAATATTCCTTCAGCCCAGCTCGAAGATAATGGATCATTACGTACCCTGTGTCTCTTAAGACACAAAGCCCAACCCCTTCAATCACCTTCATACAACACACCTTCCCACTCCAAGGACTCCGTAGCACCACCTGTAAAGTCACACCTTCCTTCCTGCGCACCTCCACACTCATCTTCTTCGACGTAGTCGTCACTCCCCTAGCCTTCTCAACGACCTTCATATCCTCCAACTCCTTGTCCTCCTCCAAAACCTCCCTCACCATCTCTCTTTCCACCTCAATCTCTTCGATCCGCTCTCTCAACCCTTCCTCAGGTACATCCTCACTCATCCCCTCCTCAGGAACAATCTTATTCATCCCAGTCCATCCTCGTAACCTACTCCCTACGGTCATGGCTGATTCAGCGGAGACAGCGGATTTCGGGCTAGAACCTCCGGAATGGTTCATTTCGTCTTTTCCATGCACGCCTGGTAAGCCTCTTCGACCTAACCCAGCTAGACCTAGACCGAGATTGAGACTTGATTTGTCTTCGGTAACGTGAGGGTCCGATCCACGTTGTCCTCGCAGGTGATCGAGGAGTTCGGTATGCTCGGATAGGCTATTCCGATGTAAGTGAGTCTCGGGAAGAGCAGTTGCTGGTGATAGTGAAGTCGTTGGGATGGGATGAGCGGTTGGAGGAGGAGAGAATGCTGAGACTCTCCGACGTTGAGCTGAGGATGTGGTGATGATGGAGGAAGTGGTTGATGGAGCTCGAGGTCGGCCATCATGCTTTGAACGTGGTGTAGAGGTACCGGAGCTAGCAGTCGTGGTGAGTATAGTTTGCAGTTGTTGAGCTGGCGGAGGAGGAGGATCTGATGGGGATGGGAGGGGATCACAAAGGAGATTGGTGATCCATATGGTATTGTCGCGACCGGCCAAAGCTAGACGTTTGGATGGACCGGCTTCGGAGGGGATGGACCATGGTGCGAGATGGGTTGGCTGGACGGGTATGCCAGAAGATGAAGAGTGAGGGGAGATGAAGAATGGGACGATGAGTGGGGTCTCTTGCATCGGGTCCGACGAAATCGACAAAAGCTTTAGGGAATCCGCTGAATTCAAAGAACAAGACAAGCAAGCGCTACTTCGTTGTACCCCGGACAAACGGAGTTCCCTAATCACTCCGCTCCTCCCATCGATAGCGAGAAAGAATCAGAGCAGCGCACGCTCGAAGTCGGACTCAGACTCATGCAATTTACTATTGGTACAACTCCCAATTTACAGGTTCGGCCCCACGTTCTTCCGTAACTCCGCTCGAGCTGCCTCTTTCTCTGATTCCGAGAACATTGGTGGCTGAGGAAATGTCAGCGCAACTCGGACCTTCTTAAAAAGAGCCAGGTGCAGGGGGGTAGGGACACTCACAGGAATGTTTCGCTCCCTACGCAGGTGTTATTAGCATTGCTATATACATCTCTGGCAGAAGCCCCGATAAACGAAACTCACCATTTCGTACCGTCTGGGAACATCGGTGCTACATTCACCGGTTAGAATGGCGAATATTGGCAAGAGTCAAGAGAGGAAGCGGCTCACGTCGATATGGATCGGGATGTATGTCGTTCGCCAGCCTCTCCTCTGCTTGTTCCAGGACCAGAGCTAGAGCTCGGGGATCTTGGATATTTCTGCATGGAACAGCATTAGCACCTATTTTTATTTTGTGGCTGTGCCATGCTTCAAGCAGCAGGATAGCTGCTCCCGGGGCATGGAGGCGCTGCAACTCACCTATTCCTCTCGAACTCCGCCCTGATCTCTATTGCCCGCTGTCTCCATAGATCCCGTCGGATCTGCCAATTCAGCTCGTTCACCAGCATCCGCTTATACAGCGACTTGACGTATAGCCTGGCAGTCGGGATGGAGCAGGTTTGAGGGAGTTTCCCATATGGGGAGACATCATGTATTATAGCGGAATATATAGCATCGGTAGGAAAGTAGGGATAGGATCAGAAAGGTGCTTGTCAGCATTCAACGTGAGATCCGCTCTTCGGGAAGACTGACCGGTGTGCTGCCGAGTACGTCGAGGCAGTGGCTGCTACAGCTGACATGGCAACTGCGAGCTAGTGTGATCGTCGCGAGTGTCGAAGGCAGGCAGCAGGAGCAGTACATAACTTCATGCGGCATAAACGGGTCACCGATTTAAGCAATGACTACTGGCGCATCAGAGTCGCTTTGATAAGCTGAGCAGAGAGACTATAGCAATTAGATTCATGACAAATCCTTCGACCTAGAACTAGGGTGAGGGAAGATGGCGTAACCGAAGTGCGCGGGACTTGTCGTAGTGCCTCTAGTTCATAGGCAAGTCAGCCTCTTTGTGCTTCTACCCTTCCGCTTCACCTGCAAAGCACGACAGGCCGACTGGACAACTAACATCACGTGATATCACCTGTTCATCAGCGGCGTTTCACGGCGATATCCAAAACCCCGCATGGACCTGATCCTGTTTGGTTCCCGAGTCGAGGTGATCCAGTTTGAGATTTTGGAATCACCCAGCGAGGTATATAATACCGCGAGTCATCCCTCTTCCTTCCCTCATCCGCCTTCAACCACTTTACTACGCCTTCACTCCACTTTAACCAACTTCAGTCTCCCCTTATCCACATCACTCACAATGGCCCGAACCAAGCAGACCGCGCGAAAGTCCACCGGAGGCAAAGCCCCACGCAAGCAGCGTGCGTTAGATCATCGTCTCTTCTTAGCTCCTCGCTGATGACACGTCCAGTTGCCACCAAAGCTGCTCGAAAGTCCGCACCCACCACCGGAGGAGTAAAGAAGCCCCACAGGTACAGGCCCGGTACCGTCGCACTCCGTGAGATCCGTCGATACCAAAAGTCTGTCAAAAGTCCACCTCCAAATACCAAGCATCAAAGCTGACGCTGTGATGTCCAGGTCGACCGAGCTACTCATCCGGAAACTCCCTTTCCAGCGATTAGTCCGTGAGATCGCTCAAGATTTCAAGACCGACCTTCGATTCCAATCTTCCGCCGTCATGGCGTTGCAAGAGGCTTCAGAGGCTTACCTCGTTTCCCTCGTACGTCATCTCACCCTCCTGACGCGAAGCTAGGCTGACCGTCGCAGTTCGAGGACACCAATCTCGCTGCCATCCATGCTAAGCGAGTCACCATCCAGCCGAAGGACCTTCAACTTGCCCGTCGACTCCGAGGGGAGAGGTCGTAGATGAGTACAGATTGCCGAGGATGCTGGGATAGGTGCTAGGGATGGAGGAAATTTTTTGGGAGTCTTGTATTTAGCTGTATCATTTTGACGGGTTGAGCATTATGCATCGGTTCCTCGTCTACCCCTCCGGGAAAGATTATTTACCGACCTCCCTCCACCTTGAAGATCCGCTGCAGGCTCAAACCACCTCGCTGTCACCCTTCTCTTCGCTGGGTGAGGGATTGGCAAAATGATCCGCCCAATCTCGGCGAAAAGCTCTGTCCTACTCATTTGCGATGTACAAGAACGCTTCCGTCAGTCGTACCGCTTCAATTCTGACCCAGCTGATGTCCGAAGGCACCGCTATATACGGCTTCGACTCGATGACCAATATCATCGCCAAGATGGTGAAAGCCGCGAAGGTGGGTATCCTCTCGTAGAGTAGAGGTTGATTGACCATGACGACCTAGTTGATCGAGGTACGCTGCTGTGTTCAATCGACGATCGAGTTAACTGGAGTCTCAGATACCGGTCTTGGCAACAGAGCAGAACCCAAAAGGTACGTCTCCAACCCGGCTTAGCTGATATCCGTAGCGCTGGGCGTGACAGTACCCGAAGCTGGAATGGACTCACTACCAGAAACGTTGAATCTCGGTACCTTCCCGAAAAAAAAGGTGGGTTCCTACCTACGCTGAGGAGGTTTGATTAGTTACTAGTTCCCTTAGTTCTCAATGCTCATCCCACCCGTCGAGGAGGAGCTCAAGATTCATTCAATCGAATCAGCAATCATCGTCGGTATCGAAGTACGTCTCCCATTTCCTCCTTCTCCCGCTCTCCTGCTCAATCCCACTTGATTGGGGCTAGCTCATCCCACCCCGTACAGAGCCACGTCTGCGTCCTCCAAACGACCCTCGACCTCCTCACCAAAAACATCCAAGTCTACATCCTAGCCGACGCCGTATCCTCATGTAATCGACAAGAAATACCCATCGCCCTGGATCGGATGAGGCAGGCAGGAGCCGTCTTGACTACTTCCGAATCGATACTATTCGAGCTGATACGTGAGTACCTTCCGGCGGCGAGGAGGCGAAGGCTGATAGGGCGTAGGCGATGCGAGTAGTCCGTTGTTTAAGCCTTTTTCGGGGTTGATCAAGGAGGAGAAGGAAGGGACGAAGAAGGCGTTGGAGATTTTGGTTGACGCGAAGCTTCCGAAGAGCAGTCTGTGACCCCAACGATATTGAATCGCTGTGACATTCGATGTATCTATTCGTGGCTTTGTACACTGAAATTGTAAGGTTTAAAAAAGCAATCACTTAAAGAGGTCATCTGATATGCTAGTGATGCATGCAAGAACCGTCCTTCATGCGATGGTATGCTATGCGATGCCATTGATCACAGCTCATCATGTATGTCACTCCCCATCTCCTCCTTCATCGATTGCCAATCCATCCATTCGCTCGGGTCGCCGAATTGACCCTGATTCACAAATGACTCGTCGGTCTCGCGTACGCCTTCTTCGTCTATGGGGCCCATAGCGGTGGGCGGGGCGGGTCGGATGAAAGCGCTGCCTTTGGCTGTGAGGGAGACACCGATTGACCGGCGAAGTAGCGCTTCAACGCGTTCGAAGTAGCTGACGTCAGCGGAGCTCACGGATAGACTCACGAAGTGGGGTCTGCCACGCTGAACCCGCTCCGAACCAGTGTCGTGTCGACAAGCACCTTGACTGTCTCCGTCAACTCAGGGTCGGTCGCTTCCTCCTCCAAATCGAGTACCCGTTCCAGCAATCCCTGGATGAGCGGTGACTTCGGGTTGATTTCGAGCACTTTAGGCAAATTCTTCATCATGTTCATCATCGGGTCGTCGTCTGCGCCAGCTTGAGCCGCCATGATCCGCGCCATATTTGCGGACCAGCCCATCGAGTCGACGACGATCGTGCAAGGCGACGTGACCAGTCGGTTGGTTAGGATGACATCGCTGACCTGACCGGCGAGATCCTTCTTGAGCCAATCGATCAACGGGCCGAAGGCGATTTTCTGCGCCGCTAGTTCCTTCTTCTCCGCCTCGTCTTCGTCCTCGTCGCCGTATTTGAGTCCTTTCTTCGAGACATCTTGCGTCGTCATGCCCATGAAATTGCCAAGCGCGCTCATCATGGGTTCGTCGGAGGGGAGGTTGAGGAGGAGCACCTCATAACCTCGGGCGAAGAGCTTCTCGACAAAAGGGGATCGTGCGAGGTCTTCGGGTTTCTCGCCGGCACCTGCGATGTAGTAGATCTGTTTCTGCCCGACTTTTCGGTTCTCGACGTATTCTTCGAGGGAGGTGTAGTTGGTCCGGGTGGATTCGAAGCGCAACAGTTTGGCGAGTTTCACTTTGTCTTTTGCACTTTCTAGCATCCCGATGCGTAACGCGTTGCCGTAGATCTTCGAGACTTCTTGGTACTGCTCAGGCTCGTCGGTAGCTAAGCGAGAGAACAGGTCGATCGCTTTGCGGATGAGGATGCGTAGGAGTTGCTGAAGGAAGCGGTGGTTCTGAAGGGTCTCGCGGGATACGTTGAGCGGGAGGTCATCCGCGTCGACCGTAACTTTCAGAAAGCTCAGCCATCGCGGCATGTATTCCTCGCCGAGATCGTCGGTGATGAAGACGCGTTTGACCATTAGGCGGACGTTGTTGAGGCCAGAGGATATCTTCTGCCAAAAGTCTCGAGGGAGTTTCGCGGGGATGTACATGATTGCGCGGTAGGACACCCCGGAGCCGGTGTCGCCCTGCGGTCAGCAGATCCCGACGCCGCACTCACCTTGAAGTGCGACCATCCTAACGTTTCGCCAAGAGGTTCCTTCGCCATGGCCTTGTAGAACTCCTTGTACTCCTCGTCCGTGACATCTTTCGGCTCGCTGTAATCAGCTACATCAAGCATTTAGACCCACCGCATCCAAATCGGCGCCTTGTCGTTCACCCGGACCCACTCCTCGGTCATCATTTCAGACTCTTCTCGCGGCGTCTGGTCGTGTGAATCGAGATCGTCATTCAGCTCGTCGGGGTCACCATCGGCTACGAGAGACTGTGGGGCTATCGGCGCCTTCTTCCGCTCCATGATGTAGATTGGGAATGTCGTCGCGAATTGGGAGTGCTTGTCGCTGGCGTCAGCGAGTTCGGGGTAGATACCTACATCAAGCTTTTCAGACGGGTCGTCGAGAGCCACTCCTTCTCGTCCTCCTGGATGTCGAGGACGATCTCGGTACCTCGTCCGAGGGTATTGCCGCGGGGATCTATATAGATCTCGAAGGAGTCGCCTGCAGCTGAAGAGACGAAGGTGTGCTGAATGGGATAGGGATCCGCGGATGTCGCAGGAGATAAGGAGGAGACGTGGACAGTGGGAGAGACGAGGAAGCTGATCGGGTCATTCGCAGTCACTAATGTAGCGACTGGGTTGCGTACCAGCTGTAGAAGCCGAGACCTGGGCATCAGGACAACTCCCGACGTCGACTCACCAAACTGCCCGATCAAATTGCCATCAGCCCCTCCCCCCTCCTCCGCCTTTTTCAGAAACTCGCTCGTCCCGCTTCGAGCGATCGTCCCGAGATTTCTCACGAGTTCATCCTTGCTCATCCCGATACCGGTGTCTGGCATCAGCCCGGTCATACAATCGCTCACCTTTCACGACAAGCTGTCCAGTCACTCCCCCTTCGTCCAACCTAACTTCAATCGTCACATTCGCTTCGCCAGACGACATGACAATTCGGTCCGTCAACGCGATGAGTCGGAGCTTCTCGAGCGCGTCGTTTGCGTTCGACAGTAGCTCTCGGAGGAAGACATCCTTGTGCGAGTAAAGCGAGTGAATGACCAAGGATCGCAGGCGGTAGATATCGGACTTGGCGGGTGAGCAAAGGATGTTTGATTGAGGAAAGACTTACCTCATACTTGAAGGTCTCGGTCTCTTGTGCGGTGTTGAGTGGTAAGACGAGACTAGCCGTAGCTAGCAGAATGTTGCGCAGTCTCATGTCGTGAAGCTCACTGTCAATGCTCAAAAGAAATCAAGGAATCTCAGAGCGCGCGACGTGGAATCGACCACCTCCCCTAGTCGCTATCAGGCTTAGTCCACGTCATGCCGCGGGCCGCTTGGCAGAGTTCCCCTTCTATCAAGACTTGTTGGTTGTACTCGTACAGCATGATCCCAGCTCAGGGTAACCCTCGGGGAAGCTGTTCAGATATTCCCATTCTAGTATAAATATTAGTCGCGTGTCGCTGGATACCGTCTCGATTACAACGTGTCGCCCGTACACGCGAGATGATCTAGTCGCCTGATGATGAAAAAGGCCTACTCTCGCGATTGAACGCGTGACACCAAGCCTTTGACGGCCATCTGAACGCGCGCAGGAACCGTTCAAGCAAACTTTGAGGAGATCTGTGGAAAGGATCGACTCAATATGAAGCAGAGTTCGGGCGGGCCGGAGGACAATATGATCAAGGTAGGCCAGTTCTTTTGTCGGAGGTGATGCAATTGAGTCGGAGGCAAAACCGATGACAAAATTTTCATGCCTCGGACCCGAAGCCAGATGTTTTCCTTCTTTATGCTGAAGACCCGGACTGCGCGGCGGATGGAAGTCTACTGTGGGTACTCGCCGAGAGCAATCTCCAACGTCGTTTGGGCAGTTCAAAACACCTAGAAACAGGATCTGTTATCGGTCAGTCGCAGGTAGACCGAAGACGATAGTTGCAGAGTGGCTAAAGTCAACGAACGGGGCATATCCCACTGCGAACAGTCTTCGGAACCGAAGAGATTGAAATACTGTGCATTTTGATTGGCGGTGGCGGTAGATACAGTTGAGCGGGAAAATCCCTGCGGAAGTGAAGTCGGAGCGGAGGCGAAGAATTTCGGATCGGGAACGATGACAATCGGTTCGGAAACGAAGCAACGGATCGGAGGCGAAGCCAATGACGAGATCCCATGCCTCGGATCCGAAGCCAACTTTAATATCAGATCGCCATTAATCCCCAGCTTCCGAATACGCGTACACATCATTCCGTTTGCGGAGTCAGCTAAATACGCACGGACAGCTTCACTCTTCCCGTCACGGATCCCTTCACTCCATACGAGGAGGACGACAGCACGAAGACTTCTATAGACATTCTGAATCTTCAACGTCTTGGGCATCCCAAGGGCACCTTACTCCTTTGCGATATCGCGATCAGAGGCGAAAAGGAAGCGGTATATATATGAGTACCTCCACTTTGTTTGATACTCTCCTTGCCCGACGACCCGGCTATTGTTAGCAGCTCCATGGGTAGAAGTACCGAAGCGCTTGATGAGGCTCATGCATACTAGAACTCATCCTCATCCATCTGAATAGCATCCGGGTTCGCCGCACCACCATCCACCTCCACCCCGGCTCCATCCGTCGCAGCATTCGGGTTCTTGAGCGTCGACGCGACGAAAGCGGGTCCTCCTGTCCGCCCACCGACAACCTCCCTCTCCACCGCAGCCATCGGATCTGCGGCATCTCGAGCCATCGCGTTGGCGGTATCCGTCGGTCTCTCCGTCCCTTTCCGCGCAGCAGCAGCTTGAGCGGCGATGAACGATGTCTCGGTATTGAAAGAAGCTTGCACCGCCCGCTTGATCCGCAGCATCTCTCGGAAGGTGTCCTCGGATCCAGTGTCGACTGCTTGTCAGCTGGGTCGAATTTCCGTGACTCACTCTCAAATGAGTTCCACTCCGCCCAGAACTCCGGCTCAATCCGTGGATCGCAAAATTGACTTGCGTGGGCGTAAATCGCCCTAGCCCGATCAATCTCCCCAAGCTTCCGCTCCATCGCCGCGAACCGTTTACACATCTCTGCGGTCTGCGTGTCTGGTAGCACCTCGATCGCCCGCTCGTATATTGGCCTCGTGGCTGGAAGACCGAAGTTTGCGGTAGCTTTGGCGATATAGATCGTAAACATCTCGAACTTATCTGAGTCCTGTACTGTTGACGCTGCACGGTCGTAAGTCCCCATTGCTCGCTTTGCCAGACCATGCCCCTCCTCAAGCTTCGCATACATGAGATAAAGAGGTTTGCAGAACTTGGCCGGGCAATTTTCAAGCGCTTGCTCGAAGAGGTCTCTTGCGCGTTCCAGCTTCTTCCCGCCGTACCGCCGAACAAACTTGGACAGGTAAATGTTCCAAATCTCAAAAGCGACAGGGAAGTGGAAAAGCTCAATCCCACGTTCGTACACCTGAAATCAGCGCATCCAACCGCTCCAACCCACCTTGAAGCTCTCCTCAAAGTACTTGTTCTCCTCCAGGAACGCGGCGTAGTTGACGATCACCTGCGCATTCGCAATCTTCAACTCCATGATCTTGTCGTACACCGCTTTCGTCGATTCCACCGTCCCGATCGACTCTTCTAGATCGCTGTAAAATGACCACAGCTTGAGCGACTTAAACAACCTCTGCTGCGGTGAGAGCGACTTCCGTCAGCGAGTCCTCGATACCCACTCACGTCATTGTAAAAATCGATCTTGGTATTCTTCGGCACCGTCGTAGCTCGTTGCATCAATCGGACCGCCTCGTCGTAGTTCCTGGAATCAGCTCAATCTCCTAACCGACCTACTCATTCCTTAGCTCCATCTCCGCCCACTCGCACCAAACCTCAGCCAACTCATCGACCGATTTGAAAGGCACCTTCGTCGCCTTTTCAAAAATCTTCCTCGCTTGCTCCAAATCCGGCTCATTCCGAGGTTCATCCGTCTCTGGATCCTTCGACCCGCCTTCCTCGTAGAACTTCCCAAAGTTGACGTACAAAGGGTACAACGGCCCCGTCGCCTTCCTCGAATTCACCGTATCCAACGCCTTGAGATACGTCTCAACCACCTTCTCATCGTCGTCACCAAACAGCGCCACCCGCTTCTCCCACTCCACCACCTCATTCGGATTCCGCCGCAGCAAAACCTCGTTGACGAGGAACGGCCGCCTATCCATCAACCCTTCGAAACCCTTCATCCGCTCGTCCAGCTCTGCTTCGGTCTCCGCGACGTCGAAATCCTCATCCTCCGCATTATCCTCATCTGCAATCGCGTCCATCAAGGTCGAGATCATCGTTTCCGAGAACTCGGCGTAGGCATCGAAGATCTGAGTGAAGTCGCGAATCGTCACGACATCCGCCAAACCCCGCTCGAAGGTCGCCGAGGCCCGCTCGAACTCTCCTCGCTTGATCCAGTACGTCGCTAAGCCCGTCCACAACCTCCCCGCCTGATCCTTGTACACCTTCAGCCCGTCTCTCTCCACGATGCCCTCCACATCGAGCAGCCTGGAGTTCGCCGGATCAGTATCCTCATCATACACCTCCTCCTCGACCTTCGCCGCCTTCACCGCGTTGACCGGTTTCACTATCGTCGACTGATTCGCCAGAGGTATAGGTGGTCCCGCTATCCGCATCAATCGCCCATCGACACTCGCCGGTGCTTCCGTCGCCTCCGCCTCTTTCATCGCTTCCTCCTCCTCTTTCTCCCCTTCTTCTACAGCCTTCCTACTATCCTGCAAGGCGATGGTCTCCTCCTCGCTCATCCCGACGTCCTCTGCGAACTTCTCCACCAGCTCGAGAAAGTCAACAAACAGCTGATACGGCGACTTCCCCTCGCCTGGCGTATAGGTGTTCTTCGCCGCTCGCCGCGATATCGAGAGGAGGTACTTCGCCGCGGTGAGCGGTCTCGGAGGTGTCGCATCGAGAAGGTAGGCAATATGCCTCTCAGTCAAAGACGGGTCGACCTTTCGTCAGCTCGTCCTACACCCTCACCCACCTTTAAGAACCTCCTCCAAACCCTCTCACCCGCTTCACCACCCATCATCTCCGCCCACTTCAAGTACAAACCCCAGATCCTCCCATGTAAGCTCGGAGGCAGTGTCCTCAAAGCCCTATCGAAACACCTCCTCGCGTAAGTCCGCTTGAACACCGCCGGACAATTGGGATGTAACAAAAGCGTGAGGTGTGTCAACCATGGCACGGGCAAATGACTCAACCACCCCAACATCCTCTCACCAACCGCAATCACACTCCTCCACTCTTCATACCCCACCACCCCATCCAATGCACCCTCCCATTGACAAGCTTCATCCGCACCGTCAAGCAACTCCTGGACGTTCGTCTTGTACCCCGCTCCTCGTTTCCCCTGAGCCTGTCTAGCCTTTTTCGCCTCCTCCGTAAGAGATCCCAGAACATAACTCTGCCTCGTTACGATATAATGTCTCCATAACTTGAAACTAGTTGGGAAGACCGCCAAAGCCCGTTCATAGACACAGACGAGCTGTTGTAACCCTTCCCTCGCAACTTGTGACGACAATGGACCAAGGAGTATATCCTCCGGTGATGGAGTTTCTGGTTTTAAAGGCTCGATCTTCGCGATCCGATCTTTGACCTGAGCGATATAGCTGAGCCACGAACGGAGGTTATCTGGATTGTGTAGGAGATCTTCTTCCGTCGCTAGGTCGGCTGGGGAGATGAGTTGTGGGTGTGAGAGGGGAGTTGGAATAGGGACTGTAAGTGGGAAACGGGAGGAGAGGTCGGCGATGAGGGAGGGGGAAGGGGATGTCATTGGCGAGGTGGTGAGAGCTTGTAGTGAGAAGGAGGGGTTGGGACGACGAGGGGGGTACACGAAAGGGGACTTTTGGTTGGGTATTACCTAGGGGGATCACATACATTATCTGGTTGAATGACCCCTCCGATATTCCAAGCCTGGTTTTCAACTCACAGGGCATCTTTCTTTCGCCTCCAGAACTTTCTCGAGCTGTACCAACAATCTACCTCAATTGGCATCTCCGTATTTCCCAAGCTGTCACATTTTCGAAAGTTGTTCGCTCCCCTATCCCGACCCTTCTCCATTAATACCCCCAGCCAGACCCGCCTATCAACCATGCGCTTTGCAGGTCAGCTCCTGCATCCAATAAAAATATGATGACCATCACTGACGATTAGATATCGCCGTCAACCTGACTGACCCGATGTTTCAAGGCACATATCACTCCCGCCAAAAGCACCCGTCCGACATCGAAGCCGTCATCTCCCGAGCTGGAGCTGCAGGAATTGAAAAGATCCTGATCACCGGGACCAGTCTTGGGGAATCGAGAAAAGCTATCGAGCTGGCGAAGCGGTTCGGTATGTCCTGAGGACAAGTCCAGAGTCAAACTGATGGGTAGAGCTTTGGTGCACTGCGGGAGTGCATCCGACTTCGACGAACGAGGTTGACGCATATTCCCCGGGGTCTGGGGCGTATTTGACCGAACTTGAAAAGCTCGTCGAGGAGGATAGAGGGGAAGGAGGGTCGAAGAGGATTATCAGTATTGGCGAGGTCGGCCTAGGTCGAAGGTCCCCTTTCATCGATTCTGAAGGCTCATGTCAGGCAGATTACGACCGACTCCAGTACTCGTCCATCGAGACACAGCTTAAGAACCTCCCTTCCCTTTTACGATTCTCAAGAACGTTCCACCTCCCACTCTTCCTGCATTCCCGAACCTCCAATGCCCACCGAGATCTGGTCAGAACACTGCGGGATGTGGCATGGGGAGGTATGGGGGACGGATGGCCTGGCGGAGTGGTGCATTCCTTCACCGGAACAATGGAGGAGATGAAAGAGTTGGTGAGGGTCCCGGATTTCGTCAAGCTAGGCTCACAGACTGTAGGTAGGACTGGGATTGTACATCGGCATCAACGGATGTTCGCTCAAAACGAAGGAGAACTTGGAAGTGGTCAGAGCGGTCCCTCTTGACAGATTGATGCTTGAAACGGGTCAGTCCACATCCTTTGGTAAGACTAGGGCTCATGCATACAGACGCACCATGGTGCACACCCACATCATCGCACGCCTCATCATCCTATCTCCCACCTCCAGAATCGCCATACATCCCGAGGAAAGTCGCTAAACCGGAAAAATGGAAAGAGGGCCTGGGGGTGAAAGGGCGCATGGAACCTGCCGAAGTGAGTCCGGGTACTTCAGGCAGCAACTCATATTGCTGCTTCATTGGCGCTCGGATTGACAGATGCAGGTGAGGGTGATCGCACACATCGTCGCCTCGATCAAAGGTATACCGATCGAGGAAGTCGCCGAGGCAGCTTACGAGAACTCATTACGTCTCTTCTGGCCGAGCGAGGTATCCACAACATCAGCCTCGGATTCGCAACCCTCTTCATCGTCTTGACAATGCATGGATTTGCATGCTCCAGGGATACAACTAAATTAACACCTCCGACCCGTTGATACAAGCTCACACCGCCAAACCCATCGGAACCCTCTTCTTCGGTGGATCTTCCAAAACAAATCCCCTCATACTCATCATATACTCTCACTCTCCGTTACCGGTCCTCCACTCAATCCAGGTACAGGTTTCCTCTTGACCGATCTCGGTGAAGTCGGAGACGTCGGTGTGGTGGCTTGCGCAATACCTGGACTCGTTTGTTCGATCCGGTGAAATGAATTTGCTACCGGTGAAGAGATGCTCGGATTTCGTTTGGAGTGACTCGCGTCCGAAGGTTTCCTTGAGAACGAGAATGAACCGTGAAGTATGCGCGAGGCGAAACCAGTCTGCGTCGATCGACTTGGAAGGAGGGCTGACGTCGTCGGAATGGCCGGAGACCTCGGCTGTTGGCCAAAGTCGGTGGAAATCTGCGCCGTAGTCGACGTCGATCCCCCCAGACTCGCGAACGATGAATTGGTCGACTCGACACTCCCCTTGAACAACCCCACAGTCTCGCTCACACCACGCTGAGGCATCTCCGGCCGATCTTTCTCCTGACTCCGCCATAAATTATTCAAATTCTTCGAGCTCATCTGATTCCTCAATCCCTTGAAACTGATCGAGTTCGTTCTCCCTCGCAGACGGGGCTTCCCATCTTTCTCCTCCGCTGGGCTTGGTGGGGGCGATCGGAGTTGATCTACCAGTTCTGGCGATAAGGAATGGCTGAGTGTTCTTGCGTGCTCGATCTTTGGGCTTGGTGGACGAGTAGGTCGGCGTGGTTTCCATTCGCTCGAGACGGTTTTGACAGTCTTCGTTCGACTCCGTTCAAGCGTCTCACCGGATATTGTTGGCGCGGCTGTCGTAGGGAAGTAGTCATGCAAGGACGAAGGCGATACAGGGGATATCGAGCGTTTGACGAAAGGTACTGCTGGCCCCGCCGGAAGGGGAGGAGCGAGTTCAGGTGGATCGACTCTAGTCGGAGAGTTCGTGAAAGCGCTCGCGAGAGGGGACGAGGTGGTCTTGACAGGACGAGCGGAAGGTACAGGCGGTAATTGGAGGTTCGCGTTAGCGACTTTTGCAGCCATGCGTGGCGTGAGCATCCGGGGCGAGGTCAGTCGAATCTCTCGAGGTGATAATTGGCGCATCACTGTTGATATCAGCCAATCACGCTCACGATCGCTACGACTCACGCCTCTCGAGGTTATCCAGCTCATCCGACATCACCAACCCGCTTCCACGCTTGTCCATCTCCACCAACGTCTGCCTCTGCGCATTAAGCTCTGCTTCGTCCAGTTCGATAGGACTAGACAGCAAGTCGTCCCCCCCCCCGAGCATTGCGACGATCTCTTCAACCTCTGGACTGATCTCGCCCGGAATGTCCGGGACAATGACCTCGCCAGACATATCGCCATCGATGAACTCGCCATAACTCGCCGATTCGCTCAGCACCCGGTCATTCCCTATATCCTTGATCGACAACCTCCGCTCGCCGAGTAATGGTCGACTAGCTTGTAACGCAGCGAACTCCTCCGACGCAGATGGGAACATGTCGGACAGCGGATCAGATCCATCGAGGGTGATATCCGGTGTCGAATCAAAAGAGTTTTGTTCATCCTCCAGCACCGTGAAGCTCTCATCTTCTGGCATCCGTGGAGAATCTCGCGCCCGGACGAAACGCGATTTCTCATTCAGCTTCTTGACCAACCTTAATTCCCTCACTCCCCCTTCTGCGACAGTCCCACCCTTCCGCCGACTCGCTCCTACACTTCTTCGCCATTCGTCTAACCACGTCGCAACTTCCGGATCGACGTCAAATTCGATGGTCCCGACAATAGGGTTCGGCAGGGGTGTCGCAGGAGTGAGAGGGTTGTCCGAACTAGACGAAGATGGGTTAGAGCGGTGTGATCGCTTAACCGGTGTGGGTCCACTGGAAAGGCTACGAAATCGGTCTTGTGCTTTGGCTTGTGGATCGCCTAGTAGAGACAGAGGACTGGGCGGGAAGGCCATGTCCCTCCCGAGTGAACCTGATCCTTTTAGCGGAGTAGTCGATGGTGTCGAGGCGCGAGATGAGGAGGCGGAATGGTGAATGTAGCCGGAGAAGAGGGTTGACCATGTCTGCGGGGAGATGAGCGGTCCTGAAGCCTCTTCGAAGGACGAGAAGGATGTCGAGGATGATGGGGAGCTACTGTCCTGACCTATGGTTGGAGCGGAATGCACGAGATAGAGCCCTAGACCTGTCGTACTCGGCAAGCCATATTCCCGTGCGATACAAAGAAGCATCGAGCCTATTGTCGGCTGTAGCGGTAATAGTCGACCTCTCTTCCATCTTTTATCTCGCTCCTTCGAGTCGAAAAGCGATGTTGCGGAAGTTGGTGGTAATACAGTAAGTGGAGGTATGACCGCGAGGAGGTATGGTGTAGGTCTAGTCTGAATATTGATGTGTCTCGGCGCTCTCCCTATCGACGAGGAAGCCGATGTCAGACTAGCCGGTGATATCGAGGGACCAGATTGAGGTAAACTCGGAATGACGATTCCGAAGCTCTGCGCTATCCTCCCCAGTTGAGCTGGAGACAACGGCCTCTTCGGCGGTGGACACCTTCCATCCCTACTCCACATCTCGTCCTCCACCACTCTCACCTCCGGAGTCCTAGTCTTCCCTTTGCCCTTGACGTCGAAGCTACTCGTCCGACTCTCAGATCGGGGGATGGTGATGGTCGTTGCAAGGGAGTTGGAGCTGGAGTAGAGGGAACGGATGGAGGAATCGTCGAAGATACCCGTTGAAGGGGTTGAGAGGGGCGAAGAGCGGGGGGAAGGACGAGCGGGCCAAGCGAGGAGGGTGGATGTTATGGGTGGGGCGGTGGACATGGCGGCGCAAGGCGTATTAAGAGTAGCTCCGATGTGAGTCAATGGGGAGAGACTTGAGAATGAGCCTTGAGGACAACCGACTTGTGTGGTCGAGGACGGTCAGATCATTCCGAGCCTACGTCCCGAAAATCAGACGCGTCCCTCGACGCGTCGAGCAGATCGCAGGACACGTCGATGCCTTCTGGTCTTTGATAGTCAAAGTGTCTCCGTAGACCGTATTAGATCCAAGCAGCCTCTCAAGTCGACCTTAGAGCCGCGTTGATGGGAGAATATGACAGAAGCAGGGTAAAGGAAGACGGTTCAGAAGGAATCCTGAGCTCTTTGTCCGTGATCGAAATTCAGCGGCGCGTTTCCCAGGGTTGTCTCTCGAGTATCGCCCTATTTGCTTCCGTAACGCTTCTGCTCGGGGCGACGAGAATAACGAGATGAAGGGAGATCAATACCTGCGGTGTACTGGTGTGACTAACGCTGTATGCATATGCTTCCACACGAAGACCAAAGTCATCTATCTACCTAAGCATTCATTCCTTTGTAGAAAAGGTCCTCAAAGACGCAAGGCACCGGCTTTGAAAAAAGTAGCGCTTTTTGTCCATATCGCGTTTCATAAAGGATTCTCTTTCATCAACTCCCTCCTCCTTTGTGACGTTATGCCGTCTTTGAGACGACAACAATCTCGGCGAAATGAGAGCTGAGACCCGAAGCTCGAGCTCGAAGCTCCTGATTCAATCTAGCCATAGCTGATCTGAATGTTCGGCCTATCCCGATTCACCCGGCTCTTCCTCCTCCTAACTGTCCTCATCATAATCCCAACACTTTACCTCCTCTACCCTTCACAATCCCCTCCACGATCCCCAGCAGAGGAAGTGTACGAGTATGAGGCAGGTGGTATCGATTCGTCACATTGGGGAGAACCGGTGAAACCTGATTTCGAGAAGGAGGAAGTCAGGGAATGGGATGAGCCTTTCGAGGGATGTCTGATCGGGGAGGATTGTACAGGGGGTCAAGTGGCGTCTGAATCACAAGAAGATCTAGTCGAGGAGAACACGAAGCCGATGATTGAAAATTCGAAATCGGGCTTCACTATGGAGGATGCTGTGCTTGGTGGAGGTGTCATTATGCCCAAATTAGAGAACGCTACTGCCAAGTGAGTGGGATCTTCCTTTTCGAGCTGCACGAGCTGGTCCATGGATGCTTTCGCTCACTCCGCTCAGAGCAGAGCTGGGTCGAGCTGCTTGGCGAGTCCTCCACCTCATGACCCTTCGTTTCCCAGATGTACGTCTCTCCTTTTGCCAGATCTGGTACATGCTCCACTATTGACTCGCTGCGCTCGCTCGCAGGAACCGACACCAGACCACCGAACCGCTTTGAGATCCTATTTTCACCTTTTCGCCCGGCTCTACCCCTGTGGCGAGTGCGCTGCGGAATTCCAAGCGCTTCTGAAAGAGTATCCACCCCAGGTCCGTTCTCTCTCCCCTGTTTTCCCTTAGCTCAAGCTAATAGCTGTCCAACCCACCTTAGACGTCATCGAGGAAGACCGCCTCGTTGTGGTTGTGCCATGTGCATAACCTCATCAATCTCAGACTCGGGAAAGAGGAGTTTGATTGTTTGACATTGGATGCGACTTATGATTGTGGATGTGGGGATGAGGCGGTGGTTACTGGGTTAGGGAAGAATGTGTCGGAGGGGATAGGAGGACAGTCGCTCATGAGGGCTGAGAGTGGCGAGTTGGACAACAGGGAGGGGACCCCCTTAGGAAGTGGTGGTCAGGAAAAGGGGTTGCTCGGCGAGATGTATGAGGTAGGGGATTGAGCCTTTGTACCCGGAGATCTTACGATGTATAACGTCTATCACGACTCACGCAGCTTGGAAGAGCCTAATGCTGAAATATCAACGGTTCCCATCTATTGCAGCCAACACGGTCGTATCCCATGACACCGCCTCTCGATGCAAACCTATCCTGCTAGTCTCTCCCTCCCCTCGCCCAGTATCCAGCGACCAGCGCCTGACCTCCCAACGTACCACCCAGTGATAGCAAGTCATACAACTGGGGTCACGCCTGCAACGCCACCAACCTCCCCGGATCCTCCACGATCTCCTTCCCCAAGATCTCCTTCCCAGTCTTCGCAATCTTCTCCGTAATCACTTCGAAAGGCGGTAAAGTCGGACCCCAAACCAGTACTCTCTGATTCGACAACGATACCTCGTACGAATTGGCTAACAAAATATCCATTTCGAATCAGTCAGGTACTCTGGGGAAAAATACATGAAAGCTAAGCTGTGCGAGGGGAGATTGTGGCATGGATCAATTGAGGAGGGGGAAGAAGCGGGGACATACGTGATTCTACATTCTTCTTCAAGACTCTTTCGATCGCTCCAGAACATCCTGAACAGGTCATCTTGACGTTATAGTGATATGACGGTGGAGACGGTTTGGATGGGGATGGGGAAGTGGTCGTGACCGGTGCTGAGGGTTTGATGGGGTCGTGCTGAGATAGGTGATGTATACGTTAGCAGGCGGGCAATGAAGGAAGTAAGGAAAGACTTGAGGAGGTGAAGAAGGACGTACGGTTGGCATGATGAGCAGCAGTCTCCTTACTATGGGTTGGTTGGGTTATAAAAGCAAAAGTACAACTGAGGGAATGAACGCAAACGATAACACTGCTTAATCAGCTTACCTTCAAGCCAACTGAATAAATTAACTTATCCGGCGGTGACGGCTTTCATTTCGCCGCTTTGGGGAGAAACAAAACCGAGCACAGTCTTGAGATCATCTTTTACACAGCCGTAGAAGGAACCCCGCAAGTGATACGGTCAGGACTAGTCCATGCATGTCCAGCCCAGACCGTACTGCTCTCCGCAAGAATGATCACTGCGTCAAGAGGCCACACCTAGCTATCAAATTATCAAGGCATGAACAAGGGTTAAATCGAAGATTTGGGGGTATACCCTTAAAGATGCGAAAAATGAGATGAAAAATCGTATAGGTATTATTCGTGAAGACGCCTGAATGACCCAATTGAAAGACCGTAAGAAGAATCACCTCGCCTGGACAGTGGCCATGAGACTTGGTGCCTCCTTTTTTGGGTCAGCTAAATCTTTGACACCGCGAATCCACTCACATTAGTCCACTCCCAGAACATCACTCCCGCATTCCAACCCAGAGCCTCCGCTTGTGTCACACATTCCGCCAGAGCTGACGCGGTCATGTACCCGTTGGCCGCAGCATCAGCATCGAGTGGCTTGCCGATGACGATCTTCTCGAGCGGTACACCGGCATACGAATTGATCTCCATTACCGATGTCGATGGCCACGAGTCTCCCGAGTTGGTAATCAAGGAGGTGCAGTCGGTGTAGACATTGTCACCCTGGTTGTAAAACTGAATCTACAGTTAGCTTTCTGAGAGATTGCTCATAATTACCCACCTGGACGTTGTAGAAATCGATCATGTTGCCGACAGCCTGGTTGATCTTGACGTACGCGCCAGAAGCGTAGTCATTCGCGGAAGTGAACCACGGGGCGACCGGAGCGTGCGAGATGATGTACGGCGATGGCAGCTGTGTCCGGAGCTCCGTTTGGAAAGCGATAATCCAAGACTCCGCCTGATTGCTGTTCATCGCGGCCATATCCTCGTAATCGATGTCCACTCCGTCGAATCCGTATTCCTTGACGAAAGTGGCGAGTTTTTGCGCGGTGCTAGTTGGGTCCGCGCCGTCGCTTGTCGGCGAATCGGTCGAGCCAAACGCAGAGACCATCAAGGCGATCCCAGCGTTGTGGTATTCGTCCAACACTGATTGCCGGGTCGAAGCACTAAACTGCTGCCAAGCTTGAGCGTCGTCGACTGGTCCTTCTATTGACATCCAGAACGACAGGATGAAGCGGTTATACGAGCCGATCGTTTCAGCGGATGGCATGGAGTCGAGCCAATTGTCGGCGTAGATGACATAATGAGGAGCAGCGAATGATCCGGGAGTGGCTATTGTGCCAGTAGATGTGGCGTTGGTGGTCGCGGTAGCTGACGAGGCTGAAGTGATGGCGGTGGCAGTCGCCGACGTTCCACTGCTCTTGTGATAATGGCTGGAGGAAGTGCCGGACGATGTGACAGATTCGGTTAGAGAGGCGGTGACGGATTCGGTAGCATACACATCCGTCGAGGAGGCGGTGATTGTGGCCTTCGGTGCAACAGTGCTCGTCGTAGCGGACGAGGCTGAGCTGGTTGCCGCCGAGCTGCTGCTGTACTTGTGGTGATGCGTCGAGGAACTGGCAGTCGCCGAGGAGGTGACAAAGTAAGTAGCATACAGGTCGGTTGAGGACGCGGTCACTATGGCATCCGCTGCGTCGGTCGCTGCGCTAATCAGCGGAAGTCACAACCAGCCAATATCGTTACTTACCCGAAACGTTCCAAGCGATGGTGGTAGACGTCGAAGTCGCGGAAGATTTGGCGGCAGAAGCATTGTTAATCCCATCGAAGGTTCCATTTGATCCTGCATAGAGTTGTCCACCAAGAGTTGTGAGAGAAGCAGTTGCGACTGCAGTAGTGTCGGAAGTCGTGACGGAAGAGGTGATCCTTGCCGTGAACGAGGCAGTAATCGAGGTGGTAGTATCCTCATCACTTTAGGGGATCAGCGCAGCCATGCTTGATCAAGGTGGATGGACTCACTCATCATCACAGTCATACTCGCCATCATCATCATCATTATCGTCGGTCGAAGTCGTGTTCGAGGAAGGATCAGCGGGGTCGAGTGTCGTTGAGTTCGTTAAAGTAGCTGAAGCGGAAGCCGAAAGGCGAACGGCAGTAACCGAGGAAGTCGCCGTGGTGGGAGTGGAAGTCCCGCTTCCAGAGGGGTCCGTGACGTTTGCAGCGCCGTTCGACGTAGGTTGAGAGGTGAGAGACCATGTCCAAACGCAACCGGTTGCGCTGGAGTCGGCGCTACAAGTTCGTTGAAATCAGCGAAAGCTCAAAGATCGAGAGCCTAGCGGAGTGGGAAGCTTCAGCGGACACTCACGAGCAAGCCTGATCGGCACCTGTGCAATTTTGAACGACGTGCCAGTCGTCGTTCCAACATCCTACGTCGCGTCAGGCATCATCCCAACTCAAAGATTTCGGAGCCACTCACTTTGGAGCTCAGTACCCACACACTGCAGTGATCCGAGAGTACAGCTCGAGGCGGTCGTGGTCGAAGTGTCTTCGTCGTCACATCCAGTGTCGCGCCTTTGATGACCCGCAGCAAGGGCACGAGCGTGATGTCTTCGGTGAACTCTTCGGATGCGTGAGTCGTGCGGGCCAGCCGACACGTTGAGAGGGAGGTGTAGCGCGATCAGAGTCAGGATGGCGATGCTGAGGGAATGCATCGTGGTTGTTGAGGTTTTGGTTGAGTGACTTGACGCGAAGAAGGGAAGTCGGTGTCGAAGCAAGGTTCTACCTATCTACACCTGAGAATGAGGAGTTCGAGTAGGGAAGAAGAGAGAGGGAGATTATGTGTTAAAGAACGTAATGGAATTTGATGTTAGTTCGAATCAAATGCGCACGCAAAAGGCCAATGGGAAAGTCAAAAGGACCGTGACGAACCAAAGGGGATGTAGGGGTATTGTATCGACAATTCAGGGCAGTGTGCCTGTTCAAACACTCAACTCCTGATCGGTTTTATCATTGATCCCGATGCGTTTCATCGCATTGCTTCTCATACAATGCATCTCAGTGTATGAGGGAAGGGGAGACAACGTATAGACATGCATGATTGTCACTGCAAAGAAGACCTCGGTAGTCAATATCAACCCGACATCACAGCTCGAAAATAGAAGATCAAAGGCAGTGTCAGGCTATCAGCTGATCCCTTCCTTACATTGACTCCTTTCATCATCCCCAAGCCGAACATGTGAGACCCGATGCCGAGTATTTTGCAAAGCAAGTCCGAGACTAAGAAGAAGAAGACTTTTGGCTCTGTTGTTCACAGTTCACTTGGATTTCGACAAAAGACTGAGTTTCAATACCAAGACGCGTCGTACGATTACTGCGCGTTTCAGAGCCCATGCACCCTGTTTTAGTTTTTGCTTCCGGGCGATTAGCGCGTTTGGGATGTTGAGACAAGGATTTCGAGATTGACCAAATCACCTCATCCGAATCTAAGCTTGGCCGTACAAGGGGTTGATGCTTCTTAGGGTGGACGGCTTCTACGAGACGTATAAGAGTAGGAAAAATGATTCGCGAACTCCAACTTTTCTACAGGGCAAGCTCGTCTCACTCAGCAACTGCGTCGTTCGGTCCGGGGCCGCAGTCGGGAGCCACCGTTACCGGCGGGCGCTCACTTTCTGGGGAGGACAGACTCGACAATGACGGGCGCCAACCGAAAAGAGGCAAACCCAAGCGCCCGAGGGAGCTCCTGATGGCAGGTACGTTCTTGAGCAGCGTGATATCCCGGCTGACGAATCAATAGAGGCACGCGAGAAGCCAGATTGAGAGGGGCTGATAGGACGGGATAAGAGATGAAGGGTTTTGCTAAACAGAGGCGGAAGGTGAGGAGGAGTCGGCCTATAAGACTCACCATTGCGTTAGCATACATCACTTGAGACATGAAAGAATGCGCGAACCAAATGAAACAACTCTTTTATCCTGTGGTGTTTGCTTGAGCTGGATGACGAGACGCTGTTCGACCGAGTAGCATCAAGCATCCTTGCGATGCCGCTATCCCTACCATGAGTACGCGTGCGGCGGCATAGGGACCTTCCCAAATGATCCTCGATCAGAAACTTTTGTGATTCTCTATTCCTCGACCCTTGATTGCTGATTTGCTCTGGCTCGGTTGAGTGCTTTCGCCGATCTCCGTGTCGGAATGTAGCTTCAAACAGATTGAAAGAGGGATATGGAGAGCTATATGATAGTGGAGACTGCCGGGGACGTCTTCATCCCATTCAGGAGATGTGGCGCAGCGGCTAGCGTAGGAGATTCCAAGTAACCCTTGTGAATCATCTCTTGGTCGCAGGTTCAAATCCTGTCATCTTCATTAGTTTTTCTTGCTCGTATCGGCTGTCGTTAGCCGCAGAAGGCTGAAATCTTCGTTTCGACATGATCCGCTTCGATGGCGACCTAAACCTGGGAAGCTCTTTCGTTCTCACGCCACAGTCCTGCTTCCCTTGATGATGAAGGGTGGGGAGAGATCATTGACCCGACAGGGAAACACCCTGGGAACTCACCAGACCGATGTCACGTGAAAGGTGGATTTCGGTTTCTTGCTGTCTTCCCACTTGATGTTACTCCTTGCTTTTCAGTAGGCACTTTAGTTGGTCACTAATGACCGAAATTGAGAGTCCAGCCTTAGAGCTGGTAAAGACCGATATGGTGGACAGCAGCGATTCGGACGCAGAGCTTGAGCTCGCTCTACCGGAAGCCAACGATTCTTCCCTCTCAACTACTCCCCCTTCCGAGCAGCCTTCACCGAAACCCAACATTCCGATGACAGACGAACCTCCCACACCCACTCATGGCACGATATCCACTCATCCAATCTTCAAGCCACCTCCGAATCCTTTGATACCTCAGGATTTATCCCTCATCATGGAGATGGTCGCAACTCATCAAGTCGTCGGATCATTACCTCCCCTCAATATGGCGGTAGCGGAGAAACGGCGTCTGGTCGAACAGAGTATGAGGAATCGGAAAGGAAAGACGAACGGAGAAACACCCGCTCCGGAGCCTCCGCCATCAGCATCAGAATCGTCGTCCAGTGAGGAATCGTCTAGTAAAGAAGGAGGGGAGGTGGAGGAAGCGAGTCAAGAGGATTCGTCTGACGAAACATCGGATTCAGAGGAAGATGACCTGAAGCCCATGACGGAGACGGATCATCGACGGTTGAAAACTGAGCTCGACGGACTTGTCGGCACGGATCCACCAGACGGTGAACCTGAATTCGAATTCTCTTCATCCCCCTTGCCTACCCCTCGACCACCTAGACTAACCCTCGACATGCTGGACGAGGATGAAGAGGTGATCACGGGGCCTATTTTGTCTATCCACGAGGCACCCTTACCTCCTGTAGCGCAGCCACCGATGTTGAGGTTGCCTCAGGGAGAGGAGGTAAGCTTGGCGGGGGACGTTGTGAGCTGGATGAAGGATAGGAGGTTGGCGATGTGGTTGGAGCAAGAGAAATCCAAGGAGCAGGGCGAGGCGGAGGTGATTCAGGAAGTTGAGGTGGAGGTCGAGGTGGAGCCCGAGGAGGTCGAGAAGGTGGCTGAAGGCGTATCGAATGAGGCGGCCATGACCGAATCTGAGGCGACGATGCTGCAAACGGCCGTACTGGAGGATGGAGAGATCGATATCACCGAGGCGGCCGAGGTCAGTGACGAAGTCTTCAGGGCTTCTCCACAGGAAGCGCCGGGGATCGTCAAGCCCACCGAAGCAGTTCTTCCACCGCCAAGCGCGAAGAGACGGCATCCATCGAGTCCTCTCACTCAACCTCGCTTCTCTTCCGCAGGTACTGTTGTCATCAGAGCATCGCAGAGTCGACCTGGAGCAGGCGACGAAGGATGGCTCGAAGAGGGTAGTGTGATCTGTCACGCGGATGGTCGGGTCCTCGGAACGGTAAATCTCGCCACACTGTTCTCCATACGACTCGCTAAAGTGCTTCCAGGTCACGGAGACATTCGGACCGCTCACAAGTCCCTTCTATCAGATCCGTCTTCCCCCTCCTCCCTTTCCATACCCTACCCATGATTCACTTGAACCCGGCAGCAAAGTCTTCTACCCGAAGAACCCTCGCTACCGGACATTTATCAACATGCATGCTGTCCGTGATCCGCGATTCAAGGGTTGCGATGCATCGAATATATACGATGAGGAGATAGGAGAAGGGGAGCAGGAATGGAGCGACGACGAAGCAGAAGCAGAAGCAAAGCGCCGAAGGAAGCAGAGTCGAGGTGGAAGTAGAGCATCGGCTACTCCCTCGACGAATCGAGGAACACCCCGGATAGGTGGGATAGCTTCTCTGCCACAACGACCACATTTCGATTATCAGCCTCCGGAATCGAGTCTTGCGGGTTCGGAGACTGGGAGTCTGTATGGCGGCGATGACGGTGGTTCGATGTATGCTGAGTCGGATGCGGGATCGACTATGAGCGGACGAGAAAGACCGATGCCTGCGCCGTACGAGGTGGACGATGTGATGACGCTGCTTCCCGCAAGACCGGAACCAATTGCTCCTGTGCGCTATGGAGGTGGACGTAGTCGAGGAGGTAGAGATCGAGGAGGTCGCGATCGAGGCGTTGGACGTGGTCAAGGCGATCGGGGTGGACGTGGTCAAGATGATCGGGGTGACCGAGGTGATCGAGGTGGGCAAAGCGGTAGAGGACGGAGTCGCGGCGGCGTCGGCGAACGCCACACTCAAGGCGGTCGCAAGCCGGAGAACAGGCGGACGCCTGGGTCAAATGGGAGACCAGCCCTTTCACTCCCTCCGAAACCCATGTTCAACCCGGCTCCATCACCTCCCATCAATCAGGCCAATCAACAGCATGCGCAACTTCAGCGAACTTCGCAGAATCAGCAGTATCAACCACCTTCCCAGCAGCATCAACAGTTCCGACAGCCTCAGCAAGAACTCCCCCATCAACGTCAGCAATTCTCACCCCGGCCACGATTCACACCATATCCGCAACAAAGACCATCCGAACATTGGTCTCCATCTCCAGGTCCTGCTTTTTCCTCACCCTTTCCTTCTCCACCTCCAAGCGGCTTCCGTCCGCAATCACAGATATCACCATTCCCGCATCCCAGTATACCCAGCACGTCATATTCTCCTCATTGCTCATACCCTCATCAAGCACAATCACCGCAGTTTTTCCCACATCACGAACAATACCATCCGAATCAACCTGGCGTCGGGATGGCTTACCGACCAAAACCTCCGATGCCACCTTCGCCTAATGGTTTCAATCCTTCGCCATTTCCTCCTCAGCAACCGCCTCCTCCTTCCTCGCAAGTTCAGTCGACGAACGCACCCGCCATCAATCCTCGTTTCGCAGCGCAGTACCAGCAGATGCTCAATATGGGCGGTTTTCCGAATTGGTCATGATAAGGTCCGGAAAGGTCGAGGCCAAAAGAGGTAGACCCGTTACATGCGGCGAAGAAGATGGTATGCATGATATTATGTCAAAAGATCCCGAACTCAATGTCCACTTTCTCAACCACTTTCTCAACACGTTGCCCGGATGCTTAACCCATTGTCCAGAATCCAAACTAGTCTAATGTTTTCCGACTGAGGACGGACCGAATCTCTCGATGCTGATGCAACCATGCTGGAAAGTCCGTCTGCTCTAGAGGTGTACCCTGCTCCTTAGTCTCCAAGAGGAAATTGGCTAGTACTATCAGTGCTCCATCTGGCGGACAATCAGCTTTGACCGCATTATATGGAAAGCTTGAGACCTACAGCGGTATAGATAGTTGACGCCTTGATTTTGCAGGGCTTGACATTTTGCCGAACCTGGATCGGCAGCATCGACCTTGATTTTGAAGCTAAAGCGCGATGAATATCACCTAGTCTAGCTTGACGGAGACAGACTTACTCATAGACAGCTTTTCTCAAGTTCTGCACGCCTTCCATGAGGTTGATCGCTTCATCGGTGAGCCGTTTCGCTTCTGCACGGGTTTCATCAGATCTGCGATGGGGACCCAGTGAGATCTGCTTACGCTTTCCATGGCTCAGGACTGTGACTAGCTGGAGGATGGTCTTGTATTCGCCTGGAGTGGACTTGAGCGCCATAATGTCGCCGATTTCTGACACTGACCGTTCAGGTATTGCTCAGCCTCGGCAGCTATTCCTGACTGCGGATCTGGCCCGTCCTCGAGATCGATCGCACTTTCTACCGTCATATCCTTCTTTGCGATAGTAGCAATCAGAGATGCGGCAATCATCCCTGTCGTTGTCCGCCCTCGACCCATCTGGCAATTGAAGCTGCAAAGTTCTCAGCTTTGTTTACCAATCCACAAAGTGAACACATACACCAAATCTCGACCCTCATCCACACTTCTGACGACTCGACCAACGATATTCTGCAGTGTACCCGGCAAAGGAGCTTGTTCATCCGTCTTCATTCGTCAGCGAGATGGGGCTGTGTCGATACGTACAATTGCCATTCGAGCATATTCCACCTGAAACTTCTCCTGGATCACCTCATCATACATCTCCTTCGGTGTCATCACTTCCTCATCCTGCACGGTCTCCCAGATCGGTATAACCTCGTATATTCCCGGTTTGGTCTCGACTTCGTCATGCAGCAGAACGCGACCCTTTCCCGAACGGATCTCGCGGAGCACATCCTCCTTCAGCTGTGCTTCCATGCGCTCCACGACGGCGGCCGTAATACCAGTAGTCCTTGCTTTTATCACAAAGGAACAAATCCGCAATGTGAAGACTCACTCGACATTTGTAAGTGGCTTATCAAGAAGTCGAAGCACATGCGGTCGAGCTTTCATATACTGAGTCCTTTGATTAGCATACCCTCAATCAGCTAGGAGCACTCACCAGTACAGGCTCCTCTCGCAGTGATGTCCAGATGACCTTGCGAGGTCCTGACGGTCCAGCTTCCATCTTGTGTAAAGCGTTCCGTAGGCTGATACCCTTAAGTTCCTTAAAATCGTTTCCTAATGATTCTCACCCTGAAGCGCTTGGCATTCTGAGCGAGATGGATGAGCTTCGAATCCGGATGCAGATATCGTCATGGACTCACCCAGTCCCGTAGACGTAATGTTCGGAATCCATATGTTCCTGCGATTCTACACCGAATACCAGTGGTATCTTCCGGTAGTTGGCTGCCCCTTCCACTCGCCTGAGAACGTCGGCTTGTGTTTCTATCACATTTGAGGAAGACAAACTCAGGGAGGCTCTGCTTCTGAAGGCCAGAAAAGAAGTCGGATTTCAGAATCTGTCACAGTCGGCCTGTGATCGTCGCCATTTCGACTTCACTCACCGTCTGTGCTGACAGTATCGCACCAGAACGATTCGCGACGACCTGTGAAACCTCATCGGGTAGCTTGGTGGACCGATCAGCGTAATTCTAGTGAAGATGATAAACGCTTACCGCCATACCGGCGGACGGCTCCATCCTCTCGATCGGTGTCAAACCCTGCAGTCCACCCTCTTCAAGCTCCTTCTCCAGCGTCTTGAAGACTGGCATATGAACGGTCATCTCCCTAGTGATAGGAATAATAGATATACCCACCTGGACGATGCTTGACAAACGACTCGAAAGAGTACGGATTCACCTCATCAGGTGCTCTGTCGTTCAAATACGCTTGGAACACTAGAAGATGGTAGTACCGCCGCAGGTGGTAGATACCTTCGCGAGATTCAGCCAAGGGACTGCGAGACCCTGCGAGAGCTTACCGCGCTCGATCATGCTGTTCTTCTCGCCGATGTCTTTCGCTTCCTCCGCTTGGAGACGGAAGTCTTCGATGACGTCGCGCAGATTGAAATGCTCCGCCGTTGCATCTATCGCTTCGTCCACGACCTAGCACGATCAGCGCGACTTTAACAAGGAGATACCGCCTACCCGCTTGATTTGAAGACCGTTCCGAACAACCCGCAAGCAGCTATTGATGATCTGCCAGCTTGCTTTAGGCGTCTCCATGATTTGACGCGACATCGGAGGTCGACTACCGCCTCTGGAAGGGGTTTTATCGGATTCCGCTTTCCTGCCGGTTCGTAACCAACGTTGGATGAGCAGTACTATGACGGCCGTTGTAGAGCTCCGTCCACGACCAAGCTGATCGTTCAGTATGAAGGCGGACGTTTCGAGATCCGCTTGCATGAAAAGATCAAGCAACTCGCTTAGATCGTGAAACTGTGGTGTCAGAACGGTATGTTGTACGTTGACTTACATCAGGAGAGGATTCCGATGTGACCGGTATGCGAATAAACGTCATGTGAACGTCTTTCGAATGTTTCCTCGCGTCATTCATGACTTCCCTTATTGATGCTACGTCCTGCTTGGCAACACTTTCCCACACAGGCACGACATTGCCCTCCGCTGTTTCGGTGTGGAGTAGGACGCGACCGTGAAATTCGCCTATCTCGGCAATGACATCGCTCTTCAAGCGTTCTTCCAGCACCTCTAAGCGCGACGCAGACACGCCGGAGTAGTCTTGCATGTTGCGAAGGGCTACGCTATCTCGACGAAGGCAATAAGGTGTTCCTGTGTCGCTGCTTAGCATGTCGCGAGGTCGCTTAACGCCACTGACCATTGATCATCACCAATGGCTCTTCTCGCAGACATACCCAGATCACATTGCTTACAGTCGGACATTTCTGTCGGACGGCCTTGAGTATTGTCGATATGCCATCTTCTGTAGGTTGACCGGTAGCGAATATCGGATCTCCACGGATTTGCCGGAAGCCGATAGCGCCGCGGACCCCTTCGGATGAGAAGACAGAATTGGCGAGCCAGAGATCGGATTTCTGAGTATCAGGTCAGTAACGGCCCAACGTCCTTGGTGGGCATACCTACCAGCAGGGTGCTATAGATGCATAGTCAGCACGGTGCATCAAGTTCGGAAAGCTTACGAAGCGCGCAACATGATCCCATTACGATTCTTCACTACGTGTTCCGCCCATTCATCTCCGAGCACTTTACCCCCTTGAACATCGATACCCGGTTTGACACCACCTACAGCTCGAGACCGAACGGGATGACCGTCGATGTAGTCGGATGAGCGGGAAATAAGGCTGAGGTCGTTGGCCGGAGCAAATACGGAAAGTCGATTGCCTCCTTGCCGTCGCAATATCTTGATTTGACTGGAGCCTGTCAGACCAGAACATGCTTGAACAGACTTGCCGCTTACTTCCAGATCTCCGGTCGACTCTGCACAAAGCAAAATGATCAGGCCTATTTACGTAGCCAGGAGCGACTTGCCTTTAGCCAAGCCGAAAACGTTCTCCCTGTTTCTCCAGCTTCTTCCTCCTCAACATACGCTGCAAAAACGATAAGGGCGAAATACTGCTCAAGCTGGATCTGCATCAGCCACTGATCCGATTGTCTTGAAACCCACTTACTGATCGGACCGCTTTGTCCAGCAAGATTTGCCGACTCTTATCGTCGATAGCTGATACGCTATATTTGATCCGATTTTCGATGACGTTCTCACGAAGATTGACCACCGCATCGCCTGGTTTGTAATCAGTAGGGTTCGAGCAGAAATGGCTGATCACTGACAGGCATCTATCACAGCATCGACTAAGCGCTTTGTCTGTCGCCCATGATCGAGACTCGATAGAAGCGATAGGACCATCTGATAGTTGCCCATATGAGCTCGACGGAGCTGCTCGAGCAAGTTGGGTTGAGCAGCGAGCAGATCGATGGCTGTAGAAGGGTGCTTGGACGGCAAAGCTACTCGGATGTTAGCTTGCTCTCGGCAAGTAAGATCTCAGCGAAAAATTCACTTCGCTCAAGAACCCGCGTCATCCTGAGTAGACTTTTGTTCAAAGCTTGCTGGTGAGTCGCCCTCTCCAGGAAGTGTGCGGCCTGTGGGCCTGGTACCGGCTACAATTCACGTGTTAGCCAGATGCATTAGGCAGTTACACACGGTGGCGCCCCCTGAGCTACTCTCGGCTGGGAAGAATGGATCCTCCAAATCTCTCTTCAGGAAATGCTTTCGCCGAATTAGGAGCGCTGCACACATCCCAAATGTCGCTATCGGATGTCAATTACAATTGTGAACCTTTTCAAGGACCCTACTTCGGATCACACCCATTCCGCAATTGAAGACCAATGAGGTGGTCAATGGATCAACTCCCTTCAATACCGAGACATAGGCGTCCAAATAGTTGTCCTGGCCAGGATCAGCTTTGAAACCTGTTGTGGACCTACCTCAATAGGCCTGTCTGGAGCAATAGGTATCCGCCAATAGTCAACCCTCCATCCCTCCCTCTTCACGTCCTCGTACACCTCCATAGGCGTTCGGATACTCCCCTCATCAACGCTCATCCACGTCGGAACGATCTGCCCATTTGACACCTCGTCATGAATGAGGATCATCCCGCCATATCTTCGAGCTTCGTCAAGGATGTCGAGCTTGAGTCGACGTTCGATATCCTCGAGATTCGTAGCGCGATCGGAAAGGGTGAGGGTTTGGAGGGGATTTGTAGTATCGCGTAGGACGTACGGACGACCATTACTGCGAAAGTGAGCGGATAGAGAGCAGATGAACTGGATAATCTACCAGTATACTGAATAAAAGGAGGAAAAATCAGCATGAATAGGTTCTTCAGGACGTGGAGCTTACTTAGCGTCTCTTCTCGCGTACTGAACCATATCGCCTTTCCCGCTTCCTCCTCAGACACCGCATCGTCCTGCAAAGAGAGCGCTGACCCAGGGCTAGAAGCCGTTTTCTCGAGAGATGGACGGGAAGTAAACCCATTCGGTTTGTTTGACGAGACACGTCGATTACGGGTAGCACTGAGGTAAAATGGCTGACATCCGAGGATAGTGAGGATGGACTTGAGTCCAGGAACAGTCGGCTGAGCAACCTATATTTTTAGAATCAGCATCAATGTCCCATTCGAGCAAGGCACCAACTCACGCCAAACACATTCAGCCCTTCCTCGTCCGGCGCTCGGAAGTTAGGTGCCCCCTGAATGGTCAAATCCAGGTCAAGAGCTCGTCCAGTAGGGTAGTGATCCGTCTTCAGGATGAAGCCCCTTGCAAGCACTCCTCCAGCCCGTCGTTTCACTACTCCATCGACTTCCGTCCTCAATCTATCCTGAATGCCTAAGACGCGATCTTTGCCTCCAATACTCGATCCCAGCGTAGTTTGGGGGTTCCTGCTGGATGAAGGGATAGCATTGTTACTCTGAGATATGCTCCGACCAAAGGTATTTCCAGTGGTCTTTAACGGGGAAGAACGAATCGGGACATGACAGTTGAAGCTTGGTGGGGTAGTAGCTAGGGGAGGGTCTTTGGCCGGAGGTGGTGCTGAGGTAGGACGAGGTGGAGTTGTCGAGATTGCCGTGTGTTGATCTGACATGTGGAGTATAATGGACAAGGTCGACACCCATACGAGGTGGTCCAAAGCAAGGAGTGCACCCCTTCCCAGACGTAAAACCGACACGAGCTTTGAAATTAAAGAGGAAAGATAAGTTGACTTGCTCATTCCGTTACTCATTCAGCCAACAATAGCGGGGCCCAAAAAACGTGCACAGTATGAACGTGGCGGTTCTACAAATCCCGACGATTCCTGGTTTATGCATAGCGATTAGCATATCCAGATTTTGCCTGATGGGTACTCGATCTCTATGTACGAGGTGCAGGCGGACCACATGCAATATCGAAGGATCGGAGGCTATCTAGCACAAAGAGTCCCGAACCTCGGAACGTGAATAATAACTCGTCGCGATGAGAACCATTGCAAGTAAGCTGTACTCGAGTACTGCGATCTCCTGACCAGCTCCCATTCACGTTTCCTTTTCGCTCGGGCACTCGCTACCGCATAATCACTGAAATCGTAAATTTTGGGACTCACCTGCTTCCGATTGGAAGATCTTTTCTCACACTACCACAGCTGGGGAGTCACGGGTGGATGACCCTCTGTGGAGTTCACCGGAAAAGATCCTCATCAATCCCGTCGGTTCAAGTCCACCGCTCCAAACAGATTAAAGGAGATGGTCAATGATCACAAGCTGGCTGAATACCAGTAGCTACGTCATTACCCAGGAGCGGTAGCGAATGCTATGGCCCGCAACAGGGTTGGTACGAGGCTTCCGAGTACGACGCTTGGTGGAAGTTCGAAGATAGGGTCTCTGTCGATGGACTGTGATGATGCCCTGCAATTATGAAAGTCATTTTGAGACGTTAGCCTTGCACAAACAAATTCATGCTATTGTATCCTCGCTTTTCTCGGCGTCTTGTAATCGTCGTCGGAAAGCTTCGATTTCGCTATCAATCTTCCCCTCGAGCTCTGCATTCTCCGCTTCTAGTGCTAGCTGCAGAGTCCCGTCACCCATCAGGCCGTACCCGCAATAACAGCCATATGACTCACGACCTTCGCCTCGAGTGTCTCCCCATCCATCCCTAAACCTTCCCAAGCATCTCTCTCACTCAGCGGTATATCCTCTGCCCACATCAGCGAGACCAAGCTAGAGATACACAAAAACCTGCTGATCCGTTCCGGTCCAAACACCTCACCCAGAATCTCCTGCCTAGCTCTCAACCTCCCCATAGCCATCTCCTTCGGATCAACTTCATCCAGCCCATCCGCCCAAGGCTCAATATCATTCGGCCCAGACATGGCTTGTTTCAGGTAATGTTCGGATGTATGCGGCGGTCCCAGATGGGCTGTATGTCGGGGTAACATCTGTGCTTGAGGAGAGGGTCGAGGCTGACACCACCACCCATAAACACTTTCGGATCATGATCAGAGGAGATAACGTACGACCTTCTTCTTCTTATGTGAAGGTGTCCCGCTACTCCCCGAAGCTTGGACGTTCTGACGCGCCATCATCCCCGCCATCATCTGAGCTTGGGCGAGCTGCTGCTGTTGCTGTATGTATCCTTGATGTGCGAAATTGGTAAGGTCAGCAGGCTTCACGACGCTGCCAGGCTGTTGTAATTGCATGTTCGGGGCGTTCGGATAGGTCATGTGAGGAGGGGGTTGTTGGGTGTATTGGGGTTGGATGGGATAGGATGGGTGAGATTGGTATGTTTGGTTCATCCTGACTGAGTTGTGATCGAAAAGAGAGTCGGATCTCGAGACAAGACAGGCAGTGGATTCGATCGAAATTGATGAGGAACGACCGTCCCCTGGAGGGCGTCAGATGGTCAGGCGAGTGAAGCTCGAATTCTGGAAAGTCAACGCTTTAGGTTCCCAAGAGACGCGAATCTAAACAGTCCTCCCGGATAAGATTTCGGTACCTTGCCACTAAATGTATTGCGCCCCATCTCCCTCCTTCCACCATTCATCCATGTTCATCAAACGAGCCAAATCACGACCCAGCCTCCGCGCCCGTGACTCAGACATCGAGCCAACTGGTTCTCCACTCGCCAAGTCCAGCTTCACCCCTGACGAGCCCAACGACGATGTGGGAGAAGAAGGGAGTATTTTGGAACGAAAGAAATCTCAGAAAAAGGAGAAGCGGAAAGATGGTCTTGGCAAGACTACTCGACTAAGCTTTAGAGGTGATGAGGATGGGGAGGTGACACCTTTCAAGCCGAAGAAATCTTTGTTGTCGCAATCGATCAAATTACATTTGACGTCTGAACAGCCCCAAACTGCTGAGACACCTTCGACGTCTGCTTCTATATACTCAAGGGAGTACATATCCGAACTCAAGGCTTCCACCCCTTCTCGAGCTCAACGTCGACCTACCGTCGAAGATGACGAGGACGGTGATGATGGGTCAGGCTTATCCCGACTAGCTCGAAACAAGTACGCCTCGACTCTGGTAGATGACACTACAGCCGGGATCCCAGATACGTTAGATATAGCAGCAGCCAAGGCGAAACGACAAGCTGCAGTGGAGAATGTCAAGCATGGTGGAAACCTAGGAGAAGACTATATCGCTCTTGGAGGAGGACAGATTGCGGTTTACGATGGGAGTGAGGGGCCACATCCTGAGAGTCGGTTGATGAGGGAGGAGGATGAGGGGGAAGTGGGTGATGAGGGTGGGCTAAACGTCCAGGATCTGAGAACAGGAGCTGATCGATCTTAGATATGGCAGACTACACCGAGGTGAATGATAGGCTACATCTTGGGAAGACGGCGAACAGGGCTGCTGCGAGGAGACTGAAGGGGGAGATAGGGGAGCTTATTGATGAGCGGTAAGTGAACTTGCATGATTGATGGATGTGTGCTGATCAGTAAAAGTGAGGCTGAGGACGAGGATGACGACGAGACCAGGGAGTGGGAGATGGCGCAGGCTCGAAGAGCTGGAGGATGGGAGGATGAGCAGCCAGAGAAGCCGGTCAAGCGGGGATATCAGGCAGCTCCGAGTACGTCAAAAAATTGGATATCATAGATCATGTTCACATTTTCCAGTACCGACTGCTCGACCACTTCCTTCCCTCGGTCCGGCTCAAAGTCGTCTTGCAAAGTCACTTGCGGAGCTGAACGCCACCAAGTCGGAAAACGAGGAAGGGCTTGAGACCTCGGAACGTGATCTGGCAGCTCTGGCCGAGCAAGAGCAGGATCTACGGAAGGAGGTGGAGCGAGTCGAAGGGAAGCGGGAGTGGGTTGAGGAGTTCAGAGGATGGATCGAATTGCTTGGCGGTTTCTTGGAGGAAAAGGTGGGTTATGCCGTACTTCAGAGCAAGACTCATGTTGTTTCAGATGCCCAAGCTACACGACATCGAGGCCGATGCCATTCACCATCTTCAAGAACGTGCCGATCTGGTCAACAAGCGGCGCACAGCCGATGATGACGACGATCTAGCACTTTGCATGGCAGTCGCAGCTCCGATCGCGAATGACGAGGACATCGACGATATGGGTCGATCGAGGCGAGACCAAGCGGGACCAAGTTCGGGGGTTAGACGAGCAAGGAGGAACGAGCGTCAAAACCGTCGATTTCGTCGACGTACTTCATCCGCAAGGCCACCAGAGGATGACGGCTTCTCGACCGACACAACTCTGGCGGAAGGCGATGAACGAGACTATGCTGCGGCCCAAGGTGTTCTGGACCATCGAGTTGCCGCTTTACTAGACGACGTGAAGGCTGAGGACTTCCGGGATCCTGAGAAAGGTCTGGCGGTTCGTTTCGGTGAGTGGAGGAGTCGGTATGAGGAGGAATATGTGAATGCTTTTGGAGGACTGGCTATGGTTCAGGCTTGGGAATTTTGGGCGAGAGGTGGAATGGTCAATTGGGAACCGTTACGGGTGAATGGTCTTGATCCTCGCATACGAATCAGCTGACGAGAATTAGGGATCCGTACCGATCGAATCGTTTCCATGGTTCCAATCGCTGTATAAGTACTCCCGACCACATACCGCCTCGAATGGAGGTGGCCACGAGATGGACCTGGACGATGAGCCTGAACTCGGACCGGACGGTGATCTCGTATCCGAGATGATGTCGAAGGCGGTCGTTCCGCTTCTCACCAAAGCTTTCGAGGCTGGGGCATATGACCCGTACTCTGCCCCTCAGACTAGGCGAGCAGTTGACTTGGTGGATGTGGTGCAACATCTCACAGGAAAGGATAGTCGGAAGTTCACCGTGAGTCATTGTATACTTGCATGAGTTTCTGCTTACGATTATCAGACACTGCTCAAAGCTGTCCTCGGAGTGTACCATGCTCACCTCCTCGAGCTCACATCCACCATCTCCGCTCTCAATTTACCAGGCGCAAATCCGCCTCCCGCATTCGACCCGGCTTCCCGTCCAGCAATGGAAAGATACGTTCGACGGCGAACCAAACTCCTGGGGAACATCCTGCTTTGGCGGCGTGAAGCGCCGCAGGAGGTACGGGAGCTAATCTCGAGACTTGTTGGAGACGTACTGAGACCCATCTTGGGGAGATGTTGGGGTGGCGGTGGAGAAGAGATGGCCGCGAAGGTGAGCTGCACTTGGTTCGATGGTATCATGCTAATATTCGTCTAGGTGCGGGGTGTAGCAGGGACAGTGTTGCCACCAGATCTAGCCGCTTTCCTCGATCGAGGTCCGACCAGGGCATGGTGATGCATGTGCATGCCCTTGTTAGGTGTTGAAACGGGGACTGTATCTCTGCTCCGCGACCATGTTGACATTTGCAATTTTTCTTATGTTGGTTTTCGATCCCATCACTCTTGGCTCGCATCCCCTCAGAATCCTTCACGCCGTTCGTTCCGCCAATCTACCATTACATTCCCCCGCCAGCTGTTCAAGTGGACGGTCGCGACGCAGGCTCCTCAGCCGTCTACACAAAGCACCGTCTCACAGCCAAGCGGAAGATCAAACATGGGCATTCTGACCCGCTCGTTTCCCTCCGTTTGCTTCAAGAAGCTGGGCTCGTGGCGTTCGAGGCTCGTTCCGCTCAAAACATCTCTATGTCCTCGGAATATGTACCATATCCTTATTCATGCATCTTGACGTAATGCACCTGCTATATCCCTACCCCGAGAAACCTGCCAGGGGCGTTCTCAGCATCCAACATCGCTTCATACTCCTCTAGCGTCATCTCTCTCGGCTTCTTTCCCGGTCGATCGTTCAGGTCAGGAGGCTCGATCAACACCGATCCACGAACTGTCCTCCCATCCGTCCCAGCATTTTCCGCTTCGTTTTCGATCAACTCCACAGGTCCGACAGGTTCGGTGCTGATCGGCTTGATAGCCCCTGCATTGACAGGTTCCTCCACTTCCTCCTCGGGAGCGACTCCAGCCTCTCCCCTCGCCATCTCTTCGACCTCATCAGGTAGAGGCGCCCTCATCTGATCCAAGATCTTGGCGCACTCCAGTATCCCCCTTTGTCCCCACTCAACGACATCAGGCTTGAACTCGTTCTATCCCCTCTCCATCAGCTTCGCCCCCTGTGAGGCGATGGGAAGCAGGTCACTTACATACATATGTTGTGCGAGCCGGTTCAGCTCTTCTGGTGAGTACGATTCCGCGACTAAGCGGAGAGCACCCATGACTTGGGGAGTGTAGTCTCGGAAGGCTCGGATGATGTATAGGAATGCCTGGTATGCGACATTAGTCCCGATCGCATTTCCATGAGTCGAGATGGCGGAGGGTGAGGAAGATGGGGTGACCGACTTGGGATGGTTGGACTGGGACCCCTTTCTCTATCGCTCGCCATGACCCATCGGGTCGCTCAATCACAGGTCTAGCCATGTCAGCTAAATTTTTCAGTCTAGACCTCTCACATTCTAGGTAGCGCCATCAGTAAAGTAATATGGTAAGGATGAGTTACACTCGCCTGGACCGCATTATCTGAATCCAAGGCTGCGAACTCCCGATACTCTTTACCTCCTCCTTCTCCCCTCTCCTCCTCTTCCCTTTCCAACCCAGATCCTGCGCCTCCTTCTTCTTCCCCCACTTCTCATCACCCGGTAGCTCTCTAATCTCAGCTTCCGCTTCTCTCGTTTCCTCCTTGTTCAGTATATTCCCGAGCATGACAGCGTGTTTCATCGACGAGATATGGACATGGACGTGAGCTATCGAGAGGGCTTCTTGCCGGTCGAAGCCGAGACGAGTGGCTACTACGTATGCCCAAGCTGTCTTGACTGGTGCACGGTTGACGGTGATTGATAGCGGTATTAAAGCCTGTCTGTATCAGCCGGGTCTGATGGGAGGGTTCTTGAAAAGAAGGACGAACCTCGGGATCAAGAACTTCGTTGAAATCGAGTGATTGAGGTAAAATCTCTTCTGCATCAGGTCGAAGCGGTTGGAGCAGGTCCGAATCTCTTGTCCGCTTTTTGCTGAACGTCTTGCACAAGATCAGATCCAGTCCGTTCGAGATGGTACCGTCAACGCACCTGCCCGCTAGCAATCCCCTTGACAGCGTTGAGTACCGTCCTACGGGACTCCTTGTCCGGTACTATCGGGGTCAACTCCTTCGCATCAAGCTGACTGAGCCGTTCTCGTGTATTATGACTGCTATATCTGCTCCATTATCAGCGGCATATTCGAACAAGAGATGAGCTTGTACATCTTCGCTGCCATGGCCATCGAAACCCGCATGTCGACCCCTCGAGACGAAAGCAGTTTGAGCCATTCTTGAAGAGGAAGGATCGCTGTCGGTGACGGAGGGGCGTTTGAGGAGTTAGAAGGCATGTTGGCGGGGTTTGGAAGGTTTTTGCATCCCCAAAGTCGGGGGAAGGATCACAAAGTCGATACGAATTCCAGGGTGACGTCATACAAACAAGCGTGCCTGTTGCTAAATGGGATTGCAGAAGGCTTATTGACATTGGTATAGCATCACGTCTATGGTTCATGTACATCAATGATGTTATCAACAACAAGGTCACCCTCAGTCAACACACTCATGCACTTCCTACCGCCTGTTGCCCGGCCAGAAACAGCAAGTGTTGATACTCTTCTATTCCCGCAGCCGTACAAAGGCTCTGAAACTTCCCTCCAACCTCGTTGACAGTTCAAATGGGGAACCTTGTTGGATCAAGCATCCCTTATCCATCACAAGGATCTTTCTGCAAGGCATGATGGTCTACAGTTGTCAGCTTCTACCCTCAGCAGTTCAACACATACCCTTAGGCGGTGGGCAATGATAAGAACAGTGACACCGGGGAATTCCTCATGAACAACACGGCTGATCTCTGTATCAGTTGCAGAATCAATGCTGCTGTTGCTTCATCCAGAAAGAGGACTTTCTGTTTCTTCAAAAGAGCTCTGGCAAGCACAATGTCAGACTTGACTCCTATATAACCACATAGCCGGGAGCCAGATAGCTCCGGTCAATGACGCCTTTTGCTTAGCGGTAGAAGGAAGTGATCTTGTTTTACGATATTACCAGTGGTTATGTAACATTCATGACAAATACAGTACTTGCCATGATTTCACCATCATTCTGTAAGAGAACCGGTGATTCCCAAGTAAAGGAAGCATGTGTAGTGGTTTTGGAATAATCAATTTGTTGCTGTGAACGCAGTGATGCTATCAAAGGGGCTATTGTCCCATTCATGTACAATCTCATATGTCACATATGCCTGTGCACCCAAACGGTTCTTCATACATTGAATTCTTCATTAAACTGCAGTCTATCTACTGATTTTCTGTCAAACACATCAAGCTTAGTCCAACTAACCCCTCACCCTGATATCTTTATTCAATTAGATAGTCCAAATACTCCTTTACCTTGGCAGCTTACTGATTCTGGTACCACATACCCCAAAGAATGTCATCAGAGATAGCCGACGTTATAGCTTCAAGGGCTTCTGTCGCAGGGTATCAGACAGATGATGCCCCAACTTACCTTGCAAAGCAAAAGATGGTAGAAAGCAGTGATGTGTTTGTGAAGAGCATGAAAGACTCTGAAGGACAGGAGACCATCATCACAAGAACCAAGACAGGACTCACGAAGATCAGCATTCCAGCCAGACTTGTTGTGCAGACCCAGGACCATGGGTTCTCCATTGGTGATGTTACCGGGGCGAGCCAGAATTCATACCCACGTCTCTTTCATTGCTCACCATCGGGCAAGACCATGTCCAAACCCCAGGGAACCTCCTCTTATGCCATTGAAGCTACTATTGAGCCCAAGGTCTCCTTTGAGAACTTCCGAACTGGTTGTTCACTTGCCACTGTGGAAGCTGCATTCGATGCACTCAGGCAAGTGGGTTCGATTGATGACTTTGGGAGCTTTGAGTTACTGTCCTCAGCCTTCGAGTGCACTCCAGATGAGCACAAACAGAGCTTTGTACGAGGCACCAAGGAGCCATGCACAGGACGCCTCTTCCTCGCCCAGTAAGCATTTGGGGGATTCCTAGTACTATCACCTCTTTTCTTCACTACCACTACCATGATCATGACTCACAGCTGACAGCTTTGGTAGAATTGAAGGCACTCAAGTGAGCAGCAAAGTTACAAGCAAAGGCAAACAGCAAAGAACCGCTCAGCTCCGGAGAAAGAAGTCCATCGGAAGGAAAATCAAGGACAGAGCCATTGAGTCTTGCCGGTCACAGTGAAGCACAATCCTGCAAGGGTTATTGGGTGTCATCATAGGGGCATTTGACGAGTAGTATGCCTGTACAGTGCTGCCACATGATGCTTAGCACAGTCTAATTCACAAAGGGGAGGGCCTCAATTAAGCACAGGCCCGTACAATTCATGATCCTGAGCTGTCCTCCACCAAACTATGGCCCGTTGACAGCACGTCGATTGTCTTTGGTGTTGCCTTCACATCGTGATGCGAAAGGCTAAAACCCTCATAACATGAGTGTTTGATGCATTGCACCTCCGTTGTGTTGTCGACATGCCCAATATAAGTCAAGCTTTCCGGTCTTTATGCCTCCCCTGTTCCGTCCATGTGCGTCATCGGCTCCCAATCCGATCCCGTCACCTCAGCATAACGCGCTCCCTCCTGGACACCCATAAGCCTCCCGAGCGCGGTCACGAGCCACAGCGCAATCCGAGCTCTGGTCAACCTGTCTCGGACTACGCCAAGGAGGATGAGTCGAAGACTTCGGGTGTTCCCGAGAAACCGGATCAAGCTGGTTCACCGAGTACGTCGAACCTCCGTATCAACGAGGCACGGAACTGATCCGTTTCAGCTCAACTCGCTTCTATATCCACACCGAAGCTCTTCTCACTCTCCAACCGGACCATCATCGTCACCGGTGGTGGCCGTGGACTAGGCTGACCGTCGTTCACGCTTTACTCGAATCAGGAGCTTCCGTAGCAGCTCTCGACTTTCTCCCCAATCCATCCCAACCAGCATGGAACGCTTCACTCTCCCTCGCCAAATCCAAATCACTCGAACTAACCTACCACTCACTCGACGTAAGTCAAGTCGATCAAGGCACTTCCACATTCTCAGACATCTTCAACTCCACTCCTTCCGACCAACCCGTCCGAGGCTGTTCTGCGCAGCTGGTATCAAACTCCTCATGCCAGCTCTCGATTTCACTCCAGAACAATTCCGGAACGTCCTAGACGCGAACGTGACCGGTACCTTCCTCTGCGTCCAAGCTTTTTCTCGGGAATTCACATCACGTAACACTATCAAACGGGGTGAGCGAAGTCCCGGTATCGAGGACGAGAGTGGATTAGCTAGGGAAGGTGGGGCGAGTATCTTCTTGACTGGGAGTATGAGTGGGACTGTCGCGAATCTGGGATTGGAATGTACGGCTTACAATGCGAGTAAGGCTGAGGTCATTCATATGGGGAGGAATATGGCGATGGAGTGGGGGAAAAAGGGGATAAGGGTGAAGGTGAGTTTAGCTCGTTCGCTCGATTTCAAGAGACCAACCCGTTTACCGTTCTTAGACGCTCTCTCCGGCTATGTAGGTTTTGCAAAGGATCCAGACGGGGTTGTAGTCGTACTGACTGACTTGACATCGTAGATACGGACAGCGATGACTGCGGCATTACTAGCACAAAGACCGGACTTCAACGAGACATGGCTGAGCGGTAGTCTGCTCGGTCGACTTTCCACAGCGGACGAGTTCAGCGGTGAATCCAGCTCCCTCTCATCCGGCGTGACAATCACTGATCAGATGCTTTTTTTCGCCACTGTCCTTATTTTCCCTATTCCGATCCCCTATCACCCACTCCACTGCCAAGCTCGATCACACGACGCAGGCCCCGTCTTCTTCCTACCCTCTGATGCGAGCTCGTACATGACCGGCGCGGATATGATAGTCGACGGCGGACATACAGCGATATAAGCCATTGAAATCCACAAAATGCATCTCAATGTAGCATGTTACGACCGAGAAAAAGGAGAATCTCTGGGTGACTTCCTCCAAGGCTGAAGTCTCCCTTGGACTGTTCGAACCCTCTAGGATGATAGAGGAGGAGGAGGAGGAGGAGGAGGAGGAGGAGGAG
>JAABUH010000395.1_pt1 | contig 64804 bp, 88 predicted proteins | sample 5559121 | NCBI WGS metagenome assembly JAABUH01 (sample SAMN10711871, study PRJNA513364) | rock metagenome | isolation source: Antarctica rocks | place: Antarctica: Victoria Land, Battleship Promontory nord | collected 2015-12-28 | reverse complement strand
CATTGTATATGTAGAAGTATGAGAAAAATTCAAATCAAGCTCAATATAGTAAAAGAAGTAACTGTCCGAACTTCTGGTGATGTCCGAACATCACGTGGGTACGAGTACAGTCGTTTCGAAGTATCGTTTCACCCATATCATTCATCTTCAACTACACATACACTTCACCATCGATCGTACTAGCTTATCACTTGTTATGACGTCAAGCGTTCGAAGCCGCCGCCTTGTTCGCCAACGCCAGCTCGACGTAATGTTCAACAGCACTAACCACCTGATCCTCGAAACTAGCAAACTTCATCCCGAAAATCTCCTCGGTGTCTTTCGTATCAACCCTCGCAAGTCTGGTCGGTTGATCGCCATCGTTTTTCAAGACCCCATTCTTCACCACCTTTGAGAACCTCCTAGCGACGATTCCAAGCGCGTCATTGTATACGATTCCGGCATCGCCGTGAGAGGTGGCGAGGTACGCGTGATCACCTCGTATCTTGATCGTATCCAGAGCGAGTACGTGTAGTTTCGCTACGTCGTGGACAGATACCGTCGTCCCAGGTAAAGCACGAGGTGAACGTATCCCAAGTACGGCGGATAGGACACGGGCGTTCGTACCCTCCATGACGTCTTTGAACTCGGTGACCAGCTCATTCCTCCCGATGAGGTAAGAAGACAACACGCTGATCAAGTCGAAAGTCGGTCGCCTTTCTTTCATCCAAGCCTCCGAAGCGTTCAGAGCTCTAACCTTGCTTGCACAATAGGCTTGGACTGCTCCGAAATCGAACGGACCATACTCATCAACAGTTCGGTCGGTTGCTTGTATGATTTCGTTCGAGTGGGGCCCGGTGAGCGCGGCGAAAGGGATGATCGCGAGGATCGAAGAGGTGACAACAACCCTCTTGATCGACCCGACGTTCGAAGCTGACTCCAATATCCCGAGAGTACCTTTCACGGCAGGCTCGATCATCCCCTTCTCGTAGTCGGTCGAAGTCGTCTTCCCTGCCAAGGGGGAGGCGATGTGGATGATATAGGAGCAGTCTTTGACGGCTCCGTCGTATGCTCCAGGGACGGTGATGTCGGGGACGACGATGAAGGATAGCCTTGGACCGGGATTGAGAGAACGGAGGGACGGTGCGTCGAGGATGCTAGCGGCTTTGATCTCGGAACGAATGGCGGCTCGGACGGAGTAACCGTTTTGAAGGGCGTGGAGGATGACTTGGTAGCCAAGGTGGCCGGTTCCGCCGGTGATGAGGACGAGAGGTTGCTGTTGGTCCTAAAACGAGCGATGCATCAGTTCCTGAATGAAGCAGACGCTACTGTAGAGCCATCATCCTGGTCAAGGAGGACAAGGAAAGGAAGCGCCACATATTGTTTCCAGAGAGAGGCTGGCTGGGATGAAGCCGGACATGGGATCGAAGGAGAAGTTAGGGACTCACAGACATGATCGTTGTCGTTATGTATCCTGGTTCTGAGCGAGAGAGGAGACTTATTTATTTCACAAAGGGCTTAGTAAGCCAGGAAATTGACACGCGCGGAGTTGTCCTCGGCTGGCAGAATATGTCGCCATTTGTGGATTGATGGGCTTGGGTTGGGTCTGCCGTGTGTTATTCCGCATTGCAATGTATTCCCTAACCTGGGAGAGCTTTGAGGGCAGACTCAGGGTTGACCTTGATGATGCCGAGTCTCTAATCTTTGCAACGCGGTACCATCTGAGATCAACCTGTCAAATAGACTACAGACCGCTTGTACTTTCTCCCAAGTGATAAACTGCACCCAGGATACTAGGTGCGATGGTAATCTACTTCTGATGGCAAAGGATGGGTGCGACGTTTTGGACTCGTTTCAGGATGAAATCATCTTGCGTCATCGATCATCAATTCCCTCCGCGTTTTTGATTAGAAGACGCTTTCGAACAAATTTGCCAAGTCGAGAGATTCCAGAAGTCGACACACGTATGTCCCCTCCTCAACGGAGGAAACTGGCTAAAGCGGTTTAAACACCCCATCCGCGCGGTCTCGGCGGTTCCCGTCCGCTCCTGACCGTAACCGGCGGCTTCGTATCCCCACAAATGAAAGGATCTTTAACTCTTCGACCCGTCCGCTCCCGAAACCCTGGTCGATTCCGTCTTAGATCTGGCCAGTAACCATCTTTCCCTGATCATTACTAGTACTACGGAGAAAAGAGATGGGACGATGTGGTGAAAGGCCGATAGCCGGAGCTGTGCCTTTTCTTATGCGGGCGACAAGGCCATGATTGACCGTGTAACTTCTGAACTTCTGCTCTCGCTGGTGAAAGGACCGCTTTGGTGACGGGGTGGGATGGGCATGCATCAGGCGTGTGTTGGGGTATATATGGAGTGAGGTTCGGGACTGATCTCTCCATCGAGCCACCAACACAGCACAGCACTTGAACACTCGGAGTCTCACACAGCAGTCCGAACATCTTCGTAACTCGACTCGAACCACCTCGACCGACTCATAAGCGTCTCGAGATGTCCGACTTCAGCCAACTCCTTGATGCGCGGAGCGGCAAATACTCCGATGGATCCAGCTATGGTTACACGCCATCACCCGCCTGGGCGATCGTCTTCATCGTCATCTTCTCACTTTCTGGTCGTGAGTCTGCACACTTCCTGATATCGATTTGACATACTGATGATCCGCCTAGTCGCCCATCTTGCTCAAGCTTGGCGATCCAAGTACTGGATCGTCTACCCTACCCTCGCCATCGGCTGCTTTTTAGAAATCCTCGGTTGGTCCGCGCGATACTGGTCCAGCCAGAACATCGACCTCCGCACCCCTTTCATCATGCAGATCACTGTGTAAGTCGGCTTCTTCCCTCACAATCTCCCTCAGAGCTCGGCCTGACACTTCACCTCCGCTCAGCTTGATCATCGCACCCGTCTTTTTCTCAGCATTCGACTACGCCGTCCTCGGCATGGCCATCACCCGACTCGGTCCCCAATTCTCCATTCTCCAACCCATGTGGTACTTCATCATCTTCATCACCGCCGACTTAGTGTCCCTCATCCTCCAAGCCGTCGGTGGTGCACAAGCCTCACAGCAATCCTCTAACGGTTCCCCGACCTTATCAGCCACACACATCATGGTAGCCGGTATAATCTTCCAACTCATCTCTATGGGTCTCTTCATCATCCTCCTCGTCGACTTCATGGCCCGAGTCAAGTTCAACCGACCCTACGCGTTCCAGGAACGATTCATCGCTCGAAAGGTCGCCGCCGGTTCTGGAGACGACAACGAGAAGAGATTGTCGGTCACTCACACCGACTCAGACACCACTCCATCGAGCTCCAAACAACTCGAAGCTCAGGCCGCGAACGGCCAGAACCTCACTCGATGGTGGATTCTAATGGCCGGTGTCCTCCTCAGCAGCGTCATGATCATCATCCGAGGTGTCTACCGATCCGACGAACTATGGCAAGGATGGTCAGGTTATCTCATCGAGCATCAGATCTACCAAGTGAGTCGTCGCCCCCTCCTCCCCCCCTCCCCCCCCCCTAAACCCTCTTCACATGAACAAAATGCTGACGACTCGCTTTCAGAACGTGCTCGATGGTATTCCAATGGTTATCGCCGTTGTCATCTACAACTTCATCCACCCGATGTTCCTCCTCCCTAAGAAACAGATTTGGAAGGGTTATCACTAGTCGATTCTACAACCCTTCGGAGGACTTATACTTGAGAGTGATATAGATGGTTGATGGGTTCAATTATATACCAGTGTATCGATAGAGTTATATAATGTAACGATGGTTTTGATGATATGATGTGATCAATCTACCTCTTCAATGCCGTGCATCCCGAAAGTAACACTTGTCTTCGCGCCAAACTAATCTGTCTTCGCTGGGAGTCTTGACGACCCCGTCTCGGCAGTCCGAGTGAGCTTTCCCCCTTCACTTCCCTGGGGACAACTGACTCCGAGCAGATCTTCGTCGCCGAAAGAGCATACAGGGTCAGCAAGATCCCTTTGGTAGTAGTGATGGCTATCGTTAGCTCCGGGTAGGTACACGATCATACATCCGGAATGGGTAATTGATAGGCTTTCCCGGGCTATCTCGGTCGGTGCGGCCGGCGGCGATGGAAGATGGTATGCTCTGCTGAATCTGCCGCGGTACGTCTTTGCAAACGTGAGGCTGACGCGAAGGACAGGCGCGTTTCGTGTCTTGTCTATCTCTGGCTAAGCCGTCTTTCATATCTCCTCAGTCATCAGCTCACCAGTACAGCCTGGAACATGCCGAATTGCGGACCTGTTGATCATCGTCTCGGTGATATACGGATTATTCAGGCGGAAATCAGGTTTCGGACGAGGTTCAAGGAGTGGGTTCCGTTGAGGAGAACGTTGGTGAGCACGTATAGGAGACAGGTGGATGCGCTTGTCAGGCATCGAGATGAGGGGACTGGGTTGTGGCATACTTTGATCGTGGATCCGACGATTTATGTGGAGTCTTCCGCCGCGGCGGGCTTCGCGGGGGGGATGTACTGTACATGGGGATAAGGATGGTGCGTCGCCTCCCCAAACCCTTCAAAAACTCTCTTCGCTTTATCCCTTTTCTTCCTTGTTTCCCCTCTCTCTGCTTCCCGTTCTTTTCGTTCTTCCACCTCCGCCACTTCCTCCCTCTCCTCCTCCTTCCCTCTCTTTTCCTTCTCTTCCTTGACCTCGTCCCCCTCTCTTCCCTTCCTTCCCTTTTTCTTTGTTCGTCAATGTGTTTTTCTGATGTACAATATGAGAGTCCTCCTGAGCAACTCTTCATAGACTCTTGCCTAGAAAACAGCATACAGCAACATAAAGAAACTCCAGCTTGTATAAATCCATAAGAATCTGTCCAATATCGCAGAATTCTGCGTGAATCGAGCTGAACAATGGTAGATTCCTTAATGTCATGAGTCAGCTACGTATAAAAGCGGGTGAACCTGGGTTGGCTCATGACATTCTGTGTGAGATCAATGCGCATAGGGCAACACCATCATCCCAACGAGTTCCTACCACATGATCTATGTCGTCTCCGTGCAGTCAGATGATTAAGATGGAGGAAAAGTAGGAGTGGGGCGAGAAGACAGTCAGGAGGAGTGAAATTTAGCAACGATCCATTGCAATGTAAGATTTGGATGATGTTGGAAGACTTGTCTACCTGGTAATGTGGTGAGGAAGTTCGTTATCTCTCCAGCTGGGTAATTTATTTGTGTGCTACGTTTTCTTTGATTCCGAAGCCTTTAAGTTTTTTGTTCTGATTCGTTTCGTTGCATTCTCTATCATCCTATACTCTTCGACATTGAAGTCGCAGCCGAAATGGCTTCGTCCGGACCTGTACTTTTACCGGGTCAACCATTACCAACTTCCTTCACGAACCCACCGGTGCCCAAATGTGGTCAGGGCTGTTATGAATGCCGAGGGAGGATATTGGCTAGCGTTGTGGGGAGGGCGAAGAGGGACGGCGCGGTGAGTGTCCCTTTCAAGCAGTTTGATGGGTGATGAGCGCAAGATACTCGCGGGGCTCTCGACGTTTGACCCAAGACTGTTCGCTGCTTGGCTTCTCCTCACTCCAGCTATTTTCACGACCAAATGCCTCACCATGCTCTGATCTTCCCGTCTCTGACGTTTCCATCAATGGTGAAATTAAGCTGACCTGCAAGCCGTCTCAGATCGTCCAGGTCATCGGTCGCGAAGAAGCAGCAGCAGTCCCTGACATCGGCGCGATAGTACGTGGTACCCCTGCTATCGCTCCTTCGGTGATTTGAAGTACGCTGATCGATTACAGGTCATCGGTCAAGTCAGTCGTCGTTCCTCTATTCAACCACCTCAAGATCGACGATTTACTCATGCCAGCTCTTGGCTAGATATCACGCCTCACACCCCAGCAAGCCCACCTCACCATCTCCACAGTCAACAACCGACCCGTACCTGAATCGAGCGAGGAGTTTGTCGGTGTCGTTCGGATAGCGGATATCAGGTCAGCTCCACACCTCGAAGACTACCTCTCGAATCCTTTCAAGAAGGAGAGACGGGTTTTGAGCTGATTTAAACAGGTTGACGGAGCGGGATAAGGTCAAGATGGGGGACTGCTTTCGGTTGGGGGATATCGTCAAGGCGAAGGTGGTGAGTACCGTCAACAGCTTTGGTCTCTCCGCCGCGTCCCTCCCCCGACACTCGCTCTCTGCTCTCCCTCAACCCCTGCCGCACTCCCGGTCCCCTTCACCGCCATCTCTCCCCGGTCTGTCAGTCCCTGGTAGCGACCTTAGCTCAGCTCTCCTCGTTACCGTTCAGTCTCGCACTCTCACTATACCTTTCGCTGGCGAGGTCCTTGCTGACGTGTCAAAGCTGTCACTAGGAGATGCACGGAGTTACTATCTGAGTACGGCAGCGAACGAGCTAGGTGTGGTCTACGCGACGTCCGAGATAGGTAAGTCATCGTGATCCCCAGACGCTCCTTTCCTACCCTACCCCTTCGCCATGCCACCCATTTTCCGTCCACTATGTTCCGGTGACTCCCTAGGTCCTCGACTTTCACTCCACCGTCTCAAGCGCTTCAATCGACATGGGAAGCGCGTGCTGACACCGAATATAGGTAACGCATTCTTACCCATATCATACCAGGAGATGGAGGATTCCGTGACGGGCAAGATGGAACGAAGAAAAGTCGCAAAACCGGAAGGCGTTTGAGGGGCATTGGCGGTGCGCTTTTGACGCTCCGAGGTAACTGTGTTGTGGTCACCCCTTACGGATACCTGGATACAACGCTCCTTACAATCGACCGGACGGCTGCATTGTCGCTAGGGATTACTCGCCTCACGCTCGAGGATTACAACACATGACGTTGTGTAGGCAATTCGACGCGATGCGATGCTGTGAATTCAGACGCAATACAGCGCAGTGTGACCTCGTGAGTGTGAACATTTTTTATAGTGGAATCAGCTTTGGTTTAGTGTCGTCATACATCATCTTGCGTTCAATACTGTAAAGCTCATCTCAAGTCTAGGAGTGAATTAACAGCTCAGGTCTCATCTGAAGTTCTCTCGCCTCCTCCACGTGCACCATCTGTCTTGACTTGTCTGAGCATCCCCTCCTGACCACTTCCTTCTTAGCTAGCCACACTTATCATTGATGATAATGGTGCAGGGCTGGCCACACCACTACCTGATGGTACCGGTGTAGTACTGTGTCACGGATTTAAATCGATTCATCATTTATCGTTGCCAAACTTCGCCAATAGACAACAAAGTACCAACAAATGAGAATTCAAATTGATCACGGTGAACAAATGGACTGACGACTCTGGTCTGAGGCCCTGCGCTGTCGATTCTCCATGTCTCGACGAGGAGAAACCATATTGATTCGAATAGGAGTGGAGTTTGAATCAAGTAAGGAAAAGAGGTGTTGTGAGGGAAGAGAAAGAGAAAGAGAAAGAGAAAGAGAAAGAGAACGAGAGAGACTCAAAGTTTGTGATGGAAAGCACTCGAGCCAGGGGAAGAGGCTATCCTAAAGAGGAAATAGAAGCTGAGTCTGAATGGTGTTTTGTCGTAGGCAAGGGGGGAGGGTGCTGAGTACAATGGATGGCGTCGGAGACAAAGAGGCGAAATGTAACCTCGTTTCGGCGAAATACGAACATGGTCGAACCTCTTTTCAGAGAGCACTGGTTGTTGTCGGCGATATTCAGCGATGCTATCCGAGGTTCGATTCACGATCGTAACAGGTACTATACCATTATCTAACACTGGGACAGCTGTCCTGGGTTTTGATATACTTGCTGGAGGTGAGTGACAGATCATGACTGATCATGGAACGAAACCAGACACCATCCAGAAAGCCATAGATAATTCCTAGCTTCAATGATGCGAACCCTTATGGCCAAATTGTGTAACTAGACTTTTGCAACAATAGATACCCCCTTCAGGCCCGTGAGCCCAATCGCGCGCCTAAGGATACATGAATGCCGAAATGGCTCCGGAGATCATATCCGCGGCGGCAGCCGTCTCCCCAAAGTCACTCGTCGATAAAATTCCTGGTATCACCGGCAAATCTCTCTCCTTCAAGTCTACCCGTTTGACCGGCACTCTCGCTTGCTGCTCTCACACTGCTTGGTTCAGCATGACGAGCATGATGTCCTTGGCTCAGGTTGCGAAGCGGGGTGCGACTTCGGGACTGCGTCAACAGGTCGTCTCGCGAGGTGAGTGGATTTCGAAAGACTCTTGCTTGATCTCGGATACCAGCTAATCCTGATTCACTCTCCTTCTATCGCTCCTTCATGATGCCCTCGCTATGATCTCCATACATTTTCCCCCTTCTTCTCATGTAACCTATTCAACGGTATTTCCTTCCTCCCCCCTACCCCCATAGCTTTCCGAACCACTCCCAACCCCTCAGCCCTAACGAAATTCCAAATGCCTGCAATGTCCCCTACGATGACTGAAGGTGGGATAGCGAGCTGGAAATTGAAGGAAGGGGATACGTTCGCTGCCGGAGATGTTTTGGTGGAGATTGAGACGGATAAGGCGACGATTGATGTGGAGGCGCAGGATGATGGAATTTTGGCGAAGATTATTGTGAGTCCCGAGCGAGGGCGAAGGTAGAGGAAGGTGATGAGATCAGGGGAGTAGGAGCTATTGAGCTCGAGATTTGTCGGGTTTCGAGGAATGACTTCGAGCCCGGAAGCTGCGCATCGGGGTAAAGCAAGATATTCGCTTGCAGAGACCAGACGAGGGAGAGCTCAGACCTCGTCCTCAGAGTCGCAGAGCTGAGCATATCCTCGATTCCCTGCGAGGTCTTGCCGCTCCCCCCACCACGACTCCCCTCGTTTCCCCTTCTCTGCCCCGCTTCCGTGCCTTCTCAACTCGTATTCACCTCCAGGCTTGGCTCGCTGATGCTCGCATAGCAACAAGACGGCGCAAAAGGCATCGCCGTCGGGACACCCATAGCTGTAACCGGTGAAGAAGGCGACGACCTCTCTCAAGCCGATTCCCTCGCCTCGGAACCCAACGAAACCCCAGAATCAAACAAACCCCCTCCTCCGAAAGAGGAAAACGAAAGCGACGACAAACCAAAACCATCTTCACCACCCAAAGACAAAGAAGCATCACCGAACCAAAAGTCTGAAACTGGCGCACCAAAGGAGAAACCAGCTGAACAGGGGAGACAACCTACGAAAGGGACTACCTCGGCTCTCGCTACTCCTGCTGATCAGACGAAATATGGTGCTGGGAATGCTGGGACGGAGGGGCAGAAGGCTCCAGAGGTTGGAGGGAAAGGGGATAAACCGAAGTTCTTTGCGAGTCCGCTGGCGAGGAAGCTTGCGTTGGAGAGGGGAATACCTTTAGGGCAGGTTAAGGGGACTGGACCGGACGGGAGGATTGTCAAGGTCAGCCGGGGTTTCCTATCTCAGATACGAGATCTCTCCGTCTTGGATGCCTCGCTGACGCCGCGTAGGAGGATGTTGAAAAGTACAAAGGCGGAGGAGGGGGATCTGGAGGCGCTCCTCCTCCGACGACAGCTACAACCCCTACATCCGGCGCGACAACCACCCCTGGCAAAGCTGCACCAGCCGCTCCTGCAGAATACGAGGATATACCCATCAGCAGCATGCGTCGGACGATCGGGAAACGGTTGACGGAGAGTAAGCAGATGCTGCCTCATTATTACCTTACTGTCGAGATCAATATGGGTGAGTCGCGGTTTTAAGGGTACTACAAGGTGAACTGACGCGGACAGATCGGATCATTAAGTTGAGGGAGATGTTCAATAAAGCTGGAGATGGGAAGACAAAGCTTTCGGTGAACGATTTCAGTGGGTTGTACCCTACCTAAGATGGGAGACCGGGGCTGATCCGCGCAGTTGTGAAAGCTACGGCACTGGCGTTGGCAGAGGTACCGGAGGCTAATTCAGCATGGCTTGGCGAGGTAATCCGACAGTGCGTACCTCAGCCTTTCGATCCGCCCGCAAGCTGAGCGAATGCTCGCTTCGCTTGTTCACAGGTACAAACGCTCCGACATTTGCGTTGCCGTAGCCACACCCAACGGTCTCATCACCCCCATCATCAAAGACGTCGGCTCAAAAGGTCTCGCCTCCATCTCAACCGAGACCAAATCACTCGCCGCCCGAGCCCGAGAGGGTAAACTCAAACCCGAGGAATACCAAGGAGGGACATTCACCATCTCCAACCTCGGGATGTACGGGATCGACAACTTCGCTGCCATCATCAACCCTCCACAATCTTGTGTCTTGGCTATCGGACGGACCTGTACGAAGTTGGAGGCTGCACCGGATGAGCCGAAGGGTTTCAAGGAGATTAGTGTGATGAAGGCTACGTTGAGCTCGGATCATCGGACGGTTGATGGGGCGGTCGGGGCGAGGTGGTTGAAGGCTTTTAAGGAGTATATGGAACAGCCTCTCACGTTTATGCTATAGTGGGAGGAGTTGGGGACTGAGTTGCAAGTGGAGACCTCATATGCAGGGATAATGAATACCACATGATTGGCTCGGCATCGCTTGCTATCGTAGTCGATCAGCCTGTTAAGAGCTTTGAGTATCGAGTTTGCAGTTACAGCCAAGCCGAAGAATACCGAGAGAGTTCCTGGTGTGTCGCTGCCGCCGGGTACACCTCAACCGGGGATTCCTTTATCCCCACATTCGTTGACAAATGTCCCGACACACCTTGTCTCGACATCACAACGGCTACACTCATATTCATCAAGCTCCAGTCGGCTCATCTCGTGGACCTAGTCCATTCGACGACGAGGAGAGCGCTTCAATCATGCTGATCGACCACTCAGCCTAGCAAAATTTGTCGGCGTGGTTTTCCCTTCTTCTCGTCTCAACTTCGTCACATCCTCCCCATCATCCAGCACTCGTCAAACTCCCTCTCCAACCACATAACTCGTGACATAATACACTTCCTAACAAAACGTCTCTAAAACCCGCGAATACGACCTTCGCCATGCCCGATATCTCCATACCTCAGGCTAGGCGGATTGTGGTGGATACGACGGGTGCGCAGATCTTACAGGAGGAGTCGCCTGCGGTGAGCGCCTCTCTGACTTCTTTCCTCATGTACATAGCATGACTGGAGCTCAAGTTGCGCAGACTCGGGACTCTCGAGGGATTTACTTACCTCACTATATCGAGCCTGTCTCCCATATCGCCATAGATGTGAGTCTGATCCTGTTAGAGGTTGCAATATTACTGATACCAATTCACCTCAGATTGGCGGTTCCCTCGCCAAAGTCGTCTACTTTACAAGATCCTCACAACCCCTACCTACCACACCACCCACATCAAACCCTTCATCCCCTTTCCTCGCTCCTTTACGTACCGTCTCTCACCCGTCACCACCCATCGCGTCTTCGTCCCCACCCTCATCACAAATCCCCAATGACCGCTCTCAGGATCCACCCGATGCTCTTCCTCGGCCTGTGGTCAATGGCGCCTTAACACCCGGCATCCTTACGAACGGTTCTCCTCCTCAATCCACGATCCCCGCACCTCGCTCCTCACTCGCCTCACATCCCAAACTTCGCCGTTCCTCCGTCCCGGCTCCACTTCCAGGCGGACTCCTCAACTTCGCTCGGTTCGAAACATCCGACATAAATTCCCTCATAACTTTCCTACAAGATCTTATCTCTTCTTCAGCAAAGGCGAACAACGTCTCCCTCGAGCGAATGAAAACCACTGTGAAGGTCATGGCTACAGGTGGAGGCGCTCACATGTACTACGACCTACTTGTCTCGGAACTGGGAGTGGAAGTAAGGAGGGAGGAAGAGATGGCTTGTCTGATATTGGGATTGGGTTTCGTAGCCCACGTCCCGGAGGAGGTATTCTGGTTCTCCGAGGAACTGGTCTACAAAGTTTCCCACCCCTCTTCCTCTTCCTCATCGGCAATTATACCTCCTCAGACGATCCCACCTTCCGAACTTCCTCGACCAAGTCCGACACCACCAGCATACCAAGTCACTTTCGCCCCGACCCCTTCCTCGAGCGATATAGGAGGGGAAGTCGCACCGCATTTCCCATGTCTGTTGGTCAATATCGGGAGTGGCGTGAGTATTGTTAAAGTGGATGAGGATGGAGGGTTTGAGAGGGTTAGTGGGACTAGTTTGGGGGGTGGGACGCTTTGGGGTTTGTTGAGCCTTTTAACGGATGCTCAGAGCTTTGATGGTGAGTTGAGACTCCGCTTCGTGTCCCATCATTCAATATTGCCTCGGTGCATTCCGCCTCTTCTTCTTCTCTTACCCTCTTCAAGACCTGATCCACTCTGCGCCATTCGTCACTGCATCTCTCCGGGTGACTTCTGCTCGACAATTTGCTTCCACCAAGTCTTGATCCCCCTTCCATCGTCCCGTTCCCCAACCCATGTGTACTCTCGATCTGCCGAATACGAACTAACCCTTCCCCGCCTAGAGATGCTCCTCCTCTCGGAACTAGGCGACAACGCAGCAGTAGACATGCTAGTAGGCGACATCTACGGTTCAGATTATTCCAAGATTGGTCTCAAGTCATCAACCATCGCATCGACTTTTGGGAAGGTGTTTCGGCAAGGACCGAGGAAGAACAATCTCAAGCAGGAGGATATCGCAAAGAGTTTGTTGTATGCGATTAGTAATAATATAGGGCATGTTGCGTGAGTCGGGACGAGTCCTTTTCGTCGCATGTTCAGCTGCAGAGGGGTTGAGGAAGGCATTGGCTAATGAGCGGGGGTGCGTTAGGTATATGAACGCTGCGAAGTACGGCTTGGATAGGGTGTTCTTCGGGGGATGTTTCATCCGAGGTGGGTCCGGAGCTCCGTGTCGGGATATGTTAGCTGACGTCAAGGTAGGACACGCCGCGACCATCTCGACACTTTCTTATGCTATTCGGTTCTGGAGTAAGGGCACAATGAGGGCTTGTTTCTTGAGGCATGAGGGGTTTCTGTGAGTTTACCTTCCCCTTGATTTGCCTAGTCCCTGTGCCGTGTCGGAGTCCTCGTGTTTCTGCTTTCATGATCGGTTCAATTGACTGACCTGGATTGCCAGCGGGGCGATCGGGGCTTGGATCAAGAATGTCGAGCCGAACCATGACGAGACGGTGTTGGAGAACGGACATGAGGCTGCAATGGATAGTATTAGCGAACTGCGGCTATCATAGCATATATGCAAACCACTAGTCCACCTCTCCCTCCACTAAGTCACAGCCCTAGCACTCTATTCGACAAGCCAGAGACATTCCAGGCCCTGTTCCAACAGTGACAAAATCCCGGTCTCACATGTGTTCTATCACCTGAATCACAAACCCATACTCTTATCATGGTGATTGTTGGAGCTGATTGACCCAATCATATAACAACCCACATAGTCTCAGCGTCCTTATACGTATGAGACAAAACACATTGATGACCTTTTTCATCCTTCCTTAGCTCTTTTGCTGCACAGCCTGAAAAAGACTATCTAGGAAGATAGTATAGTCAAGCCAGATTATTTTGGACCGTACATTGGTAGTGTAGCTCTCACCAAACCAAATCCTTCATTGAAGCTGCTTGCCAAACTCGTTGTCCTCTGTGCCAGTCTGGCATCACTGGCTTCAGGGAAGCCCGCAGTCAAAAGGGAGCCCGAGCCGGACACTCCAAACATGGCTCTTGTCTTTCTTCGGATGGGACTCCTGCCCAGATTCCAGACCGTGACCTACCCAGTGGTTTATGGGGTGGAATATGCAGGATGAGTTTCCTGAGAATTGGTGGGAGTCTAGGCAGTGGCAGGCGTGGGGTCTTGTACCAGCCAAATACCCCTTGCAACTTCACTTTCCGTGCCATTGAGCCAAATGTTCCTTGGGGGGATTCCTGTAGTCAGAACCCACTTCAAGGTCCAGATGATGTCCCTTCTGCAACGCTCACCGTTACGGTGAGCACATGAAAGGAAGATGGAAAGCTAGCTGATGTTTTTACAGGTTCAGGTGACCGTCAATCAAGTCACAGATCAGGTGGCTTCAATCACCATGGCCACAGATTCACCTTGAATCCAGCAACCTCCGACAAATGTTAGGGGTGATCCTGAGACCAATGTACTGATCGCTTGCACGTCAACGAGCTGAGGCGCTGCGGCTAAGTAGGAAGCACGGTGAGACAGAGGATGAGGAGCAGGATGTACAAATAGGTGGAAGAGCATGTGATGAGGTAGTGACGAGTCAAGAGTAGGCATGTACTTATATCGCAAGGCAGTATCAATACGACGATGGTGAAATGGCTGGTACGTGTGTCGGTACAGCACCGAGAAGCCATAGCTGCGCGGGTTTTCACCTTACTCGAGTACTGTCGACTTGAGTCCAATGATACCAGCATTGCATTAAAATGCATGTAGAGTCATTTCTAACGCACGGTAGAGAAATCTCAATGTTTATAAATAGATATGAAACCCATGCAAAGTCCGTGTATTCTACTTCGTTTATCGTATATCGATCAATCGTAAATAGGCAGCGGCAGTATCTTGTCGCTATTAAAGAGGAAGTTGTTCGCCAGATCCTCCGACTCGAGGAACCTCGTAGAGTAAATCACTATCACACCATATCTCATCAATCTGCTTCCTGGCAAACATCGAGGGAGAAGACTCACCGAGATGACCTCGTATTTCCCCTAAGACCTCTTCCATCTCCTCCCTCTCCCATTCGTGCCAAGCCTCCTCCGGTCCCGATGGTTTCCTCCCCTTGTCCGAGCTGAAGGTAGATGTACTCTCACTTCCAGGAGATTTACCCATCACAGCCGGAGTCGGACTTCCCGGTTTACTATTGCCACCACCAGTATCCCCCGCATCAGGTCCCCTGATCTCGCTCCCTCTGCCTTCACCTCCCTGTCCAATCGCTCCTCCCCCACTTCCGCCTCCTCTAGCTCCGTGCGTACCAAGTCCGTCGTGGACCACCTTGACCGGTTCCTCACCACGGGGAGGAGTGACACCCTCAGGAGTCTTATTGAACTTCTCAGCATGATTCCCGAAGGCTTTATATGACGCCCAGGAAGTAACGAGATCGTCCGGAACACACCGGAAGACCTTTCGATAGATCTCGGTATTATGAACGGCAACGGCGACCCACATATCCTTCCAGAATCGTTCGTCAAGGGGATCGTGGAATCGATTCGGATTTATCTTTGGTGTCGGAGTTGGCATGGTCCAAGGACTGATCCCGACCTTCGCTGAAAGATGTTTTCGAAGGACCTTGCGAGCCGCGATCGCACCGGCCTCATGAGGATGGCCTCCACTCCGCTTCGTACCCTTCGTTGGAGGCCGATCATCATCCTCGTATGCATTCGCCGGAGCACCATACATCTCCTTATCCTGCGGATCACCCTGGATCTTCGGGATACCTCGCCCTTCCAGCTCCTCATCGTTATCTACGATAGTCGCCTGCTCCTTCGTTGATCCGGGAACCTGCGCCTCCGCTGGTGACTCGCTGTGCTCCCCTTCCTCAATAACATCGAAGACGGGTTTCCCGTTCGCATGCGTAGCAGAAGGTCGTCGTCCGAGAATAGTCTTCTCTTCAAGTGTGGGTACCATCGAGCTGGCGAAACCTTTAGCTTGACGACCTTTTTGATCGAAGTCTTCCCGCTCATCGTCCGCTTCTCCTCCACCGTGGTGCGCCAGCGTCTCGCCCTTGGCAATCACCGCAAAAGGGTGAATGATCGTATCCGCGACTCTCTGCACATCTGATATAGCATTCTCGCTCATTCCTTTTGTTACTTCAAATCAGTTTCATCCGGTTTGCAGCCACTCACCGCTTGAAAGACTGTTCTCAACCGTCCGAAGGATTTGGTCTCTTGCAGTCCTGCGCTTGACTTGCGTTATCCCTCTCCTCATAGGATCTCCTTCATCCTCCTGCTCATGGTCCGGATCCCAAGTTTCCACTTCATCGGCATCCGCCACAGGCTCGCGAGACATGAGCTGATCCTCATCGATAGAGTCGACGTCGACGCCGACATGTTCCCGCATGAGTCGCATTCTCAGCGTGTGCGCAAAGCGGCCAACTTTAAACGGTTTCCCAGCCATAGTTCTTATCATAAGCAGTGTTAACAGGACGCAACTCACCCGTCGATCATATCAGTATCTCGGATCACAGCAAGGAGTTCAGAGTCTCGATCGCCTCGCTGAGATCGCTCATTGATGTTGGCCGAACCGCAGAGGACAAGCCGGTCATCCACGATCATCGTCTTTCCATGGATGTAGACCATCTCGGTAGTAAGGACACCGGATTTGAACTTGGCCCATCCTCTCAGAGAGAAGAATGAGATATAGTCGTCAGGCTGTGGTCAATCAGTAAAGTATCTATATCCCGCCATTTCAACTCACATCGATCCCCTCTTTCCGCAATCTGGAAAAGACAGACCGCGTCCCCCTACATATCGTCCGATTCTGACACTCCAAGATGAGCCGGACCGAACTCGCCTCGTTCGAGTCAATAGGATATGTGTAGCCCGGTAGAAGGGGAATGACAACGCAAGCTCTCCACGGCGTCTTTTCCCGGTAAGCGCGAATGATGCGGTTGACGAGAGCATCGCCAACGTTGTTGACGATTGGGACGCCATCGACTAGGGTCGAGGTGATGAAGAATTGATTCTCGATATATACAAAGTGGTCCGACAGCTCGATCGCTGAGATCTGTCAGCTCGAGATCTCTCTGGTCCAGGCTCAGCAGGCTGGGTAGAGGATCGAGGACTTACACTTGCAGTAAGCATTATGTATGGAGTGCTCTATCTTCGTAGGTGTTCCCATAGACCATGGCCCAACTGAGCGACAGATTTGTACCTCGCAAGTGCCCTGGAGCTTGAGGTGATGCAGTTCCCGATCGGTAAAGTCGGCAGCAGGGAGAAGGAAAGGAAAGAAACGTTTGTGGTTCTGATAATCAGCCTCAAGTCATTGACTCGATCCACCTTAGTGCGGATAAGCAAGTTCCAACGCTGTACGAAATGGCGACAAAGATCACGAGCTGGTTGTCCGACAATCTGAACGCCGACATCATGCCTGATATCAGCTCTATCCAGGATTGGAGACCCACCAAGGCATTCTGGGAACCTTCGATCGATCGAACGTATCCTCAAACGGCTTGTCCAGCGCTGTATACTCTGCTACTCGCTCGTTCGCATAGTCCTTTCCTCGCCATATGGGTTCATTGGGTCCATCCGGTGCGGAGAAGTCTTCATCGGTAAGGATATGTTGTGAAGTATCCCATCGGCCGTAGCACCTGCGCTAATCAGGCTCCATTCATATCAAAGTCCGAAGGGTACTGACAAGTCGAGACCGCCCATGAAAGCAATAGTCTCATCGATAACACATAGCTTTTCGTGCTGCATATCAGTCTCGTCCAACCAGGTAGACTTACATGTGACCAGTAGAAAGTCCCAGTCTGGAAGTGTGACGGCGATCGTTGAACCATAACGTTTCGGTGCAAATTGGTGAGCGTCTTCTTCGTGTAAAGACTGTCGACCGGAGTTGTCTTATCTGACACCTCGTTGCTGCATTCTCGTCAACTTGATCCGCTAGAGTGGCGGGAACATACTAGATGATGACGAAAATCTTCACCCCGTCCTCAGCTTTCCGCTTGAGCAAATTGTCCAGTCTATACCGCTCATCCCCTGGTCTCCGCAGATACAGCTCGGGTGATATCCTATTCCGTCAGCTCACTTTTTTATGAAGGATAGGACATACCACCAGTCATGTATGTACACGCAGCTCTTGGCCATATTGATCGCTCGACTCAGGTTCCAGAAGTAATCGCGCTAAAATCAGCTCTACTCCCTCATCATCGACTCACCCCATCGACAAGCCATTGCGCAGCGACGTTCACTCGCAAAGGAGCAAAGCTGTCGAACCGATTTCGTCCCGTCCAGACACACTGCGCGGCGATCCTCTCCATACTAACGATGAATTGATGCATTTGCCGCTAACGAATCCTGATCAGCTGCATCCAACGCCAGATCGAGCAACTCACAGCATTCCGTGCAACCAGCTTCAGCCGCCGTTGGGAATTGGCAATGAAGAAAGTATGTTGACTCGCTTTACTCTCCCCCTCATCGTGCATATTCGTCGCCTTATCCCCCTCACCCTCACCGGAAGCGACAATCATCTCAGTAGCCAGAGGGTTATCGGTATCAATATCGTTCTCATCCGCAACCTCCTCATCCGAGCCGGTTTTCGCTTTGTGCGTAAGGAATTTCATGTTGCCGTGTCCTGTTGCCAGCTGAAACCCAGTTCGGTAAACCCGTTTGGGACGTTCGATGACGAAGTCTGAGTCGATCATGAAGACATCATAGTACTCGGTCTACTACTATTAGCTACGATGTCAAGTTGAATGGGAGCGACTCACCGCTTCCGGGCCATCGGCTGCAACGAAGTAAGTATCTCGAACGATGAACCACTTCGGAGCCCGATTGTGGATCCATGAAGTAGGCGTAAGACCAGGTTGGTTCGCCCGTCGACTGGCATTACCGCCCGGTATCTTCAGGAAACCAGCTTTCCCCTGAAAGCCACCACGAGGTGCGAGCGAGAGAGTGAGGGATGAGAGCTCGAAAAACTTGCACAATCGATTCGATTCAGGGCGGAAAATCTGTCATTAGCATAGACCCGAAGGTATGACGTACGACAGCGCGGATGAGGTCGACAAGATATAGCTGCAGAGCATCCCGACTGGCTTGAGCGTACTCCGCCTTTCCGACAGGCTTCTCCTTAGTTTGATCCCGAGCAGCGAGTTTCTTTAGATACGGTATACCTGTCGTCAGCGGTGCCCCATATCTTTACTGACTCATTTTGGGAAACTCTGGTATCTCAACTCGTCGTGACGTCCGTAGACCAGCAACGCTCGAACCGAAGTTCGCAGCTTTGTAGTGTGCATGTAAGGATAGGAAGTCTCGCAGCTCCCGGTATATCACCTAGCATCAGCTCAGCTGATTGCAAGCGACTTACCCATTTTACCACACCATCCCCGTACTCACACTCCATCTTAAACATCTCCTTCCCTGTCTCTCTCCCTACACGCAGTCCTACACTGTCTCCAACCCGGAACCTCAGATACCCCAATAGCACAGGTACAGCTCGATTGCCATTTTCATCCCGGTCGAGCCAAGTCTTCAGTATCAGGACCGGTAGCTGACCCGCGAGAAGTTCGGTAGTGATGGGAACCGAAGCGATAGCGGTAGGAGCAAGAGCGGTAACCTTGTTCTTCGGAGGAGAAGGTCCTGATCCAGTCTGGTTCCGATGTGGTAAAACCCTCGCTCTGAGGTTCGACCATTTCCGGTGAGCCACCTCCCGAGCAGGAGAACCGGACTCTCCTTGTGGATCCGAATCCGATTCGTCCTGATCCCCTCTATCCCGGTCGGGGGATGCATGAGTGTGCCGGAACGAGCTGAACCGCGTTGTCAACCACTTGGGTCGAGACGGTCGAGGTGGTCGAGGGGCGCTGTTCATTGCTGTCGTCCAACTTCCTCCGGGTTCTTCTTCGATACCTCCTTCCATACTTGGTTGGTGTTGGAAGGAAGATTGGCGGGATGGACCTGGTGTGGATCCGAGAGGGACTTCGTCTTCGCCATCGGCTGTGACTTTGAGTATGGGTCCTCTCTCGATACCTTTCCCGGTAAACTCGCGACGCTGATGGTACTGCGCCGCATCAGCGGAGCACGCGACATATGAAGGTCAGATAGAAGGCTGAAGAACTTACGTGTATATGTGATATCCGTGGATCAAGGAAGATCTCATTCCGTGGTCCAGGCGCTTGCTCCTCCTTCACCCCAGGTAAATCATCAGGCATACGTCCAGTCTCATCTTTCAGCTTCTTATTCCGCCCCTCTTTCCGTCCCATCATCTTCTCTTCCCGGTCAATACCGCTTTCATCTCCATGCCCGTTCTCTCGACCATGCCCGTTCTCTCCAGCATGCCCATTCTCCCAGCCATAGCCAGTCTCCCGGACATGCCCTTCCTCACCTCCGAGGCCGTTCTCTTTGCCATACCCATTACTCTTCCCGTAGCCATCTTCCCGCTGTTCTTTCCCCCAAATATCGTCCTCCCTATCTTTCGGCCCATGCGAAGTATTCGGAAACTCATCCTCCAAAGGTGATTCCACCAAACCCCCATGTCCATTCTCCATAATCCGTTTCTCATGCTTCCCTGGTCCTCTCCCCTCCGGGCCTTCCTGGTGATTCGAATCGACCTCCCTATCTTCACTTCCAGAACCAGTAGCGTTCGAAGGTATACTACTACTCGAACTCTCACTTCCTCTCCTTCTACCTCTCCCTCCTACACCTCCTAGTCCTCGTCTTTCTCCTTTTTGATACCCGTTTTCCTTCCCGTTCTCATGCTCGTCCTTCCATTCCTTGGTATTCCGTTTCAACCCCGTCCCAGGAATCCCTTGACTAGGTCCAACACCATCAGGAACTGAAGCCGTCGTCGAAGTACTACTGCCCTCTTTCTTTCGACGTAGGGAACCGACAACGTTTGCGAATTTCGCGCCTTTCTGAGCGACTCGACCGTGTCCTGCCCCTGCTGGACCGCTCATAGCGTCAAGGCTACCTCAACAGGTCGGAAAGAGATATCATAGAGACTGACTTAGAGGGATAAAATCGGATTGAGCGCAGACGAGTTAGGTCCGGGAATTGATGGGTGAAACTTCGGCTTGCTAGTGTACAAGCTTACCGGGGTTCCGGGTTCAAAAAATAAGGGCAATGAACATTATCAAACCAAACAAGGGAGTCAAAGGGGAATGACGTGTCATTATCACCCTACATGAAAGGGGACATCAGACCTTCGATGCCATGCGTTCAGGGTACAGGATGAAACGCTTGGGACCTCGTTTCGTTGAGTGGAAATGACGGAAAGGCATGGGGAAAACGGACTTTTGGCTTCAGGATCTAGTCAGCTTTCCACTGATGATGCGATACTTCACTATCTTCTCAACTCAAAGTGTTCTTAGACTGTGTGGAGTGGAAACTAGCAGGATGATTTTCGCTCTGACCGGTCCGAGAGCTCGACAGAGTGTCCTCATCACTCGTTTGAAGCTGATCATGCCTCGTTTCCGGCTTTTCCGATTTACTTGCTTGACCTTCCTGCTTCTCCTCGGGTTGACTCTGTATCTCCTTAGAAGTAGTCCACGGCATACTACGGAAGGCGGTGATCAGCTACTTTACCTCGAAAAACCTTCATCACGGCTCTCACGGCATGCGCCAGGATGGAGGCATCTCGTCAATACCGCCGAGGATGATGAAGATGAGGGGTTACATTTCGACTCGGATGGAATGGTACGAGGATGGGAAGGAGTCCACGAGAAGTATCAGAAGGATCTGGCGAAGCGGGGACAAACGGGATATAACCATACAAGGGAGAGACATCCCATTGAGGAGTTGATGGAAAGGGGACAAAAACGGTGGGAAGGGTTGCTCGAGCGGTGAGCTTGTGACCATCTTCCTCGAGCTATCACAGTTAGTAGGTACTGGCATGGCTCACTTTCAATGATCTCCCATAGGCAGTCCAAGACTCTTGCCGAGGCAGCGACAGGATACACCCGCCGTTACTCCCGTCCCCCTCCGAAAGGCTTCGAACAATGGTGGCGCTTCTGCAAGCGGAATAACGTGAAGATCGTTGACGACGTGATTAAACCTCCGTCCCCCTCCCCCCTGAGTCGCCCAGCCTTTGGGGAGAGCTGAAGATGGTGCATTCGTAGTACGACCAGATCAACCGGGACATCGAGCCGTACTTTGCATTGAGCAACGTAGAATTCGAGGAACGTGCCCAAGCTTTAGGCAATACCCCATATACCTAGTCAGTCGATCTCTCACTAGTTCAGTACCCCATGGTTGACTAATGGAACACGTACGTAGCCAGATCAGGCTTTCACCCACACGGTCAAGCTCACTCCATGGCAAACGTGCCCATTCCGACCGAGCTAAAGCAATCTACCGACTCGTCTCACCTCTTGCACCTCTTTTACCTGCGGACATTGACATTACTATCTCCGACCATGATATGGGGGGTTCAATACTTGGGGACGATCAGAGGCGAGCTGCGATGAAGGCTATCACGGAGGGCAATTACCTAAGTCCGAAGGAGTTGAAGGCTTTTCAAAAGAAAGATGGGAGGAGAGAGGTGGAAGGGTTGGTCTCGGCTTGTCCGGAAGGGAGTTTGGCTTGGAATCGGTCGCTTGCTCTTCAAGCTGGTGAGGTGGTACCAGACCTGCCTAAAGAAGGTGAGAATTCGCATTTTGCTTCATTCCCTAGCCCGCGCAGACGAATGCTGATATTGTTTGGGGGTAGGGACAACATTCATCCATGATCCCCGACAGACCTTCGATTTCTGCCACAATCCCTCCCTGCCTAAAACACACGGCGCCCTCTCCTATCCCGACGCAAAGGATTCGATCCTTCGACCGATCTTCCGACTCTCCAAACTCTCCACCAACCCAGAATTCCTCATCACTCCTCTCGAAGGGTACGATTCGGCTTTCTCACCGATCGCGTTGAAGTCGTACACCCCTTGGGACGGGAAGACGGAGAATAAGCTGTTTTGGAGGGGGACAGCTACCGGTGATTTCTATGGGAAGAGGGAGGGGTATGATTGGAGAAGGACTCATAGGCCGGCTTTGCATTTTCTCGCTCAGAATGGGGAGGGAGTGGAAGAGGTTTGGGTTGAGACGGAGAAGTGTTGGGAGAGGGAGACGTGGAAGAGGCGAGAGTTGAATGAGAAGTATCTGGATGTGGGTTTGACGGGGAAGCCGCATCAGGTGAGTCGGCCAGGACCTACTTGGCTGCAGCTGCCATTAGCTAAGGAGTGAGAGAGTCCAGCGCTGATTTGCCGCAGTGTAATGAAGAGGATGGGACTTGCGATGAGATGGCCAGAGAGATCTTGTTCAAGGATCGAGTCGCTTCCCAGGACGCAGCGAAGTACAAGTGTTCGTCAGGGCTCCACATGACTGCTTACAACTGCAACGGTACGCTGACGCTGTGCGTAGACATGCTCGACGTCGATGGCAACGGCTGGTCCTCCCGATTTCACCGCCTCCTGATATCCGGGAGTATGGTGATCAAAAGCACGATCTACCCCGAATGGCATTCGGATTGGCTCACACCATGGGTCCATTACGTTGTAGGTCGCCTGGGTTCCCGTCCAGCCTGCGATTAGGCTGTGTGGTCTGTTCGACGCACGTTCTGACTTTGTCCTAGCCATGCCAGGTGGACTATTCCGACCTCTACTCCATCCTCTCCTTCTTCATCGGTCCACCTTCTGCATCTTCGTCCGCCAATTCCAGTGAACACGACGACCTCGCTCGCCAGATCGCTGAGCAGGGTCGGAAGTTCGGGCAGGAACATTGGAGGTGGGAAGATATGCAGGCGTACATGTTCCGCCTCCTTCTCGAGTGGGTCGACTTCCCACAGTATCGGATTATGTGCTGACGGTAGATCCCGTCTTAGGTACGCAAGATTGGAGGCTGAAGACCGGGAAGCATGGAGCTATATTGCGTAAAGGACGGATACATGTTAAACTATGCGGGATGAGACTTGACCCAGAAGACGAATGAAAAGCTCACAACATGCATGGATCTTCATGTCTTGGTCAAGGGCTTCTGCTTCGCCGAGGAAGGCAGATTATGCTACGTTAAAACCCCTACCCGCCCCCCCTATCCTGCCCACCCCATCACCCCCTATCCTACGATAACCCAGAGGCACTCTGCGATACGGGATAGGGGGCTGGGGTACAAAGTGGGGAGGACGTATGCGGGATAGGGGGGCACAACGGGATGGGTGCGGGGGGGGGGCGCATATGGAACCATTTCCCGAGTATCATCACTATTCTCCTTTGGGGTAAACTACGCTTGAGTGGAGGTCGTACAGTGATAGTACACCGTGTTTGCATCGCGGTAATCTGAGTTCGATTCTCAGTCTCTCCACACCGGTATGCGGGGTCCGGAACATGGCGATATCGTTCGACTCGTCACTAGTTGTCATCGTTGTTGTCAACGCTCCCATCGCTGTCACTGCATCGATCTGTGGTACCGGAAATACCATCCTCGCCGCCATCGCTACTGGTCTCCGTTTCGTCGTCTTCGTCTTCCTTGTCATCAGACTCGGTGTCCTCGCTATCATCTCCTTGACCTCCATCCCCATCTTCATCCTCATCTTCATCCTCATCCTCATCCTCATCCTCATCCTCATCCTCACCATCACTTCCATCTCCATCTTTCAACGTCGCAGATCGTGATCCAGTCAACCCTTCGTCATTTCCCGTCGTGTCCACAACCTCCAATCTCCGCCTTTTCCTCTTCCTCCTCCCACCCTCAACAACCGGGCCCAAATCACCTCCAACACCCTGCGCATCAAACACCCCCAGCCCGAGATCCTATGATCCTTCATCAGTCCATCCCATTCCCACGAAGTATCTCTGCGGGGAGTTGAGGATGAGCGGGGAAGACGGACCATGGCTATCACCCTCTCTTCGCCTGCTGTGTGCTCGATATCTACTGCCTTCGGGTCGATGGCAGCACGAGCTAGGAGGGTTGCGTTGGAATCGGCAAGGAGGGGTAGGAAAGCTTTCGCTCGGTTTAGGACTGCGTATACATCACCCATCAATGGGTTGATTCCAGGTGAAGGGTTGACTGACCATCACTCTCTGGGATAGCATATGGTAGTCTTGAGATACCGTTCAGTGGGCATGATTGCACGAGCGGAGCGTGGGAAGGTGATGCAAGGTATGGCTTCGAAGATACAGAGCTGAGCAAATGACCTGTATGAATCGTCAGCCGTAGTATTCCGTTGTAAATAGGTAGAGGCGGAATACCTAGTCGAGCTTCTCGGGATTGAGGCGATTCGAGGTCAAGCTTCTCACGCTTTGCGGGTGGTGAAGTCATCGTCGAGATATGGTGCTGTGGAGATAAGCCTAGCTCCTCACAAATCATGAGAAGGGTTGGAAGATGATTCATATATGAATATCCAGAATCTGGATCAATTGACTTTGCAAGAGGGTCTCACTGATGAATATTTGAGCAGTCCCATTCATTCATTTGGTTCCGGCTTGTACCTCTTCATTTGCCGGGCCGGCAATGCCTCGGTATCTTCCGACGGTTTATGTTTGGCAACAATTTATCGTCATGGTCGAGCAGCTAGCTCTGCTAATTCATCGCTAAAAATCGTTCTCAAGGGCCACAGGATGGCGTCCTTGGGTCGGTAGCACGCCCGATCGTAGTCTTTGATCTCGTCCATGTCCGATTCTTGCGAATATGTCGAATAACAATATAGCCTTGGACCCGACGACAACTCATCCCTCTCAGGAGCGGGGATCGACCCTTCCGAAAGAAGAGGCGAACACGGAGACTGCCGATGTGATACCCAATGGAGGATACGGCTGGGTCATCGTAGGCTGTATGATCGGTCTCACCTCGACGACTTGGGGTAGGACTCCCTATACTATTTTTTTTCATGTTCCCTCTCTTCAGCTTCCCACCATTAACTCGAGAAGCTGGACCTGACGTGCACCATGCAGGTATCAATACGACCTACGGAGTTTACTCAGCCTACTACATCCAGAACAATCACTTCGCCGGTGGAACGACATTTCGGTACGCATGGGTCGGCGGGTTGTCTGTGGCTTTCGCGTTGGCTTGTGCGCCTTTGGCGAATTGGTTATTGAGGAGGTTCGAGTTTCGGGTCGTCATGATGTTAGGTAAGCCTGGACCTGTCCGGGATGAATACGGGAAGGAAGAGGTAAGAGGAGGATGTAGCTGATGGAAAAGTAGGCGTGGTCTGTGTTGTGCTTGGACAATGCTTGGCGGGGATATGTAGGAATTTTGCGGAGTTCTTGGTTTGTCAAGGTGTTCTTTTCGGCTTTGGTGAGCGGTATCCCAGAGTACTCGGGCTGAACTGACAGATATCAAACAGGTCTTGGCTTGGTACGTTTGGGATGTATGCTGCTTCGTTCCGTACTGATGTTCAAAAGACCCTTGTCCCGTCTCAACCTCTTCTCGCCCATTGGTTCGACCGAAGACTCTCCCTTGCGCAGGTAAGGTAAAACCATCCCTTCCATCTTCCCAATCAAATCGTCGTACCTGGTTCTCGTCCCATTTGCATCCTCTCAAACTGCTCTCGCGCTGACGCACTCGTAGGGTCTAGCCAACTCTGGCTCCGGCTTAGGCGGCCTGGTCCTCTCCAACACAACCCGCCTAGCTCTCCAAAACATCGGCGTCAAATACGCACTCATCATCAACGGTCTCATTTCACTCGTCGTCCTCGTCCCTTGCGTCCTACTCCTTCGTGGTCGTCACAGACAGGTCGGAGCGAGGAACGCTCCACTACAATTTAGCTTTTTGTGGCATCCTGGTTTTGTTTGGGTTTGGTTATGGGGTTGGTTTGCTCGTACGTCGGCCTTGACTCTTCTTCAACTTGAATACATGATGGTTCGTTGGAGCTGATCTACTTGTCGTAGTTATGGCATACTTCGTGGCCATCTACTCCCTAGCATCATTCGCGACCTCCGGTCTAGGTCTCTCCCAGACGCAAGGTGCAGCTCTCCAATCAATCCTCTCCGCCGGCCAGATGCTAGGTAGACCATGTTGGGGTCTCGCACTCGATAAAGGTGGTCGAATCAACATGTCAATCATCTGTTACCTCATAGTAGGCGGATCATGCCTGGTCTTCTGGCTACCATCAAAATCTTTCGGCCTTCTTGTTGTCTTCTCGTTGGTCCAGGGCTTGACAGGAGGGACGCTCTGGTCCGCCGCTGCACCCGTCGCAGCGAAAGTCGTTGGCGTACAGGATTTAGGCAGCGCGCTGAGTGTCTTTTGGTTGGTCCTTGTTATCCCTGCTTTGGTCGGACAGCCGATCGCCGTTGCGTTATTGGATTATTCGACGAGTACACTGGGTAGAAGCGAGGCAGAGGCGTATTATATCAGTATCGGGTTTTGTGGTGGGGCTGGGATTGTTTCGGCTTTTTGTTTGTATGGGGCGAAGAGGTGGTTACAAGGGAGTTGGACGGTGTTTCGGATAACTTAGTCAAGCAAGCATGCATCACACTCAATCTGTTAACACGGAGGGTCGACGTTGTCGGATCTCAAGAGGTTTATGATCACCTCGCTGAAGAAGTCAGCAAAGATAATCCCAGTGAAACGGTTGAAACAAATAAGGAGGACGCTTTCAAGCACTACGAAACGAATGTGCATTCTCTACCTCGCCAAGGGTTTCATCGGCTCCTCTTTGTACAATAGACTCCCTCGGTCGGAATAGTAAGTCATGATTCCCTGGGGATCTACATATGTGCAAGACCTTCGGATTTCAAGCAGAAATCCTTACATGGAGATCCACTCGAACTATACAGCAACCTAATGCGTATAAAGCGCCCATTCCATTTGGGCACGTATTATTACCGAGATAACGTCCAACATCTCAAAGGCTGTCAGTCTGTACGTTCCGCACTGTTACCATGCCAGCCGTATTCTTTCTTGTTCGACAGCTTGGTGGTTCTCGGCGGACTGTACCTTCGTCTCTTCCGCATCGCTACTGGTTATTCGCTGGGAAAGCACGGTTTTAGCTGAGAAAGGGTTAGACCCAGACTGGTGATGGAGTAGCCCTGACTTCTGGGCAACGCACAGCACTTCCGTAGATCGGAAGTCATAGCCTCCTCATGGGCAAACAGAAGTCTATTTCGCACTGTCAAATCGTGTTATCTTCGGAAGCTGCTCCGGATATCCTGGCTGTGTAAGAAAACGCGATTGATCAACCTCGTTGTCATTCAGAAATGCGGGACAAACGATACCTGCCTTGAAGAAGGAGCGGACGCCGTTCGGTAGATGACTAACAGCACATGAAACCGTAAAGCTTCTGACTGTCATGGCGCTGGATATCGGTGCCACTGATATCAGACTGACCTTGGGTTCTTGCATCCGGTGTATTCGTAAGCGACCTGTAGGTAACCAAAATTTTGCGTCCTGTCTCCATTCGTATTCTGCTCGCTCCATTACCGTTTCGCTTGGCGATGTTTAGACAGTCTCGACATCACATCTTTCTGCAGTGCCTTCACGGCTGTGTAGCGTCCCGGCGAGCATACGAAAAGAACCAGACCGGCAACTTGCCACTTTGCTACACAAGTGAGTACACCTGAGTAGGTGCCACACGACCTTCCTTTCTGTGCCGATCCAATCCCCGCGTCGAAACTCCCCCGCCTCGTGGTACATTTCGTTGATTTCTTGTTATTCCCAGCTCTTACACATAGCATTTCCTCGAATCCTCCTCAGCACCGTTTTGCAGACCTTCACCGGAACCTGTAGACACAATGGTGCGTCAGAGTCCTCCCTCATGCACCTATCCCACCCCCCTTCTCCACCTACTAACCCTTCCGCTCCGCCCTCCCCTTCGCCTTACGAGCTCACCTCAATAAACCCGTTGAAACCCCCGACTTGTGCTAATCCCCTCTCCCCTCGCGTAGCCCCGAGCACCCACCACAACCAAACCCACCCCATCCAGCAAAACCCTCCACAAATTCTATGTCGATTATTCCGTCCCAGCAGGGGATAATGTCTTTGACCCTGCCAGCTTTGAGAAGTTCTTACATGATCGGATCAAGGTCGATGGGAAGGCTGGGCAGTTGGGTGAGGTCGTTCAGATTCAGAAGGAATGTGAGTGTGGTGTGCTCTTTTCCCAAACTGCGCTGGGAAGAAGAGGTGATGCGAGGGTCCTGCGGAGGATGTGGTAGCTGGCGGAAAGTCATTTTCCTCCGCATGGTTCATGCGCGGGGGGAGGTGACTTGTGCAGCTATGTCGATGTCCTCCCAAGCCTTGCACCATCATCGCTCACTCTACAGGCGTCATGCTGGAGCTCACATCCCGCTTAGCAAATAAACTCGTCCTCACCTCCCAAATTCCCTTCTCAAAACGTTACCTCAAGGTGTGTTCCCGTCTTCACATCAGCCGTCCTCATCCCGGTTGAGTTACCAACGACTCAGACATGCTGATAAGTACCGCAGTACTTGACGAAGAAACATCTGAAGAAGAACAATTTCGAGAACTTCCTTCGGTGAGTACTTCCTGCTGCATCCTACAGCTTGCTCCAGCTGTCAGATTGGCGCCATGCTGGGCCGGACGTGAGCTGATGTATCTAATAGTGTCGTGGCCACTTCGAAAGATACTTACTCGTTGCGGTACTTCAAGGTGGATCAGGATGAGGCGCAGGATGAGGAGTAGGTGGGGCCGTAGATGGAAGAGCAGCATGGCATGCGTCGATCATTGCATCAAACACCCAGCTTGCGAATGTTGCAGAGCAGAGGATGCCCCCGCTGACGATGATATCGATGGATAGCAAAACATTGATCTCGGTTGGTTCTGGTTGTGAGTTTTCGGTCTAAGGGAAAGCATGCATATGAGGAATCGTAAAGTCGTAAGGTATGGACAATGGATATGCTTGTATTCTACAGGGGTTCCTGACGAAACCAACGAATATCTTGACCCCGAATGCAAAATAACCTTCGTCCACATCATTTCATGCAATCATCTCCGCCGCCAGCATATCGCAGAAGTCCCACTCCCCTCCAGGCTGCATCTTCTCCTCGAATCCTTCCCACTCGGCGCCATCACAGTCGAAAGCCAGGACTCCGGACATCCATGCGCTAGGGTTGTTGGCTTCGTTCATAGTCTCGGTAGTCACGAGAGGGTCATGAGAGGTCGAGCGGGATAAGGCATGTGGATGAGTCGGTGTGATGAGTGGGAAGGATGGCCAGGACGAGCGGGATGATGGCTCGGACGGAAGTGAAGTCGCGCTCGGCTCGGTGGTAGGTGGGAAGTCGCCTTCAAGCATGTCGAGCGGACTCAGGTGCACCGAACATTGATTGGCAGCTCCGAGGTTTGCAGTGTCGATAATGAGCGGACTAGCACTGAGCGAACTATCTCCCCCATCTGAGGCGTCGTTGTTACAGAACCCATCGAGTAGCGCGAAGAAGTCCTCTTCGACACTGTTCGAAGTCCAACTTTCCGACTCGGTACCGCCCTGGCTAGGTGACTCAAGGGCAGAGGGGTCGGTGAAGACCGGTGATCCAGCCAAAATCGGGTCGTTCAGCACTGAGTTGAGCAGGGAAGTGAAATCCGCATTTGACCACGGAGGGAGGATGTCATTGATGTTGAAGTTCATCTCGGTATCAAGGCTGAGATCGAAGCCTGTGTTGAGCGGGGTTGGCGGGGTGAAGTCAAAGGCTGGGGTCTCTCCGGTTGGTGCGGACCAAGGGAAGGAGAGGATGTTGGAGGGGATCTCGGGGGAAGTGATGCATGCTTGTTGAGGAGGGATGAAGGAATTAAATCCGCCTGATGGTGGAATGGAGTCGAGTAAAGTGACGGAGCTTGTTGAGGGGACCGGCGAAAGGGAGACATGCTGAGCGCGACGAGGCAGACCTCGGACCGGCCGACTCGAAGGACTTGAAGCGGACGGTGGTGGCGGAAGGTCGGCCGATGCATTCGCTCTTTTGGGTAATGCCGAGATTACTCTTCTTGAGGGAGGGACGACCGGCTCAGTAACCCGTTGTTGTACTTCGGAATGAGAAGCAATCCTCCTCTCGCCAGTCCGTTTCCGATTCCGCTTGTTCTGATACTAAACGAAAGCATTAGCGGAAGCAAAAGTATACGTAATAAATGTCGGAAGAAATGAGAAAAGACAATAGGGACCGGGAGAGGAACGAGCGGTGATCTGAAACGCGGATCATACCGCGTCTTACGTCAAGGCACTTTTGTCGGAATGTGGGGAATTCGAGAACAATAGAGCTCGAAAAACGAAGTGAGGTCGGTGCGTGGGAAAGGGGGATGAAGGGTGATGAGGGGCTATCGAATGATGAAAAGGGGTGCAGAGGTGGTGGGAGGTGGACGTACCCATGTGCGGACCTGTAAGATATCAGCTATGCATGAGTAGAGATAGTGAGACTGGACGTACCTGTTGGTGGGTGATACCAGCCTTTGTAGCGATGATAGTGCATTCGGCTGCGGTGAGGCTTTGACAGACGGCAAAGGCCTCTTCGAGGATGGTTACAGCGCGCTATGAGCACTCAGTCAGTCTCATAATGCGGAAAGAGGAGAGAGTAGGAGGAGCTTACAGGACCAAAGCCGATACCTTTCGTTATCCCCGTCCGCGTCGGACACGCTGTCAATCGGGAGACAATGTCTTGCACGGTTTCTATGATTCTCGCCAGCTCTCGATTGTAAGCAGATTGGAACGCCTGAGCGAAAGATCTCTCCATATCCGTATCACTACATCCTCCTATGTCTTCCATAGAGGCGGTACGAGACAGATTGACGGAGAAAGACTCCAGTGCGCTCGAACGAAAGTCCTCAAATCGTGAGCGAAGACAGTTGAGTATCGATGCTCGGACAGCTGGAACTAGATGGGGGAAAGACTGAGGAGGTAGCAGTATTTTGTCGAGCGGGATGGCGAGAGGGGGGAGGATACCGATAATATTGATTGGACGGGATGGTGATTGGTAGTGAGCGGTGAGGCTTCGTATGGTCTCGGCGACTGCAAGCAACCTCTTCAACGTTGCGATTTGAGTCATTATGGCTGATGTGAACTCAAAGAAAGGCGACCTGGAATAAACCGTAGACCTGACAAACCTGGTGGCAGTTTTTGACAGGTGCTTTTCACCTTGAGTTTCGGCAGATCTGGAGAGCCTATTGTTCTCACTTAGCGCATTGATGCTCGGAAACATGCCGTCGTAACTTGATCTTCTTCCCACTCAGTTCAGATACTACCTCCAAATTAGAGTCTCTCTCACTATGGCTTCTCTTTCTGACTTTGCGAAGCCTCAAAATCGGGTCATCGAGCTGGAATCCTTCCAAGATGATTTCTTGAACTCGCTAATAGACGGCGACGGGTGGCACAGCTTAGCTGAGCGGTTCGAGACCCTGACAGAGCTCGTGATAGAGGCTCAGCAGGCTGGAGAGCTACATGGCAGCGTTGCAAGCATTGGAGTTGCTATTGCATCGAATATCAGGACGCTAGTCACGTCAGAGCACCAACTGGATTCCGAGCTCGAGCAAGGGATGGCCGATCTGGGCGAAATTCTGGATTGCCTTCTACTAGGAGGTATGCAGATCCTATGTATTGATCAAAAGAAGGACACAAACTCATCATTGCGACGACTCGCAGATGACCGCAATAAACGCTGTCGAAAAGAACCACATCCATCCTTCAAACGGCTTCGACCCCTTTCTTACTCTTCCTTGTCATCCTCCGACTCTCCCACCTCCGACTCCGACTCCAACTTCACCCCGATCTTCCGCCCCTCCAAACCCCATCCCGCCACCTCCAAACCTCATCCCACCAACTCCAAGCCCCTCATCCCACCCATTGCATCCCCTACCAGATCCCCCAACCCAACCGACCACCTCCGACTCTGGTTCCTCCAAAACCTTTCAAACCCTTACCCAACCCCAGCCGAAAAAGACTTCCTCGCCACTGCCGCCGGTGTCCCTCGTTCGAAGATCGATTCCGACTTGACGAACTGGAGGAGGAGAGCTGGGTGGACTGATATCAAGGATCGATGGGCTGAGAGGGATAAGGCGAAGATGAGGAGGTTGATTGAGGGTTACGAGGAGGGCGCCGAGATGAGGGAGGAGGTTGTGGAGGAGATTCAGAGGATGAGGGGGTATCTTGAGCGGCGGGAGGAGGAGAGAGTTGGTGATTGGGTACATGAAGTGGGTCTCCCGCTGCTCTCCCTTCGATCGAGAGCGTCAAAGCTGATGTGAATAGCTCACCTCGCTGGCCGAGAAGAAGCCGATCATCACCCACACCGACGACACCATCATCGTTCCAAGCCAATCCCACACCCTTTCAAAAATGTCTTCCAACTCCTCCATATCCGCATCATCCGTTCAAATCCCCCACCGAGACTCGCCATTCTGCATCCGCTCAACCTCCTCATCGTCCTCAACCTCGTCCATATCATCAGCCTACCTCTGGGCACCGAGTAACTCTCTCAAGCGTGTTCTCCCTGCCGATATGGACCGCGAAACCTCTTCTTCAGGGCAGAGGATGAAGCTCGAAGCTTTTACACCCCCGAACGAGGTTGAGCCGCTCTGGGTTGGCGGTTTCAATACTTCCCCTCTTGAGTATACCCCGACTCCGGGGATGGAGTACGGTCGACCGGCTTATCCGACGCCGCCGTTGAACGCTAGTATCTGGTCGACCGAAACGACGTTACCGATGTTACCGCATATTTCGACATCGTCGGGAGGTTGTACGAGCTCAACCTTGAGCTTCGCAGGGGCTAGGATGGGAGGAGAGTTCGAAGTTCCAAAACAATGGGATTTCGAGTCGGTCCTGAAAGGGAGGATGGCGAGGGGTGGAAGTTAAACATTCAGAGAATGGGGGCGGAGGTAGGAGGAGCTGGGAGAAGTAAGATAATCATCAGCATTCGGTTCGGATTAGTATTCCCTTTGAACACACACGTCATACCGCATTCACCTTCGTTCTTTTCATCTTTGCATGATGCTGGATGAGGGAGCTTGATGACAATTGCATGAAGTGCCGGTACCTCGCTTGATTCGGAGGTCTTCCAGGTCAGATGAAGTGTCAGTTTGCTATCGGGGCGGTTCCAGGTACTGGTTTGGAGGGAGATGAGCGAAACCACCCATGGAACGAAATAGTGAAGGAGAATGCTGTTTCTCGATCAGTTCGTCCGCTGGCAGTGAAGTGAATAAAAAGACTCACAAGAGACTTGCATCCGTAGGCTCCGATCTTCTCCAGCGCTGGACCCGTCAAGAAGTCTTAACCATGCTGTCCGATGTCGTCGAAGAGGTATCAAGCAGTAGCCCCACGATGCATCTCCTCCCGTAAGCTGAGTCTCACCACTGAACGCTTTGTTGGTCAAGACTGAGAACCCGCCATATGAATGAAACGGAGATGCTTCTGCATTTCCTGGAGACAGTTCAATGCGCTTTTCTCGCCAAGGTTAGCAGGATAAGGGAGAGCTGACGATAGGACGATAAAATCGTGCTGGAACTGGCCGTTTGTTGATGTGGGTCTCATGTGTTTCCTTACTCAGGTGTATAACATGGATCGTCTCAGATAAGTGAGGCTTAGCTCAGAGATACATCTGATTGAGGACCGCAAACCACGCCCTCACTCTGTCCGCCGCCGGAGCCGGACCGACTTTCAACCGCCGGCCCGGAGGAGACATACGGACCGGAAAGACCGGGGTGTGGAGGGGAGGAAAGAGGACCTATTTCTAGGGGAATAGACTCTGTTTCTCTTTTCCTCACACCTCTGCTATCCCTCACTACACTAGCTTGAGATTATAACACCAGTATCACATAGCAGATATGGTAGCTCCAGCTGGAACGACGAAAGTCGGTGGACGAGTAGGGATCGTCGGGACAGGTCATCGTGCTAGAGTAAGTCGATCCGTCTCATCACCTCTCCCCCAATCGACAATCTGCTTGAGCTGATACTTTTGACTCAGTTGTACACCCGCGCCATCTCCGAGCGCCCGACATCCGAGCTCATCTGCCTTTGTGATCTGAATGACGAAAGGATGAACTTCCATAATAACATGCTTAAAGAACTCGGTCGTCCCCAAGCTAAGAAATATCATCCTGTACGTCAATCATCACCCTTCTTCCTCTTGATCCCGCCCCTCCTTATCTTCCTCGCCGAAATCGAGTGGGGGAAAGAATTGAAGAGAGGAAGAGCTTATGATTGGCTTTTGGGGATAGGATGATTTCGAAAAGATGTTGAAAGACGAGAAACTCGATGTTCTCGTCGTGACGACGGTGGACGCTACGCACGATCAGTACATCATCCCGGCTTTACATGCTGGAGTTAGGATTCTGACTGAGAAACCGATGACTACGTGAGTCTTTCTCTCTCACATTGAGAGCAATAGGTCGGGAAAGCTGATATGGGGTCAGGGACGTTGAGAAGTGTCAGAGGATTCTGAAGGCTGTTGATGAGACTAAGGGGTCTGTCCAAGGTGAGTTGGTGCTATCGACCAATCAAGGGTCAAGGCAGAGTTTGAGCTGAACCGTGACGTGTAGTCCTGTTCAATTACCGATACAACCCCGTCCATTGGAAGGTTGAGGAGGTCATCGCAGCTGGAAAGATCGGGAACGTCAAGTCGGTCCACTTCGAGTGGTTATTGGTCAGTCATCCTCCCCGTTCCTTAGATTGAAGTCTGGTATCATGCTGTTCTTGTGATGCTGATTGGGTAATCTTAGGACACCGTCCACGGCGCCGACTACTTCCGGAGGTGGCATCGTTACAAGAACAAGTCGGGTGGTTTGATGGTGCACAAGTCGTCTCACCACGTGAGTTCGCTTCCCCAATCTTTATTCACCTATCACGACACCTTGCCTTCGCCTAATTCATCACTCCGAACTGCTACCACGTTGCCCTGTTAGAGCATCGGGTGATCTCACCTCTCGTTCTCCCCATCAAACAGCATCGCTTCCGTCCGTATATATGCTGACGCTCGCTCGCTCGCTCGCAGTTCGACCTCGTCAACTTCTGGATCAACGCCAAACCCAAAGAAGTCTTCGGTATGGGCTCCCTAGCCTTCTACGGGGCCGAACAAGGTGGTAAATCCGGTTGGGCACGAGACTACTACCGTGCGAGAGACAACGACGCGGCGAAGGATGATCCGTTTGCTATCCATTTGGCGGATGAGCCGAGTTTGAAGGCGTTGTACCACGATACGGAACATATTGGTGAGCCGGATCTCTGTCATGGCTGGTATGTGGTGAGAAGATGCTGATTTAAGGGGATGTAGACAATTATCATCGGGATATGAACGTGTTTGCGGATGATATCACGATTGAGGATGATATGGCGGTCTTGGTCAAATACGATAACAAGGCGACGATGACCTACCATCTTACGGCGTACTCGGTGAGTGCTTTTTCATTCAGTCTGGCGCAGCATAGCAGCACTCAATGAGGCGAGCGTTGTCACACCCGATTCTCTCTACATATCTGTCTCAATTATGTCGTCCTCAGTGACTAGTGCTTGGACCTTTTCCGGTCCACGGCGGGGTACACTCTCCCAATCTCTCGCATCGCTCATTCACCCTTCCTCCCTTGTCCCTATGTACCTATCTTTCTTGTCGTCCCCTGTTCCTTTGTCTCTGCCCTTAATACAGTAGTTCGGGCTCGGCTGACGTCTCGCCTCGCAGCCATGGGAAGGCTACCGCGTCATGTTCAACGGGGACAAAGGCCGACTCGAACTCGAAGTCGTCGAATCAGCTTTCCGACTCCCCAAAACCCGTGGTGGTGCTTCGGAAGGTCTAGTCCACGGGGAGAAGTCCCTGCCAAATGAGGGGAGCTCGAAGATCACTTTGCAGCCGCTTTGGGGTACTGCGGAGAATGTTCCTTTCGAAATTGGGATTGGCGGACATGGTACGTAGCTGTCAAAGCTTTCCTCGAGTTCCGATGTGGACGGACACATTCGGATCGGAGCTAGGAGAAAGGAAGAGTCAGCTGATAGTGGGTGGGAAACAGGTGGTGGGGACGAGCGAATGCTTGATCAGATCTTCGGGGCCCGCCCAGGTCAGAAAGAGAAAGACAGCGCCGTAACCCGACTCGGGGCCAACCAGATTGATGGAGCTCTGGCGATGGCTGTTGGGTTGGCGGCGAATGAGAGTTTCAAGTCTGGTCAATTGGTTAAGATTGATGAATTGTTGGGGCTGACTCTGTGAGCGGGCTTATTACGAAGGCATCGTCCATAGTTTAAATAGGGCTCATGGGAAATAAATGCATGCTCATTGAATAAAAGCCAATCTGGGATCGCGAGAAGAGGAGAAGTCGTTGCGGACTAGTGGCATGTGCTCTCGAGACTCACTGGTACTGGTTCGTCGGAGTCCCAAGTCTGGATCAGCTATACTTCGCCGAGCCATTTCATTGATAGCGGTTACGTACTCGAGACTGAGCGATCCAGGCCAGGCAGTGATCCCATGTGTTTACAAAAGGGTCCGTCTTCGCCTTGAGAGCGGCAACATAGCTACTAACTTTTCGTGCGTCATGATTATTTGAGCTTCAACATTATAATGCGCAGCGCTCTCAACCTATCCATGTGTGGTCGAGCCTGGCTACGTCACTCATGTGGGGCGAAAGCTAGTCCGCTATGAAGGGTGATTCCAATTTGCCCAGTTCGATCGAAAGATTTCGTGCTGTCTCAATGCTGCTCCTTACTTCCGACCGCTCGTGTCCGGATCATGAAGGAACATTGTATACTACCACACATGCCATGTTAAGAAATTCAACAGCATGATGCACATCCTATGCTCTTCGATACCTAGATTGGCAATCCATCAGGCCCCAGCGCGATCTTCACCTTCTTCTTATGCGGTCTCTTCGCAGCTAAACCGGACAATCAACACCTTCACAACCAATCTCAGTCTTTACTCACAGTCACCCTCTCCAGCCTTCCGCTTATTTGACTTCTTCGCCTTGACCTCCGGCGTTCCCGTCCCGCTCCCCCCTGTCCCCATTGCCGTCGCCGTCCCCATTCCCGTTGCAGTCATCTCATCCCCAAAGTCCTCATCTTCATTGTTCGCAGGTTTCTTCGCCAAACTGAAGAAATCATCCTCATCCTCATCGGCTACACCAAGTCCGTCCCCGAATGTGGACCGAGGTCGAGCGGTGACGATTGCCGGAGCGACGTAACCGTGAGCTTCAGCTTGTTTCCGCTTGGCGACAGATTCGGCGAGCTCTTCGTCATCCATGAAGAGGGAGACAATCTCGCTGGGCTTGGCGACATCGGTGAGGGATTTCGTGCCGACGACAATGTCTTGGACCTGGGTAGTGTCAGCGATTGGCACGACCTATCTGAAAAAGGATCGCTCACATCCTTCTTGGCACGCGCAAGCTTGACGATACGCTCTTCGATTGTACCACGACTTCGAAACCCATCAGCAATGACACTAAAGGGGCAGGATGATGACGTACGCGATGAGTCGGTATACCGTGACCTGCTTCGTCTGTCCAACGCGATGAGCTCGATCCATAGCTTGCGCATCATTCGAGGGATTCCAGTCATGATCATCTGTTCGCATCAGCTTGTGTGGCCGAAGTCCTTGGCCTTTAGCGACTTACAGAAAATGACAGTATCCGCAGCAGTGAGGTTGATTCCCAAACCACCGGCTCTCGTACTGAGGCAAAACACGAAGATGTCGGGGCTACTCCTAATCAGCTTGTTCTCCTCACGATCTAAGGGTCGATCTACTTCGTCTGCCACGAAGTAACCATATCCCGCCGATCACCAATCGGACTCGACCCATCCAACCTCAAGTACTTGTACTGCCGATAAATCAGGTACTCCTCGACGAGATCCATCATCTTCGTCATTTGGAAGTAGAGCAGGACTCGATGACCGCCAGCTTTGAGCTCTCGAAGGAGATCGTCTAGTCGTGCGAGTTTAGCGGAATCAACGATCAGGCGTTTTGTCGCCGGGACCCGCATGGAGGATAGGGGAGTTTGATCTGGGGGAGTAGAAGCGAGGAGACCAATGGGTGAGACGCCTGATGCGAGATTGACTAGTCGGGTGCAGGCAGCGGGATCATCTCGCTCGGAAGGGGTGACGCCGTACATCGCCTTCTGGACTAGAGGATCGTTTGCCAGCCGGGATTGAGTATTCATGAAGGATGGATTCGAGGCGACGGGTTTGATAAAGGGTGCTACGGCGTTTTCCACAGCGAAGCGTGCCGTACGACGGGAAAGGTAGGATCGATTCCATGTTTGGGCAGTGATATCTCGTAAAGGTGATAAGCCATTGCGTCGGGAAATATTGTCGGGTAAGGCAGGAGGGAAAGGTTCGCGTCGCCAACGAGATGACGCAGCGAAGTTGAGATCACTACAAATCAGCTAAATCTCAGCTCAACGCGACTGACCTGTCTAGACCGCCATATTCGATCCGCTCCTTCGCATCCTCCGAACCCCGTAATAAGCTGACAAGAGGATGAGATCTCGCTCTCTTCGCTACCTCGCCAGGAGATACCTCCATCACATGCAAGAACCCAAACTCGCTCTCGGCCTTCTTCAACGAATCGGAAATCCACCCAGGCGTCCAGATGTTCATCAAATTCCGCAGGAGATGCGTATCCGATCCAGCTATACTCTCTTCGCCCGGAACGTCAAGCTTACCGCCATCCGTCCAGAGGATCTTCGGTAGTCGAACTTCGATAGCGTTCTTGGCAGAATCAGGACAGTAAAGCACATCCCCTTGTCTCGCGAGATTACCGGATTGGCTGAAAGTACCGAAAAGGAAAGGGGAGACGACATCGGCCCGTTCGAACAAGTCGGGATGATTGCAGACTTTCCGGAACTGCATGACGAGGTTCATCAGGTTCTTCGCGCCGAGGGTGTCGGTGAGATTATTTGCTTGCGCGATGAGGTCGGTGATGGAGACGCGTTGTCGAAGGGCCTGGTAGATATTTCTCTGCCTTTGACTCAGATCGACCAGTACATCAATCTCAATCTGACTCAGATGAGCAAAGCAGACTTTGATCGGTAAGTCCTACTCACCTTATCGCCCAGCTCCTTCTGCACATGCTTCTTGACCCGCCGGAGCATGAACGGCTTAAGGATCATATGCAACCTCCTCAGCTGTTCAGGCTTGAGCGTCCCACGCCCTTCTCCAGCTGCATTCTCGATATCCTTCGAGAACCACTCGCTGAACTCCTCGTGCGAGTCAAACAAACTCGGCATGATGAAATGCAGTAATGCCCAAAGCTCTGCATGTTAGCTCCGTTCGCAGCAATATGGCTCACCATGCATGGAATTTTGGATTGGTGTACCGGTCAAGAGTAATCGGTTTCGACAATGCAGCGAGAGAAGCGATTTCCAACGGGCACTCGAGGATGACTTGATAGCTTGAGCTTCATCAAGGATCATGTACTGCCATCTCATCCCCTGGAAGTACTTCTCATCTTGCACCGCCTGCTCCGATCAGTATATGGCCCTTCTTCTAACCTTTTACACAGATCACTGACCAGCTGGTAGGAAGTGATAAGGATATGGAAAGGACTATCCTCGTTGAAAGTCATATTCTTCCGACTCCAAATCCTTCGCAGAGTTTCCCGATCTTTCGGCGTTCCCCAATATGGAAGTGCCTTCATTTTCGGAACGAAGCGGACAAGCTCCTGTTGCCAATTGTGCAGCGTTGATGAAGGTGCTATGACGAGGAATGGTCCCCAGAGGTTGTGATGCTCGGCGAGATAGGCGAGGAGGGATATCGATTGGATGGTCTGGCGATCAAGATCAACGAGGTTGCATGTAGGTTGCACTGTCACTTACCTTCCCAAGACCCATCTCATCCGCCAGAATACCATTGATACCCTGCTCGTAAAGATTTCCAAGCCAAGTCAACCCTTTGACCTGATACTCCTTGAGCTGAGCCATGAGCATCTTCGGCTGAGTGATAGTGATCTGATCCTGGCCCATCGAAGGGTTTTGGAAGTTGAGCTCGTCCCCATCCACTACCTCCCATCAGCATTCCTACCATCTCATAGTAGGGCGGTCCTTACGATCGAGCTCAGCCTGTTTCCCTCCCATGGACTCATCGAAAGCTTTCGCTTTATCCTTCGCAGCTTGAACAGCAGCCTGAGCCCCTCTAGCAGCATGTTTCCTCAGATTCTCCTCATCATCTGCATCTCATCAGTACACGTTGACCCCATCTCGCCAGCTCTGAACGGCTGGAAGAGGAAGCTTGCACTGACCATCATCATAATCGATATCAGGCAATACCTCACCCCCTTCATCCAACCCCAACTCCTCATTCGCCTCCTCCTGCTTCCTCTCAACCTCACCATCAATATCCTCCGCTTCGGCAGTCTTGATCTTCTTCCCAATGAAATGACTATACAATTCCGTCTGAGTCAAGAGGAAGTTCAGTTTCCTCGCTTGTCTCTTGGATTCCCGAGCTTCTTCTTCGGCTTTGGCTCGATCAAGCGCTTCTTTCTCTGCTTTCTTACGAGCGGCGAGTTCGTCCTTCTCGTTCTTCCGCCAGTACATCAACATCTACGACCATCACCATTAGCCCGAATGTCTAGCGACACCCGCAATCGGACCCGCCTCCTTGATGACACGCTTAGCCTTGTACCCAGCATCCTTATTGATCCTCGCTGCAGACCTATACGTAGGCTTCAACGTCCGCTGCGTAAAAGCATTCCGAACAGCCGCTTGACCCTTCCTCGAACAATCCTGCTTGATAACGGTATCATAAGCCTGATATACCCGGTACATCTGTCCTCCTTCAGCTTGCTGAACTTCGTGTCATGCTGAGCGACCCACCCTTGGGATATCCCGAACAATGGAGAGCCAAGCCTGCCTCTGTAACTCCTCAACAAGGTGAAGTCGGATCTTCGCCTCAGTCTCACTAACACCTCTCGGATCCTGACTATTCGGAGCAGTCATCTCCACGTTATTCCCAGGTAAGTCCTCCTCCACCTCCGCTTCGACCTGTACAGCGATCTCCTCGGCCATTTTGAGTAACTCCTTCTCAGGTTTGGTAGGTCTCGTCCATCTCCCTTTCCCAACGCCAGGCTCTTTCGTCTTCGGGTTCCGGGAACTCGAGTGCCTCACTCCGTTTTCGTCCACCGATCCCCTCCTTCCATCGTCGTCATCATCCTCATCCATCTCCTCGTCATCATCCTCGTCATGCTCAAGCTTCACCCTCTTCCTAGGTCCATCATCCGGAGGCAACAAAGCCGCAATGTCCGTCTCAGCCTCTCCATTCACAGTATCCCCGGCAACACTCGTATCCCCCGCATCACTCTCATAATCCTTCACCGACCCACCGCCACCATCTTTTCTACTCGAAGAACCACCGCCTACCTCCCCACGGAGCTTCTTCCATCCCTTAGCAGGACCAGGTTTCTTCCTGACCGTCCCATCTTTCCTGATCGGTGCACCGCCCGAAGCCTCCTTTCTCCGCATCCACATCTCATCTTGCACGGCTTTCACGTCATTCTCCGTCAAACCTAGCATATCGTTCACTTCAACTTTGGCGATGACTTCTGCTCGAGTCAGGCCGCAGGGGAGGACGATACTTCCAGGATGAAGGGGTTCGGCAGGAGGTCCAGGTTCGACTGGAAGGTCGGGACCAGGTTCAAGTTCGTCCTCTCCTTCTTCACCATCGAAAGCATCAGACATTGGCATCGGACTACTCTGCCCGACTTCCCCTTCAGCCAGACCAAGGAGTTCATCATCGAGTTCCGCTGCTTTCTCCTTCCGTGACTTGCGGTTGTACTTCCGTTTGGGAAGCTCGATCCCGGCTGCAATGGCTGCTTCCCTCGCCTCACGTTGAGCTATTCGAGTGGGATGATCTGCTGGCCAGCCTTTACGCTTTGCTGAAATCTTGGCGGAATCATCGGGATTGGACGGAGCGGGAGTGGCAGAAGAAGGTGGTCGGCTATCGGGAATGGCTTGGGGTTGAGGTATGACCTGATGGTGGGGTTGAGGTACAGGGTGATAGGAGGCATGAGGCGGGAGATGAGGATGAACGTAAGGGCCGGGCAGAGGTGGATATGCTTCGTATTCGTTACCAGATTTACGAGGTTTCTTGCTCCGTGACGATGAAGCAGCAGCAGAAGGAGAATGTTGTAGCTTCTCAGTGTCAGTCAGGGTTCGCAAATAGTGAGGTGGACTCACACTCAGACCAAGCTCAGCGATCTCAGCAGCTTCCGCCTCTCGCTTCTTCTGATAAATCCTCAGCGTCTCCTCCCAGACATCCTCCGACCCGATCAATCTTGGATCACGGACGAGTGCCTTCCTACTTGGTCCAGCAGCACCGTTACCGTTGACATATCCATGACTGTGGCCAGGGTGTAAGGCGGGTGAAGGTGATCGATAACTTTCGTATGAAGGGTTACGAGCCATATATCGAGGTGCTTGGGGAGCATAACGCTCGTTGGTAGGGGAGACATAGCGGCTGGCGTAAGGTTGGTGAGCGTGATAGGGGTTAGGGTAAGGGGGATGAGGGGGTGTGTGGGAGGGGAGATGAGAAGGGGGATGAGGCGGGGAGTTCACGAGTGATGAGAGTGCCATACGAGAGGAAGGAGTTGGGTTACGAGATGGAGATACGGGCTAAGGAATGTCAGCGCTGTGGAAATCAGTCGAGTCAAAAGCGAGCCAGTCAAGAAGCAGAAGGTGAGGTTGGGGTTACCTCAATCCTTTGACCTGTCGTGGGCAGGCAGATGGGTAAGGAGAAATACATACCCGGTCATCACCATTCCTCACCCTGTCCGTACTTCCACTAGCACTAGGAGCCGACAAAGGTCGTCCAGCTCGATCAGCAGGACTCATACTAGCACTCGCTCGTCTCGTATAAAGCACCTGGGCAGGGGAGTACTGCGGGACAGGGGTAGGAGGTTGCGAGGATAGATGCCGGGACATTGTAGCTGCTTGCGGATCGGGCGAAGTTGGATTCAAGCTTTCGAGTTGATTGATATGGTAGAAGAATGAAAGGGAAGGAAGGAACTACAGTCAGCTGCCGTTATTTAGGGTATGCATGCTAGCCTTCGAGGCTTGAGCTCACTTAATAGGCCAAGCCTTTGTGATCGTTGAGGTCGTGAGTGAACGTCGTCCGCAGCAAAAGGTCGGAAGGGGATCGTGATAGTGGAAGTTCTATCCTAAGCTGAACTGCGACAAGCTGCGATCTGACCAGCCCAAAACACCCAACTCCAGCTAGTGCCACCATACTCGTCGATGCATGATGATCAAGGGGGGTGGTGGTGTTGAGAAATACGAGTTGACAAAGGGGTTACCTAATCGTCGAATCAGGAGAGCGTGTGTGGCGAGCACCCGTCCTGGGAAGGATGACAACTCCGCACCGATCCATTCCCCCCAAGCACCAATCAATAACGCCGGCTCTCCCCGGGCCCAACTTCTCTCCTCCTTTTGCTCTCGGCTTCTGGAAGGGAAAACTCCCGGTCGCGCGTGCTCCAAGATGACTTGGATCTGCCACGTGCTCACTTCAGTTAAGTTAAACATCATTTCCTGGTATGATACTGCTTTATTACCCTTCTGTCTGATCTGGAGCATCAAGCCATGCATGCAAAGCCAAGCTAGACAACACGGTCCATATCATCCCATACACCATCTTAACATGTATCGATCATAGAGTTTTTCTGTTGAAAGACGCACTGTCAGCATTCCATACTGTAGTGGTGTATCGTTATACTCACCGGGAACGTGTATCCTGCTTGCTCCCAAGTCGTCAAATTCGGATTATCATAAGCGTTCTGATGTGCCGCGATGTACGCCGCCGTAGGGTGGTCCGTGGGATCACAACCCATCTTGCCGTCTGAGCGTTGGTATACCCGGATGTAATCGATGAGCATTTTAGATGGGAAGGCGAGATTGGCAAAGTTGACGGTTTGGAAGTTGTTTGACATTCCAAAGTTGATCACCTGTGACGACACGTCAGAAGGCAACGTGATGAACGGCTCCAAGGTCGGACTCACCATAGCCATCGGTTCCTCCGTTATTAGACGTTGCGACACTTGCGTTCTCGGGTTCGGTCCGACCGCAGCGGGAAGTAGTGTCCATGTCTCCCGCCCGCCAGCGACCCATGTGATGTGTCCTCCATTTCGATCATTCGGGTTGGCATAATATTCGAAACCTAAGCTGACATCAGGCCAAACCATGAGCTCGGTGCTGGCGACTGACCGTAAACACCGAAGTCACCGCTTGTACCCGAATAAACATCATTGTCAATGTACGTCAAGCTCGACACGGCCTGTTGGTACACTCCGCCCAAATACGAGTTCCACTTGGTAAGCGTCGTGTCGTATTGAGTGACAGCGGTAGACGCGTTGTCGAATTGGTAGAAGTCGTCAAACGGCGCGACCTGCAACGATTGCGATACCTGTCCTCGGGGGATGGAAAGGTCGATTTGGGCCTAACAGCACATCAGCCGTATGGTGGAAGCTAGCACGCACCTCGATGATATCGATTTCAGGCACACCGCGTCCAACAGAAACATGAGGACCAGCATGATCCTCGCCGGCACATGTACACGCCGACATTCGCTGACCGGGAAGGCTAAAACGAGAATCAGCAGAATCTTTGTTTATCCCAGTACACATACTATGAGATCACCCCTCCTCCTGAGCCCGAGTCAAGAGCCGCTGCTGGACCCGTCGCATCGGGCGTGGTCTGATTCTTCAAAGTCCCCAAATCACATGCGGCGTACGTATATGGCCAAGTCCCGTCGGTAGTAGCGCCGTAACCCGGTCTTCCGAGATTGCCCATCATCCATACACCCGGCCAGAAACCTCCGACGGTGTTGCTACCGGGAAGCGAAACGCGCGCTTCGATGTAAACGGAGTACTGGAAGCACAGCTGATTCCAAGATTGAAGCATTCCCGACTTGAAGTTAAGGTCGTGAATGTTTTCTTGGTCGATGGTGACGACGAGGTTGCCGCCTGAAGTAGTGATTGCAGAAGGGTCATACCACTCAAAGTCGCTAGGAGGTTGTAAGCGGGTGCTCATTGGAGTCTACACGGTACTCACCCAGTAGGCCAGTAGTGCAGGTCAACGGCAGTCCAGTACGGGTCGTCTCCGGGATAGAAGGTTCTAAAAACGTCAGTTAAGGCCAATGCTTAGTCTCGCCCTGTAAACCCACCTGCCATCCTTATTAAACTCATCCGAGAAAACCAAAGTATATTGCTCCCCGTCAAATCCAGTCCTCGTATACGAACTTTGAGGCGTGTCTGCATCGACAACGCTAAAGAAGTTTGATATCTTAGGAATCTGGCCCGTTGAGTTAATCCCTCCTAAATTATACCCTCCGTTCGTCTTTTGTACGGTCCGAGTGTAGAAAGTGATGATGGGGTAGCCAGCGAAGAGTGTGATTAGGCAGATGAGGAGGAGGAAGAGACAGCCGATGTTGGCCATACCACGGGTCGTAAAGATGCTTCCGCCGTGGTCATTCTGCCGCAGTCAGCGAGTGCGACCGGTGACTATTGATTGATATACCTTTCTATCCCGCTTGGGGTCTGGATTGTGTAGGTAGTCATCCGCTTCTGGGTTCCCGTCTAGCCCAGCTCCCCATCCGACCGTATCCTGTAAACCGCCAGCTTTATCACTGACTGATGTTGCGGGACTGCCTAGAAGTGCAGCATTCGGTGCGACTGGAGCGACTGATGCGGTCGGGCCATACCGTCGGCCGTTCGCCTGCAGAAGTCAGTTAAAGTGTAAACAAGCGGGACGCAGGGAGAGAAAGGAAGCACGATTTCGCGGAGAGAGAAGCAGGGAGACGATGCGGAGGCTCAACATCCGCGGTTGTGAGATGCGACCCGTGCACTGCCCCCGGAGGGAGCCAAGACCGTATGGAGTCCAGTGGACAGGTCGAGACGATTCAAGACGATATAGGCGAGGAATCGGTTCAAAGGGACGGGAAAATGTGTCCAGCGGTACAAGCGCGAGCCTGGCTTGTCCTTTGCTAATCCACATGATTGTGCACCCTTCTCAGACCTTCATCCAGTTTGTCCGCAGATATAGGACCTCGCCTGCCCATGACCCAGGCTGTGGAGAAGGCATTGCAAACATGAAAGGAAGGGAAATTCGCCCCGGCCACTCACCTGCCTTGCATCCCCTCCTCCTGCTCCATTTCCCAACAACACATTCTGACTCTCCCCTCTTTGCGGCATTCCCGCCCCACCCGCCCTCGCTCCAGGTGTCGCATAATTCCTACTCGGGTTCGGTGCCATCGTCTCACCTCGAGTCAGAGGCGAGGCGTCCGCTAACAAAGGGTTCGACGCGTTCGGCGAAGGGGTTCTCGATACGTATTCCCTATTCGTCTTCGGATGAGTGGGATCGGAGAAAGGGTTATTGATAGGTTGATTACGGGAAGGTAGAGGTTGATAGAAAGTCTCGGATTCTTGTTGTCTTATCGCGGATGAGGATGAATTCGCGGTATTGGGTTGAGAGAAGGCGTATGATCCTGCTTTATTGGGTTGTTTGGTTTGGGCGGCGTTGGATCTGTTGAACATGGAAAGATTCTTCTAGATACGTGTCATTGAGATGCTTGAACACGCGGGAGATATTAAGTAGAGTTAAAATAGATTAGGTCAAAGGAGCGGAGATGGCTTTGCGGGACAGCGGCAAAGAACACACCGGTGGTCAGCGTCGCAGCACGCAAAAGCGCACCGCCCTAAACAATCGGAGTTTGCCATGTGGCATCGAATTTACTTCTTTAATTTCGTATCATCCATCATTGTGCGGATCTGTCTACATTTGCCGGTGCACAGGTCACCCGCAGTGGTTCAAGCTCTACGAGTCACGAGTACTGTAAGCTCTTGAGGATGTCCCCCGGCACCCTACCTCTGCTCCCATCTCTCCATGAATGAGGTACTCCGTCAACTACGCGTCAATTTTCCTTATTTTCTGAAAATCACCATATACCTTAATTTAAAAAAAATGAGGCTGTCATCCCGATGCTTTGCTGTCCTACCGTTTCCAGCGCTTACATGCTACTGTGATATTCCCTTCGGCTTCAACACGGCTTGTTAGTCAAAATGCGCTATCTATCCTCATATGCCATATGGCATGAAGCGGAGCACTTGTCTCACGATGTCGTGCCAATACCAGCCTGATGTCTGTTCCTTTCGTTCATACAGGACTTGGTCGATGGGCATGCCTGGGTCGGCAGCCGGAAACGAATTTGTGGACTACTACTCCCTTTCCCTGCTGAATGAGATTTGTGGCGTTTCCTCCAAGCGCGGCGGATCTGGATCTATGAGACTGTTTCTTCGCCATTTCCGTCCCGTCGTTTGGTCCATTTCTTTCGATCCCGTCGAGCGAAGATGACCAAGTTATTTAGAAATGTTGTATCTAAACAAACGGATGACGAATCGGCCTCAAAACAATCCACCCTCAAACAATGACATGAACCGCGTCAAAAACCTATAAAACCCGTTCTGTCATCGTATTCTAGTAAGTTGGGACTTCCTCCAGGATCTATTCTTCCCCCAGAGTGCGTGCGAAGCACCCATCCATGTGTGTATTGAGGATGCATCATCTCTTAAGCTCCTCACAACCCACGTTCCCCTCCTCATCCTCGGAGCGACCTACGGTTCTTACGTCGGATGTGTGAGTAACTACGGAAGCGGTATCATCATTAGCGGACAGGCGGTCGATCATCCAGATGCACCATAGGGTCCATTCACCTCTTCAAATCCAACCACTTATCCCAACAACTCCATATAAAGCATACCCTGACCTGTAAGCCGTGTGGCTCATCTTCCTTTTCGCCGAGAACAATCGACATGCAAACAGGCGTCCCGGGGCGAAGTATGCATACTATCAGGGACTCCATCCCACCTCCACTCTCCGATGTTTTTCGAACAGCCGATGTTCCCGCTTCGAAGGATTATATGAGGCAGGTAGGAAGGAAAGATGAGTATCTTATCGTGAGTCCACAGGTCTCCTTCTGATTCTTTTCGTCGCTTAACGATCTCCCCTCGTCTCCTGTCCCTGGGTGCTCCCCTCAATTCACCTGTGCCAGTTTCGATTTCGATTGGGATAATCCTTCGAAGCTAAATGGGTCTCAGAAGTCGTTTCCTAGTCCACCCGACTCCGGACGACATTCGAATTCAAAGGCCGTATGGTCGTCGCCGCAGCTTCCACCCTCGGCCTAGGCCCCTTCTCCCGAATCGAAAACACCCCTTGGCGAACGTGTTCTCTCCCAATACGCGACAACACGTAGCGGATTGGCGATCTTTCGAACCTGAGGACCCGAGTTCCGATCCGGAAATCTATGTTTAACTGTGGTGATTCCGCGCAAGGGCATGCGACGACTTGTGATAGTGGGACCTTTGTTTGTCTATAAACCTTGATGCGGTCAGTCAAGACTCAGATTTGTGTAGGAGGAAGAGGAGGTTTGTATTAGGAGGTTGAGGAAGGCTTGCTAGGGAGTATTATGTCCTGGTGGGGAAGGGGGTTTGTCATGCCCGCGGAACTTCGAGAGGATATGAGGTAAGCCCACGTTCTTTAAGCGATTAGAGCAAAGGGTCTTTTGATCTTGACCGTGTGATTGACTTGTTTGGCTCGATACTTGGACATCATGACGAAGCTCGAGCTTTGCGAAATTTTTCAATGACGGGCCGATCTCCTCTCGACGGAGTGACTTCACTCTTGGTATCGAGTGATTCGTCCCGCAGCTCGACACAAGCTGAGATGTCGTCCGGAGACAGCTCTCTCTCCAATCAGTTGCTCTGCGCTACCCGGTATCGGCCTCGAAGGTTTTGCTGCACGCAAGGCCCAGTGCGCAGCTTCCGCCCGCGAGGATCCTTGGACGCTTCCGAATGGACGATGCGTGAGAGCGTAAGCCTATGATAGGGCTTGGCATCAGCGCGAAGCATTTTTTGCCTCGGTAATTTTTTCTCCCGGGGTTTCGGGATGGACTATGGACTGATCAGTCTCACAAGGCGAGGCGCGAGGACAACAGATTGGTCTCATCTGCCTGCTCATAGCAACAGATGCATATCCACCACGCCGCTTTTTGATTGGCCTCCGCTTTTCAAGGAGCGTGTTTGACGTGTGACGAGGCATGAAGTTTCATCAATGGCTAGTGTGTCGAGGGATGACCATCGCAGCCGTATCTTCTTCCGCGTCGTTTCTCCCGGACCCTGCGTGATGGTTGAAACGAGATGTAGCGCTGATGATTCGCATTGACATTTGGGGAACTTGGAGATTTCAAGAAATAGCCGCGCGTCCTCATTCCGCCAGCATCCCGAATACTTGGACTTCGATTCCTGCAAATCATCTCCATACGATCAACTTCGCACGACAACTCGTGGGTAGTTGTTGTCATGGATAGTCAAGCTCAAACCCCCTCGATAAGGAGGCAGCAGTTTTGAATCCCTCTGCGGGTGCAAATCCTTTCGTCCCCTCACTACGTCCCTTCATCCGCTCTCAGCGCCTCATCCGCTAACCTCCTAGCCTCATCATCCAAACCCATCTCCGCCACTTCAACCTTCGCACCCACCGGCGCACCTTCCACTACCACCTCCGACTGATCCCGGCTCCCAGCTTCTTCAGCACCACCATGCCATCCACCCTCATCCTCCGCTGCATCCGTCACTTCAGGCGCTCCAGCGTCCATCCCCACCGGTGCTCGATTATCTTCGGGTTTCGGCTGTTCTTCGGGGTTCGGAATGGGAGGTGCGATATCAGTCGATTGCTGCATGGGTACTTCGTTGACTGGTCCGACTGGAGCTGTGGTCTTTTCCTCGGGAGGCGCGTTGGGATCGTCAAACGCATTTTTGATCGGCTCAGGCGCTTCTTCCTACGAGATGCGTCAGGTAATCTGAATTGTTAAAGAGGTCGACAACTCACCACCATCATCGTTGTTGCCGCATCTGGACCCAATCCATCGTCAAGACCGATCTTCGGGCTCTGAACCGCTCCAGGCGGCACAACCTTATACGAAGCCAAATTATCCAGGAAGTCGTTGCTGCGCGGTACCAGTTGGCCACCATTATCTTCATTGAAACCCACTACTCACCAGGAAAAATCCCAAGTCTTCATCCACTTCGCCCTCTCGCACTTCCCCTTAGTCCAAGGACTAGCATAAGTCAAAGGACTGAAATAGCTATAACTCCAAACGACAAGGATCAAGATGATCGCAGCGATCTGGACCCGTGTCCTCGGTCTCAGGCGAGAAGTGACGTAATCGAATACCGCACAGAAGCATAGTACCGCGAAGTAGAGAGCTGGGAGGTAGTGGTGGAGGAAGAGTTGACGTTGCATCAAGAAGAATGGGAGGAAATGGAGTGCCCAGGAGAGGACAAGGAAGCCGCAGACCTCGTCGTAGAAGGCAGTCTTAGCTACGCGGAAGTGAGCTGCTCCTCTATTGAAGTAGACGGCAGGTCACTTACGCTGAGATAGATCGCGGAAACCACGTTTGGCTCGAAGGATGAGGAAGCCTCGGATTGCAAGGTATGCAATCACACCGAATGTGCTAAACCACCATACGACGGGATTGCCAACGAGGTAGACCTGTCGATGATCTTTCACCCAGAAGTTCTGCCACAACCCATCAGCATAAGTTTAACGCTTTCCGGAGCAGCTCACGATACCGCGCCGAAGGACAGGCCAATGCTGCGGTCTCGAGTCATACGCATGCCGATCGGTCAATCCCGCATTGGTCCGCCACATCACCGCCTGTAGCTCGAAGAATTTCTCGAAGAAGCTTGGTCTCTGGTAATTGACCTTCTCCGCGTCGAATGGGACTTAGGGGCATAAGCTAGATTCCTTCTAACGGATATAACTACTCACGTTGAGCATGGGTGTTCGTCTCGATATACCACATGGAGTTCTCCATTGTCGGATTCTTATTACATGTCACCTACCATCCAGCGTCAGCCTCAACTCACTCTATTAGTGACACTCGTCCCACCTCTTGCTGCTCGAATCCCCATTCAGGCAGCTTGACCTTGTGCGAAAACAGATAACACCCCGAAAGAGCATGTCGCAACCTAAACTCGCTCCGTAAAGCTCGTAATCGATGTTTCGCCTGTCGATCCCATACTCGACCTCTCGTCCGACGAGAAATCTCCACAATGAAGTCATCATTCGCATCGCCAGCGAAACTGCTCCGATCAGCTGACGCCCCCTCGACTGAGCTGAAACCTACCCCTCGAAACCATATCCCGAAACCTCATTCTGGAAGTCGACATCACTAACCGGTGGCCGGATATCATGACTATGCAACCTCTTATCGGTCGTCTTATGCTCTAGTCGGATCCGCGAACCGGTAAGGACGTTTTCGAATGGTACGTCGTCCCATGCGTATGTCGCTGGACCATCTGGAGCGGATCCGTTGATGATTCGCCAGAGGTTGTTCTCGTCTCGATGCGGGTAGAGGGTGATTTGTTGCTCTACACAAGTTAGCCCGTGATACTCACTCAACAGCATGAGAGATTCTTGGACATACGTTGTGATCCGGCAGGATAGGCATGAGCATGTGAATGCAAATACCCTCCCTGCGTATGTACATGTCGTATCGAAACAACGGATCCAAAGCCAATATCTACCCAAATCAGCTGATCCCCTTAATCCCACGTCAGAACCCACCCGCATAAGTATCCTCCATCCCATGCCCACCGAGAGTATGTTGAAACTCCGAACTCATGAACCCATCCCCATCTCCAGATCTCGTGAGCACCCAGAAATGGATCTGGAACATGAACATGTAGAAGGAGATTGGTACGACAATCAAGCACAATGTCCTCGCTGCGAAATGCTTGATCCACATCCTCGGCGTGACCTTCAAGTTCCCTAACAACAACCACAATTGTCGCAAAGTCCCCAGTCCGACAGTGGCGATGGTAAACAAGCCAACCCATTTACAGCTCACTACCGCTCCTAGTGCCGTCCCAGAGAGAGTGAGATAAGTCCACCAAGCACGGGTGAAAGCTCGACCTTCTGAGTCGAGGTTGGAGAAGCGCACCCAAAAGTAGATGGTTAGTCCCGTGAAGAAGACGAGGAAGGAATCGAGGAGGATGAGTCGGGATTGAGTGATGAGGGCGTTATCGAATGTGATCAGCAGGGCTCCGAGAATGGCGGTAGGGAGGGAGAGTCGGAGGGCGAGGAGGGTTAAGTAGGTAAGGGGGATCAAAGCGAGGCCGAGGAGAGCGGGGAACAGTCGCATGACGGTGTAGGGTACAGCGGGTTCGAGGTAGTCTCTAATCGAGCGCAGCGAGCGGTGGGAGCAACCGGTTGAGACAAGGCAATAGCGAGTTTAAGGGAGACAGTGAACGAACAAACAAATGGAGGAGAGATAATCATCAGCATGATGGTCCGAGTCGAGGTAGGAGACGACCCACTTCCCGATATCCTTGAAATCGAATTCCCCATCAAACCCCCCAACGAAAGCAGCAAGCGTGATCAAAAGCTTCGCCAGAGGGGGATGAACGTCCATGAAGAATTTCTGCCTTATATACTTTGCAGCGAAACCTCCGAAATGAACTTCATCAAACCTGTTGTCCGTGTCCATTCCCATCAGTTCTCACTCTCGTTCTACCTCTCGTTGCCCTTTCACATGGAAGGGAAAAGAGGGGGAAACCTACACGACTGAAGTAGGCCAACTTAGACGGAACAACCTCACTCCCGTTCCTATCACCATAACCCCACCGAGGATGTACCATTCCCTCCGCTTTAAGCCCATATCGGTCCGGCCTACTCGCCGCTTTCCGCCGAAAGCGGAGGATGAGAAGGTGGTGGATTGAGTAGGCCATTGTGTGTCTCGCAGTCGAGTGTCGGCTTCGGATTCGGGTTGGGCGGTGAGTTTGGTGGTCAACGGGGGTGCTAAGGTGGGGCTTGATGGGGACGTGAGGGAACTTGTAGATGGTTGAGGGGAGATGGAGCGTTTTCTGAGAGGTGGTGGGGAGAGCGAGGGCATCGTGACGGAGAAGGACCGCTTGACTGACGAGGAATGATGTTGGAAGACCCAATAATTGAGTGAAGATGCCGTCAAGGCTCAATTTCGGATCTTGACCTCCTGGACAGCCCCAATATTGGTCCGCACGGCAGACTATGCGCTGCGGATGGGAAAGTGCGACTACGCAAGCTGCAGAGGTCGAGAACAAAGGTAACATAAGATTCCTTTGCAGGCAGTTCATGAGGACGCGCTGAGCTCGCAGCTGCCACGTGGCGGAAAGTAGACGCTAATATGTTATCCGTCTGTCCTGACTATCACAGAAATGGCAGATGCCTTTGCCCAATATCGTCATACACGACATGCAAATCGTGATCACCACTCGCTTGAAACCCCCTCGAACTCGGTCTCATCGCTCAGTCTCTCGCCTCCTTCGCCTCCTTCGCCTCTTCTGAGCTGATAGTTGGCACCGCCTTCGAACCCGTTGATGTCCGCATCAAAGGAGGAGGTGCGTCCTCGGATGCCAATGCGGATGGTGGTGATGTTGCTGCATTGAGCGGTGAAGTCGCTGTTCCCGGTGCTCCAGCTGAAGCAGGAGCGGGAGAACCGGAAGCCAATCTTGCATCCAGGGCTTTCAGAGCGAGAGCTCTGCAAATCGATCGTCAGCCATATTTGCGAAAAGTACGCCGACAAGAGCCGATCTCGCTACTGCACGTTGACGGCAGGGCGTTGTGACCTCGTTAAATAGCGGATGTACATAAGCTGATGAGCTTACCTTCTTCGCTCCGCTTCCGCTCGCGCTTGTCCCGGTCCAGGGAGCGTGCTATAGCCCACCGGCTCATCCCAAGCTTGTACCAATCCCACCCGGACTGCAACCTTGTACACGTGATTCCCAGCGATCGCAATATAAGGCCTGAGTAGCCAATCAGCCTATACGGAAAAGGTGTGCATGAAGGGACGTACCGGACTGGCGGAGGGAACCAATACTGAAAGGCAAAAGTCTCGCTCCGGTCCCCTCGGAGGTCACCATTCTCGCTAGGCTTGAAGAAACGGAGGTAGGCCCAAGCGACAAAGAAGCCAAATTGGACAAGCATGTATGGAGAGGGACCGAATAGGATTACAAGGACGTTTGAGATGAGGAGGTATATCCCGGGTAGAGTCTGAAAGGATCGGAGTTGTATCATCGCTCGATATCTAGAACGTATGAGAAGGAAGGCTCACTTTGACTCGGATCTTCACCGCGCCGCAGAGTTGTAGTTGATGTTCTGGGATGAGTTGGGTGAACGCGACGAGGAAGCCGACTTGAAGTCCGGTAAGGCCGTGATAAGGTAGTCCGTATCTGTTCCATCTTAGCGTCTACCTCCAACGATCCACACCGTATATCTGCGGTAATGATATTCAAGGAAACGGTAGACTCACAAAGATTCCTCCTGTCTCAAAACAAAGTACACCAACCAGCTGAACCCAAAGGCAATAGCATTCGAAGCGATAATAACAATCGCGCTAAACCGGAACAACTCCCTTGCTCCCCATATTCGCTCAAGATATCGACATGCCAGAGGTAACGTCACCAATGAAAACACCAACTGTCTCCTCGTCAGCTCCACTACAAACTCCAAAGCGGATCATCCGCACCTCGAATATGCTTAGCTCCACCCAACCTGCAGTAAGCAGTGTCCAGGGGTACCGATAACTCTTCCCCGGGATCAGCACGAGCCAAGGCATATCCTGTCCTGGAAGAGGTGGGGTCGGTGAGTTCTGCGCTGCTAAGAGGGAGAGAAAGAGGGCTGGGACTGTGAAGAGTAGGAGGTTGAGGGTTAGGATTCGGGTTGCGAAGGGGACGGTTCGGAGAAAGGGAAGGAAGGATATGGCGGGCATGGCGGCGGAGCGAGCGGAGGAAGGGAGGTTGAGCGGGAGGCAGTTTAATATGGCACTATATATGCTTTATGCTCGATAACAAGGGATATCAGTCATTCTGTACTCGAGTACCGTGTATGTGAACTCAATCACGCGTCGAAGCCTATCCCGGCGATATGCGGCGTATTATGCTTTGTGGCGCCTTCTTTCAAGCGTCCATGATCGACAGGGAGTCGCGACGAAATACCAAATTTCTCTTCTCCCACCTTACATATGGAACTTCTTGATTTTTGCTGCTGGGGGCAAAACCTCTCGAACCTCGGCGATTCCAAATTGGGCAATCTTGACAAGCGGAAAGAGGGAATTATCAATCCTTGCGGACGTCCTTTCGTGCTATTCCTCCTTCTAGCAGAGCGACGACCCCTTTCGATGACCCAAAATGTTACCACCAGCGCCACCGAAGCTCTCTCACCGAGACTTCGACCCATCGAACATGCAGATAGACGAAGATGCCGAGATGAGAAGCGACGAAAGTGAAGGGAAAGCTGAGCTCTCAAGTGTGGAGATTAATATCCTTATCTACCTTGTCAGTCTCGCCGCTCTACCTCAGAACCGGTTTATGCGCGATATCGGAGAGCGCAATTCGAGCTGACAACATGCTCAGTACCTCCTGGAATCGAACTTCCCTCATACGGCGTTCACCCTCCTCTCCGAATCTTCCCTCCCACAAAGCTCCTTATTTCAGCACTTCAACCCTTCCTACCCAACTTCCTCATCCTCGTCATCCCGAAGCAACCGTCCGAACGGGACACCCAAAGGTATCAGCCCCAGCAAGACTGCATTCGGTCGGGCAGATGGTCGGATAGAGCGCGGCGAGCTGGTGAGGAAGTTGTGGAAAGGTTTGAGGTGGGAGGAGATTGAGCGGCATGTAGCGCCAAATGGCGTGAGCTAACATTCCTACCTGAAGACAATCAAGTTAATGGAAGTAGGAGCCGTACAAGCCAGCATGTCCCAATCCTTTTCATCTTCTTATTCCACACCTCTGTCCTCCTTCTTACCCCTCTTCCGCATCAAATCCACCTCAAACAACTGCGGCATCCGTGCGACCCTCTCCACCACCACCGAAACGCTCCGAAGCTTTCCCTCCACCAGAGGAACCCATCGCAGGACCATCTCGCGTCTCGCAAACATCCGAAACCGTCAACAGCAACGCCAAAGGCAAGCGGAAAAACCGCCGTCAGTCCACCGAATCATCCTCTCGAAACCCATCGCCTGCTCGATCAACCAGTCCGGTTAAAGAGAAGAAAAAGCGGGCTAGGATCAGTAATGGGACTGCGAATGGAGGTGACGACGAGACAACACCTAGCAAGGGAGTGGATGGTAAAGAGGATGCGGCGAGATTAGGTGTACCTCAAGTGGAGAGACGGTCGAAATCGCCAGGAAAGGGGAAGGTGACGACGAAGAAAGGGGATGGGAATCCGTTGTGGGTCGCGGAAACGGATATCGGTTTCTTCACCGAACATCGAGACTTCGTATGTCCCATGTCCCTTTTACTCTAGGGTCGAGCTTTGCTGAGAAAGACAGGTGAGCTGCCTAGCTTGGAACCCGAAGAACCGAGATGTTCTGGCGACGGGATCGAGCGATGGAACCGCACGGCTCTGGGACTTCTTGGCTGGCTCGGACGGTCATGCTCTGAACCTGACGAAGAAACCAAGCGCGATCAACCACAAATCCATCGAGTCGAGCAAGAAAAACGTGACTGCGGTCTGCTGGCATCCCGACGGAACAGTTCTTGCGACAGGTAGGTCTCCCTCGATGAGTACCGCTGACAAGAAGGTTCGCAAGACGGTGTCGGACGACTCTTCACCCCTTCTGGTCAGCTGCAAGGAATTATGTCATATGGTCGAGGCGCTATCAACGCCCTCAAATTCTCTCCATCTGGATCATCCATCCTCACCGCCAAAGACGACTTCACCGTCTGTCTATGGATAGTCAACAACACCTACCAACAAACCATGGCACGATCTTTCGACTCCCACACGAAGGAGGTGAACGACGTTGATTGGCTTGACGACGAAGTCTTCGCTTCAGCCGGGAATGATCATACCATCTTCGTCTATCGGGCCAATAATAAACGGCCGAGATTCACTTTCAAAGGTCATTCCGACGATGTTACACGGATCAAGTGGTCTCCAACACAACCTGGAGAAGCTCCTCATCATAGGTTATTGGCGAGTGTAAGCGACGATGGGAATGTCATGGTTTGGCGATTACCGGCGTACCCTGATGATCGAGGTACCCACTCGAGGAGTTTGAGTCCGATCAAAGTGGCCAAAGAGGCTATGAGTGAGGATGATTACTTCCAGAGTGGAGGAGCGGTACTGGGTATCGATCATTGTGTGAATCGGCTGGCGGTGGTTACCGGGAGTGAGAATAGACGGATGGATACGGTTGAGTGGAGTCCGGCTTGTAAGGAAGGGAGGATGATACTTGCTGCGTGAGCCTTTGCCTATACCATACAAGATCCTTGGGGATTGCAAGAGTATGGGAATGCGATGCTGATGGTATGCTTGTAGTGGCGGACAAGACTCCACTGTCAAACTTTTCGATGCGATATCCGGCGAGACGCTGCATACACTCTCTGGGATGGAGACGGGGACCGGATCTATCGCTTTCTCCCCGACAGGTCGAGCGTTGGCTGCGGGAGGGTGGAATGGGCAGCTGGTGGTTTGGGATATTGAGGTGAGCTGTCTTCCTCCGCTTCATATATCGATATACGATGATTCAGAAGGCTGATGGTCGGCTCTTCGTTCGCAGAGTGGTGGGAAATCAAAGGAGTATGAGATCGATGAGGAGCCATCCCGACAGAATACGAGGGAGAGGCCGATGATGGTGAGTCGTTGAGATAGGGTAGGGAGTTGTATGGCGTGATAGGCTGACTTTATGCAGATGGCCATGCGATGGAGGGAAGATGGGGCGCAGCTGGCAGTGGGACTGCACAATAAGATGGTCGTTACCGTTTGGGCTGGAGGGATCGTTCAGGAGGGGAAAGGGAAATTAGAGGATGAAAGGCTTGAATGGCCGTTAGACAAGTTGGAAGGACAAGCGGGAGTAAGGGAGATATCGGAGGAGGATAAGCCTGAATGAGAACTTCTTGAGGCGGAGAAGTGAATAAGTAGTCGGAGGACATAAAGCATGTTAGTTCATCCACGTCTTGCTGGTCGCGATCCCACAAGGACCTGGAGCCAATCAATTCCCAATGCTCCCTGCTCATCATCGTCACGACCTTGTCAGGGAGATTCAATCTCGCCTTCGTTGAGTCGCATAGAAGATTAAAACACTCGGCAAAACTTCCCAACCTTGCCGAATCATGTCCTATCACTCGGAAGGTTCATATGCCCGCCTCAAACATTTCCTTCCTCGCAACCTCGCTACAGTTCGTTGTGATGTGGTCAGGGTCACATCAACTCGATCATCCTGAACATCCTGAACGAGCGATCTGTTCCCGATTCCATACGAGTAGGATCGAGGGAAGAGGGTTTCAACTCGTAGTAATTTAATGCTTGTTTGCTAGAACCTAACTCTTCTAGCGTTACAAAACTAAAGGGGAGAAGAAGAAACCTTTACAGGGAAGGTGGTTTAGGATCGTTCCATTCTTTGTGGAGTCTATTTGTCTTTTTGTCTTTCGTGGTGCTTGAATGGGTGTGGAGGACGCTTCTTGTCGGAGACGCCAATGCCGATTGAGAAACTTGGTTGGAAGCTGATCTCATCATCGGGAACGCGATTGGATTGATTATTGAGTGGTTTTTCCAGGCTGAAGATATCGAAGTAGGTATCGGTAGATCAGGTGTCGGTGGAGCGGTTCATGCATGGGCTTGGCTTGGCTGGGAAACGAAAGAGAATTATGGCGATAGCGAAACATCTATCCCGGGGGGGGGATCCGAGCTGGTAGGCTGGAATGAAGCAGGCTGGGGATGCCGGCTGGCTGGTCGCGAAACGAGAAGAACGTATCCAACGACTGTCTGAACACAACTCGACTTTCTCGCAATTCAAACCCAAAAGTTGGATAGAGCTGCTTCTTCAACGGGAATCGAAAAGATGGAATCAGTTTAAACACATCGAATCAGATAAACGTCAGAGCCGTCTAGATATCTTCGCGCACCTCAACTCTTGGTCCGAAGCTTGTTGATCATCTTGCATAAAACCCTTTCTGCACCCAGCAAGCAAATCTGTCCCACCAAATCGTATCCCCATGCAATGTCCTCAATGACATACTTCCCGATGCCTATCCTGATGCCTTCATCTATCCCCGCCTGACCTCACTACCCAGCTCCTCCCCCATCCTTGTCCTCTTCCTCCCCTCCTTCTCGCTCAGCCCAGGCGTGACGATCAGAGCGCTAGGTGCCAAGCCTAACCTTGCAGCCATATCGGCGTTTGGCGAACAGATTATGGACTCCTGCCATACCGAGCTGGGGATATGCATTGGAGTCCGACGAAGCGGTGTCGTGTAGAGGTGGTTCTCAGGTCGAGCTCGAAGTGGCTGGACCGGCGATGGGGAAGGACCGGTCTTACGTTTCAGCTGTAAAGGCGATGGAGAATGAACGATGGTCTTGTGCACGGTGGTAAATGGTGGGAGAGGCGAGAGGGCAAAGGGGTCATCTAGAGAGGCGGAGAAGCTAAGACTGCGAATAGGAGCTTCAGGTCGAGCACGAGCGAAGGGCTGTATGAAGGAGCGGGCCCGAATCGGTTGAGGGCGTTGAGGTGTCGTACTGATCTCAGGCGCAGCGAGGAGTAGTCGGCTGATCTGCGAGGTCGGCCGCATGATCCCGGTCTCGGTCTCGGTCCCGGTGGTCGTGGTCGGACGAAGAGGAGTACTGTGGAGATTGAGGAGGCTTTCCGCAGCTACAGTAGCTTCCTCCGCTCCCAGATGATCAACTTCGGGCGGTGTGAAGGAGAGCTCTTGCCAGCTGTATGGCCACGGAGTCGATCGATTCTCGTCATAGGTGTCCTGAGGCTGAACCCATGTCTGGGTGCTCGATGACGCGCCCACCCACCGCTGAGGCGGATGCTGAACGTCTGGCTCAGTCGGGTCGGACGAAGGTGGTGTCTCGGCGTGTTCCGGGACTTGCAGCTCTTCCTGCTCGAAAGAATCCGGCTGCTGATATGTCGAAGGCCCAGCGAGTTGATCCTGCTTCATCACTGCCTGCAGCTCTTCCGCAGAGAACGAATGTCCCCACTGTCTCGCCCACTCCTGCCCCTCATCGACGTCGACTTCTTCTTCCTGTTCGTCCTGCACCAGTCGTCCTGATCGAGCATGCGATACTGGTGTCCGAGTCTTGACCGGGTGGAAGTCTCGAAGGGGCGAGATCGACCCTTGCGTTAGAGCAGATCGTCTGCCTTTCTTCTTCGCCCCCTTCCCTTTCCCCTTCGCCTTGCCTTTACCCTTGCCCTTCGCTCTCAATCTTGGGTTTGGCGGGGGTGGCTCCGTGACACCTTCACAAGTCGTCTTGCTTTCCAGCTCGCGGATCGCTCTCACCCCTTCAAGGATCTCTTCCGGAATGACAATCTGCCCATTCTGCCCTGATCGGCCATCATGATATACCTTCCCCCGGGTCGAAGGCGGCGAATCACCTCGAAACCCCGGTGCGATGAGTCGAAGTCCACATGGCGTGACCAGCCCCGCTGGACCAAAGAATGCGAGGTAGTCTGTATGGGTCTTTTCGAGGCGGATTTGAAGGCTATCAAAAAGGCGTTAGTGGCGAGACTCCTCGAGGATTTCGATACCGACCGGTTCCTCCCTGCCCATTCGCGTTTCGATTTCAGCATACGTTCTCGTATCTCCACGGTAGATCTCGGACGATCGGGTTCTTGACATTATATCAGTGATACGACTCGTATGAAGGTTGTGATCGCTCGTACTCACCTGTATCCCACCGAGTTCTCCTCTCTTGAGCAGCCAAAGGTACCCCATGTTTATCCTGTAGATGCCTCCTCGCCACGCTCCTCGCGTTCTTCCCATCATATGTCCTTCTACAGACCCGACATGTATACTGCTCATACTGACTCTCGTGCTGATCGACTTCTCCAAAGCCCGGTATATCACGGTTATACTGATTCAGAGGCGGTTGTTGCGTTCCGTCGGGTAGAGGTGGGAGAGTAGGAGGTTTGAGGAGGAGGAGTCCGTTCACTTCGAGGTGAGCTTCAGGTGGGACGGTGAGCAGGGAACCGTAGGTGTTGTTCTTGATTGGGATGGGGAGTAGCGCCGGACTTGGAGGGTGGTTTGAAGGGTGGGTGGTGTTTATGGAGACATTTGAGAGGGCTCGACCGGGATGAGTGGGTTTTGACTTGGTGGATTTGCGAGATGGACGTGGAAGGAGAGCGGGTGGAGGAGGAAAGTGAGGGTCGAGCTCGAGGAGAGGTGTATCTGGGTACGAAGAGGTGTCGGGGGACCAAATGGTTCGAGATTGAGGGTGAATTAGGCGAGGGACTGGGTGGACGGTGAAGTTGGGCATGTGATTTGGGTATGGAGGTGTACCGTGAGACCAGAAGGGGTATGACATGCTCAACTGGTCTCGACGTGGGTATTTTACCTGTGGGGAGAGACCGAGTAAGTGCTGAAGCTTACTAGATTCGATATAGACAGGTGAAACCGTCGGAGAAAGAGATAGAAGATGTCTGAGATCGCCTCGAGCAGCTGAAAAAACAAGTGAGCAGATGACGAAGGGATACTGTCAAGATAACGAAAATAAGATGTTAAGAGGAATGGAGAGCAAAGAGAAAGAGTTGTTTGCATTCCGTTTTCGCGGGTTGAGTGATCACCTGAAACCTGTATGAGGGGAGGGAGGAGGTGTGTGCTTTGATGGCCCATCAAAAACGCATACTAAACCCTGATTGATCACTCCTCTGCCCGCGACCTTTGTATGACGGAGCGTCATGGGAACTGATTGTGTGGTGTGGTGAGACGCGCACCGCTGAGGGCGTTCTGGATTATTTGCGAATGCGGTTTTCGGCGGAGCGAGGATGATCAATCTGCCACGAACGATACGGTCGACAAGAGGAATGTGGCGGTGCACCAATTTGTGGCTAATGGGGCATCTCGCACTCGGCGCTTCCCAATAATCTGCAGTACATCTTCTATCAAGCTACCGTCACCTCCGACGTTACAACATGCTCCAAAAAATACGGCTGAACTGAAAAGAGAGCCATGTACACAACCATCCTCATGCCAGAAATGATTCCGTGCCATTTCGTACAGCGGACCCCCCACCGCGTCGTCTAATCGGATCAGCTCAGCATCGTCAGACACTCTCACCCACCACTGAGTCCTCTTGTCAAGAGCATCAGTCGCATCGGAGCGGTACTTGTTGACTAAAAATGGTCAGCTAATTGAGATCGCCATGCTTATCCACCACATACGGAGTGTCTTCCGATTCTCCTCTTCATCGAGATCAGCTCCATCATGTCTCAACTCGGTTCATAACTCACCGATGCGCTTGAGGCGAGGGTCTTCAGTGGACTTATTCACCTCCGATGCTTTAGTATCTGCATGCCCTCCCAAGAGGCAGACGTACAATGGCTCTTGTTCCCCGGTTGCAGCACTAAGGGTAGGTCGGCTGATTCTTCGCAGAACACTTTCCATTGACTTACGCGAGGTTGCCTGACTGGCGGCTGGTATACCATTTAAGTTCTGATGTCTTCCAGCCACATACGGAACTTAGCATGCGATGGATGATGACCCTTCGTTGATTGCGCCAGACGTCCATTGATCCGTGGGGCCGAGGGGCTGGGTGCTACAGATCGCCCTCCCTCATGCACTCACATATCCGGGTCATGGCTTCTCTGGATTGATGTTTGGTGCACTCCGAAACGGGGCGATGGGGCGCGTGTCCTCCAGAAGTAGGAGGTATTTGCTGAGGCCGTGGTCATTCCCTCACCGAGGTCGGACCATGGGCCAAGGGTCCCCACGAGATAGAGGGTATTCGGTGAAGCCGCAGTCATTCCCATCCCCATGTCTCCCAAGTGCAAGACTGAGTCATGCACAAGGGAGGCATCCCTTCTTTGGTCAAGTTGCCAATTGCAGGCGTCGAGCGGCCCGAGCCCTCCAGAACCGTGACTTCCGCTGCTGTGGGTCCGAGACCATCCCTGGCGATCTGGGCTATTGCCAACGGTGCGAGTGGGAGACTTGTGATGTGAGACACGTACTTGATCGGTTGTGGATATGATAAATATGGTAAGAGTGAGTAATGCGAGCGTGTTCGGCATATATACGGTCAGTGGCGAATGATAACAGCAGCTCCGAGATCGGAACCTTAGAAAGGAAAAGGGTGTTCACAGGATGTTCAAGAGCTGTGTAAAGAAGCGTTCCATGTATCCTTTCAACATAAATAGGTCGACGGTCGAGGTGAAAGTCTTTCGGTATTCATTTCCTATAGTGCGGATCCCTTGTCATGTGCAAGAGAGAGGCAATCGAGTAGCGTCGCGAAAGATATTCTTCTCCGGGGCTTCTCTATAGTTTCTAGTTCGAGAGTCGTGTCAAGGTGCAATCTGCACTTCCGGGGACCAGGGTTATACGGTCTTGCGAAGGTATGAGAAGTATAACTGCTGCATTGCGTATAGTATGCTCCACTTATCGTCCGTGGGTGGCAAAACTTATCGTCGTGGGTGGCAAATAGCTTGCAGAGTGCCAGTAACCGACAGGGTGATTGGGGACGCATTCTTCGCGAATGTACGGGAAGCGTTGATGGACTAGATTAGCCATACGAAGCAAGCACCACCGGGTACAAGGGTCCTAATTGCACGATCTCCGGTTTTGCCCAGACAATTCAGTTATCCATTTCAGAGAGGAACGTTTCCTCATACTCGGATGGGCTCGCTTAGTGGCCATTATCAAAATTTCGATAGATGATTTTAGGAGGATCTGACGAAGTACGGACCTATCTACGAAGTATGACCTTCCTCTGATGAATCTTACGAGAAGCTCCCTGTCTTGACGTATGTTCTCCTTCATACGCATTCTATTCGGATGACTACTCATGACTGCCTCAATCGAATATATTCTGTTCAGAAGCTAAATGAAATTGGTTGTTGTCAGAATAGCACCCTCGCATACCCACTGACTTCTTGGGAACTCTTTTCGCTTGAGCTCATTCATTCAGATTGCAACAATCAAGTTTACAACGAAGTGCGTATGAAGCGGATATATCATTCGTAATTTACGGCATGATTTGGTCCATGTAAATTACCTGAAGATGAGGAAGATAGATTGGCGCACTCTTAACCTCTCCTTCTTTCATCTATTCCGAGGTCACTCTGGGGAAACAAGTGAAAGCGCTTGGCTTCCTTGTGTCCTCACCTGGCTATATCAGCAGCGTAGTGACATAAAAACGGTCACAAGAGGTTCGGATGCCTGGCGCTGCCAGCGCTATCGCTGCTTTCGCAAGGTGCGGTAAACATGGTGGCCACGATAACTGATGGCAAGTCCTGTTGGAGGGCTCGGATAAGCACGCGACGCGACACGAGCTTATCCGAGCCCTCCAACACTCCCACTCAAGATTAAGCGAGGTCGGTCGCCATCGAGTCGTCCGAGTCGTCCGAATCGTCCGACTCACTCGAAGCATTCGACCCACT
>JAABUH010000394.1_pt1 | contig 64878 bp, 70 predicted proteins | sample 5559121 | NCBI WGS metagenome assembly JAABUH01 (sample SAMN10711871, study PRJNA513364) | rock metagenome | isolation source: Antarctica rocks | place: Antarctica: Victoria Land, Battleship Promontory nord | collected 2015-12-28 | reverse complement strand
TCTCATAATCGAATGAACTTTACGTACTTAATGAGCGATAAGTAGTCTAGCAATTCAAACAGTCTCATCGTTGATTCTATTCAATTCTCTAGTGTTGTTCTATCTTTCAATTATCATTGATCATCAGATAAATGAATTTCTTTAGACTTGTTCTGTCTAGACGAGTATGTTGAATGAGTAATGAGATCAGTATCGTGTGATTAACGAATTCTTAATATAATGTCAGAATCATGTCTAGATGATACAATTAATGAAGATCAGAGTTGATAGTGCTTGATCTTTAGAAATAGCTATAACTGAATATTAAGAATACAGAAGAAGATTGATACAAAAGCTTCTATTTATGTAATGTTCAGAGACTGCGCTAGACTCGAAAGAAATATGTTTGTGACACGAGAAGAATGTGATGTAGATAAACAAGATGTTGATGAAAGAAAAGAGTGTTGAGAAAGAAAAAAGAGATTGAGTCATATCTGAGTCAAATCTGAGTCAAACCTGACTAGCTCGCTGATTAGCTCTAATCATTACGCAGAGAACTCGCTAGCGCTCACTACGAATTGATTAGAGCTTCAGTCTTGTTCAGTCTTATCAATCTTGATATACTCATAACATACACTTCAGATCACAGATCAACAACGAGATTTATTTGTACAAGATGCTGACTACGAATCTTCTGCAAGTTATGCTTGTCAAAAGAGTTGAACAATCTCATCAACATTGACAGAGCAGTAACAGCGCTTTACTCACATGTTGAGCTCATACACAGTTGAAAAGCAAAGCAATAACAACGCGATCATCAGCACGTTGAAGCTCGCACATACACAGAATGATAGCAACGTCTTTGCATACATGCTGCAATTCATATATGACATATACATATATATTGCGAACGCACGACTCAGCTTTTGCGCACATACAAACAGACGTGATGCAGTAAATCGATCGATTTTTCGCATTTTCAGACCGATTTACACGCAGCGTAATCACACATAGAGCAGTAACAGCGCTTTATTCACACGTTGAACTCATATACAACATACACACATATATTGTGAAGATACGATTCAGCTTTTGCACATCTACACGTCTGCATAATGCAGTAAATCGATTGATTTTTTGCTTTATCAGATTGATTTACATGCATCGCAATCATATACATTGCAAAAACATGACATAGTCTTTGCTCATATACACAGAACGACAGCAACGTCTTTGCGCACGCGCTGCAACTAATATACGACATTCATACAGTCATTACGAAGGCACGACTCAGCTTTTGCGCACATACACGTCTGTGTGACGCAGTAAATTGATTGATTTTTCGATTTTCTGATCGATTTACATGCGTCGCAAATACATAGATCAAAACTCATCTAGTTTATTCAGCTGAGTGATCATACAGCGAACTTGAAAGCTCACGTTGAAGTGACTAGCTTTCATCTACATAGATCAAAGCTCATTTAGTTCGCTTAGCTTGATAATCATACAGACAAGTTGAAAGCTTATGTCAAAGTGATCAGCTTTCACAATTCTGAGTTGTTTATATGATCACTTGATTATATAAACAGCTCACATGCTCATATGCGCATTTTAATGATCTGACTGCTCAATGAGAAGATATACTGCATCGACTTTGACTAGATTACATGTAATTTAGCATATACACAGCGCTTTAGTGCTACTATTTAGATAAATAGCATCGTGTTTCATAGTCTTAGACTGCATAAGCATGTAAAACTTTAAAAAAAAAACTTTAAAAAAAACTTTAGATCATAAATGTAGAAGCTGAGTGAAGCATTTAAATCGATATGATGCTTTGCAAAATGAGTTAGAATTGAAAGTCAGTTATTTAAAAAGCTTTCTCAGTTTTTGTCACTGAAGTGAAGCAACATTGATCATATGACAATGATGTTCAAGAAAAAAATCGAGATACTGCAAAATGTCAGAGACTGAGCTAAACTAGAGATACTATCAATATAAAAGACTGATATTATTATTATTACTTTGATAGAATCTAAATACAAGATAATACATCAGATAATGTACAAGATGAAAGACAAAGAGAAAAAGAAAAGAACGAAAGCTCAACTTTTATATACATGAATCAAGCAGAATTAAGACTAGACAGTAGTTTTATTGACTTAAGATTGCAGAAGTTTGCACATATAACTGAGATGATCAAAACAGAATTGCTGAAACTAGATTAAAATAATGATGATTAAATTGATGATTTGATTCATTGAACTGCAAAATAGATTCAATGAATCAAGATTATTTAAGATATTGATGATTTATGTTTTAAATCAAATTGATGATTTGACATCATGACAGTAACTTCTCTCTTCAAGATTGAGCTTCTGCAAGATGATAAGAAGAAACAAGATGAAATGAGAAAGAATTAAAGATGAAGACTGAAATGAGATGAGAATTGATGTGAATGCATTTTAATGTAATGAAGTACAGATGAAACTAAAATAAATCTGAGTCACATTTGAGTCAGATCTGAGCAAGATGTTTGAAAAGCAAGATGAGATGAGACGCATTTTAATGTGATGATGCATGATGAAATTGAAACACATTTGAATCACATCTGAGTCAGATTTAAACAAGATGTCTGAATCAGATTTAGATAAAATCTGAGTCAGATTTAAGTAAGAGAAAGACGAAACATAGTTTAATGTGATGATGCACAAACAAAACTAGAATACATCTGAGTCACATCTGAATCAGATTTAAACAAGATATCTGAGACAAATCTAGACAAGATCTGAGTCAGATTTGAGCTGAGTTGAAACAATGAAGATTGAACTTAAAGTTCTTGACATTGACATTAAAATATCACACATGACAGTACATGTGATTCTTCGACGACAGAATTGACGAGATGATATTCATTGAGTGCTTGCTCACAATTATTCAGAAGATGAAAAGACTTTTAAGTAGAAAAGTGATCTTTTCAATTGATGTAATACTTGAGCAAAGATGAATTATAGCATTTATCACGCTTGAAGTTTAGTATGCTGTTTACATATCAGAATCTTTCATCATTCTCAATGATAATGAGTTCTTGAAGTTTCTGACGTTGACTTGAAAAAGAGTCACTTACAATATGATTCATAAGAATAACATGAAAGATTGAATGAATCTTCATGAATGCTGAAAAATTTAACTCAATAATTAGAAAATTGTTCTTGAAGACATGCTTGATCTTGAAGAGATCAACGTTATGATCGTTTAACTTAGCAGTGAAGTGAGCGATGCTGAGATTGCAAACATTCAATCAGACTTCATCTTCAACGAAGTATCTAGAACAAGAATGACGAAAGAGATTAACATTGAATTTGTAAATGATCTGAGCTATAAGCATCTCATCATGTAGATGCTCAGTCAGTTTCTTCATCTTCTTGATGAACTCTTCAACATTGATGAACTTGTCTTGAGCTTGAAACATAAGATTCTCAAGCAAAGACTCAAAAGACTTGAAGTCTAGACGTAAGTTTTGACTTGAATTGATCAAGAAGAATGATGCTAGAGTGATTAATGATGATGCATTATTGATAATGAATTTGACTTCAGAAAGTCACTTAGCTCAGTCATCTTGCATGTAGTTGACGAAGATTCAAAGATAATGCTTCATGACAGCATTAATTTTCTCGATTTGATCATCGATTTCAGAGTGATACATTATTGATAACTTAACGTTTATCTTCAGCATTTTACACATATGCTTTCAGACATCAAAGATGAATTGTATATCTCAATCAGATATGAAGAACTTGAGTAAATCATAATGTTTTCAAACATGAGCATAAAAGCAGTTGATAACTTCTTCAACTTTCATAGAAGTGATGAGAACTAAATGTCTCATTTTGATAAGATGATCGATGAAGACTAGAACATATTTATATGTGATATTCATGAAGATACTGAGCGATAAAGAATCTACATAGTTCATGAAGATATCATGTCAACGATGTTTGAGAATTGAAAGAAGATGCAATCATTCTTGAGTTCATTGTTTAAAGAGCTTGAAATGTGTGCATATGTGACGGTTTCATATGAAGCATTGAACATACTTATAAATGTTTGATCATCAGTAAACTCAACTAATCAGTTCATAGCTTTTTGCTCTTTCTGAATGATTATCAACGATACTATCATGAGCAAGCTGAATGATACGAAGACGTAGTTTATCTGAGTTGAGCATGTACTTTCTTTCTTGAAAGTACAGATGATTCTCATGTTCTTCACACTCAGCTAGAGAAATCTTGTTGTGATGTCGTGCTTCATTGCAAAGTGCTTCGATTATTTGAACTACGAATTTGTCATTGATTTCAACTTGCTTTCACAATGTTTGAGTGAAAATGTCAGCAGAATCTTCATCAAGATTCAGAGTGTCTTGATTTAGCCGAAGCTTGACATCTTCAATGTTGAATTCTTCAATTTCTAGATTCATGAGAACTAGAATTTGCAAGAGTGCTGAGATAATTGAGAACAGATGTAACTGAATTGAATCTAGAGCAATGATTTGTGACTGAAGCTTCATGACTTTGATGTTGAAGATGTCAAGAGTGAGATTCTCAACAATATCAAAATCTAAAACATGAGTTTTCAAAATTGTCTGATGTTGATATTGATGTCAAGAATCAAATGTATCTCTCTCTTTAAAGAATTCTTCTGAGTGACGTGTCAGAGCATTCAACTTATCGTTAATCTTGTCAAGATAATAAGCGATGCAATAGTTGAATCTAGACAGAAACTCACTTTAATGAGCTTGATGATGATTCAACTGCTTAGTTGACATGAAATACTTAAGATTTTTGTGATTTGTGATCATCTTGATAGAATAGATAGAGTCTTCAAGCTCTAATCATCATTTCTTAAAAGCGCAAACAATGATCATGAGTTCTTTATCATAAATTTCGTAGTTACACTCAACTGAATTATGCTTCTTCGAAAAGTAAACGACTGAATGAAGAATCTTGTTCTCATCATATTGAGAAAGAATGTCTTTAAACACATAGTTTGAAGCATCAATTTCTATCACAATCTTGTAATTTGAATTATAGTGACGAAGAATAATTTTGAAAGTGAAGACTTTCTTAAGAGTGTTGAATGTAATCTGACATTTCTGAAATTAGACAAAGAGTACATCTTTTCTGATGAGATGAGTGAGCGAGATAGTTATTTTACTATAGTCATAGATGAATCTTTTATAAAAGTTTGTGAAATCTAGAAAACTTTGAACGTCTTTAACGTTGATCAAGATGAGTCAGTTAACAATGATGTTTATTTTAGAAGAGTTCATCTTGATCTTTTCGATGATGATTATCAATTCTAAATACAAAACTTGAGTGATGTGAAACTTGCATTTGATTATATTTATCTGAAGATCTGCTTCTTGCAGCTTTCGCAGAATGAGCTTGACATGAATCTCATGCTTGAGTTTATTGTCAAAATAAATCAAGATGTCATTCAGATAAGCTGTATAGAACTTATCTAAATGTTTGTGAAGAGTATTGTTAATATACTTCTGAAATGAGACAGACTCATTACATAGATTAAAGAGCATGACTAGATACTTGAATAATTCAAATTGAGTGCAAAAGATGATGAAAGTTTCATCTTCTTCTTTGATTCAAAGTCGATTGAATGCAGAAATGATATTCAGCTTGATAAAGATTTTAGCTTGACTCAGATGATTTAGCGTTTCTGAGATCAGAGACAGAGAATATCGATTCTTGATTGTGATAGCATTCAGATCTCGATAGTTCATGCAGAAGCAAAGTTCTTCTTCAAGTTTCTTGATGAAGAGAACAGAAGTGATCATTTGAGAGTGACTGACTCAAATGAAATCTTTGCTCAGATTCTCATTCAAATAATGACGAAGTTTTAGAATTTCATCACGACTCATGTCGTACAAAGCGAAGACTGAGAGTTAAGCATCTTCTTTAAGATGTATGACATGATCATGAGCTTGATACAAAGACAAGATATCAACGTTCTTCTTGAAAAAGATGTTTAGAAACTCAAAATATCTGAACGATAGAATTATGACTGAATTGACATTCTTACTTTGTCAACAAACTTTAAGATCTTCTTGTGTCATGAATGCAATCAAATGAAATTTCTTTTTCATTTGATGAAGATTCAAACGATAATTCTTATCATATATACTGTCTTGAGAATGAGATGAGAACTGAGTAAGAGTTGAACTGTTCTTTAAATGAACAGTCAAAGTCGTGTGATGCAATTTTGACTCATCAGAGTCTAGACTAGAAGACGAGATTGACTTAAGATTCAAGAAAACATAAATTTTCTTTAGAATGATGCTAAACACTTCAATATCTTTGACATGAGCAGCATGATCAAAGCTTTGAGCTCTCAACTTGACTATGTCAAGTTGTATAGAAAATCGATTGAATTGATCTGCTTGAAAGACAACAGAAGTTCTAGAAAGAAAAGAATTTCAACACTTGATTTTTAATGAGTATTCTTTTTGAATGACTTGAAAAATACAACTAGAAGCTTCTTGTTTCAGATGAGAGACAAGATTGAACGAGATTTATTTCTTGTGAACAAGCTGAGTATTAGTTAACTTCTCATGAGTGAACGAGAAATTATATTGCTTTTTGTGAGCAGACGAGAAACTGAGTTGCTTCTTGCAAGTGAATTGAGAATTAAATTGCTTCTTGTGAGCGAACTGAAAACTGAGTTACTTCTTTCATGTGAATGAGAAACTAAATTGCTTCTTGCAAGCGAACTGAAAACTGAGTTACTTTTTATGAATGATCTGTAGACTGAATTACTTCTTGTGAGCAATCTATAGACTGAATTGCTTCTTGTGAGTGATTCATGAACTGAGTTACTTCTTGTGAGTGAATTGAGAGCGAGATTAAGAGAAAGCTACTTTGTTAACTTCAAATGAGAAATTCTCTTCTTGTTGATTAAGATCATAGATCTTGACGAGAAATGAGCAACAATGATTAAGACAGAAGAAGAAAAACAAGATGAGAATATTGTGCTCAAAATTGACATCAATGACGTGATGATGAAGTCATGACAAACTCATGATGATGAGATACTGACTTAATTCAATGACATAAAAGAATAGTCTTTTGATGTGTTCATTGAGAATCATTGTGATTTCAATGACATGAGTAATGTCATTGATTAAAGCGACTTGATCATCAAATTCTTGAAGTTTGCAAGAGTGAATTAATTAATGCAAGAAAAGATGATGTTGTTGCGTGAAGAATTTATTCATAAAGACATAAGCAGAGACTTCACTATCAGTCAGAGCGAGAGTGAAAACTCTAGATTAAGATTGATGTAGAATACAGAATACTATCATGTGACTATTTTTGAATGTTGAATTGAATTCAAAGAGTTTCAAGACAGATTTAGCAAAAAACTTTCTATATGATTGAAGTGAGAGTGAAAAGATTGAGACTAATAAACAAGATGATATGTATACAAATTTCTGAGCGTAACTTAACTCAGAAACTAAACTTTTCTTATGAACAGCGAGACTTCTTCATCTATACTGATGACATCACTGTCGTAAACATTCATGATATGCAGAGTGAAGAACTTCTTATTTGAGCATTCTTTAGCAATTTTGCTTGAATGTTGCAACTTGCAGTAGTAGTAAAACTTTCACTTGTTGCAGATTTTCTTAATCTTAAAAATGATCAGAGTCTTATCTTGAATAATGATAATGATGAAGTTTAGATTCATTGACTCATTGAAAGATGAGAAAGAAAGAGACGAAGATACTGTTGAAACAACAGTCACAAAAATGATGATCTGTGAACTCAAAGAGTTACTAATTGATGCAGAGATGCTCTTGACTTTGATGAATGAAACAATGACAAAGACGAAGTAAGATTGATAATGCTTAAGCTGCTGAAGCTCTTCATCAATGTCAAAGAATGCTTGAACTCATTAATGAAAGATGAATGATTGAGTTTTATCAAGATTTTATTAGAAGAAGACGATGACTTAAGTGAAATAATTGACATGACGCTTCAGACAGTCAATTAATGAGAAATTTCTTATTAAAGAACATTTTTTCTTTTGATAGAAAAGATTGTAGTAGTTGACAAAGCTATTTGTATCTTGCTTCAAAGTTTTGCAAAGATATAAATGAGCATCTTCTGTCTTGAAAGAATTGTTGCAGTAATGACGTAACTTATGTCATTAATCTGCAAAGATAAAAATGATACAAAGATTATTGACTCGATATTGACTCATTAAATTGTGAGTCTTCTTATTTATGATGAGTCATGACTTGACATAGATGATCTTGACTCGATGAAAGAAATAATGATCATCGTTCACGTTCATGCGCTGTATCAGACTCTGCTCTCATGCATTCAATCGATCTTTGTTCTTCTCATACTCAAATATGTTGAGAAGCTTCTTGAATCTAGAAGCAATGAAGACAACGACAGAGTTCACAGAAAGATAAACGACAAAAGAAGATTGATTGTTCAAGATTTGTGCGATGATCTGAACTATCATCATGAGAAACTGAGAATTCAACTTTATATAAACTGAAGAATTAAGAATGATGAATGAAGATGAGATGATGACATCATGTTGTTGAACTTGATTTTGAAGCTCTTGCATTACGCGAAAGATCTCAACTGAATTTTCAATCACACTTTGAGTGAACTGTTCAACAGCACGCTCATCATCGATCAAGAAATTGTGAAGTGACTTCATTTAAGTGAAAGAATAACTAAACGAGATTTCAACGTATGAAAACGTTGCAGAAAGTGTAGATCTTTTGTAATGTTAAAGACTGAGCTAGACTAAAAATATTATCAATATAAAAGACTGATATTATTATTATTATTTTGATAGAATCTAAATACAAGACAATACATCAAATAATGTACAAGATGAAAGACAAAGAGCAAAAGAAAAGAATGAGAATTGAACTTCTATATACATGAATCGAGCAGAATCAAGACTAGACAATAGTTTTATTGACTTAAGATTGCAGAAGTTCGTGCACATGACTGAAATGATCAAAACAGAATTGCTGAGACTAGATTAAGATGATAATGACTAAATTAATGACTTGATTCATTGAACTGCGAAACAGATTCAATGAATCGAGATTATTTAAAATATTGACGATTTATGTTTTAAATCGAGTTGATGATCTGACATCATGACACGAGAAAAGTTCTTTTTCTCATCTTCTCAAGCAAATGTCAACAACATCACAAAATCATTCATATTTCTGACAGTCTCATTCAATTCACATATTACAAAAGATGAAGTGAAGCAAACAATTAAATGAATAAAAGCAGACAAAGCATCAAGCGCTTCAGATATTTCAAACAAAGTACTTCAAGCAAGTCTCACAGAATTAATCTCAGTACTGACGAGTTTATTCAATGCATGCATAATACACAAGTATCATTTGAAGCAGTTCAAAAAGACTCAAACAATAGTATTATGCAAATCAAAGAAAAGTAATTATATTGATTCAAAAATGTATCGACTTATTGCTTTGTTCAATATCATGAGCAAAGCGCTGAAGTTGATCATGATCAAAAGACTGAGTGACATAGTTGAGATTCATTGCATGCTATCAAATGCTCAAATGAAAGTAAGATGCAAGTGATTTATGATCTTGACATTAAATCTACTAATAAATCAAGTTCACACAATGTGAGACTGTGAAATCAAATATGTGATCTTCATGCTAAGCTTAAACGTCATTGAAGCGTTCAATCAAGTCTCACACATCAGACTTCTGCATATGCTGAAAATGAAAAGAACATTAAGCTACATAATCAAATGAACACGCAGCTTTCTAAAGAATCAAAAGATGTCGCTAATATTCAATGAATAAATGAGCGACATGCGTGAAATAAATGCAGATATATCGCAAAGATTCTTCATTTCATTGATTCTTTTTCTATTCTTCAACGCAAGTTTAATTAAAAAATGCAAAGCATTGAGAATTAAAATTAAAGTGCTTGACTTCATAAATGATATTAATATTCTAGTCTACGACAGATTCACTGAAGAAATTTGCAAAACACTGAGCAAAGTACATAACGTCTGCGCGAAATGAACTTACACTCATGACGCAACGTTCGCATCAGAAAAGTATGAGCTTACACATTTCACTAGAAAATCGAAAAGATTCAACATGATGACTAGCATACAAATAAAAAACTCAGTTATTAAATTAAAATCAGACGTATGAGTTCTAGAAGTGTAACTGAACACGAAACTGCAATAAGATGCGTATCTTCAACAAATAAAGACGAATCACGTTACAAGAATGCTGATACTTAGTCATCTTGAAGTCTTCATATGAAGAGCTATCTTCACAAAAGTGAGACAAGTATACTCAGCAGTGATGAGATCAGAAATTGCATTTAAAGCATCAGTCTGACATCAGCGTGACAAGAAAAATGAACTGTTGAGCAAAGAATGCAGACTAGAAACACTTCAGAATCAAACTTTGCATCATGTAGCAGAAATATTCAAAAGAGTAAACATTGAAACTTTAAAGACAGAAACATACATGAGTTTGCTACATGTTTATTTAAACATGTTATAGAACAAAATCACGTTACACAGTTGAATCAATGATTGAACACAAGAGATCAGACAATCATGCAAACTAATACATGCTCATTTGATGAGAGTTAATCATGTCATTTCTCGCTTACTCATCATTAAGAAAATAGTACTTCTGAATGTTTTCATTCAAAAAGATGCAAAGATACAGTTAAGATGCAAATGATGCACTTTTTTCTTTACAATGATTTCAACAAGCGATAACATTGCAATAACGCAGTATCACAAAGATCAATGAAATCAATAATGAGAAAAGTACAAAGAATGTGTTGCAAATGTTAACAGAATTTCAGCACAAAGATTGCATCTGAGCAATAAGATGATAAAGATGCATGATGATCTTCAGAAAGCAGAAAGCATTCTTGTAATGTACATCAGAATTGAACGCATAAATCTGAATGTTTATCTGCACTTTAAAAATGTTTCAAACATAAATAGCTTGCAATGTGATTACGAATGAAGTCATCAGACGACGAAGCATGTACTCATGCATTGCTCAAACTGATTGCATCTGCAATCAAGAATGTTACAAGATGCTGACTTTTTAAACTATTGAATAATCATCATCATCATGAAGAGTTTCAGAACAATAGTGAAAATGATGATGAAAACAAAGCTCTTGAAGCAATTTAAAGTGACTAGAATACTCATTCTTTAACGTGCAATCAACGTGAATAAATTTAATACATAGTTTCAAAACTTACTGTTTCAACTGCATGAAGCAGTTGTATAAACTGTGAGTGATTTTCTATCTCAGAGAGTTTTGTTCACTTAATACAAATAGCATAAAGTTTTTCATGAGTTAATTTAATCGATGTCACAAGAATGTATGAATTTATTATTATTATTATTATTATTAATATATAATTCTCAATACATTTTATATTTATATGATTTATTTTATGCTTATTTATAATATAATAAAATCAGTGATGAAACTCATTTATATACAATGTTGATTACAAATCTACTGTTTAACTACAGTAAAGTTTAAAGATTGAACAAAGCTGAAATGAATGACAAAAATTAATTAATTCATTATCAATAAGTTAAAAGAATGTTACGAATGCATCAGAATTGATTAGAACTAATCAAGATTTAGTCAAGATCTGATCTAAATTTGACTCAGATTTGACTCAGATATGACTCAGCATCTTTTTTCTTTTTTAGCATTTTCTAATCAGCTTCTATTGTCTTCTAGATAAACACACTTCTTTGTGTTACGAGTAGTTAACAGATGTCTATGACAAACACATTTCTTTGTGTCACAAACATCTTTTGAATCAACATCTTTCTTGTGTTTCAACACGTTCTCTTTGAGACTAGCGTCGATCTGAGTAACTACTATATAGAGCATGTTCTTCTTGCTTTTTGTATCTTCTTTCTTCTGTATTCTTAAAGTCTTAGTTATAACTATCTTTATAGATCAAACATTCTAGTCACGTATGCACTCTAATTAGTTTCTAGACATAATCTCAACAAAGAATAAACATTTACTAATTAATCAATCTCTTTTGACAATAAAACATCATCATTCATCAACATGATGCTTATGCTTCATTCTGATCATCAGAAACAAATGATAAGCATTATTGATGTGATGTTAGTGAGTGAGCAAGAGATGAGTATCATTATCTTGCAGAAAAATTCAATCAAGATGAAGAATATACACAAGAAATTGAACAAGCTGCAAGTACTTTATGAACTCAACAAACGTAGAAATAACGAACTGATGCTCTGAAAAGAGATGAGAAAATTAACAAAGATGATAGAAAAGCTGACGTGTTAACATGTTACTGCGTTGACTATCAATCAATGCATGAAGAATCAGCTGAAGAGATTGAAAAAGATAATGAGCAAACTCAAAAAGAAGTTCGCGAAAAAGAAAAAATGCATTGACAACTGAGCGAAGAGAGTGAACGAAAAGTCAACAACGTCATTTAAGAATCATCTTGTTCTCAGCATTAATATTGCATCATCAATGCAAAATCATTGCAAGAAATTCGAGATTAAGATCTTCATTAAAAAGAAAGAAAAGATCAAGAAAATTATGATAACAACAACAAAGAACATAGTGAGATGAGTGAGAGAAATTAACATTGACAAGATGTTATCAACGCGTAAGAACATAAAGATTATGAAGAGATGATCAAATTTACTGATATTTTGAATCAAGATGAAAGACAGTAAGAAAATATTGAAGAAAAACGATTTTTGAATTAAAGAGATTTCATTGAATGCAAGTCTGCATGAAGTCAGTTTCAAGATAGTGATACATGAAATTAAAATTGAAGAAATGTTTAAAGACATAAAGAAGAAGAGAACGAAAGCACTCATCAAGATCAATAAAGACATACATTTGAAGATGATGATTGAAAAAGTCGAGTGACTCACAAAGAATAATGAACAGAAGAGATACATCTTGCTGATAATATGCATAGTCAGCGCTGAGATGATGAACAAGCTAATTGATGAGAAAGTATATCATGAAATCAACATAAAAACCACGCAGTTTTATAATTCAAGTTGTAAAACACATCAATGTTTAAAGTATCAAGACTACAATCATAAAACATATGAATGCAAAAACAAGTAAAGATGTGTTTACTGTACATTAAATCATCGTTTAAAGCACTGTTTTCATAAACAGACTTGAAACATATGAAAATGTAAAACATGTCAAGATACATACAGATCTTTAACTCTCAATGTCATAAATGACAGATTGAAAAAGAAAGAATAAAGAGAATCATGAAATACAGATCTTTATATCACGTCGTATGAGAGCAGAAAGAACTCAAAGCAATGATGTTAAAGATGTTCACAAAGACATTTATCAGTCTGAAATCATTGATAAACAATGACTTGAAGAGAAAACAGAAATGCTTAACAAATGAAAGTCATCTGTTCAACATGATCATCACATTCGAAAACACTATATTGAATCATCTAGTCAAGAAGTCAAAAACAAATGAGTTAAAATCAACATTAATCACATCAATTTCAGTATAGACTGATCATCAAGTCGAGTTTCAAGTTGACATTTTGAACTCGAATTGATATCGAGTCGAGTTGCTCACATTTTCAACTCAATTCGAGTCGAGTTGCTCATATTTTCAACTTGACGCGACTCAACTCGACTAGAAATCGAGTCAATTCAACTCGACTCGTCAAGAACTCAAACTTGATGTCAAGAGCGCTAAGAATAGAAACATAGAACAACATGTTTGCTTGTTCTTTGCATTATCTTTTTGCATTACTCATTGCATCATCTATATATTGCATTATCTTTTCGCATTACTCATTACATCGTTTATATACTATCTTCAAGCTATTAACAACTATTGTTGTTAATACAAACTATTCTATAAAATGTCTAGTTCGTTGACAATCTTCAATCTGTCTGACGAAAGCATTTCGCATAGTTCATCTTCAGATAGTCTTCATTCTGAAGACTTCGCAAGTCAAGTTCAATGATCTATAAATTCTTCACATCATTTTGAAAAGAAGAAGATTAAACAAGAAGTGATGAACAAAATTCATCAGAATTTCTCACAGCTCAAGATAAGAGAGAATAGTGATTATGTTCAATGAACTTTGAATACAGATGACTCTTTTCAATGATGATGATCTCAAATCTCTGTTGTCGAGAGTATTCAAAACAAGACTCAAAAAAAGATAGTTAATTCGCTCTGATTCAAAAAAGTCAAAGACGATAAGCAATTTGATATATGAGATCACTTTATACAGTTGACTTCGATTGTTGAAGAATTGTCTAAAATCTTATGTACAATCTGTTCTAAGATTATGAATCATTCAACAGCTTTTGATAGCTTTAGCACGTCTGTTATGAAAAAGCATCTTAAATCAGACTTTTGCACAGCGACAGAGCGAAAACGCGAACACTCGCAATCACAGATTGAACTGACTTTCGAACGAGTAAATCATATCTGATAATGCAAATTGATAATGCAAAATTGACAAACTATTAGAAGAAAAGTCATATCAAGTTAATCTTTGTCTTCAATCAAGAGAATTGAAAAGATCAATTATGCAAGATCTTTGTTGACTTGAATTTATTCTTTCGAATCGTTGATAATGAGCAATTTCGAAAGCTGCTACAAATGCTTCGTTCAGATCTGCAGATTGCACATTGCACAAAGATGACAATCATGATTCTTTCACACTATAAGAAAATTTGTGATAAGATCAGATTGAATCTTACAGAGTCATGACGTGTCTCTATTGCTTTGAATGCATGATCTAGTTCTCAAAGAGTAGCGTACTTGAGAGTATTGATATACTGAGTCGATGTCAAATTTCAGTTTCGTGAACATCTTATTGAATTTACGTCTCTTGATATTGAGCATACTGAGCGTCAATTGATGATGAAGCTAATGAAAATTCTGAAGAACTATGCTATTAAGAATAAGCTTTTCAAGATTGTTATCAATAATGCAAGCAATAATAGTATCTTGAAAGAGAAACTTGAAAAGATCATGAGTCATCGTGAGTTTCGATGAAACAGAACACAGAATTTCATTAATTGCTTGACTCACATCATCAATCTTATGATTCAAGATTTTATTCAAGCTCTTGAATTAAAGACAATAGCTGATAATGTTATTGCTCAATTAGAGAATGAGCAAGTGCAAGATATTGAAACAAGCAGAGAATTGTCTGTTGTGATCAAAAAGATATTGCTTCGAATGATAATGCAAAAAAGTAATGCATTTATTAATCATGAAATTAGATTCGTGCTCTAACAATAGCTGTCAACGACTCTTCTCAGCGATTAATTCACTTCAGAGCTTTTCAAGAGCAGAATGATAAAAGATCTAGAAAACTGATACAAGATATTCACATTCGTTGAAACTCTACATACTTGATGCTTCGTCAAGCATATCAACTACGTGAATTTGTTGATCTTTGAACAGAGAAATACTGCGAAGATTTCAAGATCGCAAGAATCAAACTTGATGAAAGCGAGTGATTCATGATTTTGCTTGTTGACAATCTATTAAATTTCTTCTACGAATGCACTTTAGTAGTGTCATGAACAACTAATGCAGATATTCACTTGAAATTTTGAATATTTAATGCACTTTTCAATCATCTTGAGCAGATTGAAAAGAATATAAGAAGAAGTACTTGCTCATCGAGTGCTGTTATAGTAAAGACTTGCAAAAAAGTCTTAATCAAACTTGCGAAGTATTATGTCAAGATTGAAGACAGCAATGAAACAATATATAATCTTGCAAATATTCTGAATTCTACAATGAAGCTAGATCTTTACAAGACTTGAAACGACAAAGACAATGAAGATACAGATCATGATGAAGAGTCTGTTCACTACAAGATCAAGTACAAGACAGAGTTCAAAGAGTATTTTCATCATTACTATGAAGATTCAGCTGTCAATTTGAGAGCAGAAGCACAAAGAGTAAGAAATGATGTTGATGAGATAATGCATTATGATAATGCATTTGATCATTTACTAATGATCTTGTAGTCTGTTGCAACTGTTAGAAGATCATTGCTTCAACAATCTCAGCATGCTCATTCTTTTCAAGACGAAGATGATCGATATCTTTGCATTGATATTATAGATAAGAAATGTTCAACATGACAATTTTGAAAAAACAATGCTTCGAATTTTTCTAGATTGACGCAAATGACTAAAGATGTTCTTTCATGCTCGATATTCTCAATAGATATTGAGCGAACTTTCAGTCTTGCTAGAAGAGTATGTCAATGAGATTGATCACAGATGAGTTTGAAAACGATGAAATAAATAATGCTGATGAAGTATTACAATCGAACTATGAATTTGAATTCAGACGAGACTATTACTGAGTTCTGAAATATTTATCACAGAGAGAAGAATGATGATCAAGAGATCAATGAATTTGCTGATTCATTTTGAGTATCTTTGAAGACTGTTCTGACGCAGATTTATTCATAGATTTGTAATATCATCACATTTATTAAAAATCTTGCATTTAGAGCAAGTACTTATTAGAAGTACAATCGAGTCAATGCACAAGAATAATGCACAAGAGTAATGTGAATGTGATTTCAAGAATTACACTGTCTATCTAACTGATGAAGACAGACATTTTCTAGTCTGTCTTGAAAAACATAACATCAAGATTCATCATGAGATTCTTCATAAATCTCATATCTCTATCTTGAATGATGATGTGTTTGACATGAATTGTCATCAAGTTGATGTCTGCATAGAGCAAAATGTCAATGAAAATTCTACAATAAGAGTGATAATGTGAAAGAGTAATGCACTTACTTTTCATAAAGAAGCACATAAAGTCTTCAGTGACTTCTTGAAGAGCATTCAAGACAGAGCGCTGAATGCGAAAATCATATTGTAGCATGTTCGCTTGAGCATAATCATGCATAATCTCTTTAATCAGTCTTTCGAAGATTATTTTGAGAATGAGATTTTCTGCAATCTTCTGATATTTTCAAATTTCGCGCAGCGCAACAGTGTCTGATTTGTAGTGTCTTTTCTGTTGCAAAGCATTAGTATGTCAGTAGATAATGCATTACTCATGTGCATTATCTTTTTAGTAGTAGTAGTAGATTTAAAGACTGAAGTTTCTTTGATAGCATAATGATCAGTTGAATGCATCGAACTCTTAGACGTCTTACGTGCTGATGCACATGTTAAAAATAAACTTGTCAGCAATAAACAAGTCATATTGCATTATCAGTATGCATTATTGATAACATGCTTGCTGCATGTTATTGTTTATCAAGAATGATTGATTTGATTTATGTAAACTTGATTTTTGAAAGTATTATCTTCAAAAGTATTATTTATTGAAGCGTTGATTACTAAAATGATTCAAGAAAATATGATAGAAGAAGTGATTGAAAAATCAGAAAAGAAATTGAAGAAAATATTGAATAAATGTTAAGAAATAAGTGTTAAGAATAATAATTAAATTTTTCTCGTTGCACTCAAATTCATCTCACTTGATGAGTTTTTTCCTTACTTTTCAAAATTCTTTATCTGTTCATATTCTATTGAACTACTCAAATTTCATCGATACTATTGCATTACTCAAATGCATCATGAAGAGAATCATGCTGACTTTAACAGACACTTTTCACTCTGTTCAACAGTTCAGAGATAATTCTTCGTGAAAATTAATTCATCTCACTTGATGAACTATCAATCTATTTCTTACTTTTCAAAATTCTCTATCTGTTCATATTCTTTTGAACTACTCAAATTTCATCGATACTATTGCATTATTCAAATGCATCATCAAGAGAACAATGCTGACTTTAACAGATACTTTTCACTCTGTTCAACAGTTCAGAAATAATTCTTCATGAAAATTAATTCATTTCACTTGATGTTATACTTCTTACTTTCTCAAATTCTCTACAAGTTCATATTTTATCAAACTACTCAAATTTCATCAATACTGTTGCATTACTCAAATGCATTATCAAGAGAACAATGCTGACTTTAACAGATAATGTTCACTCTATTCGTAAACTCAAAGTCTATCACAAGTCGAAATCGTGATGAAAATTGATTCAATGAGATTAAAGAACACTACAAGCGACAAAACAATGATCGTGTAATCATATTCAAACGACTACACAAACTAAAACAATTCAATGTTTGAAAAGAAGTGAATGAGATCGACAAAGCAGCGATGAAAGACAATGTAAGAGACGAGATAGAACAAGAGCGAAAGAACAAAGATATTCATGATAATGCATCTTAGTAATGCAATACTAAATAAAGCGTTAATCTGTTTATAGTCGAATGCTTTGAATCAAAAATCAGACGCAAAGCAAATGCTGAGATTGTCGCTGAGACGATAAAGCTTTTCGATATAATTGCTGCAACACAAGATGCAAATACTACTGCAGAGAAAATTGCTTCAAAAGCAACGAAGATATGCATTATCTATATGCATTATCTTTCAGTTGTAGAAACTAATATCAATTTTAGAAGACAACAGACGAGCTGAACGTGAGCGAAAAGATATCAAAATTTATGATCTTTATAGTTCACTTAATTCAACAAAGAATTCTTCATCATGATGATCTGAAGAAGTTAAAGCAGACTGATGATACTAATTCTATGACAGCTTTTCAGAATTTTGCAACAGAATTCATTACTCTCTCAACTGTCAAAGAACGAGAAATTTAGAATTCGATACATGCAATAAATTCTAATTCAAATAATCTCATCATAGTAGAAAACAATGACGCAGAGATGTGTTATGAAGCAAAGAAGAATGAGAAGAAACTACAACATGATGAATATAAGATAATCAATAGTGAGAAGAAAGAGAATAATGAAAGTGAAAAGAAAATAATAGAGCTGTTCAACTAGCGAACAGCGCTTATCTTACTTTCTAAGTTCTAATCATAATTCATAATCTTATAAATTCATAGTGCATTATCTTTTTGCATTATCGTGAAGAGTGTTCGATAGAAAGTCATGATGAGAATCATGAAGTCTTTATGATGAAGACTGTTTGATCAAGCTATTTACATCTATTTAATATCTTGTCGAGTCAAGTCGAGTTGTCGAGTCAAATTGTCGAGTCAAGCTTTTCAATTCAACTCGAGTTCTTGAGTTCAACTTCTCAACTTGACTCGACACTTTTTCAAAAAAATTTCAACTCAACTCGACACTTTTCAAGTCGAGTACTCGACTTGAACTCAAGTACTTGACTCGACGCGATCAGTCTATTTCAGTATCATCTTCTTTTGAAGATTTTACAAGAAAAGTAAGCACATTGCAAATGCTCAAGAGAACATCAAACAGCTTTGAATGTAAACTTTAATGTCTCAGCAAAAGAAGCTTTGAATACTACAGTACAACGTTCACAAGTTCAGAGAAAAGATGATGATAACATTACTACATGAGAAAAAGATAAAGAATTATGACATTTTGATTCTTCAAGAACTCTGATGATTTGATGAGAACTTCAGAGCATACTGCTCAGCAACTGTCAATTTCACGCTGAAGAATAATGAAAGTAGAATTTATTTCTACATAAACAAGAAAATTGACAGCAACATCTAATATTCAACATGATACTTTACAAATGTAAACATAATTATGTTACAGACATTAACAAACAATACACAGATGATTCAGAAAGTTATATATATTCATGAAGCATACAATTTGTCACTCAAAAATCATGAAGTTATTCATGAAAAAGAAAGTCTTTCAGACATTGAAAAGATGCTACACATGTCGAAAGAATGCGTTCTTGTAGAAAACTTCAATTTGCATCATCTCACATGAGAAAAATCATTCTACTCAAGATAACATTTATTGTCAAATGATTTAATTGAAATGATCACAAATATCAATGCATCATTGATGCTATTTTGAGACATAATTACAAGAGATTATCAAAGATCTCAAACAACAATAGATCTGATTTTCACGACAGATGACATTATGAATCAATTAATATAATGCAAAATCAACAAAAAAATGAAAAACTTCTCAAATCATTTATTGATACAGACAATTATAGATTTCAGAATCTGCAAAGAGTCAGCATGAAAATCGCGTTGCAACTGAAAAATAATGAATGAAAAGAAGTTCATCAATACTCTGAAAGAACAAATGTCAAAATCACTGTTGAATCATGAGACAAGATGTCAATGTATAAATGAGTACATTAAGTAACTGTTGAATGCATTGAAGAAGATCATTAAGATTTTCACTTTCTGAGCGAGATCACACAAAATGATCAAAGCAGAATGAATGAAGAAGTGTATGAAGATCATCAAGAGCATGCAATGAATGAAAAGAAATTGTCAAATCATCAATGATTGAACAGAGTACATTCAAGCATGTAACAAGAAGAGCAAGATCATCAGAAAACAGAAATGCAATGAATATTGAAAGATCATGCAGAATGTCAAACAATTCTCAAGAAAACTGTTTAAAACTATGAAATGAGCAAGAAATGCAGTTGCAGACACATTGACTTAAGCAACAATTTTCTTTCTGATCAAGTCAGAGTGCTTCAACATCACTATGACAGCGCAAAATAAGATGAAAATAATGTTTCAAACTCACTTTTCATCATTTTCAGAAATTCTCATGCTGAACACAAAAGACTTCAAGTACTCATTCTTGATTGAAAATGATGCTTCGCTGATACATTGCAAGATTAAGAGAGTCATTTACAAGATGATGCTTAACAAGATTTCAAAACATACAAAATATATAAATAGAATAATGTGTAGACTCATTGATGATGCATCAGAATAAATACACTCTTTTTTTGAAAGATGTTTGCAGAAGAGAATACAATCAACTCAGTTTAAGAGCGCGATCATAATAGTGATGCAAAAGTCAGATAAGAAGAACTACTTTAATGCAAAAATATATAAATCAATTACATTATTCAATATGCTGAGCAAGATATTGAAGTTCATCATATTCAAACATTTGTGAAACATCATAGAAGCATGCAACTTGATATTGAACATTTAAATAAGAACTTGCAAACACAGATTAACAAATACAACTTTGCAACTGATTATAAAAAAGATATACATTGTATGAAGTGACACAAGAAGAAGAATAGTCTCATTGCTGAGTCTGAATGAAAAGAATGCATTTGACAATGTAACACATAGCAGACTCTTGCATGATATGAAAAAGAAAAGAGTTCTCAGACTGCTTCTCAAATTTATGAAGAACTTTCTGAGAAATTGACGCATCATGATCACAATCGATGATTACATGATGATGAAACGCAGTGTGAACATTAACATATTACAAGATTCTTTGCTATCATCAATATTATATTTGTTTTACAACATGAACTTGTTAAAAGCATGTGATGACATCAGATTGAGAACAAGCTTCACAAATTTTGTAAATGACATCAATATTTTAATATATGAGAAGTTCATGAAATGCAACTGCAGAGTTCTTAACGAGATTTATGATAAATGTGAACAGTGATCAAAAATGCACGACATCAAGTTTTCAAAGACAAAGCATAAGTTGATTCACTTTATAAGAATCTTTAAGTGATTCAATATGAACATTAATGTAAAGCTGATGAAACATCAAATTAATTTAAAATCAAATATCAGAGTTTTGAAAGTTCAACTGAACTTCAAGCTAAAATGAGTGACTCACATGCATCATGTCAAAGCAAAACTAGTGATTAAACAAAAGATCATGCAAACAATCATTGAGTTTACTTAAGACTAATCAATGATGACAAGAAAGCAAATATACTTCATGATGATGCGCTCTCTGCTTAGTCATGAAGTCATCATATGATACATGTTACAAAGAGTGAAGAATCATTAAAAAGATTTGAACATCAAGCTGAGATCAGTACAAGAAAGAGCATTGCAACAAATCATTAATGTTTATCATGTGATATCAACAAAGACTCTACAGATAGAAATAAACACAGCGTTGATAAATATTCATTTATGAAAGTTGATACAAAAGTCAATAATGAACATGAACTTTCAAAAATCAGATGAAGTTATTGAGATAATAATGCGTTGAATTTGTAATGACTTGATACTCAAAAGAGATTGAAAATCAAAGCTGTATAAGACATTTTTGCAGCTGAAACAAAAGTGAATGAAAGAAACACTTGAATAAATGAAAATGAAGTGAAGTTATTTCTACATGATGATTCTTTGATCAAAGTCATCAAGAGTAATTATAGTTGCAAACAAGAAAATATTAATGAATCAACATCATTTCAACACATTTGCATTGAAGCAAAAAGTTTACTTAAATGATAACAATAATAGAGAAAATGTTATGATGATTGCAATGAGAATTAACTGAAAGTTAAATAAGAGACTGAGAGAATTGATTTTAATCATCACTCATCATGAAGAACTGAAAGAATTGATCGTAAGAGCAAAACATCTTGCAGATGTAATGACAGAGAATCAAGAGTATTATGAAAAGATATACAAAGTATACAGTGATAGTCAGACTTCTTTGAAAACAGTGAAAGTTATGATATTAACAAAAGATCAGACACGTCTGCAATGAGTTCAGATTATGCATGAGAGCATTCAATTTCAAGAAGTCACATTAAAGTTACATTAAGTGACAAAACATGCAAAAGTACTTGAAAATGAAGCAATGAACAAAATGATTGATGATGCACACAATTTGTCTTTATCATTGACTGAGCATCAACGCACTGAAGTAATGATAAAACAGATGCTCATACAGAAACAAATCAGATAAACATGAAGAATAATTTAAAAAGAGAAATTCAATGCAACTCATTTTCAATATCTGACATTGAAGATGACACATCAACATTTGTGACTGCACAAGAATCATGTAAAGTCTCACAATGCATTATTGATGCAACTACACATGAGAAAAATTGACTTTAATCAATTTCTACATGAGAGATGAGTACTTGATATCACTATAATGACATGCGAGTGTGACAAAGATCAAATGTTGATCAAGCACATTTTATTAACATGTTTCAGATGAAAAGTAGAATAAAAAGCAATGCAACAAGAAGAGAACATCACGAACTTGAAAAAGCTTTTAGAAATCTTGAGTGCAGCGATGATGATCATTCAAATGATATTCTCAATGAACATATTGAATCAATTTCAAGCTGTGACGTCATTAAAGAATCAGATAAAAAATAAAGAAAATAAAGAAGAAACAGATTCATAAAGTTCTTGCATTGAGAACAGTTATAGTATAGAGCGCAGAAAAAAGTGATTTTTGATGCAAAAAAAGTGCTGTGTTAGCACAACGCTCGCTACAGTATATAGAATCTTGCATAGATTCATAATGAGTGTTAAATTGAGTAAGAATTTTTTAAAAAAAGTTTAAAGATTATCAAAAGTTTGAATGATATTAAGATGCTGCATAATGATAAAGCACTGTGCATTGATTGCATGCAGAGTTTTTGCAATCACGCAAACTTCAATAATTTTAATGTGCATGCTATAAAAACAATTTGTATGCAAATGAGAAAATTAAATAAAATGCAAAATTACAAGAGAAATTGCTTATGAAAATCATTCAATTCAACATCTCATCATCATAATAATATAAACTGAGATAAAATACTTTTGTGTTTAATTTATTAAGAATGATTAGTAAAAAGAACTTGAATTATGAACATTTTTTAAATTTACATGTTAACTATGTATAAATCTTGTTAAGACTGCATGTCTGTTACTACAATATAAGTAACTCATGAGTTTCATTAAATTTGACATAAGCAAACTTGAGAATCTCATTAATATTGTTTAACAAATGTTCAAATATAAATATTTTATATATAAATAATATGCTGATGAGAAAACTTTGTTAAAAGAAGAAAGATACAAGTGAATTAGTAAAAAATAATTGAACTATGCTGCCTGATTAAAAGTGTAGCATATAAACATTTCTGTAAAACATGATTAATTTGCATGAGAAAAATCTTTACAGATAATGCAAAACAGATGAGTTGCATGCTTTCAAGCAAAGCGAGCGTCTGCAAGATGTAATATACAATGATGATGATTATTAATTTTAAGAATCTCATCTCTTCACTGAGTTTTGACTCTTGAATGTCTTGATGATAAAGTCAATCTCTAGTCAAAGACATCATTTGTATAGTTTAAAAGAACAGTAATGCATGTTGATATGATTAAAGAAAAAATCGACTGTGATATGCATGTATATTATAGATGAAACATCTGCAACTCATGCTTAAAAAGTAAATTGTTGAAATCTGAGCAGTGAGAAATCTTGTTTCTCTTGAACTGTGAATCTGTCACAAGAAAATCTCTTTGAGTAACTTCTTGAGTTTAAGAGAGAAATCAGCATAGAAATCATACTCTATGTATGTTGCATGCAATGTATACAACATATTTTTGATAAACACTGCTTGAACTGATTGCATCTGCGATCAAGAATGTTACAAGATGCTGACTTCTTGAATTATCAAATAATCATCATCATCATGAAGAGTTTCAGAGCAGTAACGATGATGATGATGAAAAGAAAATCTTGAAGCAATTTAAAGTGACTAGAACACTCGTTCTCTAACATGCAATCAACGTGAACAAATTTGATACATAGTCTCAAAACTCAATGTTTCAACTGCGTGAAGCAGTTGTATAGATTGTGAGTGATTTTCTATCTCAGAGAGTTTTGTTCACTCGATACAAATAGCATAAAGTTTCTCATGAGTTGATTTAATCGATGTCACAAGAATGTATGAATTTATTATTATTATAATATAATAAATAAATAAACATGAATAATTTCAAATATTGATTTTTGACTTGCAACACAGTCATCTGTGCAGCTATTGAATTGTATGAGGACTTGTTTTGCTCATATGAGTGTGCTTAATGTCTTGTTGATCAAATCGATATCTGAAACAATGGTTCTTTTCTCTGCGTTGTCGAAAAGGTGAAAAGGGGCCAATTTTGGGACGGGCGCGAAAGATTTCGATTTTTGGTTTTTGGCTTGCAACACAGTCACGTGTGCAGCTATTGAGTCGTATGGGGGCTTGTTTTGATCGTACGAGTGTGCTCTATAACTTGCCGCTCAAATTGGTATATCATATGCCCGGGTAGGTCGCTGTCGCCAAGTAGGCTGAAGTACTCTGACTAAATGATTAATGTTCTAACAACAATTGAATGACGGGGTCATAAATAACCACATTATATGTACATATTGTCAATGGTTCAAGAAGCGATATGCAAGTCAACAAGCACTACAATGACCTAGCTAATGCTTCGTGGGACACACAGAAGTTGCTAAAAACTATGTGCTCTTGTATTTCTTTTACTGACGAGCATTAGATACTATCACCAGCGTTATAGCATATTTTCAAGATACGATGAAGGCGTTCGCATGACAGAAGATGCCTGGTATGGTGTGACACCGGAACCAGTCGCACAGTACGTCACGGAATGCGGGCTTATGATATAAATACTAATTTCTCCCAAGGAGAATAGCGCAGCATATCGCAGACGCAGCCCCAGCAGGGAAATTCATTCTTATCGATTGTTTTGCTGGTGTTGGTGGCAATGTCATTGCATTCGCTAGTTCTAGCAGATGGAAGAGAATCCATGCCATTGAAAAAGACCCCGCTGTACTGGCTTGTGCTAAGCACAATGCGGAGATCTATGGGTGTCAAGATAAAATATCCTGGTATGAGGGTGACTGCTTCGATATCTTGAAGAGGGAGCTCGCAGACCTTGGCGAATACAGTGTTATCTTTGCCAGTCCCCCATGGGGTGGTAGGTCAACTATGCACGGAGTCATAATCCTACTATTATCTAACCTACAAAGGTCCTGGCTATCGATCGGATCCTGTTTTCGATCTGTCCAAGATGCAGCCATACTCGTTGTCGGATCTTCTGGACCCTCTAAGGGAGGTAACGGAAGACATCGCTCTATACCTACCAAGGACGTCCGATCTTTTGCAGCTGGGTAATTCAGCCGGCGAAGACAAGCAGGTGGAGGTGATACATTACTGTATGCAAGGTGCAAGTAAGGTAAGCACAATCAATCTTCTTCTGGTGTGTATAGCTCTCAAGAGTGTGAACAGGCACTCTGCGCATACTTTGGGGGAACTCGATTAGTTATACCTCAGGAGACCCAAGCACCGACACAAAACTCAAACTATCCACGAAACCGCATGTAGTTTGTGCTTTTTACAACCAAACAAACCTGGGATATCGCAGTGAACATGGACAATTAATATAGGAAGGTTGTTGAGGGAACATATGGCTGCTGAATGCTATCACTTGCAAGTGGTGTTGGAGGAACCCTTATCAAGCTCAGTCTCATTAGTAGCTTGTAAGACTTTAGCACGGGCTATAACCTGAAAACCGATGCTGATCTTTGTTCAACGCTGGGATTACCAAATTTGAACCGTGCAAGCCGCTTCAAGATAATTTCCACCTCATACTTATTGATGTGGCAGGTGAAACCTTTCTCATCTTAGCCCTATCTTGGTCGCGGCAAATACGCGCTTAAGGCTTAGGCGCGGGACCAGGATACTTGAATTCTTACACAAAGCTTCCTTGCATAGCACTTCGAGTTATTTACCCCTTGAGATGCTACAACTTAGGTAGAACCCTTGAGCACAAATCAAGGTCCAAAGATGCCATCTTACCAGCTTCTTACCATTAGATAATGAACGGAGGTGGTGTGGGCAACATGCCTCATGCGACAAGCCCAGGCGATTCTCAAGAAGAGCAGGATGATATCCTGATCCAGAAGGTTCTTGATCCTGAGAACCCCATTGACTTCACCAGTGAGCTTGAGCCTGGGGAGAAGGCGGACGATGCAGTCGACTTTGGAGACTTGGCAGATGATGATCTGGCCGAAGATGAGGAAGAACACGACGTGCAGCATCATTCTACAGCTCATTCATCGAATGTTGATGACTCTTTTGGAGGCCTGGAGAGCTTCGGGGAAGGCGAGGGCCTACCTGAATTGACAAACGAGAGGCACCCCGACGGCGAGGGCGATGGATTCGATGATCTATTCGGAGATGCGCCATCTTCTCCGCTTAACGTAGAGGATGAATCAAGAGAGGGTCGGCTACCAGAAACACCAGGTGATCTGAACATGCCCTTTGACTTTGAAGACGATGTATCTGGACAATTTATCGAATTACCCGCTCTTGGGACGCGAGAAACATCTCACTCCCAACTCCAGAATCTGTTCCGGCCTGTAGCATTCAGTTCCGAAGATCCTACGATGTCAAAGGAACAGCAAATGCAACAGGAGCTTTTTGCAATGTCAGGGCCAGGGTCAGGGTTTGGTCCGGGTTTGATGGAGATATTGCCCGCTACTGCCGAGAACCGTGACCAGCTCCTGGCCCAGCTTTGGCCTGATTTTGAGCGGGATACCATACTACGGTTCATGAACCTGGTTCCTATGAAAAAAGCCCACTACGTTGGCAAGACACCTATTAAGCGCCCAAAACTTGTGCAGCCTACGAAATTGAACTTTGAGTTGGCTCCAGATCAAGAGAAGGCTTTCAGGCTACCTTCCAATTCGAACGGAAGGACTCAAGATAGGGCAGATCCTCTGGGTCTTGTGACAATACAGCAAGCTCTCTCGGACAGAAAGGATAGTGACCATAGTATGGATCCAGAGTCCGATTTTGAGCAAGAACCAGTCGCAGGAGTCACTTGGCAGGACTTGCAGCTCGTGTGCGAAGATTGGGATAACAGCAGCGCGGCAGAGACTCAGAGTCCAGAATGGACCCGGTTATCTGGGGATGATTGCAACGCATCAAGTGGCATGGAGCATGATTTAAATGAAAATCCAAATAGATTATCTGCAAAAGTATGTACTCTGTAAGACCCCAGCAGTCTTCGCTCACTGATTAGCATGCAGAGGCGAAAGTTGGACGATCCTGAGGCAAGTATACTACGTTATCCACGCTTCTCTTGTCCTTCACTCCAGGACCCGGAGGCAGCTACGGCAAAGATCGCGCGAAAGGTGACACTGGACCTTAATGATTCACGACTTCTATTAGACTGCAATCGTAACGATTTTGTGCATCGAAAAAGTTCTAGGCGACAAGATCTGAGTAAGGGAGAACGGGGGGCGTTTCAAAAGGGTATAAGTCAGAGATATAATATCTCTAATGACGAGGCATACGATCTGCTTAAAGAGAATCACCAAAGCAAAGTTCGGAGTACACTTGGTAATCTCAGCGTCGAGCACAGCTTGCCGGCAATAAGATTACAGTGGCCTCTTGTAAGTTCGGATTTGCTCCCATTTGTTTGCGAAGCAAGAAATCTTTACTAAACTCGCCCAGTACAAAACAAAATTGGAGAAAACGGAGGCTCGATCGTTTCACAGACCTATTATTAAGTTTATGCGCAACGAACAAGTCATCTTCAGTAAGCCGCGTGTTGTCAAGAAAAAGCATCTGAAAGGCAAGGACACCCCGGCTATCTTCGGGACCTCTAAAGATCTCTCAATGGGTGACAATTCAAGTATACTGTTGTTGGAGTATTCAGAAGAATACCCAACGATGATGTCGAATTTCGGTATGGGAAGCCGATTAATCAATTACTACCGCCGGAAGGATATGGAGGATAATTCGCGCCCCAAACTTGATATCGGAGAGACCACTGTCCTCCTACCGCAGGACAAAAGCCCGTTCTCTTTGTTCGGTCACATCGATCCCGGTCAAATCACCCCTGCTCTCTATAATGCGATGTACAAGGCACCAATCTTTAAACACCAGACGAAGCCCTCGGACTTTTTGGTCATTCGAAATAGTACCGGAGTTGAAGGTCACACCTATTACATGAGGAATATTGAGAATCTCCATGTGGTTGGGCAAGAATTTCCCTCTGTTGACGTACCTGGGCCGCACTCTCGAAAGGTCACAACAGCTTCCAAAAATCGCCTTAAGATGATCTCGTACCGTCTTATCCGACATGGGAAGACTCATCGTGTAGGGGTAGACCAGATAACGAAGCACTTCATAGATACGACTGATATGCAAAACCGACAGAAAATGAAGGAGTTCATGCAATTCTCTAAAGAGCACAAGCAATGGGTGATGCGACCCGGCGAGGCAGTCCCCGATGAAGAGACCATACGAGCCATGATCAAGCCTGAGGATGTATGTTTGCTGGAGTCCATGCAAGTTGGCCAGCAGCATCTCCAAGATGCGGGTTTTAGTAAAGGGGATGATGATTCGGAAGATGAAGACGGTAAAGAGGGACAGAGCATTGAGCAGCAACTTGCACCCTGGTTCACCTCCAGGAATTTCCTCAATGCCGCTCAGGGAAAAGCTATGCTGCAATTGCACGGGGAGGGTGATCCGTCAGGCCGCGGTGAGGCGTTCAGCTTCATCAAAACGTCAATGAAAGGCGGCTTCAAAGCTATGGGGGAAAGTGTCGAGGACAAGCTAGATGCGAAGAAACTGAAGGAGCTTGGTGGGCATAGCTACAATGTCGCCAGACAACAAAAGCAGTATGAAGATTCCATACGCCGGGTCTGGGACGCCCAGAAACAGAGTCTTTCTTCGAGCCTTGAGCAATCCGACACTGACATGGAGGATGACCATATCGAGGAGCCAGATGACTTGATCGGCGGTGCAAGAACCCCTCGATCCGAAGCGCAGACATCTGCTACATTACGCCGACGAGACGATGAGACGATGAGCCAATTCAGTAGGTTCAGTACCGATAGTCAAAGTGGGAAAGTTCTCAGGATAACTCGAAATATTCGCAACACTTCGGGCAATCTGGAGCGAATTCAAGATACCATACATGATCCCAGGGTCATACGTCAATACCTTAAGCGAAGACATGCCAAAGAGGCAGAGACCACGATGCATATTACCCACTCCCTGAATTGAAAGACCCTGACTAATATTCGCAAGGCTATCAGAAATCAGGCCCACGGGTGATGCAGAGCAGGATCGCCGCAACCAGCAAAGGTAGTTATGCTTCTGACGTGCAACGGACTTTGTACTGAACGGTGTGAAGGCTCGAGAAAGAACTTGCGCGTCTTGAACGCAACAAAGATCGCCGGCTTGCTCGTGACAAGCAGAAAGGCCTACATACTGTTCTCCACACAGATGGTGCGGCCGATCCTACAAGTGCGCCAGCCTCTCCTGCTGCCGCAGCGCCGAAGAACGCCGGCACCCAGCGCAAATGCGCCAATTGCGGTCAAGTCGGCCACATCAAAACCAACAAAAAGTGCATCTTACCATCTCATTTATAATCTATCGCCAGCCTTTTGTTACCCCTTCTCTCGCTTATTACGCTCCTAGAAGAGAGTCGCTAACGTCAACATATCATTATTTCCAGGCTTTGCCCTCTCCTTAATGGTACAATGAAGCAAGAAGACGGTTTTAGCGATTCAGCCTTTGCGATAGGCGCTCCCAAGGTATGAGAGGTACATGGGCAGGCAATCATACGACTACCGATTTCGCCTTCGGCTAGGAAAACTGGGATAGAAAATCTACGGGGCGTACTTTTGTCCTCTTATCGTGATGTTATTAGGAAGACCCACCTATTGCTGAATGCGTGACATCCCAAAAGGGCATACTGCAACGACGAACGAGGTATAGGGATGTCCTGGCACAGGCCTGCAGTCGAGCAAAAGAGAAATTAGCAGATGACATAGGACCGTAGCGAATTTCTCTTCGCATCCTCGGGCAAAGGGGTTGACCTACCTTGAGGCAATTATGGCAATTTCGGCGCGGGTGTATGGTCGCTTTTCATGGATTAGATACCCCTACAGTTAGTGTAATGTCTCCAAATCAGGATTAATTATGCGTGCAAGGTTCACTGTGGCCTGATGGCAGCGTAGATGCAGGTCTGTTCACCTTTTCTGTCCTTTCATCTCCCATCAATGAGAATCTAGGACACCTCTATGTAGACCAGGTGCATGGACAGTTCCGCGTCTCAAGCGGCTGTACGGGAATTAGGAGCGGGACGCCCCGAGACGGAAGTCGATCTTCCGAGAAGCGAGATATCTACTTTACCCATGTACGAGTGCCCACGGTATTGATAATTTCTAACAATGGGACCTCAGCGGCCAATGCTGCCACTGTCCTTCTCAGTTTCTTTACTCTTTGTACTCTTCTTTCCTACCGTTTTTGCACAAACCTCCACACTGGTATCGACATCCCCTCCGCCTTCAACCAGCTCTAGCTCCATTTCCGCCTCCGTGGTCCCTGGCAGTCCTGCCTACTCTTATTTTGGCTGCTACAGTGAGACTACCAGCGATAACTCGACTGGAAATTCGCGAGCATTGACCGGAGGACCCATGGTACTACATCCCGCTTTATACCGTTGTTGCTCGCGATTTGCTTGCAGAGGCGCCAGAGACTGATGAGCGTCTGTACAGAAAGCGTCGGACGGAATGACCGTCGAACAGTGCCTCTCCTTCTGCGGAACCACTCAATATGCCGGCCTGGAATACGGGCGGGAGTGCTGGTGCGCGCCCCAGCTGAACACGCTTTCGCAAAAACTGCCCGATACTAGTTGCCAGCTTTCATGCGCAGGGAATCAAACAGAACTGTGTGGAGGTTCGTTGACGTAAGTTGGGCGGCTACGTGCTATGATTTGTGCGAAAATGCTGAGTCCTGCGGGTACTAGACTTATGACTTATCAACGGAAGCCTGGGGCGAAGAGCGAGGCCACGATGATGAGTTTTTGCGGTGGCTTATACTTTATCACCTTGTTGGTGGGTTTGCATGTTATGCTGTAATTGTCAGAAGAGATCTTGAAGAGACTTTATACAAGTCAGACTAGATGGGACTAAAGTCCAGAAGCTGTAAAAAAGATGTCACTGTAGAATAGGATCCGGTGTTTGGGCAGCAGTGTCTGTTCTCGGTCTGTAATTGTCCTGAATAGCTGGTTGGGAATAGAGGTATTGTCTGATAGGAGTACAATTTTTGTCCAGCGAGCATGTTTCCTTCCGTTCCGAAGCATTCTTAGGATGGCTGCGTAAAAGAGGTTAGAAAAAAGACCCGATGGATATTGTATATATTCAGTCGCCTCGAGCAAGAAGAACTCGCGAAACTTCACTGGAAACAAAATATCAAGACATGCCTTCAAGATCAGGACCCGGCGTCTGATAGAAGAAGCTATGGAAGAACAACGTTTTGACGGACATCATAGTCCTGGGTATATGTACTTTAACGACTGTAATATCACACTCTAAAAGAGAAACCCTTCGGTGGCTAGCCAAAGGATGTCATGTTACAGCAAACTGCCCAACATGCCTGGTCCTCAGAAATTTGGTATGAGGCCTACACCAGATGGAAGCGGACCACGACACTGTTGTTGATTACAAGATAATGAGAATACGGTTTGGGAAAGCAGATGTGGAAGTAGGGAAGAAACTATTCCAGTGCGTTGAGGAGCAAAAACTCAAGAGCCACTAATCATTCCATCTCTTCGAGACACACTCATCCTGCCACGCTCTTCCTCTCGAACCATATTCTTAGGCCTACGGTAAGTGTAGCCCATGAACGCGCCCTTTTTTCGAATTGCGAGTACTTTCCTTGCAACCTCTTTGTCTCGCAGTACCCGATCACGGGGTCTTTTTTTCTCCTTAACTTTCACCAATATTCCCTCTTTGCCATCGACAGCTTCAACGACCTGCCCTTTCAGCTCTGCAGCAATCATTGGTTGGATGTTTGCGTCCTGTGCTCCCTCTGCGCCGTCCACCTGCAAGGGACGAGCTGCCACTGTTTTGCCATGCTCAACATTGGGATCTCCAGCCTTGTTTACAAAGGAGCAACTGGATACGTCTTCGACATCGCTTATTTCATCTTCGTCGTCAAAATATTTGGTGTCGTCTCGGCCTTTCACATCTGGAACGAAAGGTGGTCGCGAGAGATGCAAGTGATCCCACGAGAGGCCTTGGAAAAATGGGTGGGCTTTGATGTCTTCTGCATCGTCTGGATAGACATAGTGACCTTGGAAGTCCTGTGCTTGTTTGTGCGCGCGTGTCGGCAGATATTGACCAGTGACTCGTTTCGCATGCTGGTAGTCGTTTTGACGATATTTCATCGAGCATAGGCGGTGTTCTTTTTCCTGAAGAATATTGTTGATGAGGTCCATCGCTTGATATGACACCTTTTCTTTCCTTTGCATGTCCTTGTCTTCGGGAAACTTCAAACTTGTCGCATTGTTCTGTTTGTCGAGTTAGCCTCGCCGAAAAAAGCACATCTTCAATGGTAGCGCCCACCAAGATGGCTATTTTAGTATCTTGCCTGTTCTCACAGACGAAGGGCGTGTAGCCATACAAACACTATCGTGAGCTCGTCAGTAGGGAGTCCGTCGTCTAAGGGCAGCGGACCTTCTGACCTCGTAAAGAATGACACCAATACTCCACCAATCGCATCGTCCGTCATATAGCTCACCTCGAATTACTTCTGGGGCCATGTATTGACTTGTGCCCACAACGCTCCTGGCCAATTTCCTCTTCCCATGGCGATTTCGCCACTGGAGTATTCCCTCGTTATCACTGGGTCCATCAAAGTGCGGCTTTCCATGACGCTCCCTTCGTCCGGTAAGGATATGAGCTAGGGCCATACCCGCTGCAATGCTGGTTCCTTCTTTACGGTTGATGGAATCACCTTCAACCTTGATACCTAGCTTCTCCATCAACGATTGCCTATGGTTGTTGAAATAACTTTGATCATGTGCCCAGTGACCGTCAAAGGCAAGGCCAAAATCAGCAATTTTGAGATGTCCAGATGCGGATATAAGAAAGTTGTCTGGCTTAACACCTCGGTGAATCCATCTAAGTCTGTGCGCTTCTTCTACGCAAAGTATCATCTGTGCGATATACCATCTTGCTTTCTTTTCTTTCAGTATATCCTTGCGAAACAAAAGGCCGAGGAAGTCGCCGCCAACCATATATTCCATGACTAGGTAAAGGTTCGTAGTGTCCTGGAAGCTTGCTATTAATGGTACAATCCATCTTGAATTTTCCGAAGCCACGAGAAAATCCCGCTCTGCGCGGAGATGACCTTCCTGAGAATTACGGAGCATGTCAGACTTGCGTATAACTTTCATCGCGTAGACCTCTCTTTTGGGTTTCTTTGCTTCCCGGCGATAAGATATTCTCTGAACATCTAGCGTCGACCTCAAGACTCCTATAGCAGTCGTTTTCAAATTACTGACTTCTTCGCCACATGTATGTCTCCAGCTTGGGGTCACCATAGCGGGCTGGCTTTGAGCAGCTAGATTAGCGGGCGTGATATCCTTCTCGCGGACGAGCCTGACAACACCAAAACTGCCCTTACCAAGTATTTTCACCACTTCGTAGCCAGCGACAGCCACGCCCGCGCTTTCCTTTGCCTTATTGGTCCTAGTTCCCAAAACTCGGGTCTGCCTCAAATGCTCACTCTCGTGGGCCGCCCATATGCACCGCTCTCGTTGACGCTGCTCTGCCGACATCTGCTCTGCCTGCAGACGTAGCTCAAGTTCACGCCGCCTGAGCGAACGAGGGGTGATATGACCGGATAGTATAGAATTAAATCGTGTTTCAAAAAAGATCTTGGCATTTGCTGTCGTCTCCACAGTGACTATCGTCGGCAAGGCGACGTGTGGGGCTTCTTCAATTGGAGCCAGCGGCTTCTCGGGTATACTTTCTTCGCCTTTGGTACTCTTCCCTTCAACACTCGTCTTGTCACTTTGTTCTTTGGATTTGCCGGAGCGTAAGGACACGATGTTTGACTCCAATGATGTCTTCCCGGTAGACGGACCTGTAGGAGACATACTATCGCTATTATAAAAGCTAGACGGGTCCGTATTACCTTCGATGCTGGGTTCGTGATCACTGGTAATAGAGTGGATGCTAGGCCTTGTACGCATATTTGGGCGATGAACAATAGTAGGATTTCCGAAAGTTGTCGAGAGCTTGTGGGACAATTGATGAGCCAAGCCAAGCGTAGAAAAGCTCTTTCGAAGGCCGGCATGATCCTTTCGCTTGATCTGGTCCTCAATGGGCATTGGTCGAGATACGTCAAGGCGGTGCGTAAGCTCCGCATCATCGTTAACGGACGACAGCCCCAATCTAGTTCCCCCAGTTGGGGAAGATCCACGCTGAAGACTTTCCCTGGCTAGAGGAGTAGCTGCCCTCGCTCCGTCAGATATCTCCGGCGGATAGAAACCGGCAAGGGTCTCTGTGCTCGTCTCACTAACTCCGGGAGGTTTGGTGGCGTCCTTCACGATCGCAAGAGCGATGTCTCGTTCACTTGGGACATTCGAAGATTTCTTGGTTGATCGAGTGCCTGGACACCGTTCTAGTTGGGATAACTCAGATGATGCTTCATACCTACCACTGCCTCGTGTCTGAATACCTATGACGGAGAGCAACCTAGAGCTACTGCGTTGCATTTTGGCTGCCGCGCCTGACTTTAAATCTCCGTCCTCAACGCTGCACGTATCGGAAGATATGTCAATCGTAGCTTTTCGATCCGCAGCACCATCTGCAGTTTCGATAATTGCTTGTCCGGTAGATACCTTTCTCTTCGTGGATCTGATGCCGAACAGGCTTCTAGAGCCCCAGCGCCTCTTCCTGGTCTGGATGATTGTCATGGTGATGAACAAGCAGCGATGTCACTAAAATGCTGAGGAAGTACAAAGAATGTGGGTTATGACAGTACTGCGGTATAATAGCTGTGATTGTAAGAAGCTATGGTCATAAGACACCCGGAAAGACGATGTTATGGCTAAGCGGAGTTCATGAGTGACAGTGGCAGGCTATAAGATGCGATGGTTTTGGGAAGTAGATCGATCTATCTTAAAAGAGGGAAGAGTGCAGAAGAGGCAAGAGCGACCGAAGAATGCATTGTTTCCGAATCAGTAGAGAGGTCTTGAACCGATGTGCCCGAAGCTTGATGCTTATCGAGTAATGCATCTATACATTTAAACCAGGACACAAGAGTCCGACTTGGAAGATATGGATTTGCCTCAGAAAGTCTCGGCCGTACAATCCAGCAGATCAGCGAACCGTCCAATTCGACGCTTAGGCATAAAAAGTCATTTGACGGCAATACTTCTAGCTAGCTAGCATAATGGAGACTCATTGGGGTCTTTGGTGAATTATTCTGCTGACGAAGGTAGAACCAGTATCTGTCTCTGTGGTGCGCTGGTCAATCGCTTCCGTTGACTTTGGCTCTCTATTGGCTGGGTACGAAGCCACATCTATATCACCGGTATGTACCTTGGGTTGCTGCACTTTTTCCTCTTTATCCAAAAGATGATCCCGAACCTTGCAACTATGATCACTGGCCAACTTTAAAGACTTGTCAACTTCATCTGTGAGTAACGCAATGTCATCCTCAAGCGCTTCATCTTTCGACTTCTCTCCGGTTATCGTTTGCTTGGCGCTGTCCTTACTGGGTTTGGTCTTATTCCAGAGTGCCTCCAATTCTTCTTCCCATCCCAGAGCTGACGCAAGCTTTCTTACTCCGTCATCGCAATCTCCAAGAAGAAGAACATCGTCGGCACGACAGCCTAGATCACCAACTCTTTCCGAATTAATTAGCAATCGCGGTACGTTCTCGGCACACGAGCCCGGTAGACTCGCAAACGGCAGGACCGTCAGACTTGTGCCCAATACAATGCACAGGTCTGCGCAACGTGGTAAGCCTCTGTTTTTGTGGAATTCGTCTGGCAATTTTTCGCCGAAGAAGACGATATCTGGCTTGACCAGGCCGTTGCATTGTGGATTCGAGCAATGAGGAACCTCACAATCGGTGATGGCCTCCTTCATCAAGTGTTCAGGATAGGGTATTTTGCATTCGATACATCGTTGGCGAGCGAAACTCCCGTGGGCTTCTACAATGCTCTCGTCTGGAACGCCTGCTTCCCTTTCAAGGCAGTCAATGTTCTGGGTAAAAAGCTTCAACAAGAGACCCTTGTCTGAGAGCAGACGAACAAATGAATGTGATATAGTAGGGCGATATTTGCCCGGATAAAGTTCATGCGCTAATGTATAGAAAGGTAGAGGGTTGTCACGAAAAAAGGAGATATCAAAGACTGCTTCAGGGTAGGGTAGGTCGAGTTTGGCCAAGTTCGCGTAGAGACCCGTGCCTGGGGACCGGAAATCGGGTATGCCCGCAGAGGTACTTATTCCTGCTCCAGTCTATCGGAATTGCATCGAATACGTAAGTCTTAATATTGAGGGACATGATTTAGATGCGAAGAAGTCAGACCTACCATAACAACGATATTCCTTGCTCGACCAGTCTTAACATACGTGGCTATAGCATCTATAGATCTAGCCTCGAGCGTGCGCGGGGGTGTGCTTTCATCAACCGGGCTGGAAACCTCTTGGCCCATTGAGCCGGAATTAGACGTTGTATGCTGCTCGCTTCTCCAACGACCTTTGGTATCTGAGGAGGAATGGCACAGTTTGACCGAGATTAGCTTCGCTGCTGACACTTGCTAGTACGATTCCAAACGAGAAGACTTAACCCGTTCCTAGGGTTGGGCAATGAGTTCAGGCAACAGTTAGACGGAGCGTTCAGGTAGCAGTGTTGCAATGTTCTGTTGGTCAACGGGGTGCTTGTTGCACGAAATGTCACACCATGGATTTGAAACGATGTGCAGGTCAGTACATTAGAGCGTTCTGGCCTCTATAAAGTTTTGCTTCACTCGAGTGGTGAGGGAACACGTTCATTAAATGTCCTTCCTCACCATACCTGAGGTAAGGTAAGGTACCTTACCACTGTACAGTATTCCGGTTCGCTTGGTTCCGTTCCAGGTATATTACGTGCGATACAGTACTAATACGTATTCGGGCTTTTATATGTTCAGTAGAATCTTCAAATACAAGGAGATTGATTGGTCAACCAAGCGAAGACAGCCCGTGAGCCCCTGACTGTGGCTTCAACACTAACAATTAATACCCCAAGTACCGTAGTACATCAAGTACGGACTACGGAGTAGTGCGCGCCCAAATACCTTGACTGTCGAAGAGGTTGGAGTAAGGTACCCACGCACCCACATATCATACCTACGCCTTAATTTACTCGTACCATGCGGGTCAACTTCAACTTATCGAATAGCTAATGTTTGGCTTCACTCATGGACTGCGAATGACTTTAGGGTTTTTCTTCGACTAAGTACCTACTCCGTACTCTTCTGGCGTAATGAATATCTTATACTCCTGTCCAGAAGTGATAGTGCCAAATGCTGGTTGAAGGTAAAGCTATGATCCTTTATTCCTGCACTATTGCTGTCCAGCCAGCTGCTTTCCATTAAGCTCTGGCGGCGCGAATACCTACAGATGTATCGAAATTGATGCCAGTCGCACACTTCTAATGGTCGTTGGAGGACCAGGTACCTTGAAGCTTCCATCGTATCAAAAAATGCCAAGATCTAATGGCCAAGGCGTGCATGATACAAAGTCTTGGTCACGTGTAAACGGTGAGGGAGCAGAGGAAACTTCGCGTTTGGGGATATACGACTCCAGCTCAATCGCCGAGATCCGGGACACGCTTGCTCGTCTCCACGAACATGAGGTTTCAGTCACAGCGCGGCTCGATACCTTGGTGGCTTCTCAGAAAGATCTTTCGCGCGAGCTTGGCCGGTTGGATCTTATGCGAGCCCATTTAGGCTCTCAAGCAGTCTCCACACGATCTATAAGTAAGGGCCTGCTGTCCAACGCTGCCTCTACTGCCAATCGGATATCTAATGCAGTCAAGCGGCTCGACCTCGAACAGGCCAGAGTCAAGGGTACTCTGGACGTCGTTGAACAGGTGGCAGAGTTGAAAGCCTGCGTACTAGGCGTCACAGGATCCATGGGTGCCCCTCAAGACTGGGAGACTGCTGCTGGATATCTCAATCGAGCATCGAAAATCACGAATGCAATCGTAAATGGCCCCTTTGCAGAAGAAATGGTTCCCACCGCTGAGGTTCCCGACCCACCAAATGTGACTTTAGAACATGCCGCAGAGTCGCTGCGTGGGCTGTTCCTCCGAGAATTTGAAAATGCCGCGCAAGAGGGCAACGGCACCAAAGTTACCCGGTTTTTCAAATTATTCCCATTGATCGGTAAATCTGATGTTGGCCTCGATGTTTATGGTCGCTACGTCTGCCAAGGGGTCGCTTCTCGTGCAAGAGCGAACCTCAACGCTGGCACTGGAGGTGACCAGCGCAAGGAGGGATTTTTTTACGCTAATGCATTGACTAAGCTCTTCGAACATATCGCTCAGATCGTGGAATCGCACGGTGGACTGGTGGAACAACACTATGGTGCTGGACGGATGGTGAAGGTCATCGAGCGATTGCAGCTCGAGGCCGATATCCAGGGTGGCATCATTATTGATACTTGGAGCGATGAAAGATCAATTGATCGGAAACTTACCGATATCAGATCGTATGCATTTACTTTCCTGGTACAGAGCTTCCTTCCAGCTCAGCCACAGAGGATTGGTACACCGCGTGCTGGATCCCCTGCTCGTAGGAACGCGGCGGCAGAGGCCCAAGCTCGCGAAGAAGAAGGCGTGGACATGAAGGATATTGACGGCTTTCTAAGTGAGATCGCTGTGATGTTGGGAAGATGGTCTCTCTATTCAAGATTTATAGCCGCCAAGTGCAAGGTATGTGCAGATAGCAATTCCTAACTTTCAGGAATTAAAATTCAAGCGTGTAGGAGCCTCTAGCAGCAGCTAAAGACAAGCCACAAGAATTGGAGAGTCCTTCGCTGTTAAGCAAGTCGACCTTGAGCAGAAAGGTGGCCAACAGGCTTGTTACGCCGTTCAACGTCATGACCACTTTTTTCTTCCGGAGATCCGTAGAGAAGGCCTTCCAACTTGACGAGCAGCCATCTGACCTCTCCCTGGACCCTGGAAAAGAAACCATCTCGCAGCCTCCTTATATATCTTCCTCCGTGGACGATGTGATGTATATTGTTAACCAAACCGTTGAAAGATCACTTGTGACCTCAGACCGAGCGGTCATTGCAAGCGCGATCCCTTCCATTGCTCGAGTTCTTGACTCCGATTTCATCGGTATGGTTCAACGCAAGATGCGAGACGAGAGCTACCCAAAAGCTGCCATTCAAGGGGCACTGCCTCCCGAACAAACCATCATTACGTTCTTAGTTCTCATCAATAATCTCGACGTCGCCACGGATTACGTGAAAAGGATTGTTCAGTCACGCGTCGATGGCGCCTCCCGTGCAGAGCATTCGGAGAGCACTAAAAAGTCTTCGTCAAGCTCTATAGCGAACCTATTCCCTTTTGACCATGATGCCCAATTCGTAAACAACATACTAAGATCACTCCAGCACAGCTTCGAAAGCAAAACCTCCGAGCTCATCAGCGACGGGACCTATGTTGTCTTCAAGAACGTCGTCAAACCCCGTCTACGACCAATCATAGCAGACTCGTTCCGTGACGTTGACTACCGAATGACCGCTCGAGAGCTCGAACAAATAAGCAAAGAAGCCGAAATCGAGGACGGTGACAATGAATTGATCGAGCTCGCAGTACAACGTCACTTCCAACGAGGCTGGGACGCCCTGACGAAACCTCTCGCTCGAATTCTCACCGCTCCGGGCTTCGAAAGACTCCTCACCACGATCATTTCCTATCTTAGCGAAGTCCTAGAGAAGCGTGTGTGGAGCTACTACGGACGACTGAACGATCTCGGCGCTGTGCGTCTGGAGCGAGATATTGCTAGCATCGTAAGTACTGTTGTTAGAGGAGGAAAGTATGGGTTCCGCGATTCATTTGCAAGGTGCACGCAGATCTGTCTCATCATGAATATGGAGGAGGATGAGTGGGATGAGCTGCAAGCTACGGCTGGAAGGGCTGGTGGAGATGGGGTTGAGTGGAGGATTGATGGGGAGGAGCGCATTAGGGCGAGGGCGATGGTGCGGGATAATTGAACGAGGATAATTTCTCCGCTTTCATTCTGCTTCAAAAGAACCTGTCTCGGCTGCTCGGGAGATTCTAGGTGGATTGACGAGATGGTTACCATCTCGACACGAGAAAACAGGTAAAATTTTGAATATAGGAAGATTGTTCGATGCCAATATATCCGGCTCAGCGGGCATGGGAGAAGTATATTCAACATTTACCAGTCAAAAACAAATAAATGTAGGAGCCTTTCCAGATGGACGAGCTGTCTCTGTAGAGGTGTTTGATAATTCTATAGATCTACCTATCGGCAATGCTTAGGTGGTCCAAGGGTTTTCCTTTTTGTCTTTTGTGTCAGTCGTAGTAGTAGCACGAGTGCCCCTGTCCGAAGAAGACTTTTAGTCAGCAAGATATCGGAGAACCTTGCTGTGACCGTCCGCCAAAGGCACTCAAAAACATAGAAACAATGCCTAAAGCCGAACCTATTACTCCTTCTTCAGCTCTTCTGGAGGCTCTGTCGTTACCACTTCCAAGGTCAACGTACAGGCCGCTAGGGTCCACGCCTCTATTAGACTGGCGAAGCCAAAAGATCAAATTTTCGAGGCCCAGGCAACCTGGCAGTCGACAGCCGTAGGGAGTCTGAGGACGTTGTAGCCGACGGTATCAACGCATAGAGAAATACCTAAGTAGCACGGCCTAGCTGTCGCAATCATAGCTATCCGCCCTACCGCTCTCTGCCGCGCGAATTGTGCTGGCGCTCACCTTCGAAATATCCCACACAGCGCGGTCAGGACATCGACTGCAATGGCTGGAAGTACAGAACAGATATTGCAGCCGTCTCCAAATGGCGGACGCAATACACGAGTACTACCGGTAGACCCGAGCAAAATCGGAGAGTTCACCTTCACTAGTCCCGAAGAATCCTTCCTCGGAGACTGGGACCTCAGGCTTTCAAAGACCACCGATGCTGCTCATTTGTCCGCTGCAGCAACAATGCTCCGATCCAGCAACGTTCCTATTGCATTTCCTACAGAAACAGTCTATGGGCTTGGTGCCGACGCGACTCGCAGTTCTGCCGTACTCGGCATCTACGCTGCCAAGCAACGACCGCCAGATAATCCTTTGATTATCCACATAAGCTCTCTTTCGCAACTCAGAGGGCTTTTACGCCGGCCCCTGGCTAATTCATCGATTATCTGTGAACGTCCCACGGATCCCATTCCGTTAATATACCACTCTCTAATATCCCGCTTCTGGCCCGGGCCTCTTACCATCCTCCTTCCCCTCCCCGCGCCAAATCCCCTTGCACCTCAAGTCTCCGCCTCGCTGCCCACTTTCGGTGTCCGGATGCCATCTTCTCCGCTGGCACTCGCCCTCATTCACTTGGCAGGCGTCCCTCTTGCCGCCCCTTCTGCTAATGTCTCCACGAGGCCCTCGCCCACCACCGCCGCCCACGTTCTGGAAGATCTCTCGGGACGAGTTGATCTGATATTAGACGGTGGACCTTGCGCTATTGGGGTAGAAAGCACTGTTGTTGACGGACTCGCAGATCCGCCAGTCATCCTCAGGCCTGGAGGTGTTTCGATTGAGATGCTAAGGGGTTGTCCAGGATGGGAGGGGGTGAGAGTGGGCTATCGCGATTACGCAGATGGAGAAGTACCACGAGCGCCAGGGATGAAATATCGACATTATTCCCCCAGAGCAAGGGTGTCACTGATAGAGGGACAACTGGATATGGAGTTAGTGAAAAGCTATGCTTTAAAGTCGAAAAGCATTGGCATCTTAAGAACAAAGAACTGGACGAAAGACCTCTTGGAGGAGAGAAAGGCGGACGCCAAAGCTCGCGGCCCTACCGTCACCAAATACAATAAAACCCATATAAACGGAACGACGTTAGTGGTTGCGGAAAGGATACTCGACGGAAAATCCATTGGCGATGTGCTGCCTTCATCAGCCCCTTTGTCACCTCCTGTACCTCTTGCATGCTATCTTAAGATCATGCTCGATGAGCGGTCCGGCAGTCAGGCGACCGATGTCTGGGACATAGGGCTCGGAAAGGATACGGCGCACATAGCTCGGGGCCTGTTCTCTGCCCTCCGGGAACTCGATCAGAAAGGCGTAGACGTTATATTCGTCGAGGGCATCAATGACGGCGAAGGCGATGCCGCAGCGGCGGTAATGAATAGACTCCGAAAAGCAGCGGAAATAGAAATCAAAGCATGACCACTACAATATTCGTTTCAAGTGATTCGTATGAAGCTTGATAATCGGCATTGCAATCACGTCGAGCTACTACCTCTGCTTCTTACTGCCCCTGCCCCCTCTTTTTCCCGTCCTGGCAGCGCCCCCTCCTTTCCCTCTGCCCGCTCGCTCCCCTCCCATCAAAACCCGACATTTGCCGACCGCGACGACGCCTACAACCTCCGTATCCTTGATGCCCTTGATCAATTCCCCCTCTCTCCTCCTCATCTCCATCTCCATCGTGACCGCCTGATCCACCCCATCACCGGCAGGCTTCTTCCTCTTCTCCCAATCCCCTATAACCCCTGTCCACACGCCTAAGATTTCCCGAACGGCCTTGCCCTTCTTCGTCGTGCCAGGCTGCAATTTCGCTCGCCACCTACACCGAGCGCCTACGGCATCCCAGGGCCCACACACGACGAGCGCGTCTAGAATTTCATCACCCGGTAGTGGCGTCCCTACAAAGGCCTCCAGATCCACCACTTCGTCCTCCTCTTCCTCGTCTATCCCCTCCTCGAAATTGGCCCTCCGGATCTCCTCTACCTCCTTACCCTTCGCGGCAGCAATCGCGTGCTGTTGTCTTCGTCTCTCTTTTTGCGCTGCGAGTTCTTGCTCCTTGGCCAATCTCGCAGCCGCGTCATCGATGGTTTTCTGCTCTGCTGCCGAGCCTAGGAGCCGGAGCGCGAGGGCTCGATCTTCTTCGTCTTGGTTGGCATATTTAGTTTTGAGTTTATTGCGCTTGCCATGTTTGCCACGGACGGGGGGCGCTTGCAGGGAAGAGGTCGGTATTTCGGACAGCGTTGAGGTGGCGAGTGAGGGCGCAGGGTGGAAAGCCTCCGCGGCGGTTTCTAGCCCGGTTCTGGAGGCTGCTTGTGAGGGCTGAGATACATTGGCTGAAGAAGAAAGTGCCCCTTGCTCCTTTGCTGAATCATGACGGACACCTACGACTGTTCTATCGGAGTTGACAGCCAATACTTGACTGCCTTCTCGACGACCCTCTGAATCTTCCTTCTCTGAACGTTCAGATTCGCTGGATTCTGTGTTTGCAGATTGGTATAGACCGTGGCCTGATGCAATTGCAGGGCCACCTTCAGCTTCTGGCATGTCGGCATCGCCAGTACGGGCAAGATCAGGCTGGAGTGGATTGTCGTGCCCGAGCTCTGAACTACTATCATTCTCGTCTTCGTTCTCCGCACTATCCGACGCTTCATCGTTTGCAGTGCTAAAAGGCCTTTCATTATATGAATTATCCTTGCTCTTGACTTGATCATTGTCCCCATATCCTGGGCCATCTTCTATACCTTCTTCTACGCCTTCTGCTACGTCTTCTGGATCGTTATTCTTTGTAGTCCTTTCGCCTTGAAATCGGTGTTTAAGATGCTGCGCCTTACTCTCTTCACTAATGTGAAACATGATACTAAAGCCGAGCAACAGCTGTGCGGGAGGCAGAAAATTCTTCTGACCTCGAATCTCGAAGTTACCAATAGCCAGGAAGTCTCCGTTAGGCGCCGTCTTCGACACCTTGGCCGAGTCTACCCACCAAGCCGACATCACGGCCTTCGAATCCCATGCGGTTGAGCTTGCTACAGTCAAGGTACCAGCTTGAGATAATGTAGAGGGAGGTATTGGGTCATTTGTCAAACCAGGCTTGTTTTTGATAACGACAGAGGCAGCTCCTTGCAAGTCTGCGTGAACGTAAACATCCCCCTTTTTTAGGTATCTCCTGTACAAGATCTCGGCCTGTTGTGCGTCTTTTCCGCCTAAGACAAGATAACCCTCGGAAGATATGAAGTAAAGGAATTTTTCAAACCACAATTGCCTCCGAATAGGCCGCAGAACTTGCTTTTCTTGCTTTAGGCCCTTCTTCAGGTCGGCCGTAATCTTTCTTTCTGTGCTTTTTAGTGCTTTAGAGGATGACTGCAGCGTCTTCTGCTCTTTCACAGCTGCGTTCTTCTTCTGATCGTAGTACTGCCGTGCATTTGACCACGGAGAGAGAGCAAGATCGACATCTACAGCAAGCCTTTTGTCAACAGCTTTGGTAATCTTAGACGGCTTTGGTGTTTGGTGTTGTTCATCTTCGCTGTCTGAGACGTCGCTACCTGTCTCATCTCCATCGAAATCTTCCTCGTCGCCGTAATCCGCTTCTGCGAGAAGGAGGGTAGCGGTGTTCTCGTAGAGCTTGAGGGGTACCTTGATCATCTCTGCTACAACGTTCTGCCTAGCTTGCTCCATCTCGATCAGACGTGCAATCTCTACCCAATCCATTCCTTGCACGATAAGTCCATTGACTGCATTAATGGCTTCCTGCACCTTCTGCAAATTTGCCTCTATGGCTTGAGCTTTTCGAACGTTGAGCTCCTGAAACTGTTGCAAGCCACCAATACGTTTGTCATGATCCTGCCTTGCAGCGTCAAGTTTTCTTTTCGCATTCTCTTCCCGTTCTGCAAGTCGAGACTCTAGCTTTTGACCCTCTATTGAGGAAAAAAACTCATCGACTGTTTTGTTAAATCCGTCAAACTCAAGTATCTGAATATCTGGATTTCCTTGAAATTGCGCAGGTCGGAAGGGATGGAAGTCTTCGTACATAAGATTGTTGTGTTCCAGCCCCACAGACACTCCGTGGAGTCCATACTGATCATGGGATTTCGATTTCGTTGGCATTGCAATAATATAGCCTTTTGATGAATTCGAGCACGTAATGTCATCTGTCACTCGCTGTGCTTCCCTTAATGCCAACATGAGCTTTTCGAGTAGCGCATCATCCATCACCACGTCTTCAATTGGTGTGTCCGAGTCAAAACCAGTCACGCGTAATGCATGGTCAACGAGCATGGGCGGAAACTCGTTAAGGGAAGTCGAGAGGGCTTTTCGCAGAGCATCCCCCGTCTTTTTCTTTGATTTCTTTGTACGAGAAGAATTATCATCGCTGACCTTATCAAGCGTTTTTCTCAGACCTAGCAATACTCTCTCCTTTGTCAAAGTAGGAATACCATTGTAGTTCTGTCTGTTCTCTATGGAGTACTTGAGCCCAACGCGAAGCTCTTCCTGCTCCTCACCTGCGGGGACGATACGAAGGAGACTAAGAATACCTAGGTCCTTGTCCGTAAGTACAATGTTTCCCCCAGCATAGAATTCCAGAAAAAGATGGTATTGCCCATCGCTGAATTGAAATTCAATGACCCGATCCGTGCCAACCTGAGCAATAGAGGTCACTCTTCGCGAGCGGAGGTATTTCCGAAGCCGTGTTACAAATTGTGACGGGGCAGAGGCAGTCACCCTTATGAAGTCTGTCAGATGGCATCGAAAACCCGAGTCAATGACCATCTGCTGGCGCTGGTCCGGCTTTGCAAATTTTAGGAGGAAGATCCTCTAGAGGCCCCTTTTAGTTTGGTGAAGGTTTGGGAGAGAAAACCACGACATACTCACAGACGATAGGTCGTACACATTTGCAAGACGAAGAGTGCAAAGTGACTTGGAGAGCTCAAGCGCAATGACCTAGATGGAGAGCTGATCAGCTCTGGATGTTCCATTGCCTAAAATGGGATGTCGTACCTTGACATCTAGACTTGAGAATCTCTGCTTCATCTTGGAGAATAATCTCAAGGTTCAACCTTTTACAGAGAAATAAGAGAGACGAAGCCCTGCTTTACCTTACGAACGGCGACGAAGCGAGTGACGAAGCATGATAAGCAGAAGACGCTCAAAATTAAGATTATCTACTAGCGCGAAATTTAGCTACGTTTGCGGCTTGATTAGCAACGCAGTTGCTTCTACTGACTGATTTTGACCCCTATTGTGTCAACCTTAATTCTTTTCTTTGTAAAACGATTGACTCTTTTATCGAAGTTGTGAAAGTCAAATCTATTACAGTTAATAATTCAAAGTTAAATCTATTACAGTTAATCATGAAATCTTGAATGTTCGACTTTTCTATTTGACTTCATGTTTTCACTGCTTCACATCGTTCTTCACTTCGTTCTTCATCGCTAACAGCGTGCTTTTATCTTCTACAATATGTCTTTTATATTTTCTAACAGCTATATAAATAAGAAACATCAGAGCAATGCTTGAAAGATTGCTGCTGTTGTTGCACATCACAGACAGCTTGCATTTCAGATTCATCAAGACTTTTCTGCTTAATCTTCTTCTTTTGATCATTTCTCTTGAATCTCTTTTTTGATAATGATGCTGCAAGAATGCAATTTCAATATGAATGTGATTTTGAAGTGAAGAAGAGAATGTTCTATCAGAGAAAAGACACAGTCAATGTCACTTATCAAGCAAAGAAAAATCATTCAAAACATGAAGTTTGCAAGACAGAATCTTGAAGATCATTCTGATATATGCAAGTTGTAAAATTGATGAAAAGAAATCAGACAGCAACATCAACGCTACTGTGAAAAAGTGACGTGTTTAAATCGCAGTTCATTGAGTTCTCTGTTCATCACTTTGCAGAAGCTTCGCTCAACTTCAATTTCATCATTGATTTCATGTTGTTATAATTTGTGTATTAATTACAATCTGACAAAAGTTTTGACTGATTTTCTCTTTCAAGATTTGATTGATTCACTTATCTTGTATATTTATTACATCAACACATCAAATCTTTCTGAAAATGAGATGCATTGATGCTTGAATGATAATCACAATGTTCTTCACTTAATCTTTCAACATATCAATGATCTTGAATTCAATCAATATATTATTTGTAAACTTGTATTTTCTGACTCAACATTGTCTACTCATGTTGCATTGAATCAATCTTTTGTTGCTTTGAATTAATCTTTTGATGCTTTGATCATGTTTAAGAATTATCATGATGTCAGATCATCAACTCAATTTAGAACATAAATTGTTGATATTTTAAATAATCTTGATTCATTGAATCTGTTTTGCAGTTCAATGAATCAAGTCATTAATCTAGTCATCATTATCTTAATTTAGTCTCAGCAATTCTGTTTTGATCATCTCAGTTATGTGTGCAAACTTCTGCAATCTTAAGTCAATAAAACTATTGTTTAGTCTTGATTCTGCTCAATTTATGTATATAAAAGTCGAGCTTTCGTTCTTTTCTTTCACTCTTTATCTTTCATCTTATACATTATCTGATGTATTGTCTTGTATTTAAATTCTATCAAAGTAATAATAATAATATCAATCTTTTATATTGATAGTATCTTTAGTCTAACTCAGTCTTTGACATTATAAAAGATTTACACTTTCTGCAACGTTTTCATACATTGAAATCTTATTTAATTATTCTTTCGCTCAAATAAAGTCATCTTACAATCTTTTGATCAATGATGAGTGTGCTGTTGAACAGTTCACTCAAAGTGTGATCGAAAATTCAGTTGAGATCTTTCGCGTAATGCATGAGCTTCAAAATCAAGTTCGACAACATAATGTTATCATTTCATCTTTGTTCATTATTTTCAGTTCTTCAATTTATATAAAGTTGAATTCTTAATCTCTTGCAATGATAGCTCAAATCATTGCACAAATCTTGAACAATCAATCTTTTCTTGTTGTTCATTGTTTTGCAAACTTTGTCACTGTCTTCATTGCTTCTAAATTCAAGAAGCTTCTCAACATATTTGAATATGAGAAGAACAAGAATTGATTGAATGCATGAAAGCAGAGTCTGATACAGCGCATGAAGATGAACGATGATTATTATTTCTTTTATTGAGTCAAGATCATTTATGTTGAGTCATAATTCATCATAAATAAAAAGACTTACAATCTAATGAGTCAATATTGAATCAATGATCTTTGTATCATTTTCATCTTTGCAAATTGATGACATAAGTTGCATCATTACTGCAACAATTCTTTCAAGACAAAAGATGCTCATTTATATCTTCGCGAAACTTTAAAGTAAAACATAAATAGCTTTGTTGACTATTACAATCTCTTTTATCAAAAGAAAGAATGTTCTTTAATGAAAGATTTCTTGTTGATTGACTGTTTGAAGCGTAATGTCAATTATTTCACTCAAGTCATTATTTTTTTCTGACAAAATCTCAATGAAACTCAATCATTCATCTTTCATTAATGAGTTCAAACATTCTTTGACATTAATGAAAAGCTTCAGCAGCTTAAGCATCATCAATCTCACTTCATCTTCACTCTTGTTTCATTCATCAAAGTCAAGAACATCTTTACATCAACTAGTAATTTTTTAAGTTCAAAGATTATCATTTCTGTGACTATTGTCTTAACAGTATCTTCATCTTTCTCTTTCTTATTTCTCAATGAGTCAATGAATTTAAGCTTTGTTATTATCATCATTCAAGATAAGACTTTGATTGTTTCTGAGATTAAGAAAATCTGCAACAAGTGAAAGCTGTGCTACTATTGCAAATTGCAACATTCAAGCAAAATTGTTAAAGAATGCTCAAATAAGAAGTTTTTCGCTTTGCATATCATGAACATTTACAACAATGATGTCATCAATATAAATGAAGAAGTCTCACTGTTTGCAAGAAAAGTTTAGTTTCTGAGTTAAGTTACGCTCAGAAATCTGTATACATATCATCTTGTCTACTAATCTTAATCTTTTCATTCTCACTTCAATCATATAGAAAGTTTTCTTCTAAATTTGTCTTGAAACTCTTTGAATTCAATTTGACATTCAAAGATAATCACATGATAATATTCTGTATTTTACGTTAAGCTCAATTTAAAGTTTTTACTCTCACTCTGATTAATAATGAAGTCTCTGCTTATGTCTTTATAAATAAATTCTTTACACAACAACATCATTTTTTCTTGCATCAATTAACTCATTCTTGCAGACTTCAAGAATTTGATGATCAAGTCGCTTTAATTGATGATATTATTCATGTTGTTGAAATCACAATGATTCTTGTTAGAGATCAGCATAGAGCGAGTCATATGAGTGTCATTTAACTAATAGATAAATGCTAAGAAAGAAAAGTATCTACAGAAAAGAACTCGATTCTTTATATGTGTGTTTCTCAGCTCTGTGCTAGGCTCGAAAGAGTTGACGTCTTACACATATGATGCAAAGTTTCAATGACATCACTACTAGCTTGAATGCTCACTAAACTCAATTAAAATGAAACTCAGATCAGAGCTAGAAAGAATAGACGAAGGCTAAAATCGTAACATTACTCTCTTTTCTTGAATATTTATGTTCGCATGAATGTTATTTCTTAGTGCGCTTTTCTTGAATATTTGATATGAAAGTCATTGATCATCTCTTGAGCGTTCATAAATTCGTCGTCGTCAGCGTTATATCAGTTGAGATCATTGTCATAGCTCTTTTATTTGACTCGATATTGAAGTCGTCTTCGATATTGTTGAAAGTTCAATATATCGTCGATTTCTCATTCATCTTCATCGTTTACCACTATTGATCTCGAGAATTCATTCTTCTGATCAGACAGAGAATCATTGACGGCGAGACGAAGAAGCTCTGAATGAAATACATCATGTATACGCATAGTCTTGAGTAGTTTCAATTTATAGAATGAGTCAACGAAATCGATGATCTGAAAAGAATTAAGCATCTTGTCATTCAATTTTTTGAAGAGTTTCGCTGTAACAATGTTTCGTTCGTTCAGAAACACTCTTGATTCAATCTTATAATTGATCTTCTTTCTATGCTTGTTAGCTTGATTCATCATTTGTTCTCGTGTTTTGATCAGAGCTTCACGAGCGAAGATCAATGTCTTGTTCATTTGTTCAGATATATTCTTGACTCGATCAATCTGCAAGCGTTCGCGAGTGCTTTCATACTCGATGATGTCAGAGTTGAAGCTCATATGAGAATGAAAGCTTTTGTTCATGAAGAAGAGAGTTAAGAAGATGACTGAGAACAAGATGTTATTGTCGATAAACTCGATCATGAGTAGTCACTTAGATCAATCATTCTGCATATACGAACAGAAGAATCGAAGATATCGCTTGACGTTCTGATTGACTCGTTCGCTTTGATCGTCGATCTGAGAATGATAAATGATGAACAATTGAAGAAAAATGCTCAGTCGTTTGCAAAGAAACTTTCATAGTATAAAGATGAATTGCAAATCTCGATCAGATACTATGAAGCTTGATAAATCATGAGTTTGATATACTCATTGAATCAGCATTTCAGCTGTCTTTTCGACAGTGATATCTTCATCATTAGTGATGCAAGAAATATAATGTCTTTCTTTTGACAATCTGCAGATGATCGTCAGAATAGCGTTGTATTCACTTGAATCAGATAGATTAATAATGAAGTTCATTGCTATGTTTTGTCATCACTGTTCGAATATTGATAGAGATTGAAGTAAGTCGTTTGATTTATTTCTAAATGTCTTTGAACGTTGACAGATATAGTAGTTTTGAATATATCGATCTATCGTTTTTCGCATGAATGATCAATAGTAGTTTCGCTTTATGACTTTCACAGTTCTAAGAATATCAGAATGATCAACTGATGATTGATCATGCATCTCACGAATCAGATTCATTTGTAGAAGTTCATTGAACGAAACTCATAGCTGACTATCATGATACAAGATTTCATTCTGAGTTTGACAATTCTTGAATTTGATATCTTCATATTGTGTCTCGTCTCTTGCTATTGCTTCGCGAAGTAGCGTACAATTCTCGTCGATCTTATTAGTCTCAAGAATCTGTTTATAAATTGATTCACTGATGTTCTTCTTTAGATCAGCAATTTTCATTCAATTCAAAGTCAGAATAGTGATTCATTGATAGCGAACGCGCTCATCTTCTGAATCTCTGAGCACGACGTCAGCTTAATGAGTTAATGCATCAATCTTGATGTTCTGTTTGTCAGATTGATACATTATTTTGAAGTTGAAATCAGCGAACTTCTGAACTCAGCGCATCTGACGTCTGCTCAGCTCTTTATCTTTCATCAACGAGATGAGCACTTGATGATCAATGAACATCTTAATAGAAATGTCAGTTAGCTTTAGTTTGAATCATCAGTGTTTAAATGCTCAAATGATGATCAGAAGTTCTTTATCATATATCTTGTAGTTGCATTTAGCAGAAGACATGTTCTTGCTATAGAAGACAATTGAATGTAATACTTCTTCATCATTATATTGAGAAAGAACTTCATCGTTGACGTAGTTGAATGAGTTAATTTCGAGAATAGTCTCATGAGTTTAATCAAAGTGACGTAGTATAGAAGTCTTGATCATACGTCTCTTCATATGATTGAAGATGATCTAACAAACTTCATTTCATTTAAATATGATCTTCTTTTGAGTGAATTGAATCATTGAATGAACAATTTTCGAAAAGTTCTTGATGAAGCGTTGATAGAAATTGCAGAAGTCAATGAAGAACTGCATCTGAGTGAGATTATTGAGTGTAAATCAATCAACGACTGCTTGCATCTTTCGCGAATTCATCTTCAATTCTTTGATTGATATCAAGAGTTCTAGAAAGATAGTTTTCTGAACATGAAACTCGCACTTGTTGATGTCTATCTGTAGATCAGCTTCTCGTAGTCTATTCAAGATCAATCATACATGTTGTTTGTGTTTCTTCAAGATCTTGCTGTAGATGATAATGTCATCTAGATAGATCTGACAAAACTGATGTAGATACTTGAATAACACGTCGTTCATATAATGTTGATAGAACGCAGATTCGTTGATTAATTTGAAGAGCATTACATGATATTTGTATGAGTCAAAGAAGATAATAAAGATAGTCAAATCTTTGCTATCTGAGTGCATGCGTAGTTTGTTGAACGTGACAATGATGTTCAATTGAGTCAGATACTTGCTTTCTTGTATACGAGCGAGAGTCTCGTCTATCAATGACAAAGAGTAGTGATTTCGTTTGATCAAAGCATTGAGCTTTCTGTAATCGACGCAGAAACGCAGACTATCGTCTTTCTTTTCGATGAACAAGATGAGCGAGACGTATGATGCGAAGCTGAAGAAAATGAATTCTTTGTTTAAATGATCAATCAGATACTTCTTTATCTTCTGAAGCTTGTGATTAAACATCTGATATAGTCTGCTTTGAAAGAATGTTTCTTCATCGATCAACTCAATTTTGTGATCGTAGAAACGATGTGATGATAGCTGATTGATTATTGCTCGATCGAAGACATCTAGATAGTTATGATATTCAGAGAAAAGCTTGATCTTGACTTGCTTGAGAGCTTCAGCGTGAGAAAGCTCATGCAGATTCACTTCTTCAGACTTGTTTTCAACTGTAGTTATGAGTCAATCGATTTTCAAGACAATAACAGCAAAGATCTTGACGTCTGATTGTTTGACTAACATTCTATATGTCGCTGCTTCTATCATTGCTATGTTCATTGAACTGAAAGAGAATGATTTCAGACTGAACGTTGATTTAGAATTGACGTTAGTCAAAGTCACGTCACGCTGTTTTAACTGTTCAATGAACTTCTTGTTTTGACTGAATTGAAATGTAACAAAAGTGAAAGATCTCTTCAGTATATGAGTAGAAGTCAAGCTCTTTCGTTTCGTGATTGATTTATTACTTGAGAGTAGAGCAATCAATTTCTGACTAGTAGAATTGAAATTCGAAAATCGAAGAGAATTGATTTGCATATCAATTACTAGATTGATTTTGTTCATTCATGTTTTTTCGAGAATTATTTGATGTTGATCTAATTGAGTGATCAACATAGAAGCTGTGTCAATCATATGATCTTGAACAGTCAGATTTGAATAGATGACATGAGTAATGAGTTTCTTAGCATAATGATTGTCGAATTCTCGAATTGACTTCGCTTTGATCAAAGTCAGAGACTCGATTTGCAACTGATCACAAACAATCTGCGCAATCACTTCATCAATGAACGAATAGTCAGCAGCTTCAATGTCAATCAATGACTTCAATGAGTAACTAATTTCATTGTTAGAAAGTATACATTCAGTAGTCAAAGATTCAGAAGTAAAAGAGTCATCTGACATGCTTGTCGTTGAAGAAATTAACACATCTTTTATCGCGTCTTTAATGAAAGTCTCTAGTTTTTTGTCTCGCTATTCTTGAAAGACATTTTCTCATTCTCTTTATTCTTCGAAATGACGATCTCATGTAGACGAGAAGTGAATGCACAAGATGCAGAAGTGTCAATCTTGTTCAGCTGAGAGCAATTCTTGAACAAATGATCAAAAATTTTGCAGATGTAGCAGATAATTGATGATCTTGCTGACTCAGAGATAGAAGAGATAGTCAACTTAACATAATTAATTATCGAAGTTGTTACTGACAGAGAAGTAGCGCGTTTATCAGATACGACAGTGACTTTGACAATGACAGTGCAACGTTCGCTGCGAAGCTGATAATTAACTTGTTGTTTACTATTCACATCTTGAAGAAAGATTCTTAAGCGAGTGAGCGAAGTAAAGTTTTCTGAACAGACTGATAAAGCATTCTGCAAGCGATTATTGATTTTATTCTGAAGATCGTTCATCAGAGTGCGATCGTCGTATTCGAGATAGCTGAATAGCTTCATAAAGTTGAAGTAGAAGACATTGAAAGACTTGTCTGCTTGTCTCAGAGCGTTGTACTCACGACGACACTTTCGATTCTTATTCAGTTCATCGTATATTTCTTTCAGATACTCAAATAGCTTGTCGATTGAAATGTATGAATGCAAAGCATCATGTCAATGTTGAGCGAAGATGTGCTCAGCAGTATCATCTTCTAGTCTAAATATCACATAAACAATACAGATATTCTCATTATCAAAGTGATCAACATTTGTCTGAAGCTTATCATTTATCTTGATTCTTCAGCTGTTTCATGTTGATTTATCTTCATCAATGAATATAGATAAATTCAAAAACTTGAAGAACTTGTGATGATCATTGTTGAATAGAGTGAACGACTCTCGTCGAGTATGATTCTCGATAGAAGCTCGAGACTTCGTAGACTGTCAAGATTGAGACTGATTCGCTAAATGCTGTTTCTTTTTGAGACTCAATACTTTCTCTCGTAGTTTGATGATAGTCTCTTCTTGAGTGTCTATTGTCGTTTGATTGATCTTTAACTCATCAAGTCTCTTGATGTGATCGACTTGTAGATCGATTCATTGCTCATTGAGTTTCAAAGTCATGTCTCGTTGATCTCTTAGCTCGATCAGCATCTTGATGATCTTGTCTGACTGATCGATAACTCATTGACAAAGTTGTTGACTTGTGTTGATGTCTCATGAGATAACGACATTCTGAGATTTCACTAAAGCATCGAAAGAAATAAGAAAAACTCGTCTACTAGCAATGCTTCTAAGCAGACGAGCTGTTCGTGACTCGACTGATTCAGAGTCACGTGTCATTGTGAAAGAGATAAAAATAAATAGATAGGTTTTATTATGATAAGATTGAGTGATTGATTTGATAAATTTGAATGTGTGTTTTGATGAAAGTAATTCAAAGAATTTCTTGCGAATTTTCTGAATGAACGAAGTAGATTATTTTATATCATCTACACGTCAATAGCAGAGTAGTTGATTATCATTTATCTACTGTTAGAAGTCAGCATAAAGCGAGTCATATGAATGTCATTTAACTAATAGATAAATGCTAAGAAAGAAAAGTATCTACAGAAAAGAACTCAGTTCTTTATATGTGTGTTTCTCAGCTCTGTGCTAGGCTCGAAAGAGTTGACGTCTTACACATATGATGCAAAGTTTCAATGACATCACTACTAGCTTGAATGCTCACTAGACTCGATTAGAATGAAACTCAGATCAGAGCTAGAAAGAATAGACGAAGACTAGAATCATAACAATTCTCAATGAACACATTGAAAAACTATTCTTTTATATCATTGAATTAAGTCAATATTTCATCATCATGAATCTATCATGATTTCATCATCACATCATTGATGTTAATTTTGAGCATAATATTCTCATCTTGTCTTTCTTCTTTTATCTTAATCATTATTGCTCATTTCTCATCAAGATTTATAATCTTAATCAATAAGAAGAAAATTTCTCATTCAAAGTTAACAAAGTAGCTTTCTTTCAGTCTCACTCTCAATTTACTCACAAGAAGCAACTCAGTTCATGAATTACTCATAAGAAGAAATTCAGTCTACAGATTGCTCACAAGAAGCAATTCAGTCTACAAATTGCTCACAAGAAGCAATTCAGCACTCAATTTGCTTGCAAGAAGCAATCTAGTTTCTTATTCACTTGAAAGAAGTAATTCAGTTTTCAGTTCACTCACAAAAAGTAATTTAGTTCTCAATTTGCTTGCAAGAAGTAACTCAGTTTCTCATCTGCTCAAAAGAAGTAATATAAATTCTCGTTCACTCACAAAAAGTTAATTAATACTCAGCTCATTTACAAGAAACAAATCTCGTTCAATCTTGTCTCTCGTCTGAAACAAGAAGCTTTTAGTTGTATTCTTCAAGTCATTCAAAAAGAATACTCATTAAAAATCAAGTGTCAAAATTCTTTCTTCTTTAGAACTTTTGTTGTTTCTTATTTCTTAAGCAAATTAATTCAATTGATCTTTTATACAACTTGATATAATTGAGTTAAAAGCTCAAAGCTTTGATCATGCTGCTTGTGTCAAAGACATTGAAGTGTTTAACGTCATTTTAAAGAAAATCAATGTCTTTTTGAATCTTGAGTTAATCTCATCTTCTAGTTTAGATTCTGATGAGTCAAAATCGCGTTATGCAACTTTGACTATCTATTCAAAGATCAGTTCAACTCTTGCTCAGTTCTCATTTTATTTTCAAGACAGTATGTATGATAAGAATCATCGTCTGAATCTTTATCAAATGAAAAAGAAATTTCATTTGATTGCATTCACGACACAAGAAGTTTTTGAAGTCTATTGATAAAGTAAGAACGTCGATTCAATCATAATTTTATCATTCAAATATTTTGAATTTCTAAATGTTTTCTTCAAGAAGAACGTTGATATCTTGTCTTTGCATTGAGCTTATGATTATGTCATACATCTTAAAGAAGATGCTCAATTCTCAGTCTTTGCTTTGTACAACATGAGTCGTGATGAAATTCTAGAACTTCATTGTTATCTGAATGAAAATCTGAGCAAAATTTTTATTCAAGTCAGTCACTTTCAAATGATCATCTTTATTCTCTTCATTAAGAAACTTGAAGAAGAACTTTGCTTCTGCATCAACTATTGAAATCTGAACGCTATCACAGTCAAGAATTGATATTCTCTGTCTCTGATTTCAGAAACGCTGAATCATTTAAGTTGAGCTAAAATCTTTATCAAGCTGAGTATCATCTCTGCATTCAATCAACTTCAAATCAGAGAAGAAGATGAAGCTTTCATTGTCTTTTGCACTTGATTTGAATTATTCAAGTATCTAGTCATGCTTTTTGATTTATGTAATGAGTCTGTCTCATTTCAGAAGTATATTAACAATACTCTTCATGAACATTTAAATAAATTCTGTACAGCTTATTTGAATAACATCTTGATCTATTTCGACAATGAACTTGAGCATGAGATTCATGTCAAGCTCATTCTGTGAAAGCTGCAAGAAGCAAATCTTCAGATGAATATAATTAAATGCAAGTTTCACATCACTCAAGTTTTGTATCTAAAATTGATAATCATCATCAAAGAGATCAAGATGAATTCTTTCAAGATAAACATCATTGTCAATTGACTCATCTTGATCAACGTTAAAGACATTCAAAGTTTTCTAGATTTCGCGAACTTCTATAAAAGATTCATCTATGACTATAGTAGAATAACTACTTCGCTCATTCATCTCATCAGAAAAGATGTACTCTTTGTCTGATTTCAGAAATGTCAAATTGCATTCAACATTCTTAAGAAAGTCTTCACTTTCAAGATTATTCTTTATCATTATAATTCAGATCACAAGATTGTAATAGAAATCAATACTTTGAACTATGTGTTCAAAAACATTCTCTTTCAGTATGATGAAAACAAGATTCTTCATTCAGTCACTTATTTTTCAAAGAAGCATAACTCAGTCGAGTGTAACTACGAGATTTACAATAAAGAACTTATGATCATTGTTTGCACTTTCGAAAAATGATGATCAGAACTTGAAAACTCTATTTATTTTGTCAAGATGATCACAAATCAGAAAAATCTTAAGTATTTTATGTCAATTAAGCAGTTGAGTCATCATCAAGTTTGTTGAAGTGAGTTTCTGTCTAAATTCAACTATCACATCACTTATCATCTTGACAAGATTAATGATAAGTTGAATGCTTTGACACGTCACTCAGAAGATCTTTCTAAGAAAAGAAATACATTCAATTCTTAACATCAATATCAACATCAAACAATTCTGAAAACTCATGTTTTAAATCTTAATATTGTTAAAAGTCTCGTTCTTGACATCTTCAACATTAAAGTCATGAAGCTTCAGTCACAAATTATCGCTTTAGATTCAGTTCAGTTATATTTGTTTTCAGTTATCTCAGCATCTTCATAAATTCTAACTTTCATGAATCTAGAAATTGAAGAATTCGACGTTGAAAACATCAAGTCTCAGCTAAATCAAGACATTCTAAATCTTGATGAAGATTCTGCTGATATTTTCACTCAGACATTGTAAGAGCAAATTGAAATTAATGATAAATTCGCAGCTCAGATAATTGAAGCACTTTGCAATGAAGCACAACATCACAACAAGATCTTTCTAGTTGAGTGTGAAAAACACGAGAATCATCTGTACTTTTGAGAAAGAAAGTACATGCTCAACTCAAATAAACTACATCTTTGTATCATTCAGCTCATTCATGATAATGTCATCAATGATCATTCAAAAAGAGCAAAAAGTTATGAACTGATCAATCAAGTTTACTGATGATCAAACATTTATAAGTATGTTCAATGCTTTGTATAAAACTATCATGTGTGCATATGTTTTAAGCTCTTTAGACAATGAACTCAAGTAGACTGATCGCGTCAAGTCGAGTACTTGAGTTCGAGTCGAGTACACGACTCGAAAAGTGTCAAGTCGAGTTGAAATTTTTTTGAAAAAGTGTCGAGTCGAGTTGAGAAGTTGAACTCAAGCACTTAAGTCGAATTGAGAAGCTTGATTTGATAATTCGACTCAAAAACTCGACTTGACTCGACAAGATATTAGATAGATGTAAATAGCTTGATTGAACAGTCTTCATGATTTTCTTCATGACTTTCTACCATGTTTTCCCGTCATGACTCTCTATCAAAGTCAAACGATCTTCATGTTTTCTCGTCATGATTCTCTATCAAACAATCTTCATGTTTCTCTCTATGTTTCTCTTTATGTTCTTCTTCATGTTTTTCTTCATGTTTCTCTTCATGTTTCTCTTCATGTTTCTCTCTATGTTTCTCTTTATGTTTCCCTTCATGTTTCTCTATCAAACGATCTTCATGTTTTCTCTTCATGACTTTCTACGACTTTATCAAAAAGATAATGCAAAAAGATAATGCAAAAGTCGAAAAAATTTCTATATTTAGTTCTTTTGACGTCAAGCTTGAGTTCTTGACGAGTCGAGTCGAGTTGATTCAATTCTCAGTCGAGTCGAGTCGCGTCAAGTTGAAAATATGAGCAATTCGACTTGAATCGAGTTGAAAATGTGAGCAATTCGACTCAATCTCAATTTGAGTTCAAAATGTCAACTTGAAATTCGACTCGATGATCAGTCTAAACTCAAGAATGATTGTGTTTTCTTTCAGTTTTCAAACGTCGTTGATGTGATATCTTCATGAACTATGTAAATTCTTTATCGCTCAGTATCTTCATGATTATCACATATAAATATGTTCTAATCTTTGTTGATCATTTTATCAAAATGAGACATTTAGTTCTCATCATTTCTATGAAAGTTGAAGAAGTTATCAACTGCTTCTATACTTATGTTTAAAAACATTATGATTTACTTGAGTTTTTCATGTCTGATTGAAATACACAATTTATCTTCAATGTCTGAAAGCATATGTGTAAAATGTTGAAGATAAATGCTAAGTTATCAATGATGTATCACTTTGAAATCAATGATCAAATTGAGAAAGTCAATGCTGTCATGAAGCATTATCTTTAAGTTTTCGTCAATTACATGCAGAATGACTGAGCTAAGTGAATTTCTGAAGTTAAATTCATCATCAATAATGCATCATTATTAATCACTTTAACATCATTCTTCTTGATCAATTTAAGTCAAAACTCACGTTTAAACTTTAAGTTTTTTGAGTCTTTGCTTGAGAATCTTATGTTTCAAGCTTGAGACAAGTTAATCAATGTCAAAAAGTTCATCAAGAAAATAAAGAAACTAACTAAGCATCTACATGATGAGATGCTTATAGCTCAGATCATTTATGAATTCAATGTCAATCTCTCTCATCGTTTTTGTTCTAAATACTTCGTCGAAGATGAAGTTTGATTGAATGCTTACAATCTCAGCATCATTCATCTTACTGTCAAGTTAAATGATTATAATGTTGATCTCTTCAAGATCAAGCATGTTTTCAAGAACAATTCTCTGATCATTGAGTTAAATCTTTCAGCATTCATGAAGATTTATTTAATTTTTCATGTCATTCTTTTGAATTATATCATAAGTGATTTTCTCTTGAGTCAACATCAAAAATCTTAAAAACTCATTGTCATCAAGAATGACAAAAGATTCTGATATGTAAACAGCATACTAAACTTCAAGCGTGATAAACATTATAATTCATCTTTGCTTAAGTATTATGTTGATTGAAAAGATCACTTTTTTACTTAAGAATCTTTTCATCTTCTGAATAATTGTGAATAAGTGCTTGATGAATATCATCTCATCAACTCTGTCATCAAAGAATCACATGTACTATCATGTGTGATATTTTAATGTCAATGTCAAGAACTTTAAGTTCAATCTTCATCATCTCAACTCAGCTCAGATCTGACTCAGATCTTGTCTAAATTTGACTCAGACATCTTGTTTAAATCTGACTCAAATATGATTCAGATGTATTTTAGTTTCATCTGTGCATCATCACATTAAACTGCATTTCATCTTTCTTTTGTTTAAATCTGACTCAGATCTTGTTTAAATCTGACTCAAACATTTCATCTAAATCTGATTTAAATGTAACTTAAATATGTTTCAATTTCATTATGTATCATCATGTTAAAATGCGTCTCATTTCGTCTCATTCTTCAAACATCTTACTCAAATCTGATTCAGATGTGACTCAGATTTATTTTAGTTTCATCTGTGCTTCATTACATTAAAATGCATTCACATCAATTCTTGTTTCATTTCAATCTTCATTTTTAATTCTTTCTTATTTCATCTTGTTTCTTTTCATCATCTTGCAGAAGTTCAGTTTTGAAGAAAAGAGTTACTGTCATAATGTCAGATCATTAACTCAATTTAAAACATAAATCATCAATATTTTAAATAATCTTGATTCATTGAATTTGTTTTGCAGTTCAATGAATCAAGTCATTAATTTAGTCATTATTATTTTAATTTAGTCTCAGCAATTCTGTTTTGATCATTTCAGTCATGTGCATGAACTTTTGCAATCTTAAGTCAATAAAACTATTGTTTAGTCTTGATTCTGTTTGATTCATGTATATAGAAGTTGAGTTCTCATTTCTTTCTTTCACTCTTTGTCTTTCGTCTTATACATTATTTGATGTATTGTTTTGTATCTAGATTCTATCAAAGTAATAATAATAATATCAGTCTTTTATATTGATAGTATCTCTAGTTTAGCTCAGTTTCTGACAAGAATGATTGAAATTTTATTCATGAGTTTTACAATACTCTTGAAAACTTTGAACAAAATGATTGCAACATTTGCAACAAGATTGACTTTGACATGAAGTTAATTGATTAAAAGAAATGATACTTTTGTTATCAATGCATTAAAAACAGAAGAATCAATCTTGATGATTTTATGCTGTGATTCATCAAGAACAACATGAATTCACTATGTTTATTCATCAATCTTTCTGAATTGTCTCTGATCAAGAAAATGTTGATAGTCAGAGTTCACATCATTATGAAATTTCATCATGTAAAGAAACATCAGTATAAATATATTGATCATGTAGTTAACTTTGTGCAAAACACTATCAAGATTGTCAATTAATTACTTTCTCTTTCTTTTGAATTGCAAGTTTTTCTTTTAAAGCTCATCATTTTGATTATTAAGAACAGTAACATGAATCATTAATTTAAGCATATTTTTCATGTATATTATTGTAACATAGAAGTTTGACTGATCTTTTTAAAGAAACATCATTTTGATTATGCAAATATTATCATTGATGTTGAATAACTTTCTTAATTATCTCAGAAGAATTTTATTCTAAATCATCTGTCTTGCATTCTTGAAAATAAAAATGATGATGAGATTGAGACAGAGCAAGAATTGAATCAAGATGCTTAAATTTAGATCTGTCATCAAGTTAGAATTGAGTTGAGTTGAGAAGAGTCAACTCAACTCAATTCTGAGTTCAAGTTGAGATTGAGTTGATTCTTCTCAACTTGAGCTTAACTCAAGATCGAGTTGAGTTGCTTGAACTCGATTTCTAAAAATAGTATACTTACTCATATGCACAGAATTTTCATGCAAACTGAATTCGAACTCGATTTCTAAAAATAGAATAATTACTTGTATGCATGAGGTTTTCGCGCAAACTGAATTTTCACGCACTTTAATCTAGAAAGATTAGCAACAAATAGTATCGACTTTGACGTGCTAAAATGACATCAATATAGATAGTTTTAGTTAACGTGCGCGAAAACCTCGTTTGCGCTGAAATCTCATGCATACAAGTAGTTAATCAATTGACTTTACATTCAAGAGAAAAAAAACTAAAGTTTTTGACAAAAGCGATAAGAATTAACTTAAATTATGCGCGAAAGCAATAGTATCACTAACAGTGTGACAGTGCAAAAATTGTATTTACTATCTATTTGCTTTGCGACAGCGTTGCATTCTGATTGCATAGTAACATGACTATCTACTTCGTCATGTAATTTGAACAAGCTTCAAATGTAAACTTTTCGCTCGTAAGACGAAAAATCAACCTTATATTCTTCGCTTGAATAATTACACGCTTTGCGTGAATTGCACAAAGATTGATGTCTGTTAAGTAATCAGTATTTGAATCGCAAAATTGATTGCAAAATTGATTGCAAAATTGATTGCAAAATTGATCGTGAAACTAATCTTCGTACATCGCAACAAGTCACGCTTCTGTCGTCTTCTGCAATGTCTCTATAGCTTTTGATTGAAAGCGAAAATTGACTTCAATCAATTCATGACACACTTCGCGAATCACACGCTGAAACGACAGCTTTGAAATAAGTAAGTCAATTGTTCTTTGATATCGACGAATTTCACGAAATGTCACAGTTTCTTTGCAATATTTTCGCATTTTCTTGAGCTTGATAAGATCACTTTTTATGATGACATTGATAACACAAGCTGACTCAATGAATCGAACATTCTAACATATAATCAGCGTCTTTGAAATCACTTTTGCAATCATTTTTGCAATCTAGTAAGACTCAAAACTTACTCTGATGAGCTTCATCTTTCTATCATCAGTTCTCGACTTCATTATTGACTGTTTTCAAAGCATCTTTTCAACAAATTGCTTGTTATGAGGTTTTTTACTGAATGATAATGAGAATGATGATGATGAGAATGATGACGATGAGCTTGACAATGATGATTCTGAGCTGCTTAACAATCGCGATTTATTGTTTAACTCGTGATCGAGATTTGATCTTGTAAGCTTGAATTTAGAATTCGCTACGATATTATTTCTACTTTGCAATCAGTTTTGCAATCAATTCAAGAGTAATAAGAAATGAAATATGTACATAGATTCATGCAAGTTGAAGAATTCATTTGAATTCAAAATCGATTTCAAAATCTCGTCAGTTGCAAAATCAAAGATGCTGAATAGCGTTTTGTTGTTAAAGTTAAGCTCATTGTTTCTGTATTGCAATAAGTTTTGCAATCTTCTATAAACTCGTAAGACTGATACATAACTTACTGAGCTGTTGCAATCATAATTGCAGTATGTTGTTGTTGTTTGAAGATAAAAGAAGAAAAAAGTTGATGATTACACGACTTAATTAGTGTTGAAATGATGATGATCTAAATCTTAAAATCTTAAATCAAGATATCAAAGTTTAAATTTCATATTTCATCATTGCGATTGATCTTCATTATTTCATCTCATTATTTAAATCATTACATCATTGCTTTTATGAGTTAACTACTGTTCTGCATTCGCAATGACGTTTACTCACAAACGCAAGACTATTGAAGATTATTTCAACAATACACATTCAAAAAAAACTAGAACTCATATGCAAAATATGACAGACGATGAGAAGAAAATTGAAGATGCGAAAAACAGAGATAGAAATATTCATTTCTACTGAATCAAGCAATTCAAAAAATCGAATGTTTATCTACAAGCATTGAATAATGATCGTGAGTTCTTGTTGACTGCGCATGTGAATAGCAAATGAAATCAACAATATTTTTTGCAATATTTTTTGCAATCAAATATTAATAAATTCATAGAATTGCGAAAGAAAATACAGTGAATCATGTAAGAACACGTCTCGATGTTGCAAGTCTCAATCAAGATTCTTCAATACTAAGCGCTTGTTTCAATA
>JAABUH010000391.1_pt1 | contig 65563 bp, 58 predicted proteins | sample 5559121 | NCBI WGS metagenome assembly JAABUH01 (sample SAMN10711871, study PRJNA513364) | rock metagenome | isolation source: Antarctica rocks | place: Antarctica: Victoria Land, Battleship Promontory nord | collected 2015-12-28 | reverse complement strand
CGCCATTCGAGTGGAGGTCGTTCTTGAGCATCCTGAGAAGCTTGAGCATCCTGAGAAGAAAGTTCCATGCTGTCTTTTACCCAAGATGAACACGAAACATTTAGAACTTTATGTAAACATCAGTAAAACGACAGCTTCCCCCCGCCAGAACCGCCGTGCCGCTGATCTAGTCGCGCCTCATCCTTTCCTAGCGGCAGTCCGTCAGCAGCAGGCCCAGCACCGCCGTCCGCATCCCCGCCCGCTCCATGTTGTGCCGGCTGCCGGAGTACGGCGCGGCGTTGCCCAGCGCGAGGTCACAGCCTTCCTCCTCTGCGTCCGCCAGGCGCCGCTCGATCAGGGCCTTTTGGCAGCCCCGACGGCGGAACTGGGGCAGCGTGGCTCCTGCGGTCAGGTGCCCGATGCCGTCGCGGATGTCGAGCGCGGCGGCTGCTGCCGGGACACCATCCACCGAGGCGATGTAAAGGCGGGAGCCAGGCTGGCTGCTTTCCAGGCGCTCTGTCCGCAAAAAGCCCTCGCGCTCTTCCGGCGGGACTTCAAACACGTCCAGGAACAAGTGAAGGCAGTCGTCCCGTTCCTCGTCGGCCATTTGGCGCACGGTGACGCCCGGCGGCGGGGGCGGCGCCCCAGTCGGGACGCCGTACTGCGTGCTGACGACGCGGGTGACGAGCATCTGCTTTTCCGCCAGGTGGCGGGCCGTTTCCGGCTCGAGGAAGTGGGTGTTGACCTGCAAATCGCAGCCCAGACCATCTTCGCGGTAGAAGCGGAGGATGGCGTCAAGGTTGCCGAGATCATCTGCGTCCAGGCCGAGCACCTGGTTTGAGTGGATCGGCCCCCCGTCGAGGTACTTGATGGCGACGGCCTGACCAAACGACTGGACACTCGCGCCCAGCGGGTTCCCATCCAATCCTTCGCACAGCCGAGCGCGCAGCACGGCGCTGTCCCCGAAGAAGCGGTTCATGCGCGCAGCCAATTCCACTGTTAGCGTTAAACCCACAGCTTTCCCTCCCCCACTAGGACCGCCTTGCCGCTGATCTGGACGCGCGTCACCTGCCCGCCGTCCGTTTCCAGACGCACCCCGGCGCTGCCGGGACGGCCCATCGCGTGGCCCTGTTCGGTGCGGAAGCTCAGGACGCCGTCCGCGTCCGGCGCAAGCTGGCCGTGGCGCGCGAGGTATGCGCCGACGGCGGCGCTGGCCGTGCCCGTCACGGGGTCTTCGGGCAGGCCGACGGCGGGGCAGAAGCAGCGGGCGTGGACGAAGGCGTCGGCACTTTCTGTCTCCGCCGTCCAGACGTAGAAGCCGGCGATGGCGGCCGCCAGGCTATCGCCATAGGTTATCAAGGCGGTCATGTCGGGCATGAGCGCGGCCAGGGCGGCGCGGCGGGCAACGGGGACGATGAGGAACGGCGTCCCCGTCGAGACGACCTGGACGGGCAGCCGCGTCCCCTCGATCTCGGTCAGGGGAATGCCCAATGCCTCGGCGGCATCACGGGCATCCATGACTTCCCCATACTGCGGCAGGGCCTGACTCATCAAAACCGTGCCGTCCTCTCCTATGCTCACGGCGAGGATGTCGACGTCCGTTGCCAGCCGGACCGTCGCCGGAGCGGCGAGGCGGCCTGTCTGCGCCAGCACGGTCGCCAGGGCGATGGTGTCGTGGCCGCACAGGGGGATGCGCTGCGCCCCGGTGTAATAGGCGACCAGGTAATCCGCTTCGGCGTCGGCACTCGCCGTGACGAACGCCGATTCGAGGTGCAGTTCGCCCGCGATGGCGAGCATCTGCGCCTCGGACAGCGGCGCGTCGGGAAAGACGACGCCGGCAGGGTTGCCGGAATAGCGAGTGGAAGTGAACGAGTCGGCGATGTAAAACGGCACGGTGGTCATAAGCGGGTTCTCCCATACCAGTTTAGCCGCTTCCACGCTTTTTTGCAAGAGAGCATTCCGTGAAAATAAGCGGGAACAATGGGTTGAAATCGGTTGTTAGCGTGGTATACTCTGACCATGATAATAAATCAGTCAGTTGTTCAGTAAGTGAGAACAGGAATCATGACACGGCACGGGGATGTGCGGCAGAGAATCTTAGACGCGGCGGAGCAGCGGCTCTGGCACTACGGCTTCAAAAAGACGACGATTGACGAGATCGCCTCGGATGCCGGCGTCGGCAAGGGTACGGTGTACCTTTACTTCGAGGGCAAGGAAGACATCGGCCTGGCGATCATCGCCAACTACAAGGAAAAGAGCCTGCTGGAGATCGAGGCCATCGCCCGCGACCTGGACAAGACGCCGCCTCAAAAGCTCAAGGAGATGTTGCAGCACTCGATTCTCACGGCCTACCAGAAGTGCCAGGATTCTCCGGCCATGCTGGAATTGATCGTTGCGATCAAGCCCCACATCCGCGCCCATGTCCAGCCCTTCACAGAACGGGAGTATGTGCTGCTGGCGCAAGTCCTGGATGAAGGCAACCGGCTCGGCGTCTTTGAGGTGCCGGACACCGCACGGGCGGCCCGCACGCTCAAAATGATGACCCACGGCTTCCTGCCGCCGTACCCGTGCGCCACTTCCCTGGACGAGATCGCGGCGGAAATCGCCCAAATCGTTGACCTGACGACCCGAGGACTTCGCAAACCATGACAACACGAACACGCGCCCGATGCGCCGCCGCGCTCGGTGTCGCGCTCGGACTTTCCACCGCTCCCGCCCTGGCCGCCGGGCCGATCTCGCCCGGCTTCATCTGGTTCGGCCAGGCGGCCGGCGGCGCGGGCGCCGGGGCAGGGAGCAACGGCACGGCGGGAGCGGGAGCCAATGGGACAGGCGGCACGGGAGTCGGCGGGGCGGGCGTGGGCGGAACCGGCGTCGGGGCAGGAGCGACGGGGAACGTCGGCGCGACCGGCAACGGGACCGGCAGCGGCGTCGCCGCCCCCGGAACAGCCACGGGCGTAGGAAATGCCAACGGCACCGGGGCAGCGGGCAACGGCACGACAGGCACCGACAACGGCACGGGAACAACAGGCGGCAACGGCACAAACGGGAACAACGGCACAAACGGTACAAATAGCGTCGGCTCCTCGCAGAACGGGACGACGGGGACCAATGGGACGGGGACCGGCGGGGGTCGGGGCAGTTTGCCCGTTCCCGGCGCATCCGGCCTGCCGCAGCTCTTTGACCTGCCGGCGACCGTCCGCGCCGCCCTTCAAAGCAGTGCGGACATCCAAACGGCAACCCGCAACATCGAGATAGACCGACGACGATCCGACGAGGCCGCCGCCCAAGGACGGCCCAACGTGGCCGCATCGGGAACAGCGATTCGTTACGACCAGGCGACCAAGATCGCCCTCGGCGGCGGTCCGCCCCTGGAAGTGACGCCCACCCACCAGGAGATTCTGACGCTCAACGTCAGCAATCGGTTCGACCTCACCGGCCAGATCCGCGCCGCCTCGGACCAGGCGCGGCTGCAAAGCCTGGCGGATGAATTTGTCCTGGGGCAGATCCGCAACGGGCGCATCCTGCGGGCGCAGACGATCTACTTCAACACCCTGCGCGCCCAGCATCAGGTGGACGTCGCCCAGGCCGCCCTGAACAACGCCGAGCGCCAGTTGCAGGACGCGACCAACCTGAACGCCGCCGGCGTCGGGCAGCGAATAGACGTGCTGCGCGCGCAGACTCAGGTGGCGACGGCGCAGCAGAATCTGGATGCCGCCCAGAACAACTTTTCCATCGCCCTGACCAGCTTCAACGACCTGGTGGGGCGGCCGCTGCCCGCCCCGGTGCGGCTCGTGGACCCCCCCGGCGTCATCATCCGGCAGCCGGTTAGGGACTTTTCCAATGTCGGCGCGCCTGACCCCAAGGCCCAGCCGCCGCTGCCGGGCGCCCCCCAAGAAGTGGGAGCGATCAACATTGACCGGGCGCTCCAAACGGCGAACGCGCAGCGGCCCGAAATCTTGCAGGCCCAGGTCAACGTCCGCGTGGCTGAAACCGGCGTCAAACTCTCCCGCTCCGGCCTGGAGCCGACCTTCAGCCTGAGCGCGGCGGGGAACTACTACCCGACTCCCTCGTTCCAGTTCCCGCGCCAGCGGGTCGGGCAGCTCACGGCGACGCTGAACATCCCCCTGTATGACGGCGGCGCGACCCGTGACCGGGTGCAGGAAGCGCGGCTGCGGACGCAGAACGCGCAGACATCCCTCGGGTCCACCCAGTCCGATGTGGCCCTGGATGTCCGGCAGGCGTATCTCAATCTCGCGACGGCGGCCCAGCAGATCGGGGCGGCGAACGCCGCCTTGCAGTCGGCCATCGGCGCGCGTCAGCTCGCCCAGCTTCGCTATCAGGGCCAGGTCGGCCTTTACCTGGAAGTCACCGACGCCCAGGCCGCGCTCGTGCAGGCGGAAAACAATCAGGTGGACGCGGTCTACAATTATCTGGTCGCGCGCGCCCAGTTCCAGAACGCGGTCGGCGCCCCGCAGGTTCAGTAGGAAGGTACACAATGGCAGACGAACAGCAGGAAAAAGCGAAGTCACAAATCTACCCATCCCCGGCCAAAGACGGGAAGGACAGTGTCAATGGGAACGGCCACGGACAGGCCAAGTTCCCCGCCGTCACCCCAGACGGAGCGGACGGCAGCAAGTACGCCGCCAAAGAGGAAAAGAAGGACGACGGCAAAAAAGAAGACGCCAAAAAGCCGGTCAGCCCGATTAGAAAGTTCCTCATCGCCGGAGTCATTGCGGCCATCCTGGCCGCCGGCCTGATCTATGGCCTGTCCTACTACCACTACAGCCAAAACCATGTCAGCACGGACGACGCTTATGTCCAGGGCAACCTGGTCAACGTCAGCCCGATCATCAGCGGCACGCTGACCCAGCTCCTGGTGGACGAAGGCAGCGTGGTCAAGAAGGGCCAGCCCATCGGTCGCCTCGAAGACAGCGGCCCGCGCGCCGCCGTTCAGCAGGCGCAGGCGTCCTATCAGGCCGCCCTCAGCCAGATCCCACAGGCCCAGCAGAACCTGATCTACCAGCAGCAGGCCACGGCCGCCGCCATCCGCAAGGCGCAGGCGGAACTTGCCGCCCAGCAGGCGAAAACGTCCGGGGCGCAGCAACAGGTGATCCTCAGCCGCAACCAAGTCCAGAACCAGGTCCGCCAGGCGCAGAGCCAGGTGGAGCAGGCGCGGCAGCAGGCCGCGCAGTACGACGCCCAGGTGCAGACCGCGCGGGCCGCCGTCAGCGCCCAGCAGCAGACCGTCCGCACCGCCCAGCGCGCTGCCGATGCCGCCGATTCGGCGATCAGCGGCGCCCTGGCGAACGCGACGAAAACGTCCAACGACCAGAAGCGGTACGCTGTCCTGGTTCGCCAGGAGGCCGTCACGCCCCAGCAGTACGACGCCGCCGCCGCCGCCAGCACCAGTGCCCAATCGCAGCTTGACACCGTGCGCTTCCAGGCCGCCCAAGCGCATTCGCAGGTGAACGCCGCCCGCGCCAATGTCGCCCAGGCGGCGGCGCAGCTTCGGGCCGCCCAGCGCGCCGCCGATGCGTTCCACCAGAACGTCGAGGTCGCCCGCGCCGGGCTGGGGATCGCCCGCGCCAACCTGTCCCAGATCGGCATCCAGCAGGCCAACGTCGTGGGCAACTTGGGCCAGAACTCCAGCGCCCAGGCCGATCTGGCGACCGCCCAGGCCGGGCAGACGCAGGTCGCGGTGCGCCGGAGCCAGATCCGCACGTTCGAGGCGCAGGTCGCCCAGGCCAAAGCCGCGCTCACTAGTGCCCTGGTGACGCTGAACGACACCTTGATTCCCGCGCCCGCCGACGGCACCGTCGTCAAGAAGGCGGTCAACTTCGGTGCATCGCTCTCGCCCGGCCAGACGATCGTCACCATCACCCAGGGCGACTACGTTTATGTGACGGCGAACTTCAAGGAAACGCAGCTCCGCGACGTCGCACCGAACGAGTCGGTGGAGGTCGAGGTGGACTCGTTCCCCGGACGCATCTTCAAGGGCCATGTGCAGAGCATCAATGAGGCGACGGGTGCGACCGAGGCACTGCTGCCGCCGGACAACGCGACGGGCAACTTCACCAAAGTCGTCCAGCGCATCCCCGTCCGCATCGCCCTGGACGCCGCCAAAGACAGCGACGACAAGAAGTACGCCCGTTTTGGGGACATCCACGCTCTCCGGCAGGGCGAATCCGTCGTCGCCACGATTGACGTGAGCACCGGGCGGCACAAGGACTAGAACGCCTTCACTTTTAAGAGGGCCCCCACCCCCGGCCCCTCTCCCGCTTGCGGGGGAGGGGCCGGGGGTGGGGGGTCTGAACGGAAACATCTATGGCAACACAGGTTCTCGACGGACGGAACCGCCGCCCTCAGCATCAGTCGGGCGGCGGTCAGCAGGGCGGCGGGGCGGGCGCGGCAGCGGCGGACCCGTATCGGTGGATCATCCTGATCGGCTTGATCACGGCAGCTATCATGGAGGTGCTGGACACGACGATCATCAACGTCGCTCTGCCTCAGATGGCCGGCAACCTGAACGCGACCACGGACGAGATCGCCTGGATATCGACCGCCTACATCCTCGCCAACGTCATCATCCTGCCGATGACCGCCTGGCTCTCCCAGCGCTTCGGCCGCAAGCGCTACCTGACCTTCTCTATCCTGGTCTTCATTGTCGCGTCCTTCTTCTGCGGCACGTCCCGGACGCTGAACGAGGTCATTTTCTGGCGCATCCTGCAAGGCGCGGGCGGCGCGGCCCTGCTCTCGACCGGGCAGGCGACCCTGCGGCAGATCTTCCCCAAGGAGCAGCAGGGGGTGGTGCAGGCCCTGTTCATCCTGGGCATCGTCATGGCCCCCACCCTGGGGCCGGTCGTCGGCGGCTACATCACCGACAACTACAACTGGCCCTGGATATTCTTCGTCAATATCCCCATCGGGCTGGTGTCCGCCTTCCTTGTCGTGACGTTTTTGCACGACGCGCCTAACCAGACCAAGGCCACCCCGATAGACATCCCTGGCATCGCCCTGCTGACCGTCGGGCTGGGGTCGCTGCAATACGTCCTGGAAGAAGGCAAGCGGGACGACTGGTTCGACAGCGCCCTGATCGTCCGGCTGTCCATTCTCGCTGCCGTGACTCTGGCCGCCATGCTCGCCTGGGAATTGTCGCCCCGGAACAAGTTCCCCATCGTCAACTTCCGTATCCTGAAAAACAAGGACCTGACGGCGGGCCTGATCCTGTTCCTCGCCCTGGGCTTCGGCCTGTACGGAGGCGTCTTCATCTTCCCGATGTTCGTCCAGAGAGTGCTCCACTTTAGCCCGACGGCGACCGGCCTGGTGCTGCTCCCCGGCGGCCTGGCGACCGGTGCGGCGGCGATGTTCTGCGGGCGGGCGCTCAACGGCGCGAAGCCCCTCGTAGACCCCCGCGTCCTGATCTTCATCGGCATGACCATCTTCATCATCTCGATGTGGATGCTGGGCCATCTGACCCCCCAGTCCGGCGAGCCGGACACGCGCCTGGGCCTGATCGTGCGCGGCCTGGGCCTGGGCTTCCTGTTCGCCCCGATCAACTTCATCGTCTTTGCGGCCCTGAAGGGACCCGAAATCCAGCAGGCGTCCGGCCTCATCAACCTCGCCCGCCAGCTCGGCGGGTCGTTCGGCATCGCCTACCTGAACACCTACATCTCCAGCCAGGAAGCCTACCACCGCGCCAACCTCGTCGCCCACCTGGACGCCGGCAATGCCTTCTTCCTCACTCGTATGACCGGCGCGACGGCGAGCTTCACCGCGCAAGGCAGAAGCCCGACCGATGCACATCAGATGGCATTACATGCTCTGGACAACACTGTGCAGATCAACGCCTCCACGATGTCCTACAACGACGCCTTCCTCCTGCTCGGCATCACGTTCGTCCTCGCCACCCCCGCCCTCCTGCTGCTGGGCCGCGTCAAAAAGACCCCACCCGGCGGCGGAGGCGGCGGCCATTGACCTCGGCCTATGGGGGGGCAACCACGGTGGGTTGCCCCTACGCCTCCGGTCAGGGCCGGTCATCGGTAGGGGCAGGCCCCCGTGCCTGCCCTCATTTCCCCGTGCCTGCCCTCTTCCCCGTGCTTTTCTTGCTCCCCGTCCTCTTGACAGTCACCCCCGCCCCTGCTATAATCAGAAACCCGCGCGCCGGTCTGTGACAGTGCTGTGACGGTCGGGCTGGTGCTTTGTCCACCTTTGGTCATCGCCCGCTTTCCTCATGTTACTTCCGTCATGGTCGGCACCTCCGGGGCCTCCCACCTAACCCCCTGGCGCAAAGTGCCACGTCCGGCTCTTGAAAGCGAAACCGATGCAAGCAAAATCTCTCTTGACCCTGATGCTCTGGCTCACGCTGGCCGGAAATGCCCCGTGTGCGACCGCCGCATCCCTCTTCTTGGGCAACAACGGCCGGCCCGCAGTCCGAAAGTTCGTGACATCGGCATACTCCGTTTATGCGCTTGCCATCAAGCAGCGTGGCGTAGCCGGGCTTCAGAAGGTCGCCGACCCAAATTTTACGCTGCGCCTTGATGGCAACACTTACAAGGGCAAGGAAGCATTTGCGGCGCTGGAACCGTCCTTGAAGGGCTTGCAGGACGGCGTTTTCTATGTCAACATTCCGAAAGTGACGCTCACAAAGAACACGGCCGTTGCCCTGACGGTAGAAACGGTGGGTCGAAAGCTAGACCCCGAAACGATGGTCACGACAACGCGGTTCTGGACGCAAACTTGGCGAAAAACGCCGCAGGGGTGGACCTTGGAGGCGAGCGATCAGAGGCCGCCGGAGATCAAAGGGCCTGCTCCTATCATGACGCACTCGGTCGGCTCGTCGCCTGACACTCCCCTGACGATCAATACGACCGTGCTGGGCACGGACCTCGGCACTCCCCCGGCATCCGGCCCCGTGCGCGACCTATATGACCCCTATCTCGACGCCCTGAAACGTCACGATGAGGCGGCGTTCCGGTCGCTTCTGACACCCGATTTCACCTGCACCGACGACGGCAAAGTCCTGAGCCGTCAAGCCTCCCTGAAACTGGTCGGCCAGATTCACGGCTTGATGAGGGAGTACCCCGACTATTATCTCACGGTCAACAAGTTCTTCGTCAAGCCGACCACGGCGGCGGCTCTGGTCGAGGAGAGGTTCAAAGGGACGGGAAAAGACGCCGACATGAGCGGCAGCTACTACTGGATGCAGCACTGGGTCAAGACGGCGCAGGGGTGGAGAATAGACAATGTGACACGGGCGGGCTGAGGTCAAACGAACTATCCTCTGAACTCATTCCGGTTCGCAAAGACGGGAAGACGCTGCTTTTCGACAGCCTAGAGAGCAAGCGGTTGGCGGCGAACGCGAGCGTAGGTTTGATTACGCCTCTACTTGCTGAAGGAAGTACGGGATGCAACAACCAAACCAGAAGCATGGCGATCTCGGATCGTTGATCCTGTTCACAATCGCATTTGTCGGCGCGGGCTGCGTATTCGCGCTCATCTGCGTGTTTGACTTCCTCGCTTCTGGCTGGAACGTGTGGAGCGTGAAGAGGTTGGAGCCGTTCGCCGCGCTCGTCGCTGTCAGTCTCGCCCTCCTCTGGAGGTATCGCCTGTATCACCGTTGCAGGCAGCAGATCAAGGCTGCGGAAACTCCTTATGACAGGATGGATGACGACCGATATGGCGTTTGGCCCCCGCCGCCTCGACCGCGCGGTTAGCGTAAAATGCTTCCTGTGGTGTGGACAGGCCGATATGAGCGGCGTCGCTATGAGGTAAGGGATATGGATCATGCAGGAATTGCAACAGACCGAGAGCAGAGGCAGACCGCGCGCAAAGAGCTTCTGGGTCCCATTAGGGCTGTTGATAATCCCGACCGTCACGTTCCTCACCTTCCTACTCTCTGGGTTTGCCGTGTATCTCTCGCGAAGATGGCCGGTGTCGTCCTCTCCACAACCTGTCTGGCTGCACTTTTGCGTGACGCACACGGCTCTGCTGCCAAAGCTATTTTTGATTGGCCTTTTGTGTTCAGGACTGAACTCCCTTGTTACAATTCTGTGGTTCCGCAAAGAAAGATGGTCGGCGGGGGCACAATCATACCTCGGAGAGATCGCGCCGCAGTCCCTTTTCCTGGGAGGAGGATTTCTGCTCGTTACCCTTCTAACGGCGATGGCCTACCTCTACAAAACCCTCTGCCGCCTCCGAATTGTCAACCCGCAGGGTGTTCTGAGCGGCCTGATTATAAACGATCTTCTTCCGATAGGCGCACTCATTTTCTTCCTCGGCCTAATCCTTCTGGTGGCAACGACCAGCCTTTTTTCCGTCGTTGAATTCTTCAGTCGCCTCAAGACTCCTGCGCCTAGGCTGTAGTCACTAAATGGACAGCGCGTTGTCCGACGGCCTGGGAAACGCGCAAGCCGTCACCCCAGCAACCTGCCTATCAAATGGTAAGAACTATGTCTCACAACGGTTTTAGGAAATGCTGCATTGTTGTCTTGGCACTGCTGCTGTGTCAGCCCACAGCTTTTGCCAAGACACGGATGGGCAAACCGAGCCATACTGTCTATGCTATGCGAGTAGATTACAACCCTAAGATTGAGCAATTGACGGGGCTATGTTATGTCAACGGGAATCTCTTCCGGCTTCACGGGCTACACGACGCAGTTCGGCTACGACTTCGACGGCAACCTGACGAGCATCGTCAAGTCCGGCAACACGACCACGTTTCGGTACGACCCGCTGGGGCGTCAGGTGAGCCGGACGGTGAACGGGGTGACAACCGGCTATGGATTCGACGGTGGGCAGTTGATCCTGGAGGAGATCAACGGGTCGGTGACGGGGACGTACACCTGGGGAACCGGTCTGATCCGGCGGAACGGGGAGTTCCCGCTGACGGATTACCGGGGGAACGTGCGCCATATGACGGACGGCAACGGCACCTACCTGGCGACCATGCAGGCGGACCCGTTCGGCCAGACGGTAGCCGCATCAGGTTCGACCGGCAACCCTTACCTCTCCAACGCCTCGTTGGGCTATCGCTCGGACGGGGATGGGCCGACCTACTCCGCGCCTTTGCAGAAAGTGGGGGCGCGCTACTACGACCCGCAGTTCGGCGTCTTCCTGACACGAGACACGGACCTGAGCCGGAAGCCCTACGCCTACTGCGACGGCGATCCCGTCAACTTCAATGACCCAAGCGGCCATGAGGGAGGGCCACTGCTAAACAAGGATCAAGCACTGATAGTGCTTGGCATAGGTGTCACGATTTTGGCACTTTTAGCAATACCAGGTGTAATCGTCGTGGGGGGACCGGTAACTCTAGCTGCACTCGTTATCGTGGATATCTCAGGTTTCGTTGGAGGTGTCGGAATTGGTGCCTTCGCGAAAAATGTCCATGACGATTTCTCCGGCAGCGGAAATGCTCACGATCCTCCCGATCTTCCAAAAAAAGCCGGTGGAGACGGTGGGGCTTCAGTAGCAACACCCGAAACGTCTATACCTGTTAGAATGGGTTCTGACGGTAAATGGCATCAGACTGGCCCGCCCCAGTCTGGGCGGGGAGATCTTCCGGTCGGCACACCCTATGTGCCATCGAAATAGGGGTGTCGAGCAGAGGTTGCATAGAAGACGTAGTTAAGTCGCTGACAGCATCAGCGACGTTCTACACCACTCATGATACAACCTCTGCTCATTTTTTTGCATACGTCTGGGTCTACAAGGTGTAGTTATGGACTTCCAAACTTATATCAATATCGGACATCATATCCTAAGCTGGTACGGTCATTTGTCCAATTTTATGGCTCTGATTGTAGTGAACTACGTCGCAGCAGAGCTGCGAGGCATCTGAAAGATTGCGTCGGCAAGCCGCCGCAGAGGAATGGCCGCTGAGACAGCCATCAGGATCAGACAAACAAGGTTACGGAGCAAGCTCCGAGGCATTTACATCCTGAGAGGAGTAATCTTAATTACTACTATTCCTTATACTTTGTTAGTTTACTATGTATGGTGGTTACGGACAAAGCGCCTCGAAGCGGCCGAGCCAGCACTGATAGAAAAAGTGGCCGCGTCGGCACTGGTAGAAAGGGATAGCACCTGGCCTCCGCCTCCACGCATCCCTTAGCCTCTGTTGAAATGGGAACTTTGCTTAAAGAGGCTGTACACGGACTGTATTTCCACCACATCCACGCAATAATTGGTGATGCCGCTGGCATCAGTTTGGATAAACCTGCAATACAGAGAAGGCTTGATCTTATTTATCCACGTGTGGTATAATAGTAGACAAATAAGATAGCCGCAGGAAGCGCGGCCGGAGCGCAGGGACAAAATCAGTGCGGGGGCAAACAAAAAATTGTGAACCCAAAAAATGCGAAAACGAACTCCCCAGGCGCAAACGCGCCGGCCAGTTTTCCTCTTTCCCCTCCCTGTGAGGGAGGGGTGGTGAGCCTTAAGCGAGCCGGGGTAGGTTCTTGTTTCTGAGCCTGGTCATTTATGACTGGGTGAAGCTGAGGCCACGGATGGCAGATACAAAAATTGCAAAAACGAACTGACGCCGCTTCGCTCCTTCCCGAACGGAGCCAAACTTTCCGTAACATCGTCTCGTCTTCTGCCGTATGCTAAGGCAGCCCTGCGGTTTTCTCGAAAGGACTTCCCATGCCTCACCGGCCTGTTTTCGCATATTCGTTCTCGCTCGCCTGCCTGCTTGTACCGTTTGCTTCCCAGGCCGCCGTCCCCGCGCCGGCCTTCGACGTGCCTGCTTCCACCCTGATCAAGTCTGCGCCAGCCGCCGCCGCTTTCCCGGACGCCTCGGCCATCACGCTGCGCGATGAAAGCGTCGCGCGGCTGAATGCCGACGGGACGAGCGTGGACGTGACGCATGAGACGTTCAAAATCTTCAACCAGCGCGGCCATGAGAAGGCCGAGCTTTCCATCCCGTTCAATGCGTCCAATGAAAAGATCACCGGACTTCATGCCCGCACCATCAAGCCGGACGGCACGGTCCTGACCGCCGGCGGCGGTGACATCCACCAGACCGCGCCGTTCTCTGAATTTGCCATGTACGACGACGCCAAGAATATCGGCGTCTCCATGCCCGGCGTCGAGGACGGCGTCATCATTGACTACGTCTACACCCGCACCACGACCAAGTCCTACCTGCCCGGCCAGTACAGCGAGCGGTGGACGTTCCGCGATGGCGTAGACCCGGTCAAGTTCAGCCAGATGACCCTGAGCGCGCCCGCGACGATGAAGATCCAGACCCTGCCGCGCAACACGTCCGGCATGACGGCAACGCAGACGCTGTCCAAAGACGGCGCCCGCAAAACGTATGTCTGGAAGATGGAGAACCTAGGCGCCCTCGTGCCGGAGCCGATGATGCCGCCCGCCTCCACTTTCCTTCCCACGCTGGAGCTGTCCACGATCCCCTCCTGGCAGACCATAGCCCACTGGTATCAGGGATTGGCGTCAGGCCAGATGGTCGTCTCGCCCGAGATCAAAGAGACAGTGAAGACGCTCACGGCGGGCAAGACGTCCGACACCGAGAAGGCCAAAGCCATCTACTACTGGGTCGAGGGCCGCACCCGCTACGTCGCCTTGGAGCTGGGCCTGTCCGCCTTCCAGCCCCATCCCGCCAGCGAGGTCTGCCGCAACCGCTACGGCGACTGCAAAGACATGGCGCCCCTCCTCGTCACCATGCTCCACGAGGCCGGCATCAAGACCGCCTGGCCGGTCCTGCTGGGGGCGGGACGCACCGAGCCGGTGCATGACTACCTCGCCGCGCCCTACTTCTTCAACCACGCCATCGTCCGCGCCGACATTGACGGCAAGCCCTACTGGTTCGACTCGACGGCGGAGATGTGCCCCTTCGGCCAGATCCCCGGCGGCGACCGGGGCGTGGATGCCCTCGTGGTCCGCGACGGGGTGGGCGCGTTCGAGACGATCCCGACCGGGATGCCCCAGGACAACCGCGAGACGACCGTCACCACTGTAGACCTGCACCCCGACGGCAGCGCAGACTGCCGGACGACGATTCATCTGGACGGCGACAGCGGCCTGGGCGCGCGGGTCCAGTTCCGGGGCCTCCAGGACGCACAGGTCAAGCCCGGCTTCCAGAACATGGTCAGCCATTTCAGCCCCAACGCCACCCTGTCCGACTATACGCTCAGTCCCACCGGGGACCGCGACAAGCCCGTCGTCTTCGACCTCAAGTACCATGCCCCGCTGTGGGCCGTCAAGACCGGGCATCTGCTCATCCTGAACGGCAAGGACATGACCGGCGCCCCTTACGACCGCGCGGGCCGGACCTTCCCGATCTACGAGAGCCGCACCGCCCAGGCCAAGGACGATCAGGTCATCACCCTGCCCCCCGGCTACACCCTGGAAGATAAGCCCGACGAGATTCACGAAAAGACTGCCGTAGGCGACTTCGACGAGACAGTCACGCTCGACGGCAGCACGCTGACCATCAAGCTCACCGTCTCTTCCCACCCCGGCCACATCGCACCCAGCGACTACGCCGCTGCCAAGGCCCAGCACGAGAAGATCGTCACCCTCCGCAAACAGCCCATCGTCCTGCGGCTGACGGAGAAAACGGCAAACTTGTGAGGAGGAAAACGCCCATGACTCCCACGATTGACCTTTTGCCCACGGAACAAGCCTGTTCCGTGCGACAGCGTGCCTAGCGGCGCTTCTCCCGCTATGTGGTGTTGGGAAATGTGACTCTTCCGCTAAAGACAGGGAGCAGTTTGCCGGGCTGACCAGCGAATACCTGAGTGCCAATCGCCATCACGACTCGGCCTCGCTGGCATCCTTAACCACCCAGGATTTCATCCTAGTCTGGCCTGGTCATTATAGAATAGATCGCCGACAACTTCTGTCCCAGGCGAAACCGCCAGCGGAGAACAGCCGGAACAGCGTCAGATCGGAAGCCACGGTTCTTGATTGTGACATAAACGGACGTGTGGCGACAGTCATCATCAAGGTGAGAACCATTTTAACAGCGGACGTGTCCAAAAAAATGGAACTTTTGGACAGTGAACAGAACGCCTGGCGGAACACGGCAGGCGGCTGGAAGCTACAGCGCATCTATCGCTGCAAACAGGTTCTGCATCTCTTCTCCAGTTGATGCTGAAAGATGGTGGGTAGGGAGCCACTGGAACCGGGGGACCAATCCCCTGTCGAGCGGCAAGAGAGACCTTCGCAGCGGGGATGACGGCAGGGGATATGCTGGTGCAGGACGCACCCAAGAGAGCCGGCGCCAGTGTCAAGCAACGGCCAGCAGGTCTTCGGTGATGCCGCGCCGCTGTTCCAGCGCCATACCCGTTCCCAGGGCGACGCAGGAAAGGGGGTCGTCGGCGACGTGCGTCGGGACGTTCGCGGTCTCGGCAATCAGGACATCCAAGCCGCGCAGAAGGGCCGTCCCGCCGGTCAGGACAATACCGCGCTCAATGATGTCCGAGGCCAGCTCCGGCGGCGTCTTTTCCAGCACGTTCTTGACCCGGCTCACGATCTGGCTGATCGGCTCGGCCATGCACTCGCGAATCTCTTGCGAGGTGACCGTGACGGTCTGCGGCAGGCCGCTGAGAAGGTCGCGCCCGCGCACCTCCATCGCCGTCTCTTCGCGCTGCGCCACGGCGCTGCCGATGGCGATCTTGATCTCCTCCGCCGTCCGGTCGCCGATCAGCAGGTTGTACACCTGGCGGATGTGCCGGATGATGACGTCATCGAGTTTCATGCCGCCGATGCGGAGGCTGCGCGAGAGCACGATACCGTCCAGGGACAGCACGGCGATGTCGGTCGTGCCGCCGCCGATGTCCACCACCATGTTGCCGCCAGGCGACGAAATCGGCAAACCCGCCCCGATGGCCGCCGCCATCGGCTCCTCAATGGTCAGCGCCTCGCCCGCCCCCGCCGCAAGAGCCGCCTGCTTGACCGCCCGTTGCTCGACGGAGGTGACGCCGGACGGCACGGCCAGCAGGACGCGCGGCTTGAACAGGCGCTTGACGCCGCAGACTTTGTGCAGGATGTGCTCCAGCATCCGCTGCGTCGTCGTATAGTCCGCGATGACCCCCTCGGTCATGGGGCGCACGGCGACGATGTTGACCGGGGTGCGGCCCAGCATCTCGCGGGCCTTCTCGCCGACTGCGCGGACCTTCCGGGTGTTGACGTCCATCGCCACCACGGACGGCTCCCGCATGATGATTCCCTTGCCGTGAACGTAAACGAGGACGTTGGCCGTTCCCAGATCAATGCCGATGTCCTGGCTCAGACGGATCAAGAGGCCGCTCCCGACGTTACGCGCGGACTTTTCTCATCCATCAGATCGTCCGCCGCCCCAGACCGCTCGATCTGAGCGCCGACCGCCCGCAACTTGGCCTCAAAGCCCTCGTAGCCGCGATCCAGGTACTGGACGCCAGTGATCTCCGTCGTGCCCTCGGCAGCCAGCCCCGCGAGGATCAAAGCCGCCGTCGCCCGCAGGTCATTGCCAGCGACCGGGGCGCCCGTCAGGCGCGGGACGCCTTTGATGATGGCGCTGCTGGACTCGGCCTTGATGTCCGCACCCATCCGGGACAGCTCATCAATGTAGCGGAAGCGGCGCTCATACACGGTCTCGGTGATAACCGAAGTGCCCGGCGCCAGCGTCATCAAGGCTGCGAACGGCGGCTGCATGTCGGTTGGGAAGCCAGGATGCGGGCTGGCGCTGACACTGGTCGCCTTGAGCGTCCGGCCGCGCGGCACGCGCACGCGCACGCCGTCATCATCAAAGCGGACTTCGACGCCCGCTTCGGCCAGCTTGCGCGTGACCGGATGGACATGCTCCTTGACGATGTCGCGCAGATACAGGTCGCCGCCGGTGATGGCGGCGGCGACAGCATAGGTCCCCGCCTCGATCCGGTCGGCGTCCACCCGCAGTTCCGCCCCGTGCAGTGCCTTGACGCCTTCGATGACGATCTCCTTGGTACCTACCCCGCGCACCTGCGCGCCCATCAGATTCAGGATGTTCGCGGTCGCCACGACATCCGGCTCTTCCGCCGCATTGGAGATCGTCGTGATGCCATCCGCCAGCGCCGCCGCGCACATCAGGTGCGTGGTCGCGCCGACGCTGGGGAAGTCCAGATAAATGCTCGCGCCGCGCAGGCCGTTCGGGGCGTGGGCTTGGACGAAGCCGTGTTCAACAGCGATGTTCGCCCCCATCCGCTCCAAGCCCTTCAGATGGTAGTCCACGGGCCGCGCGCCGATGTCGCAGCCACCGGGCAGAGCCACCCGCGCCTGGCTGAAACGGGCCAAGAGGGGACCAAGCACGGAAAACGAGGCGCGCATCTTTTTGATCAGCTCGTAAGGGGCTTCAAAAGAGGTAAGGGAAGTGGCGTCAATGGTGACGACGCCGGCCTCGGTGAACTCGGCCCGGACGCCGAGGTGCCGCAGCAACTCGAGCAGGGTGAGAACGTCGCTGATGCGGGGAACATTGGTCAGGACCGTCTGGCCCTGTTCGGGGAGCACGGTAGCGGCGAGGATCGCCAGCGTCGCGTTCTTGCTGCCGCTCAGGCGCACGTCGCCTTCGAGGCGTCGTCCGCCCTCGGTTCGTATTGTCTGCAAATGCGGGTCCTCCTGCTCGGGGCGCGTGTCGCCGGTGATTCTGTTTGGGCAGGGGTAGTAGGGTGATCACCGGTCAATAGATACTAGTTAGATATAAGTTCGCTACAGTATACAAGACTTGGGGCCGCTTGTCAAGAGCGGCACTAGGGGTAGAAGCATCCTGTATGGCGTTAAAAGAAATAAAAACTACTTTGACAGATCGCTTGACATGCTCTGTCCCGTATGCTACAGTTCAATCGTTCGACATCCTGTGCGCTGAAAAGAGGTTGTTCCGGTCGGTCTTGTGCGATGGCACTGGCTGCTGACCTGCCATCATGGGAGCAGGTACAACAGCACTTCGACCCAATAAAGCAAAGAGGGCCACGATGAACCGCTCCATCAACCTCGTCATGTGCAGCGTAGTAGCTGCCACCCTGCTTGCAGGGACAACCTTCCTTCCGAGCAGCGCCGCGCCGAAAGCCACCCCAGTGTCAGCCCCGCTGGCCGCCGCAAGCCAGGCGCAGCCACAGGTCTTCACCGTGCGCTACGTCTGCTTTGTGGCAAAGAAGGCTGATGCTATCACTGCTGGGAACACCCCGGCCAAAGCTACCGACATCCCGCCCATCATGGATGACCTCCAACATGGCAGCAAGCACAGCATGGCAACAACGCCCGAAGCCTTTCTCAATGAGCTGCGGGCCGCACAGACCGACCAAAAGTTCCAAGTGCTGTTGTGCGGCAGTTTCCTTTGCATCAACGGCAGTCAGGCTGCCGGCATCAACGCTGGGCCGCAGATGGATGACGCCTACCAATGCACTCTGAACGAGAGCATGTTCCTGGAGCAGAACTCGCCCGTCATGCTCACACTGCATCACACGGGCGCAGTGGCATACACCGAGAACTCAGGGAGGGATGTGACAGACTGGAACAACATGCATACCGACAACATCGTCATCGGGCGTACCTACAGTCAAGGCATCAACCAAACGCCCGACGGCCGCTGCTTCGTGTATGCCTTCTGCGTCCTGCCGGGCAACCTCGACCAGACGGCCTCGGCGTGGAGCAAGGCCGTCAAGGCGATTGCAGCGCGCATGGCGGCGCACAGCAAAACCGCCGTCCGCTGAGACCTATCCTGGTGTCCTGTTCCTCAAGCCGGAGTGTTCGCACTCCGGCTTTTCCACGCCTGGCATCATAGCCTAAGCGGCAGCGTTGACAGCGGTGGCGCTGATTGGGTTCTTGCCGACGCGATGGTGTTTGGTGGTCGCCCCACAGTTAGAGCAGGTGAGCGAAAGCTCAGGGATCGGGTCAAGCGGGAGCTATTATCACCGAAACACTTGCCGATTCCCTTTGGCACTCCCCAGGATGGGTATACTAACGTCTATGGAAGAAATGATGGAAGACATGACGCCGCGCCAGATCGTCGCGGAACTCGACAAGTACATCGTTGGGCAGCAGGCCGCCAAGCGAGCCGTCGCCATCGCGCTCCGCAATCGCTACCGGCGGCGGCGGCTGGCCGACGACCTGCGCGACGAGGTCATCCCCAAGAACATCCTGATGATCGGCCCGACCGGCGTCGGCAAGACCGAGATCGCCCGCCGCCTCGCCACGCTGGCCCACGCGCCGTTTGTCAAGGTTGAGGCGACCAAGTTCACCGAGGTCGGCTATGTCGGGCGGGATGTGGACTCGATGGTGCGTGACTTGGTCCAAGCCGCACTCAGAATCGTCGAACGCGAAAAGATGGACGAAGTGCGCGAGAAGGCCGAGGAGCAGGCGATAGACCGAATCGTGGACCTCCTGCAGCCGCGCCGCGAGGCGAAGGCGACGCGCATCCGCATCCCCAAATCCGGGGGTGGCGAGAACCCCATGGAGGCGTTCCTGGCCCAGATCATGCCGGGGAGCCAGACGGCGGGGGCCGAGCCGGAAAAGGAAAGCCAGGAAGACGAGGGCGACGGCCCCGCCCAGCGCCGACGGGAGCAGGAAGGCCGCGTCCGCGAGCGCCTGCGGTCGCAGATCGCGTCGGGCGTCAAGGACGAGGACCCTGTTGAGATCGAGGTGGAGGAAAGCGGCCCCACGCCGTTCATGCAGGTCATGTCACCGCAGGGCGGCATGGAGGAGATGGGCATGGACATGCAAGGGCTGCTCGGCTCCATGATGCCCAAGAAGCGCAAGAAGCGGACGCTGACGATCAAGGAGGCGCGGGAGCATTTTGCGACCGAGGAAGCCAGGGCGCTGATTGATCAGGATGCGCTGACGCGCGAGGCGGTCGCGCGGGCGGAGCAGAGCGGCATCATCTTCGTGGATGAGATGGACAAGATCGCCGGGCGCGGCGCAGGCGGCGGGGGAACCGGGCCGGACGTCTCGCGCGAGGGCGTCCAGCGCGACATCCTGCCGATCATCGAGGGCAGCACGGTCCAGACCAAGTACGGCCCGGTCAAGACCGACTTCGTGCTGTTCATCGCGGCGGGCGCGTTCCATCTGTCCAAGCCGTCCGACCTGATCCCGGAGCTTCAGGGCCGCCTGCCGATCCGGGTGGAGCTGGAAAGCCTGACCCAAGACGACTTCAAGCGCATCCTGACCGAGCCGCGCAACGCTCTGATCAAGCAGTACGTCGCGCTGCTCGCGACCGAAGGCGTCACGGTCGAGTTCACGGATGACTCCATTGCCGAACTGGCCCGCATCGCCGCCGACGTCAACGCGCAGATGGAGAACATCGGCGCGCGGCGCCTGCATACGATCATGGAGCGCCTGCTCGACGACCTCTCGTTCGACGCGCCCGACCTGGAAGACAAAAGCAAGCGCATTGACGCCGCCTACGTCCGCGAGAAGCTGGACGACATCGTCAAGGACGAGGACTTAAGCCGGTACATCCTCTAGGAGTGAGCCATGAGCATAGCCGAAGTGGGAGTGGGCCGGCGGCGGCGTGAGGACTGGCTGCAAGCCGTTGAGACGCTGTTCGCCGATGTCGAGGTGTGGGCACGGGAATGGCTTACCTCCAGGGAACGCACGCCGGCCTTCGATTGGGACGTGCTGAGGCGGGAGAAAGAGCTGGGCGAAGACTTCTCCCGTGACAAGTACCTTGTCCCCGTGCTGGAAATAACCCTGCGGCCACACGAGGTCATACTGGTGCGTGAGGAGAAGCTGATGCTTGAGCCGATAGGATTTAACCCCTCGACAGGCACGGGCAGGGTTGATTTTTTCACCTGGCCGGCCATGTACCGCGTGAGACTGCTAGACAGAGCAGGGGAAGGCCACTGGACCATCAAGACGGATTCCGGGCTTGACTGGCCTCTTCCCTGGAATAAAGAAACGTTCGTGCAGATAGCTGAAGGGCTTTTGAAGGCATGAGCTACATCCTGATACAACAGATGGTGCGTATCAGGGAAGAATTTGACGTGGCAAAATCCACGGTTGACTATCTTGAGCGTTCGTGGGCCAACATGCACCGTGAACCGGCATTTGAGGGTCTGCAACTGGCTCAGGTCCGTATGGCCGCGATAAATCTGGAGCCGACTTACATCGTCCGCCTTTTCTCAGCCTTCGAGGCGGTTCTGCGATCCATCTTGCCAGGGAAACAGCCTGATCGGCGCAGTGCTTATGCCTTAGTCAGCAAAGCCGCAAGCAAGTGGCAGATACCCTCTCCCTTGGTGGCAAAGGTGGATCACCTTCGTGAGTTCCGCAATCGGTATGTTCATCAGGCAACGATAGACTCTTCATCCATGACATTCACTGAGGCGCTGGCTTCGCTCAACCACTTCCTCTCCTGGCTGCCAAACCCGCCTTGACGACAAACGGGACATGACGGAAGCCGCTGAATTGGGTATCATAAGTCTATGATAACGGTGCGGATGTTGTTTTTCGCCCATCTCCAGGACGTGGCGGGGACACGGGAAATGTCTTTGACACTATCGGAGGGCGCGACGGTGCGGACAGCGGCGACGGAACTGGAAAAGCACACCGCAAAATTCGGACCGCTCCTGGACCATGTGCGCGTGGCCGTCAATGCCGAGTTCGCCGACGCCGAGACGCCCTTGCATGAGGGCGATGAAGTGGCCTGGATGCCGCCGATGAGCGGTGGCAGCGACCCGCCCCTGCTGACGCACGAGACGATTGACCTGCCCGCCCTTAGCCGCGCGGTGGAAGCGGCGGGCTACGGCGCAGTCGTGACGTTCGCGGGCAACGTGCGGAACAACGCGCGCGGCCTTCAGGTGCTTTATCTGGAATATGAGGGGTACGAACCACTGGCCGAGAAGCATCTGGCCCGGCTGGCCGCCGAAGCCGAAGCGCGCTGGGGCGTCAAATGCGCCGTGCAGCACCGGCTGGGGCGGCTGGAAATCGGCGAATGCAGCGTCGGCGTGGCCGTCGCCTCCGCGCACCGGGCGGAAGCCTTCGATGCCTGCCGCTGGCTGATGGACACCTTGAAAGAGACCGTCCCGATCTGGAAGCGCGAACACTTCGCGGGCGGCGCGCATTGGGTGGAAGGGCCAGGCACGGTCGCAAGTGACACGCTCCGGGGGACAGAGTAGAACCACGCTCCATGATCGAACTGCCGCCAACCTCTGAACCACCGCATCCCCCCGTCGTCCTCCTCCGTCCGATGCGCCTTGAAGACATCGAGCACGTTTCCCGCCTGGAACGCCGCTGTTACACCCTGCCGTGGAGTTCCAGCGCCTATGTCACCGAGGTCGGCAACCCCTCCGCCTACTACACCGTCGCCACCGAACAGGACAACACCGTTCTGGGTTATGCCGGCATGTGGGTCATCATGGACGAGCTGCACATCACGACCATCGCCGTAGACCCGGTCCAGCGCGGGCGCAAGATCGGCGAGCGCCTGCTGCTGGACTTGACCGAGGAAGGCATCGCGCGCGGCGCGGACCGGGCGACGCTGGAAGTGCGCGAGCGGAACACGGTGGCCCATAACCTGTACCTCAAGTACGGCTTCGAGGATGTGGCCGTTCGCAAGAACTACTACAGCGACAACGGCGAGAACGCCCTCATCATGTGGGCAAACGACCTGACCTCCCCTGCCTATCAGGCCATGCTGCGGGACTACAAGGCGCGGCTTGCGGAGTAGAGCGAAATGGATGTTTTCGTCGTGCAACATGTTCACGAACAGGAAGACGGAGAGGAAGATGTCAAGATGATTGGCGTTTACTCCAGCCAGTCAGTAGCACAAGAGGCTGTCACACGTTTGAGTATTCAGCCAGGCTTTTGTGACCTACCGCAAGGCTTCTGCATTGATCGTTATTCGGTAGACCAAGATCATTGGGCTGAGGGCTATATCACTCTACCATTGCCATCAGAAACACCGTCATCTTCCGCGAATGCTGATGATGTGCCGTGATTATCCTCCACCAGTTCCATTCCGGCCCCGACCAGTGCCACTACCTGCCCGACCGGGACGCGACGCAGGAATACGTCCAGGTCGGCCAGATCTCGCCGCAGGAATATGAAAACCTGATGAACCGGGGCTGGCGCAAGTTCGGCCCGATGCTCTTTCATCCCGTCTGCGGCGGCTGCCGAGAGTGCCGACCCATTCGTATCCCCGCCGACAGGTTCACGCCCGACCGGAGCCAGCGCCGGACGCTGGCGCGCAACGCCGACCTCGCGGTACGTTACGCGCAGCCGACCGTGGACGCTGCCCGGATGGACCTGTACCGCCGCTACCACGCCTCGCAAGCCGCTCACAAAGGCTGGCCGGATGGGGAGCGGACGGAAAGGGACTATGCCTTCCAGTTCGTCCGCAACCCCCTCCCCGCCGTCGAGATCAGCGTCTGGGAGGGCGACATCCTGCGTGCCCTCGCGCTGACGGACGTGACGCCCAGCGTCGTCTCGGGCGTGTACCATTTCCACGAGCCGGACTGCCGGGGACGGGGGCTGGGGACGTTCGCGATGCTGCACACGATTGAGCTGGCGCGGCGGCTTGGCCGGCGCTGGGCCTACTTCGGCTACTACGTCGCCGGGTGCCCCAGCATGAGCTACAAGACGAACTTCCGCCCCTGCGAGATATTGGGTACGGACGGCGTTTGGCGAGAGAGCCGACAGGATTGAACCACGCCCCGGAACAGGGTACAATAGGGGCACGACTCCCCCAGAGGATAGGAACCCGCCATGCCGCAAGGAATTGATCTGATGCCCGCCGTTTTGCCCGACGAACGAATTCTGGAAGCGCCGGATGAGCGCGAGCAGCGGACGCCGCCCGGTTCGGACGGGCCATATGTCGTGATCCTCTACAACTGCGACTGCCACACGTTCGAGCAGGTGGAGGAGCAGCTCCAGAAGGCCATCGGCTGCACTTTGGAAAAGGCCGAAGCGTTCGCGATGGAGGTACACACGACGGGCCGGTCAGTGGTCTACTCCGGGTCGGACGTGGAATGCGAAAAAGTCGCCAACATCCTGCGCCAGATCCGCCTGCAAGTGGAGACCGACAAGTCGGCCTGAACGCCAACGGCATGACTGATCTGCTGCCCCGCCTCGTCACCCCCATCCCCGGCCCGCGCTCCCAGGAGCTGGCACGGCGTCTGCGCCGCGTCGAAAGTCCCAACATCACCTACCTTGCCCCGGACTTTCCTGTCTTCTGGGAAGAAGCGCGGGGCTGCCTCGTCACCGATGTGGACGGCAACCGCTTCCTCGACGTGACGGCGGCCTTTGGCGTCGCTTCGGTCGGGCACAGCCACCCGCGCGTGGTGAGGGCCGTGCGAGCGCAGGCCGAGAAGCTGCTGCACGGCATGGGCGATGTACACCCGTCCGAAGTCAAAGTCCGGCTCTGTGAGCGCATCGCCGGACTCGTTCCCCTGCTCGACGCTCAGGTGATTCTGGGGCAAAACGGCGGCGATGCCGTCGAGGCCGCGCTGAAGACGGCGATGCTGGCGACCGGCCGGCCCGGTGTGCTGGCGTTCGAAGGCGGCTACCACGGGCTGACTTATGGCGCTTTAGACGTCACGGCACGGTCGGACTTTCGGACGCCGTTCCGCCCGCAGCTTGGCGGGTTTACGCGGCACCTGCCCTACGGCTGCCCTTTAGAGCAGGTCCGGGCGCATCTGGTGGAGAGCACACCGGGCGCGATCCTGGCCGAACCGATTCAGGGGCGCGGCGGGATCGTCGTGCCGCCGCCGGGCTGGCTGCACGATTTGCGCGCGCTTTGTTCCCAGACGAGCACCCTGCTCATCCTGGATGAGATATTCACCGGCTGGGGCCGGACCGGTGACTGGTTCGCCTGCAACCATGACCATGTCGTTCCAGACATCCTCTGCGTCGGCAAGGCGATGGGCGGCGGCCTGCCGATTTCCGCCTGCGTCGCATCGTCCGACCTCATGGCCGTTTGGGGCGAGTCCACGGGTGAGGCGCTGCACACCAGCACGTTTCTGGGCAACCCGCTGGCCTGCGCCGCCGCCCTGGCTGCCCTGGATGTGCTGGAAGAGGAAGAACTGCCGACGCGGGCTGTCGAAGTCGGGGCGCTATTAGCCGGCGGACTGCGCGCGCTCCAGTCCGAGTTCCCGGAGCGGATCATGGAGGTACGCGGGCGCGGCCTGATGCTCGGGCTGGCCCTGACCTCGCCCGCCCTCGCTCTGCCCCTAGTCCCCGCCGCTCTGCGGCTTGGCCTCATTCTGCTGCCGGCGGGCGACGGCAGCGTCCTGGAGTTCATTCCGCCGCTGGTTATCACGCCGGAGCAGATCGCCTGGTGCCTGGCGGTGATGCGCCGACTGCTGGCGAGCGCAGCCTGAGCGTAGGCTTGCTTTTCTCGGCCTGTTTATGCTACAGTGGATCGGCTCGCAACCCCCGGCCGCCGCAGTCCGTAATACCCGCGCCGCCCAAACCCATACTGACCCTATAGATAGAAAAGGCAGCATTATGACCCGCCGCACCCGCGCCGTTGCCCTAGCCTGCGCCCTGCTCGGCGCACTGGCTCCCTGTGTGCCCGCCGGCGCACAGGCCACGGCCTGCCCGCCCGGACATGGGCTGGACCTGACCGCCCTGGACACCAGTGTCAGGCCATGTGACGACTTCTACCAGTACGCCAACGGTAAGTGGCTGGCACGCACCGCCATCCCCGCCGAGTACCCCGACTGGGACAGCTTCGGCAGCGTTTACGAGCGCAACCTGGCTATCGAACGCGCCCTCGTGAATCGCGCCGCCGCCGACAAGAACGCGGACCCGAACAGCCCCGAGGGCAAGGTCGGCAGCTTCTACCGGGCCGCCGCCGATGAGGCCCAAATCCAGGCGGACGGCATCACACCCCTGGCCCCCGAGTTCGCCCGGATAAACGCTATCCAGGACGTGCCTGGCCTGCTGGCGGCCATCGGCCACCTGCACCGCGTCGGGGTCAGCGCGGGCTACGGATTCTATGTGGCCCAGGACAGCAAGAACAGCACCCAGGAGATCGCGCATCTCGTCCAGGGCGGCTTCAGCCTGCCCGAGCGCGGCTACTACGAGCGTACCGACAAGGAAACGCAGGCTATTCGTGAGGCTTTCATCGCGCACGTCACGAAGACCCTGTCCGTGCTGGGTGAGACGCCGAAAAGGGCCGATGCCGATGCCAAAACAGTGATGGCGCTGGAAACCCGGCTGGCTCTGGCCTCCAAGACGCCGACCGCGCTGCGTGACCCGCAGGCGAACTACCACAAGATGACGCTGGCCGACCTGGACAAACTTACACCCACGGTCTCCTGGCAGCCCTACTTCGCGGCCCTGGGGCTAGGCGATCCGGGCGGCATAGATGTTGGCCAGCCGCAGTTCTTCACCGAAACGGGGCGGATGCTCACGACCGTGCCGCTCGCGGACTGGAAGACCTACCTGCGCTGGCAGCTTGTGGATACCGAAGCGGGCCACCTAAGCAAACCGTTCGACCTACAGCACTTTGCCTTCTACGGCACGATGCTGAACGGCATCAAGCAGCAGCAGCCCCGATGGAAGCGCGCCCTGAACGCCACCAACGGCGCCGTAGCGAGGCGCTGGGGCAGCTCTATGTGGCGCAGGCGTTCCCGCCCGAGGCCAAGACGCGCGCCCTGACCCTGGTGCAGAACCTGAAGGGCGTCCTGCGCGACGACCTCGCTCATCTGCCCTGGATGGGGCCGGACACGCGCCGGCAGGCCCTGGCGAAGATGGACGCGATGGCGATCAAGATCGGCTACCCGGACAGGTGGCGGGACTATTCCAAACTGGATGTGACCAGCCCCGCCTACGTCGTGAACGCCATGCGGGCCGACGAATTCGAGTTCCAGCGAAACCTGAACAAGATCGGCCATCCGGTGGACCGGAAAGAGTGGGGCATGACGCCGCCTACCGTGAACGCCTACTACAGCCCGTCCATGAACGACATCAACTTCCCCGCCGGCATCCTCCAGCCGCCGTTCTTCAACCCAGACGCCGACGACGCCGTCAACTACGGGGCTATCGGCACGGTCATCGGGCACGAGATGACGCATGGTTTCGACGACCAGGGGCGGCAGTACGACGCCCACGGCAACCTGCATGACTGGTGGACGGCAAGCGACCTCAAGAGCTTCAGCCAACGCGCCCAGGGCATGATCGCCCAGTACTCGGCCTACGAGCCGCTGCCCGGCGTCCACATCAACGGCGCTCTGACGACGGGTGAGAACATCGCCGACATCGGCGGCCTGAAGATCGCCTACCTCGCCCTGGAAAAGTCTCTGAAGGGCAAGCCGCGCCCGAAGATTGATGGCTTCACGCCCGAACAGCGTTTCTTCCTCTCATTCGCCCAGGTATGGCACGACAAGCGGCAGTCCGCTTATGCCAAGGTCGCGCTGGCAACTGACCCGCACTCGCCGGACAAGTACCGCGTCATCGGCGCCCTGGCCGACACCCCCGAGTTCCGGCAGGCCTTCGGCTGCCCGCCCGACCCCAAAGCCAGCCCGACCATGCTCTGGTAAGCGCCCGAAGGAGACACCATGAACCGATTGTGGAAGGCCTGTGCCTTGCTGGGCCTGCTCGGCGCCGGCGCCGTCGGCGCACGGGCGGATGAGGGCATGTGGCTTTACAACGCCCTGCCGACGCGGCAGGTTCAAGCAAAGTACGGGTTCCGCATCGCCGAAGCGTGGGCCGCGCACCTTCAGCGCGCGTCCGTCCACGTCGGCGGCGCTTCCGGCTCGTTTGTCTCCGCCGACGGCCTGGTGATGACAAATCATCATGTGGGCCTGGACACCCTCCAGAAGCTGAGTACGGCGCAGCATAACTATGTGCGGGACGGGTTCACGGCCCGCGCGCGGGCCGAGGAGGCGAGGGCGCCGGATCTGGAGATCAACGTCCTAGACAGCATCGTTCCCGTGACGGACCAAGTCCAGGCAGCCTTTCAACCCGGCATGACGGCCGCGCAGGCGTTTCGCGCCCGCCGAGCCGCCATCGCCGCAATCGAGAAGGATGCGCTCGGTAAGACGGGCCTGCACAGCAGCGTCGTGGCGCTGTTCGGCGGAGCGCGCTACGATTTGTACCGCTACAAGCGTTACACGGACGTCCGTCTGGTCATGGCCCCGGAGCAGAACATGGCATTTTTCGGCGGAGACCCGGATAACTTCGAGTACCCGCGTTACGACCTGGACATGTGCTTCTTCCGAGTCTACGAGAATGGACGCCCCGCCCAGATCAAAGACTACCTTGGTTGGAGCAAATCGGGGGCAAGGAACGGCGACCTGGTTTTCGTCTCGGGCCATCCAGGGCGGACGGCTCGCCTGAACACGGTGACGGACCTGGCCTACGAACGGGACTTTGCCCTGCCCCTGGCGCTCAATACCCTGCGCCGCCGGGAAGTCCTTCTCACCAGTTGGGGCGAACGCCTCCCCGAGAACGCGCGGATCGCCCGGCAGGCGCTGTTCGGCACTCAGAACACGCGCAAGCTGCTGATCGGTGAGCTTCGAAGCCTCCAGGACCCCGCCGTGCTGGCACGCAAGCAGGCGCAGGAACAGGCACTGCGGGCGCGCGTCGCCGCCGACCCCAAGCTGCAAGCCGCGTTTGGTGACGCCTGGAACCAGGTGGATCAGGCGGATGCGACGCAGCGGGCGCTTTCCACGAAATACGGGGCGCTGGCAGGCGGGCGTCTCCTGTTTTCGGGTCTGTTCGGCATCGCACAAGCGCTCGTCCAACTGGCCCAGGAGGGTCAAAAGCCGAACCGGGAGCGTCTGCCCGAAGACAGCGATGCCAACCGCGCCTCGCGGGAACTCTCTTTGCTCTCCCCGGCCCCGGTTTACCCACCGTTCGAGCGGCTTATTTTAGCCGACTCGCTTGCCTTGATGGAGGAGACATTGGGGGCGAACGACCCACTTATCGGGCAGGCGCTCGGCGGCAAGTCGCCGCAGGAGCGCGCCTCAGAATTGATTGGAGGAACGAAACTCGCCGACCTGAACGAGAGGAAACGACTTATGACGGGTGGCCTGCCGGCGATCCAGGCGTCCCCGGACCCCATGATCAGGCTGGCGGTGCAGCTTGCACCGGCCTTGCGCGCGCTTCGCAAACAGAGCGAGGACAAGGTGGCGAGTATCAAGCAGCAAGCCTACCCGAAGATCGCCCAGGCGCAACTGGCCGCCAGCAGCGAGAACGTCTACCCCGACGCCACCGGAACCCTGCGGCTGTCCTACGGCACGGTGAGCGGCTACACGCAGGACGGCGCTGCTGTCCCGGCCTCGACGACGATGGGCGGGCTGTTCCCTTACGCCGCCGGGCGCGGCGACCAGCCTCCTTACCAGCTCTCTCCCAGTTGGCTGGCGGCGAAACCCAATATCCGGCCCGACACGCCCTTTGACTTCGTCTGCACGGCGGACATCGTCGGCGGCAACTCCGGCAGCCCGGTCGTGGACAGGGGCGGCGCAGTCGTTGGCCTGATCTTCGACGGCAACATCCAATCTCTGGGCGGCGCCTACGCCTACACCGACACGCAGGGGCGCTCGGTCGCCGTCCATTCCGAGGCGATCATCGAGGCGCTGCGCCACATCTATGGCAACGATGCCCTCGCCGATGAGCTGCTCTCCGGCCATGCGCGCTAACGGCGGATGAACTCCCCAATCGAGGAGTTGATGATCCCCGGCTGCTCATGCACCACCCAATGCGTACCGCCGGGGATGCGCCGCACCGTGAGATCGGAGACGTATTCCCCCAGCCCTTCCAAATTGCCCGTTAGCAGCGCCGTGTCCCTTTCACCCCACAAAACCAGCGTCGGCACGCGGATCGGGCCGACGGCCTCGGCGGAGACGAACCGGGCCGCGCGGTAAAGGTTCAGCCCGCCCGTCAGCGCTCCCGTCTGGGACCAGGCCGCGAGATACCGCCGCCGGTCTTCCGGCGAGAACGCGCCCCGCGCCGCGCCGCCGAAGACCGCGCGGCGCAGCAGGGCGAACTGGCCCGCCCGCAGGAGCGGCTCGGCCAGTGGGCTGCGGAACAGCGCGACATAAGCACTGGCAAGCCGCTGGGCGGGGTTGTTCAACAGCTCGCGGGCGAAAACGGCGGGGTGCGGGGCGTTGATGATAACCAGTTTCTCCAGCCGCTCCGGGTGCTGGGCCGCAAACTGCCAGGCGACAACGCCGCCCCAGTCATGGCCGACGAGGACAGCAGGCCGGCCCGGACTGATCCGGTCCAGAACCGCCGCCACATCGGCGACAAGATGCGGAAGGCGGTAAGCATCTACCCCCTGGGGCTTGTCCGACCGGCCAAAGCCGCGCATGTCCGGCGCCGCCGTCAGGCGTCCCCCTCCAAAAGCTGTCAGTTGGCGACGCCAGGCGTACCAGAACTCCGGGAAGCCGTGCAGAAAAAGCATCGGCGTGGGGCTGTCAGCCGATGCGCCCGGAGCGGACGTGACAAGGTGCAGCGATACCCCGTCGGCAGGAACCAGTGCATGCTCCCAGGAAGTCGGGTCAGAAGCGTCATTCATGGCGGGTTATTCCCCTAGCTGCCTGCCCATAACCTCCCAACGCTATCGTCGAAGCAGGAGTCCCCTTACTTGGCCGCGAACAAGATCAAACGTGATTGAAGCAAATCAGAGCGGGGGGGGTCTTACCGAAAGACGGAGCGGCACAAGGCTGCGAGGAGGCTAAGGCATGAACCGAAAAAGGCAGAAGCAATGGGCGGGCCGGCTCGTGGCGGGATCTGCCCTGACTGGGTGGGCCGCCCTGGCGCTGGCCGCGCCCGCCGTCCCACCGGGAACGGGCGGCGGACACGCGCTGACCATCTACAACCAGAACTTCGCGGTGGTCCGCGAGACCGTCCCGTTAACCCTGACGGCGGGCGTCAACCACCTGACCTTCAGCGACATCACGGCCCATGTGGAGCCGGATTCGGTCGTCCTGCGCGACCCCGCCGGGCTGCGGACGCTGCAAGTCCTGGAGCAGAACTACCGCGCCGACCCGATCTCGCAGGACCTCCTGCTGAACCGCTACGAGGGGCAGACCATAGATTTCCAGGTGACGCATGGCGACAAGACGGAGATCGTCCGGGGCAAGATCATCCGCAGCGCCTACGTCCCGCACGCCAACGCTTATTCCTACGGGCAGAGCTACTACGGGGGACAAATGGGCTATGCAAGCGGCGGCGCGGGCCAGCCGCTGATCGAGGTAAATGGCAGGCTCCAATTCATGCTGCCCGGTCTGCCGCTCTTCCCGGCGCTGGGCGATGACGCCATCCTCAAGCCGACCCTGGACTGGACGGTGCAGACCGACCGGGCGGGACCGCTGAACGCCGAACTGGCCTACATCACCGAAGGGATGACCTGGAAGGCGGACTACAACCTAGTGTCCCCGGAAGCGGGCAATGCCCTGGACATGGTCGGCTGGGTGACGATGGATAACCAGAGCGGCAAGACCTTCGACAACGCCCGCATCAAGCTGATGGCGGGCGATGTAAGTAAAATTCAGCCCCAGAACCAATATGGGGGTGGCGGTTTCGGAGGAGGCGGCTACCCCGGCGGGGGCGGCCAGCCGCCTGTCACCGAGAAAGCGTTCGACGAGTACCACCTGTACACTTTGCAGCGGCCCGCGACCCTGCGCGACCGCGAAACCAAGCAGGTGGAGTTCGTCCATGCCCAGGGCATTCCGTCCCAAGTCATCTACGTCTACGACGGCGCTTCCCTGGACGCAAGCCAGTACAACTACAACGACTGGCAGGCCCGGACCGCCCCCACCTACGGCACACAGTCAAACACAAGGGTGTCCGTCTTCCGGCAGATCGTCAACTCCGTCAAGAACGGCCTAGGCATCCCGCTGCCCAAAGGCCGCGTCCGCTTCTACCGCCGGGACGCGGACGGCCATCTGGAGTTCATCGGCGAGAATACTATTGACCACACGCCCAAAGACGAGACCCTGCGCGTCTACACCGGCAACGCCTTTGATCTGGTCGGGGAGCGGCGGCAGACGGACTTCCACAGCAACAGCAGTAACACTGTGTCTGACGAAACCTTCGAGATCAAAGTCCGCAACCACAAGGCAGTCCCGGTCGAGTTCCGAGTCGTGGAGCACCTTTACCGGGGGCTGACCTGGACCATCCTGGAACACTCTCAGGAGTTCCTCAAGACGGACGCGCACACGATTGAGTTCCGCGTCCTGGTTGCGCCGAATGCCCAGGGCGTCGTCGCCTATACCGCGCACTATACCTGGTGACTGGTGCTACACGGTGCTTGCCACGGGTTGAAACCCGAGGCGGCCAAAAGCCCACCGTCCAGGGGACGGAAGACGGGGCGACGTAGGCCCTTCTTGTGTCGCCGCGACACTGGGCACTTCCCAGCCTCGGGTTTCAACCCGTGGTAAGCACCGCATGACAGCAAGGGGTGAGGTTTTGGCGATGCCGGGGCACGGCAGCGGAAATTCACCCCTCGATGATCTCCACATTCGCGCGCGGCACCGTCACCACGCTGCCGTCGGCCAGGGCCGCCTCCAGGACGCGCACCGAGGCGCCGGAGCCGATGACCGTGAGCTGCGGCGGCAGGCCCGCCACGGTCGCCAGCTTGCCGAAGTAGGGTTCGCGGATGATGCGGATGGGGGTGCCCAGCGATAGGTTGCCTTCGTCTTCGCTGCGGGCCGAGGCGCCACCGGACTGGGGGGCGCCGAGCGGGACGATGACTTCGGGGCGGATGACGCCCGCCCGGATCTGGGTCGCGCCGTTGATCGAGGCGGACTTGCCTTCCAGCGAGCGCAGCAGATCGAACGTGCGGTGGGCCATGGCGATGGTGCCGAAGCCTTCGGTGATGACCAGGGTGAGCGTGATGTTCTCATGCCCAGTGATGGCGACGCCGATATCGTAGCCCAAAAAGGCGATCAGGTCCTTGTCAATAATGCCGCCGACGACGATGCCTTTGATGCCGACCTCGGAGGCTTTCCGCAGGGCCGCGCCCGAAATGTTCGCGCCGCCGACGATGATCTTGCCGGCCAGCGCGGGCGTGATCTCGGCTTCGGTCAGGTCGCTTTCGGGCGAGGTCGAGACCATCTGGATCTCCCCCACCCGCTCGCCGCCGATGCCGAAGATGCCCTGGATTAGCGCCCCCTCGGTCTGCACGACCACGCCTTCACCCGGCATGGTCTCGGCGATGTTGCCCGACAGGTAGGCGGTGAGGTTGATCGGCAAGGGCGGCTGGCGGACGCCGACGTTGCCGGACACGGCGCTGATGGTCTCCACTTTCCCCGAGACCGGCGACTTGGCTTCGGACTTGAACATGCCGAAAAAGGCCTTGGTGGCGGCGATCACCTGCCCCTTCTCGACCTCATCCCCTTCTTTGACCAGGAGCGCGCCGGGCAGCTCGTCGGCATCAATCCCAAGTTGGGCGGCGACTTTGACGGACTGCATCAGGCCCGGCAGCGAGGCGCGCGCCACGACGGTGTCGGGCGAGACGACCTGGCCCGCTTGGACCAGCACGTCGCCTTTGAGCGGCAGGCGGCGCGTGCGTTGTATCAGCGTGTGGGGGCTGACCTTCAGCCCCGGCGTGTAAGCGGTTCCCAATCTTGCTCCTTCGGAACCCACCTCCTTGCTTCGCAGGGGTCCTCCCGGAGCGGGAGGACAAGGAGGCAAGAGCAGTGGCCTTATCTTAACCTCTTCCCCTTCCCGTTTCGGGAGGGGTGGCGAAGAATGAGCCGGGGTGGGTTTCCTATTCGTGGTGGTGGCGAAACTTCTCGATGACTTGATGGGCTGTGGCGACGTCCTGCCAGCCCAGTACGGTCGTTTCTTTGTCTTCCAGGTCTTTGTAGATGTCGAAGAAGTGGACGATCTCTTTGAGGATGTGGGCGGGCAGGTCCGACAGGTGCTCGATCCCCTCGAAACGCGGGTCGGCGGCGGCCACTGAAAGGATCTTCTCGTCCGGCCCCTTCTCATCCCGCATCATCAGGACACCGAGCGGGCGGGCGGCGATCAGGCAGCCGGGGAATGTCGGCTGCGTCGTGATGACAAGGATGTCCAGCGGGTCGCCGTCCTCGGCCAGTGTGTCACAGATCCAGCCGTAATCAAAGGGGTAAAACAGCGGCGAATAGAGCGTCCGGTCCAGCTTGAAGACGCCCAGGTCGTGGTCGAATTCATATTTGTTGGAGGACCCCTGCGGGATCTCGACGATCATGTTGACGATGACCGGCGCCTGGTCGCCCAGCGGCAAGTCTAAATAGGACATACGGTTTCCAGTAGGTTAAGTGGCTGGCTTCTTATTCGACCTGCGCGGGCGGCTTTCCTTCTCCGATTAGCCAAGCGCCCTCGCCAATGTCGCGCGCGCACCGTCCGAGTCGAGTTGTTCCCCTAAGCGCGTCAACTGCGACACGAATGCTTCCGACTGCCCCAGATCGCCGAATAAATCGGTTAGACCCAGCAGAGGACGCGGATCAGTCTTCCCCTGCCGCGCCAGCCTTTGCATTTCCCCGCCGCGCGGGTCGTCAATCGTGTAGGGGCGGCCCTGCTCGTCTTCCCCCCGCAGGTAGCGCAGCCAGCCCGCCACGGCCAGCGTGAGCAAAGTCGCCGGCCGGCCCGCCGCCAGCGCCTCATGCAAAGACGGGAGCAGGAACTTGGGGACTTTGGAGGAGCCGTCCAGGCAGATCCGCGAAGTCTGGTCCTTGATCGTCGGGTTCGCGAAGCGCGTCAGCAGGGTTTCCTTGTACTCCGCGAGGTCAACCCCCGGCACGGGCGCGAGTAGTGGCGTCACTTCGCCATCCATCAGTCGCCGGAGGTACTCGCGGAACAGATCGTCGGCCATGATCTCGTGGATGTATTGGTGACCGGCCAGCCAGCCGAGATAGCCGATGGCCGAATGGCCGGCGTTCAACAGGCGCAGCTTCATCATCTCGTAGGGGTGGACATCCGAGGTGAACTGCGCCCCGACCTGTTCCAGCGGTGGGCGGCCATTGGAAAAGGCGTCCTCGATGATCCACTGCCGGAACGGCTCGCAGACGACGGGCCAGGCATCCTCGATGCCGAACTCGTCGTGTACCATCGCCCGGTCCGCCTCAGTCGTCTGCGGCGTGATCCGGTCTACCATGCTGTTTGGGAAGGCGACATGGGCGGCGACCCAATCATGCAGAGCAGGGTCCCGCAGGGCGGCGAAAGCCAGCAGTGTTTTCCGGGCCATGTCGCCGTTCTGGGGCACGTTGTCGCACGACAGCACGGTGAACGCCGCGCGCCCGGCCTGCCGCCGCCGGTCCAACGCTTCGGCCAGAAAGCCAAACACGCTCACCGGCTGTGATGGGTGTTCCAGGTCGTGCTGGATGTCGGCATTGTCTGCGTTGAACTCGCCTGTGGCCTGGTTGAAGTTGTACCCGCCCTCGGTGATGGTCAGCGATACGATGCGAGTTTCGGGCGCGGCCAGAGCGTCCAATACGGCCCCCGTTTCTTCGGGCGCGAACAGGTAACGCACGAGCGAGCCGACGACGCGCGCCGCAGCGCCCTCGGCGCTGCGGGCGACGACGGTGTAGAGGCAGTCCTGCGGGACAAGGGCGTCCTGCATGGCCTTGTCGGCAGGGCGCAGGCCGACGCCGCAGACTCCCCACTCCTCAGCGCCGCCTAATGCCATCAGGTCGTCCAGATAGACCGCCTCATGCGCCCGGTGGAACCCGCCAACGCCGATGTGGACGATGCCGGGCGTGACCGTTCGGCGGTCGTAAAGCGGGACCGCGACGGCGGGGGGGAGCGTAGGAAGCAGGAGTTCGTTGAGCCGTGGCATTCCACTGTTATACCCGAAATTTGGGAGTGCGATAGACACCAACTGGGTACACTACAACCATCCGCATTAACGGGTAAGCGCCCTCTTGCAAGCTCCCACCTCGCGCGTCCCACGGAGCCATGACTTGAACAGGGCAGCCCTAGATGTTTTGAATTAGTTTATGAAGCCAACCAATACGAATGATATCCCGATGGACGGCGCTGATGACAATGCCGATGATGCCTTGGCACAGGTGAGCGCCCTCTTGGGGGCAAAGAACCTGGAGGGCGGCTCCCTCCCGACCCTCTCCCGAGTGTCTCCGGCCTCCCGTCCCATAGTGTCCTTGCTCCTGCGATACGGCAGCGTGGTCGCCTGCGTCGCCCTGGCAGCCAGCGCCCGCTTCCTGCTCCAAGGCACTCTCGGTGGCAAAGCGGCTTACGTCACCTTCTTCCCCGCCTTGATCTATGGCGCCTGGGTCGCCGGCTGGAGCGGGGGGATGACCGCGACCACTCTCTGCGCCGTGTACGCCGCCCTTTATGTCCTGCCGTCCGCCGGCGGAGTCCTTGTCGCCGACACGACTGACCGGATCTCCCTGGTGATCTTCGTTCTGACAGGACTGTTCATCTCCGCCCTGGGCCGCGCACAGCGCACCGCATGGCTCCAGGCCCGGAAGACTGCGGCTGTGCTGCGCGACAGCGAGGCGCGTACCAGCGCCATCATAGGGACCGCGCTGGACAGCATCATCACCATTGATGCCGACAGCCGCATCACCGAGTTCAATCCGGCGGCGGAGCGCACCTTCGGCCATGCCCGCGCCGACGTGCTGGGCCGCTCCCTCCCCGAACTCCTCATCCCGGAGGCTCTGCGCGAGGCGCATCGCAATGGCCTCGCGCACTATTTAGCGACCGGGGAGGGGCCAGTCCTCGGGCAGCGCATCGAGGTGCCTGCCCTCCACGCCGCCGACGGGGAGATGCTGGTCGAACTCGCGATCACGCGCATCCCCATCGCGGGTCCGCCGCTCTTCACGGCCTACTTGCGCGACATCACGGATCGCAAGCGGGACGAGGAGATGCTGGCCCAGACGGCGCGACTGGCATTGCTGGGGGCAGAAGTGGGGGTCGCCCTGACCCAGAAGGCCGACCTGCGGGAAATATTGCAGCACTGCGCCGAGTCCATGGTGCATCATCTGGATGCCGCCTTCGCCCGCATTTGGACACTCGACCGGGACGGGAAAGTCCTCGAACTCCAGGCCAGCGCGGGCCTTTATACCCACCTCAACGGCCCCCACGGCCGCGTGTCGGTCGGCCAGTTCAAGATCGGTCTGATCGCCCAGGAGCGCCGCCCCCACCTGACCAACGCGGTCTGGGACGACCCGCGCGTCGGCGACAAGGATTGGGCTAGGCGCGAGGGGATGGTCGCATTCGCCGGTCACCCCCTGATCGTCGAGGGCCGCCTGCTCGGCGTCATGGCAATGTTCGCCCGCCATCCACTGACGGATGCCACCCTCCAGGCCCTGGCTTCGGTGGCAGACGGCATCGCCCTCGGCATAGAGCGCAAACAGGCCGAGGAAGAGCTTCGGCGCGCAAAAGACGCCGCCGAAGCCGCCAGCCGCACCAAGTCGCAGTTCCTTGCCAACATGAGCCATGAGCTTCGTACCCCGATGAACGCCATCCTGGGCTACTCCGAGATGCTGCAAGAGGAAGCGGAGGAGGAGAGACTGGACAGCTTCACCCCGGACCTGCAAAAGATACAGAATGCCGGGAAGCATCTGCTGGCCCTGATCAACGACATTTTGGATTTGTCCAAGATCGAGGCGGGCAAGATGGAGCTTTACCTGGAGGACTTCGACATTGCCGGGACTGTCGGTGATGTGGCCGCCACGGTGCAAACCCTGGTCGCCAAGAAGAACAACCGCCTGATCGTCCACTGCCCTTCGGATGTCGGCAAGATGCGCGCCGACCTCACCAAAATCCGCCAGTCGCTCTTCAACCTGCTGTCCAACGCCGCCAAGTTCACCGAAAACGGCGAGATCACACTTGATGTCCGGCGTGAGGGTCCCGATTGGCTGTTCGCGGTTCGCGACTCCGGAATCGGCATGACGGCGGAGCAGATGGCGGGACTGTTCGAGGCGTTCGCGCAGGCAGACGCCTCCACCACGCGCAAGTACGGCGGGACCGGCCTGGGCCTCGCGATCACCCGGCGCTTCTGCCGCATGATGGGCGGCGACACTCTTGTTGAGAGTGAGCCGGGCAAGGGATCGGTGTTCACGCTGCGCCTGCCTGCGGTCGTCCTGGAAGCGAAACCCGCGGGGGACATGATGCCCGCCGCCATCCATTCGGAGATGCCGCCGCTTACCTCCGGCGGCGACCTGGTGCTGGTGATTGACGACGATCCGGCGGCGCGGGACTTGATGCGCCGGTTCCTTTCCAAAGAAGGGTTCCGGCCCGCCACCGCAGGCAGCGGCGAGGAGGGCCTGCGGGTGGCGCGAGAGCTGCATCCCGTCGCCATCACTCTGGATGTGATGATGCCCGGTATGGACGGCTGGGCCGTCTTGCAGCAGCTCAAGGCGGACCCGGAAACGCAGGACATCCCCGTCATCATGCTGACGATGGTGGACGACAAGAACATCGGCTTCGCGCTGGGCGCCACGGAATACATGACCAAGCCCATTGATCGCGGCCGTCTCGCCGCCCTGCTCGGGCGCTACCGATGCGCCGAGGCCGTCTGTAGCGTCCTGCTGGTGGAGGATGACGGACCCACGCGCGAGATGATGCGCGACCTGCTGACGCGCGAAGGCTGGAACGTCATCGAGGCGCCCAATGGGCGTGTCGCGTTGGAATGCCTGGAGTCTACGGTCCCGGACCTGGTTCTTCTGGACCTGATGATGCCCGAGATAGACGGGTTTGAGTTCGCCCAGCGTCTACGTGAGCGCCCCGAGTGGCAAGCAATCCCCGTCATCGTGCTGACCGCCAAAGACATCACCGAGGCGGATCGGCTGCGGCTGAACGGTTATGTCGAGAGGATCGTGCAGAAGGGCGCGTGGGACCGTAACGCCCTGCTGCGCGACGTCCGCGCCCTGATCGCCGCCCGGAAGGGGTAGGAGGAGAAGCCGATGCCGAAGATCCTGCTGGTCGAAGACAACGAGGACAACCGGGACATGCTTTCCCGCCGGCTGGTCCGCAAGGGATATGAAGTCTCCCTGGCAAGCGACGGCAGTGCGGGCGTGTCTCAAGCCGTCGCCGAAAAGCCGGACCTGATCCTGATGGACATGAGCCTGCCCGTCCTCGACGGCTGGGAGTCCACCCGCCAGATCAAGGCCAACCCGGCAACGTGCGGCATTCCCATTATCGCCTTGACTGCTCATGCCATGTCCGACGACCGCGACAAGGCTATTGCCGCAGGATGCGACGACTACGACACCAAGCCCGTTGACCTGCCCCGCCTGCTCGAAAAGATCGAGGGCTTGCTGATGGGGAGCAGGACAGCGTGAACGAAACGACTCTGGCGAATCTGCGGCACGACCTGCGGAACCCGATCGGCCATATCCTCGGCTATGGCGAGATGGTGATGGACGACCTGCGCGACCTGGGCAGGCCGGACCTCGTCGCCGATGTCGAGAAGATTCACGCGGCCGGGAAGCGCCTGCTGGCGCTGGTGGACGAGCGTCTGAGTGCCGCCGCGCTCGATCCGCCCGATGCCCGCCCGCCCGTTTCTGGGCCGCCCGTCTCTGCCCCCCCAGAGCCTGCTCCGGCGTCCTTGTCCATTGCCCCATTGAATGAGACGCCGAGGGAGAGTGACGAAAGCGGCCTGCTACTGGTCGTGGATGACAACGAGGAGAATCGGGACGTTCTCGCCCGCCGCCTGCAAAAACAGGGGCATTGGGCCGTCACCGCGCCCGGCGGACAGGAGGCGCTTGACGCGCTGGCCGACCAGCCGTTTGATCTCGTCCTGCTGGACATCATGATGCCGGACATGGATGGTTACGAGGTGCTGTCACGCATTAAAAGCGACCCACGGACTCAGCGGTTACCCGTGATCATGATCTCCGCGCTCGACGAGATGGATAGCGTCGTCCGCTGCATCGAGATGGGCGCGGCGGATTACCTGCCCAAACCCTTCAATCCGACCCTGCTGCGCGCCCGCGTCGGGGCCAGCTTACGCGAGAAGCGCGCCCGTGACCGCGAGATGCGCCACACGGCGGAGCTGGCGGAAAGCTACCGCAAGCTGCAGGAGCTGGAACGGCTGCGGGATGATCTGACGCACATGATCGTCCACGACCTGCGGACTCCCCTCACATCCCTCCTGAGCGGCCTCCAGACCGTGCCGCTTGTCGGCGACCTGAATGAGACGCAGGCCGAGATGCTGGAGATCGCCGTGGACGGCGGCCAGACTCTGCTCGGCATGATCAACGACCTTCTGGATGTTGAAAAGATGGAGCAGGAGTCGGTGCCGCTGGAACGGACGCCGCTCACAGCGGCGGGACTGATCGAGCGGGCGACGGTGCAGATCGCCATGCTCGCCCAGGCGGATGGGCTGACGTTGGCCCAGCAAGCCGCGCTGGATCTGCCGCCGTTTTCCGGCGATGAGGACAAGCTACGCCGGACGCTGGTCAATCTGCTGGGCAATGCCATCAAGTTCACGCCCGCCGGCGGCACCGTCACCGCCTCTGCTGAAATGGGCAAAGGGATCGTGCTTTTCAGCGTCCGCGATACAGGCGAGGGCATTCCCCCAGAGGCGTTTGACCGCATCTTCGAGAAGTTCGGCCAAGTCGAGAACCGCAAGGCCGGACGCAAGATGTCCACCGGGTTGGGCCTGACCTTTTGCAAGCTGGCCGTCGAAGCCCACGGCGGCTGCATCTGGGTGGAAAGCCGGCCGGGCCAGGGCAGCACCTTCTTCTTCACGATTCCCTGTGCTCTGGAGGCGTAGCATCGCTGCCCTGCTTCGCCCGCCCGATCTCTTCCTGCGTCTCCGCCGCCGCCGCGTCTATCTGCTCTGTCACCAGACGTGAAGCCTCCTCCGATGACGATGCTTCCAATGTCTCCTCCAGCTTGCTCTCGAATGTCGCCAAGACATCGTGTGGGTCTACAGTCCTGGTTAGCGCCTCAGCCTCCAGGTCCACGCGGTTGTGGACGCTGGGCATGTCCCGACGCAGCTCTTCCAGCAGATCAATGATTTTTGCCGTGCGCTGCTCGGTCAGCATGCTCATCTGGAGTTCCAATTGCTCGCGGCGCTCTGCCAGTTTGCCCTGCCGGTTCTGCGTGATGAGAATTACCGAAGTCATCAAAAGCGCGCCCAGGCCAACTGTCCCCTGTAGCCAGGCGAACGGCGGGTCGTCCCAGTGCGGCAGATGCAAAAACGGCGCGGCGGCGTTCACCCCCATCCACAGGCAGACACCGACGAGGATGCCGTAAAAAAACTGCGGGCGCCCCAGCCACGCCGTCAGCGACTCAACCGTGCGCTGGTGCGTGTCCACCTGCTGCTCCGCGAAGGCGTGGAGCGCGACCACGGCGTCAATGTTCGCGTTGATGGGGTCCGGGGTGGCCTGGGCCGCTTCCCGGCGTTCGCGTCTTAGTCTCATCGCCCCGCTCCTGTCCTGCGCCGCTGCATCTCGTCCCGGCGCATCTCGTCCCGGCGCATTGGCATCCGGTCAATTCGCCCGGTTAAGTCGCTCAAGGCTAACGGCGCCGGCCCGCCGAAGGCGACATGGCCGTCCTTACCAATAAGCAGGACCCGGAAACTGCCGGGCCGGATGTGATAGCGCACTCGAAGACCGATCTCCTCGTGCCCGCTGGCTGACGGTCCCTCCGGCGGCACGGGCGTCCCCGCGCGATGCTTGCCGGCCCGCTCGAAAATGTCGAAGCGTAAAAGTTCTCGATCGGCGAATTGCGCCCGGCTTCCGGCAAGCAGCGCGTCCTGACGCTGCCAGTGCGGGTCGGCGGCGCTGGGTGCGAAGACCAGCAGCAGCCGGTTCTTGTCGTGATAACGGGCAAGATCCCCCTGCGTCTTAGCCGGCAGGGACATGAGGGCCAGCAGGAGCAGGGAAGACGCGGGAGAGTTTCGGTACATGGGTCTTCTCCTTTTCCTCTTGTGCGGCCTGTTAAAACCTTCCCATGCCCGGTGTCGCACACGGCGGTTTCTTGACAGACGGGCGCCCATCGTTGTATACTAAAGGCATGGGCAACGTCGCCGCGCCGTCCCCCTTCCCGTCCTTTCAAATAACTTATCTCATCTGGACGGCACAAAAGCGACACCCATGCCCGTATTGGGACGTATCCAGCCTCATTCAGTCGTCATCAACAAGGAACGCAATCACGCACATGGCAAACGACATCACACCCACCGCCTCGTCGGCTGACGGCACCCGGCCCCCGGCTGCGGGCCGGGCGCCGACGGGGGCTTCCAGCGGCTACGCCAAAGCCATCGAGATCAAGAACTTGGTCAAGCAGTACAAGAAGGTCACCGCCGTCAACAACATCAGCCTGGATGTCTACGAGGGCGAGATCTTCGGCTTCCTCGGCCCCAACGGCGCAGGCAAGACCACGACCATCAAGACCCTGCTGGGCCTGATCTTCCCGACGGCGGGCGAAGTCCTCGTTTTGGGCAAGCCGGCGGGTGACATTGACGTCAAGGAGAAGATCTCCTACCTGCCCGAATCTCCCTATTTTTACGAGCACATGACCGCCCAGGAAGTAGTCGGCTTCTACGGCAGCCTGTTCGGTCTGACCGGCGCGACCAAGCAAAAGCGCGTGGACGAACTGCTGGAGCTGGTCGGCCTGCAAGGGACCGGCAAGAAGCCCCTGCGCTCCTTTTCTAAGGGGATGCTCCAGCGCGTCGGCATCGCGCAGTCGCTCATCAATGACCCCAAGCTGCTGTTCTTCGACGAACCGACATCGGGCCTGGACCCGGTCGCGCACCGGGACATCCGCGACCTGATCCTGCACCTGAAGGCCGAGGGCCGGACCATCTTTTTGTCATCACATCAGTTGTCCGACGTCGAGCTGGTCTGCGACCGCGTCTCAATCCTGCACGACGGTAAGATCCGCCGCATCGGACATGTGGATGACCTGATCGCGGGGGCGAGCGTCGAGGTCGTCGCCGAGCACGTCGGGGCGAGCGAGGCCCAGCTCGCGAGCCTGCGCGACATCACCTCCAAAGTGGAACAGGTTGGTGAGACAATGATCGTGACGACGAACGCCTCGACAGACAGCAAGAATCGTGTCCTTGACTGGGTGCGGGCAGCAGGCGGCGATGTCGTATCCATGACGCAGACCCGGCGCACGCTGGAAGACATCTTTTATGAGGTCGTCCACCAGGGCGAGGTCGAGACCGGCACGGCCTTTGCCGTCCCTTCCACCACAGAATCCCTGGAGGTCAAGTGATGAACCCCATCTGGCTGCTGGCCGCCAGCACTTTCGAGGAGGCGCGACGGCGGAAAATCCTGCTGGTCTTCTTGTTCGGCGCGCTCGCCATCATGCTTATGGGCATGGCCTTCGGGGCGCTGACTCCTGCGCGTGACCTAAACGTCACCAAAAGTCTTGGTCTGGGCGTGATCTCGCTGGCGGGCGTCTTCATCAGCATCATCCTTTACATCACTCTGATTCCCACCGAGATCGAGCGGCGGACGATCTACAGCATCCTGTCCAAGCCTGTCCAGCGCTACCAATATCTCTCCGGGAAGTTCCTCGGCGGCCTGATGACGGTGCTGGCGAATATCGCCCTGATGGGCGTGATCTTCCTGGCGATCCTGACCGCCAAGCTGGTGCAGTACCATCAGCCGGTCCTCCCCACCGACTTGGCGCTGGTCAAGAACCTGCTGATGATCTTCCTCCAGATGACGCTGCTGGGCGCGGTGGCGATGTTCTTCTCGGTTTTCCTGCCCCCCGTGGTCAATTTCTTCGTGACGTTCGGCGTCTGGCTGCTGGGGACCAGCGGGGTGCTCGGCGCGGGCGGGCCGCTCGGCTTCCTGCATCTGCTGGTGCCTAACTTCGGCAATTATGCGATCCAGAACCCCTTCATCAACCCCAGCGTCCATGTGACTCAGGAACCGGCTTACATGGCGCTGACCGCAATTTACGCGCTGATTTACACCGTCATCCTGCTGATGGCCGGGACGGTGATCTTTGATCGGCGGGAGGTTTAACTATGAACACCCAAGCGCGACGCACGCAGATGCTCGTGGTCGCCCTGCTCTTATTCATCCCCGTGGCGCTGCTCCAGCGTGGTATTGACCCGATTTACCACAAGAACTACGCGCCCAGCCAGAGCTTCAAGCAGGGGGCCAAGAACCTGCCGGTCGAGATGGCGCTGGGCGCTTTCACCGGCTTCCGCGAGGCCGTGGCCGGGATGCTTTGGGTGCGTTGCGACGAGTTCTTCCACAACGGCGACTACGAGGCCATCATGCCCCTCATCCGCGTCATCACTTGGCTGGACCCCCACCAGATTGACGTGTATGAGACCGGCGCCTGGCACATGGATTACAATTTCACCGATTCGTCGGAGCGCTCCGACCGGCGCTATATCCCTTTTTCCCTGTCCCTGCTCGGCGAGGGCATCGCCAACAACCCGGACGAGCCGGATCTGTATTCGGACATGGGCTTCGTCCATTACTTCCGCAAGATTGAGGACTTCCCCAAGGCCGCGCAGTGGTTCGAGAAGGGCTGGGCCGTGGTGCGGGCGAAGAACCTGAGCGACGCCAACGACCCGACGCAGTTTGATGAGGCGGACAAAGGCGTCATGACCGTCGGCCACGGGCTGGCCCACGCCTATGAGTTCAGCGGCAACATCCCGGCCGCCCTGGACCAGTGGAACAAGTGCTTGGCGCTGCACGATGACTTGATCAAGCAGAAAAGCGGCGATGCAAGCGAGCGGATGGACAAGACCATCGCGGAGAAACAGATCTACGAGCTGCAAGGCCGCCTGAAATACCGCCCCATTGATACGGCCAAGCCGCTCGACATGCACTTCGCCCCGCAGCTCGTCCGGGTCGCCCCGAAAGTCTTCGTCCTGAAGGGAACGCTGGAGGCCATCGGCGCGACGAAGTTTAACCTGGAGACCGGCGAACGGACCTTCGGCCCATTCGACGGCTGCCGGGTCGAGATACGCCTCCAGGATGAAGGATACAAGCTGCCCGTCCTTGGGGCTTACACCCTCAGTTCGAGCGTGAACCCCACTGTAACGATCATGCAGGACGCCATTTCGGTCCGGGGCGGCAAGATCGGCGGCGATCAGGGCCACAAGATCGACATGAGCAAAGACCTAGAGATGTACCGTTTCCAGGCGCCGCGCTACACGGTCACTGCTTACTTCATGCCGAACAACCCAAACGATGCTCCAATCCAGGTGCAGGACCGGATCGGCTGGAAAGGCGAGGGGCTGGGGCCGCAGGCGAACTTGGTGGTCTCAGACGGCAAGACGCCGCTGCCCGGCGACGCCTCGCCCGTGCCTGGTCTGCGTTACCTGGTCAAGACCTTCACGCTGACACGGGACGACATCTTGGGCAGAGAGGAAAAGGTCTTCAAATAGACAGCTTCAATTAGACAGCTTCAGCTAGACACCCAGGATGAAACCGGGTACAATGGGCCTATCATCAAAGATGATTATCAGGCGTGACGGTTTGATCGTGCTAGGCGGGGCGTCAGCGGTGTCCTCTTCTCCAAACCCGCTTCATGGGAGGCTGAATCCCTGCCCTCGGATCGCTCACTTACGGATTGGCGCGCGCGCGCAGCGTTGATGGACGGACCCGGCGCAACGGACGACCTCCGAACCTCGTCAGGGTGGGAACGCAGCAGCGATAAGGCGTGTGGCCCGTGTGCCGTCCGGTGCTTCTGACCGGAGCCAGCGGCGCGACGTAACACGTAAGGCAACGACTTCAACGGCAGGTGCACGGTCAAAGTAGTGGGCGACAAGCCCGAAGGAAGGCCCTCCCGAATCTCAAAATTCGGGAGGGCCTTTTTGTGGTACAATCCGTGGCATGGATGACCTCGAAGCACGGACGCAAAAAGAGTTGGCGGACATCGTTGCGGTTCTGACGGAACTGACCGGCCTGCCGTCCCGCTGGAGCGGGCGCGTGGAACTCGTGCCGGAGGCGGATTTCAAGGGCAAGAAGCGCTTTATCTGCGATATTGAGAGAAATGCCACATTAGCGGGCCAAGATGAACGCTGGACGACGTTGATCCATGAAGCCCTGCACTCACTCTCAGCCGGGTACATTCGGGATGATTATCAAGATTTTCAAGGCTGGGAGGAAGGTGTCGTAGAGCAACTACAGCGCATCCTCCGTTTGCGCGTGTTGTCTCGGCTGCGCGTTACTGTTGACCCGCGACTCTTTCAGCGGCTGGATGCCCAGCATGGCTATAACAAGTTTATTGCTGCTCTGGAAGCGATTCGGGAGGCACAGAAGATGCCAACGATCCAGGCAGAGCCATTCTATCTAGACCTGCTTGCAACCCCCATTAAGGACAGGAAGAGCCTTGTCAACAGATACGGCTTTTCCCTGCCGCCATCGCAACGGATGGACTTTTTCGCGGTGGTCTCAGCGGCGAGCGCCACACTTCGAACACGGCGCTGACAAGGAACACAAGGCTATGAACTTCACAGATAATCCTGAGCGGGAACGGATACTTGACCAGGCGCTCGATGCTCGGACGTTGCCGGAGATCGCGACCGCTACCCAAGAACTCCGGGGGTGGGTACGGCAAAACCCGGCGGATGTTGGTATCCGTGAGGCTTTCGAGGGCCTTTCATTGATGCGGGACATCGCCGAGGAACAAGAAGTCGAGCGCTCACACACGAGCCGAGAAGTCGTTTCAGCCAAGTAGCAAACTTCATCGTCGCCCTGAATGATAGAGGCGGATCATGCTGAAAATCGATGATGACATCAACGAAGCCCGCGAACGGGTTTCTGACCAAGTCTTGAGCGCGCGGACCCTGCCGGAAATCGAGGCCGCCAAGCAGGTTCTGCGGGAGTGGATGAAAGCGCACCCGGAGGAACAGGGGATGCGGGCGGGCTTCGAGCAGCTTTACACGATCCAGGAGATCATCGAGGAAGAGGAAGCCGAACTTGCGCGTCCCAACCGCTAGGCCGTTGGGGTCGGACACGCGGCGTAGAAGAGGGTCAAGAGAAAGGACTGGGGGAGCGATGCTCTCCCGGCCTTTCCCCATGGCGCTTATGGCTTGGGCGGCGACAGCGTGACCTGGAAGTCCACGGTCGCCGGATGCCCTTTGCTTGTAGTGACGGGCACAATCAGCTTTTTGGCTCTGGCTTCCTCGTCGAAGAAGCCGTTGTAGCGCCCATCCGCAATGTAGACCTCGCCCTTGCCGGGAGCCAGCCGCAGGCGGTAATGCCCGCCCCGGTCTGTCTCTGTTACGATGATCATGCCGGTCGTGAATGGCCGATGCGGTCCGTGGCTGCCGACATGGACACCCATCAGGGGTCTGCCGCTGGCTTTGTCGGTAACGAGACCGGTGACGAAGACGCCCCGCGTCAGTACGAGGTCGGGGAGCGGCGTGGTCTTGTTGGCCTTCCCGACCATGCCCTCATCCGCCGCCGCGACCCATCCGACGGTTCGGTCATCTTCCGCACCGCGTTTCGCCAGTTCGACCATGACGTTATAAGGAAGGTTGGGGGCCACCTCAAAGCGGTAAGAGCCGTCCGCTTTGGTCACGTCGCCCATGCCGGAGATCGCACTGATAGCATCCCAGGAGGATTCTGGCGTCCTGCGGTTCAGATCGGCCTCCGCTTTGTCTTGCAGTCCCGCAACCACATCCACGCCGGGGGCCGGGCGACCGTCGGCATACACCACGCGGCCAGTCAAGGTGGCGTTCTTTAGGAACACTGTAGGAGATGTCGGCGTGGGAGAGGCGACCGGAGTCGCTTGCCGTACAATAGGCGACTTGATGCCTCCGGCGCTTCGGGCGTGCGTCAAGATAGGATAAACGGCCAGAACCAGCAGGGCTACTGCGGCAGCCCCGGCCGTTTTGAGTTGGGCAATCTTCATGGCGTGTAACACGCCTTTCAAGAGTAAAGATACGGAGCCGGTGATGACACCGGCGACTGATTGCGAGACGGCCGCGCCGAGGGGTGCCGGAGCCGCCTTGGCGGCGTGGGCTGAGAGCAGGGCGGCGAAGGCCACACCTGGAACGATGACGCCCCCCTTCTCGAAGAACGCCCGCATCTTTTCGAGTGCCCGCGTTACCCGCTTGCGGGCGGCCTCTTCCGACAGGCCCAGGGTAGTGCCCGTTTCCGTGAAGCTCATCCCCTGAAAGAAGCGCAGCAGGACACACTGGCGCTCGCCTTCTTTGAGGGCGGCCAGGGACTGGTTCAGCAGCGGCTCGATCTCCGACCAAGCCGCATCCCCTGCGCCTTTGTCTTGCTGCTGCATTGCCTGCGCCGCTTTCTCCTCGTAATGCCTGCGCCGCTGCTCCCGTTTCCGGGCGTTCCGGGCGGCGAAGCGGGCCGTGCGGAACAGCCATCCTGGCAGGCCAGTCTTGGAGCGGAAGGCAGGCGCGGTGCGGGCTAGCAGGAGGAAGACCGCCTGCGTCACGTCCTGCGCCATTTCCGGGTCGTGGACCTCGCGCAGACAGACCGAGTAGACCAGGTTGAGGTAGCGCGCCGTCAGGGCGGCGAAGGCGTCCTGTGAGTTTTCTTGGGCGTAGCGCCGCAGCAGCAGCCAGTCCGGGGTCATGTTCGTCCTCCTTTCCGCCTCTTTCCGTTCTTCTGCTATACAGTTTACGCCCAATCACGGAACCGGACAAGTTTTCGGCACGTTTTCTGCGCCATGGTCTTCAAAGAAAAAGGCCGGGAGAGCATTGCTCTCTCGGCCTTTTTGCTTCTTCTGCTCCGCCTCACCTACTGTTTCGCCCCCCTTACGGGGAGGACGATCCCCGCTCCATCTCCATGGGAAGGCGTTTTCTGTCTTTCGAGTTCGCCTAGACGCTGCATGATCCGGCCCTGTCTGGCGAAAAGAAGCACCAGTCCCGCCGACAAGCTGAGGACGCCTCCCAGTGCGATCAGATAGTCAAGTAAGTAGGGCGTCCCGCCGCGTTTCTGTGTTACCAAAATACCTTGAATGCCCAGGAACATAAAAAACGGCCCGAAACTAAGTAGAGCAGGCACCAACTGCGCCACTGCTGCAAGCAGTCGGTCAGTTGCTTGGACGTTTGGCTTGGTGGATTCCAAGAGTTTCATCATAGCAGTTCCTCTCCTCTGATGAAGGCCAGGAGCATTGTGCTTTCCCAGTCCTTGTGTGTGGCTCATGTGTACTTAGTCTGCAAAACAGCGATCAAGCAATTCATTTCCCGAAATATGATTATCAGGTGGAAGTTCATTTGAATGCTCGCTTTGCACACAAGCTACACATGAGCCGTGTGTAAGCCCGTCCAAACAGTGTACCACAATGTTTGCACGGGTATAACACTTCATGGTATTGGACAGGCTTCTTATTGGCTCGGGGGAAGCGTGAAAGCACTGTCCGGGACGGCTTCGTTCAGGCGCTCGTTCTTGAATCGCTGGTCTATGTGTGATTGCACGGAGGTTCCGAGCGCCGTCCCCGAGATGTCAATGAGTGAGCGGCGCAGGAGGAACGTCTTTTCGTCCACCCAGAAAGACCGGGACGTGGTGACTGCGGCTGCCACCAGGGAACTGGTCACGAGATAGCAGTGGTGTCCGTCCACGTCCTCTTCTCCCACTTCGGGGGCGAATGTTTTAGCCGGGGCTAGCGGATTGACGGACGCGATGCCAAGAAGCAGCGCGGGGATCGTCGTTGCAGAGGATTGAGCAATGCCAGTGACGCGGGCGATCACCATTTCTGTGCTTTGGGCTTTCTGCCAGACGTCCTTGGTGACGAGGTTCTTGTCATAAGCCGCCGCGCCGTCGGCGACATAGGCAAACGAGTGCCCCGACATGTCCAACCCTTCCGCCCGAATCTGGCCCGGACGAACGAACTGAATGTCCGCCGATGTGTGGTATTCACTCGGTCCGACGGGGAGGCCGGTCACTCCCTGAGTGGTGCCCATGGTGGTGCCTTGGTAGGATTGCAGCGCCCCGTAGGCTTCGCGGCAGCGGTCGATGATCTGCGCGGCAGTTAGTGCCTTGCCGGGGGCCTGCGCCAGAACGTGCCCCGGCTTCGGGCCAGCGAGCATGGGGGCGATTTTGTGGCTGGTCTTCACGACTGGGGTGATGCCTTTGGCGATGGTATAGGTGGTGAGACCAATCACCACTGTGGCGGCGATGCTGGCGGCGATTTTGAGTTGAACGATTTTCATGGCTTTCAAGACTCCTTCCGAGAGCTGATGAACGTGTGAGCCGGTCAGGCTCAATGGGAAGTGTCCGGCGCGGACACCCGTAGTAATCGTCGCGATGCCCGTCTGGCAGGCTGCGGGGACCGCCTTGGCGGCGCGGGCGGACAGCAGAATGGCGAGGGCCGCGCCTGGAACGATGACGCCCCCCTTCTCAAAGAACTTCCGGATCTTCTCCAGCGACCGCGCCACCCGCTTGCGGGCCGCCTCTTCCGACAGGCCCAGAGCCGCGCCCGCCTCAGCGAAGCTCATCTCCTGGAAGTAGCGGAGCAGGACGCAGTCGCGCTCTCCTTCTTTGAGAGCCGCCAATGATCGGTTCAGCAGCGGCTCAATCTCAGTCCAAGCGGCGTCTTCCCTTCCTTCTGATTGCTGCTGCATCGCTTCCGCCGCTTTCTGCTCATAGTCCGCCCGCCGCTGTGCCTGAAGACGCGCGTTCTTCGCCGCAAACCGGGCTGTCTGGAAGAGCCAGCCAGACAGGACGACACCCCGGCGCAGGGTGGGCGCTTTACGGGCGAGGATCAGGAAGACGGCCTGGGTCACGTCTTCCGCCGCCTCGGCATCGGCCAGCTCGCGGCGGCAGACCGAGTAGACAAGGCCCAGGTAGCGCGTCGTCAGCGCGGCGAAGGCTTCCTGCGAGTTTTCTTCCACGAACCGCCGTAACAACCGCCGGTCTTCCATGCGTGATCCTCCTTTCTGTTGGCTTTCACCCTATTATCTGCGCTCCGACCCGAAAGCGGACAGGATGATCACGCTGCCCGGAAAAATCTTTCCCGCCCGGCTTGGGGTATAATGAGTCAGTATGGCCTACATCTCCCTTTATCGCAAATACCGGCCGCAGACGTTTGAGGATGTTGTCGGGCAGGAGCACGTCACGACGACCCTGCGGAACGCCATCATCGAGGGGCGGATCGCCAGCGGGTATCTGTTCACCGGCACGCGCGGGACGGCCAAGACGACCTGCGCGCGCATCCTCGCCAAAGCCCTGAACTGCATCGGGCCGGACGGAACTTTGGACACGCCCAACCCCGAACCCTGCGGCGTCTGCGGGCCATGCAAGAGCATCGCTTCGTCGTCGTTCGTGGACGTTTTGGAGATGGACGCCGCCTCGCATGGCAAGGTGGACGATGTGCGCGACCTGGTTGCCTCCATCAAATTCCCGCCGATGGAGGGCCGCTACAAGGTCTATATCATTGACGAGGCCCACCAGCTCTCGCGGGACGCCATGGATGCGTTCCTCAAGACGCTGGAAGAGCCGCCGGACCGGGTGGTTTTCGTCCTCGCCACGACCGAACTGGACAAGCTGCCGATCACCATCGCCTCCCGCTGCCAGGTCTATGAGTTCAAGCGCGGCTCGGTCGCCCAGATTTCGGCGCGGCTGGGGGAAGTTCTGAACTCCGAAGGTGTCCAGGCCGACCCTGGCGCCGTCACCCTGATTGCCCGCGCCGCCGACGGTTCGTACCGTGACTCGCTTTCCCTGCTCGAACAGGTGTTAGCGTACCAGCGCAAGCACGTTGCGGCCAAAGATGTCACCGTGGTTCTGGGGACGATTGATGACGACCTGCTCTCTCAAGTGGTGGAACTGATCGCGGACTCTGATGCCGCCGGCGCGTTCGGCCTGGCCGGGTCCATCCTGGAGAGCGGCAAGGACGTCCGGCAGTTCTTGAAGAGCCTGGCCGAGCGGTTCCGGGACATGCTGTTCGTCGGCGTCGGCGCGCGGCCTGCCGCGCCGGGCGAAATGGACGACAGCGCACAGATGCGCGCCCAAGCGGCTCGTTTCGCGCCTGCCACGCTGCTCCAGGCGCTGGAAACGCTGACGGCGGCGGAGCAGGAGACCAAGCGCAGCAACCAGCACCGGCTGCTGCTGGAAATGGCCCTGCTGCGCCTGATGCGCCTGCCGTCGGAGGCCGCCCCGCCGTCCCAGCCGACTTTCGCCGCCCTGCCGTCGGCCAGCGGCAACGGAGTCAAGCCGGCCCCCGCCCCGACCGTGGCCCTCGTGCCGGTGGAAGTCGCCCCAGCCGCTACCACCGTTGACGGGGGTGAAGGCGGAACCCACCCCGCCGCCGGGGGCGTCGGCCCTCCCGAAACGGGAGGGCGGGGAGGCAAGTCGTCCGCTGCCTCCCCCCTCCTTGACTCTTTCCCTCTCCCCATGGGGGAGGGTGGCGAGGAACGAGCCGGGAGGGGTTCTTCTCCGGCGGTAGGGGCGGGGGGGGCTTCCCCGGCCATTCCTTACGACATGCCGCCGCCGCTGACCGAGGACGAACTGCCGAACGAGGACGAAGACCTGAGCGCCGATGCGCTCCTGCCCGGCGATGATGAGCTGGACTCGCTGCCGCTGGACGACGAGGAGGAAATGCCCAGCCTCGTCATTGTCTCCCCGGAACAGCACGAGCAGGCCGATGACTTGATGCGCGTTCAGCAAGTGGCCGCCGAGGCCCCGGCGGCTACTCAGCCCAAGCCTGCACCGCTTCCAGATACGCCGCCGGAACTGATCCGCTTGCAAAAGTCCTGGCAGGAAGTGGTCAACCTGACGGGGACAAAGAGCAAGGCGGCTTCCAAAGACGTCAGCGAGGCAAAGCCGGTGGACATCAGCGGCAAAGTGGTCGCACTGGAGTTCGCGCACCCGTTCCATTTCGAGCGCGTCAACGGCAAGGAAGCGCTCCGGCAGTTCATCGAGGAAAACATCTGCAAGACGCTGGACGTGCCCCAGGGGACTTACCGGATCAAGTGCATCATGGAGGGACAGGCCCTGCCGACACGCTCGATGCAGACCAAAGTGGCCCAGAGTCTCGCGCCGCAGCCGCAAGCCCCGGCGGCAACCGGGGATGCACCCGGCCCCTTCGTGGAGAAAGTCATCGCCGTGTTCGGCGGACAACTCTTAGACGACGATCTGAAAGGATAGCAGAGAGATGGCGAACAACCCCTTTGGCAAAATGCCCGGCGGACTGGGCGATCTGATGAAGCAGGCGCAGAAGGCGATGGAGGACGCGCAGAAGGTCGAGGCCGAACTGGACGGGATGCGCGTCGAAGGCCAGTCCGGCGGCGGCCTGGTCAAAGTGACGGCGACGGGCAAGGCGGAGATCGTGACAATCAAGATCGCCAAAGAAGTCGTGGACCCCGAGGATGTCGAGGCGCTCGAAGACCTGGTGACACTGGCCGTGCGCGAAGCGGTGGACAAGGCCAACACCATGCGCGAGGAGCGGCTGAAAAGCGTCATGCCAGCGGGCATGGGCGGCGGTATGCCCGGCGGGCTGTTCTAGAAGACTTTAAGCGACACCTATGGCCGTTTACTACCCCAAGCCGCTGGCCCGCATGGTGAGCGAGTTCGAGAAGCTGCCCGGCATCGGCCCCAAGAGCGCCCAGCGGCTGGCCTTCCATGTGATGCGCCTGCCGGAAGAGGAGATACGCGCTTTGGCCGATGCCCTGGTCGCTCTCAAAGGCAGCATCAAGTTCTGCAAGCTCTGCCATAACTACTCCGAGGGCGACCTGTGCGACATCTGCGCCGACCCGCGCCGCAACCACTCCAGCCTGTGCGTCGTGGCCGAGCCGCGCGACCTAATCGCAATGGAAAAGACCGGCGAGTTCAAGGGCGTCTACCACGTCTTGCAAGGCGTCATCTCTCCTCTCGACGGCGTGGGCGTGGACAAGCTGCATCTTAAAGATTTAGAGCAGCGAGTCGCCGACGGCAACCCACCGGTCGAGGAGGTCATCCTCGCTACCAATCCCACAGTCGAAGGCGACACGACCTCCATGTACATCGCGCACCGCTTGAAGCCGCTGGGCATCAAAGTCACGCGCATCGCCCACGGGATGCCGGTCGGCGGCGACTTAGACTACGCGGACCAAGCGACCATCATCCAGGCATTCGAGTTCCGGCGCGAGCTTTAGCCCTCGCCCCCGCGTCGGTTCGCGCGCGTCTCGTCGTATTCGAGCCGGCCGAGGGAGATGAGGCTTTCCAGGTCTTCCTCCGCATCGCTCAGGTGGGCGCGGATGACCCGCCGCGTCCTCTCCAAGTCCGCCTCGTCCGCCGCGCCGAGCATCCGGGTCAAGTCGCCGATGTCTATGCCCCGGCTGGCGCGCATCTTCAGAAGGACGAGATAGGGCAGCGCGATTACGGGCAGTCCGGCCGGCCCAGGGGAGGGGGCGGCCATCGCCTCAATGACCCAAGCCGAATCTTCCTCCAAAACATCCAGCGGCGTACCATCGGGAAGCAGCTGCTTCTCGGCTCCGCCGCGTGCCAGTTCCTGATAAAACACTTCGGCCTCGTCCGACGCCACCAGGACGTCAAGATCATCCGTCATCCGTTCCGGCGCGTAAAGGCGCGTCGCGACCCCGCCGACGACGAGGAACGGGACATTCACCAGGCTTCTCAGGTCAAACACGGGCCTCCTCCAGGTTCGCGCCCAAAGCACATCGTGGCCGCTGCCGCTGCCGGGCCGGACGCGCTTCCGCGCCAGTTTGATGTAAAGCCGGCGCCGGACGGCGGGGTCATGTAGGTCCGCTGGCATGGTGCGAGGCCTCCCCTCGGACAAACAAAGGCTCCGGCTTGCCCAGAAACTTGGGGCGAGGGTGTGTGACTGTAGCCTGGACCCAGGCCACTTCGGTTGCCGCAATCTCCCGCAGGTCGAAGCCCAACTGGCCCCCATATGCGCGCTTGGCGGCGTCCACGCCGACGACATCCAAACCCAGTTTGCGACCCAGGAAGCCGAACACAATGGCGACGGGGCGGGTCGGCGCGGCGGCGACATTGGGGCAGGTCAGCCTATCGCAACTGTGGACGTTCAGGAAGATCAAGGCGAGGCCCAGCCAAAGGGCCGTCAGCAGGCCCCAAAAGACGCGCCGCCAGCGGCGCTTGAGCCTCCGGGTTTGTCTTCCAGGGAACGGGGGAACGGGTGGTTTGGGATGAATGGCGCTAATCTCCAGCCCCGAGGTCTTGGTTGTGTGCCGCCGGATCATCACCGATAGGTTGATTTGGAAAAAGCCCTTCACCTTCTCAGGTAAAGGGCTTTCTTCTCTTATAATGGTGCCCCCAGTAGGGGTCGAACCTACGACAACCCACTTAAGAGGCGGGTGCTCTAACCAACTGAGCTATGGAGGCGTTCTCTGTCTTTGCTCGAAAGACAAATCCTATTATACTCAGAGAAGGTGAAAAATGCAAGCCATTGACAGCAATTTTTGCTGTTCACGCGGCGGGCGGCTCACCTGCGCTGACCTGCCGGCGGCATCAGAAGCAGGATTCGGGGCAGCGTTCGCGAATTGAAGCGGCATGGCACAAACGACGTTCGACCCCACGCCCCTGCGCGCGCAGTTCCCCGCGCTCTCGCTTACCCTGGACGGTTATCCCGCCGTGTTCTTCGACAACCCCGGTGGGACGCAGGTTCCCCAGACGGTCATCGAGGCCGTGGCGGACTACTACCGGGGGAGCAATGCCAACGTCGGCGGGGCGTTCGCGACGAGCCGACGGACGGATTCGGTCGTGGCCGGGGCGCGGGAGGCGATGGCGGACCTGCTGAATGCACCCGGCCCGGAGACGATTGTTTTCGGCCCCAGCATGACGGCGCTGACGTTCCACCTGGCGCGGTCACTGGCCCACACGATTGAGCCGGGCGATGAGATCATCGTCACCACGCTGGACCATGACGCGAACGTGACGCCGTGGACGGACTTGGAAGCGGCAGGGGCGATCATCCGAGTCGTTGACATTCACCCGGAAGACAGCACGCTGGACATGGACGGCTTGCAGGCCGCGCTCTCGCCCCGGACGCGGCTGGTGGCGGTGACGGCGGCGTCCAATGCGGTCGGCACGATTCCCGATGTGGCCCGCGTCATCAAGATGGCCCATGACGTCGGCGCGCTGGTCTTCGTGGACGCCGTGCAGTTCGCCCCGCACGCGCCTATAGATGTGCAGGCGCTGGACTGCGACTTCCTGGCTTGCTCGGCGTACAAGTTCTTCGGCCCGCACATGGGCATCCTGTACGGCAAGGCGGAGCACCTAACACGGCTGACGCCGCACAAGGTCAAGCCGTCGAAGGACGCAATCCCCTACCGCTGGGAGTTAGGGACGCTGAACCATGAGGGGCTGGCAGGCGTTGCGGCAGCGGTAGACTATCTGGCGAGCATCGGGGGTTTGTTCGGTGAGCCGAACTCTGGCCGGCGGCTGATGCTGAAGACGGCAATGCGGGCGATCCGCGAGTACGAGAAGTCGTTGTCGCGGCGTCTTTTGGAGGGACTGGCGGGCGTTGGCGACATCACCGTTTATGGGCTTACGGACATGGGGAGGCTGGATGAGCGGCTGCCGACGGTCGCTTTCACCTGGCCGCGCCTGACGCCGCGCGCGACGGCGGAGTACCTGGCAGCGCAGGGCTTCTGCGTCTGGAGCGGCAACTATTACGCCCTGCGGCTGATGGAGCGGCTCGGCCTGGAAGAGCAAGGCGGCGCGGTCCGGGTCGGTCTGGCGCATTACAACACGGCGGAGGAGATAGACCGGCTGATCGCCGCGCTTCAGGACGTGCCGAAGGCCAGCGCGTAGGTCGCCTCGAACGAGCGGATGCCGGTCGTCGCGCCCAGCGCCTGCACGGCGCAGGCCCCGGCGGCGTTGGCAAAGCGGGCCGTCCGCTCCAGGTCCCAGCCGCGCGCCAGGCCGCACAGGAAGCCCGCCGCCCAGCAGTCACCCGCGCCCAGCGCGTCCACAGCCTCCACTGGGAAGGGCGGGACGTGCAGCTCATCCGCCCCTGCGGTGCGAATGTACGCACCCGCCGCGCCGAGCTTCAGCCCGACTGCTCCGACTCCAGCATCGAGAAAGACTTGGGCAATGTCTTCCGGCGTCTCGCGCCCCGTTAGCAGGCGGGCCTCCTCCCAGGACGGCATGAGAAAATCCAGATACGGCAGGCAGGGCGCAAGCACGCTCATCCAGCGGCCTGTCGCGTCCCAAACCGTGTCCAGCGTCGTCGTCTTGCCTAGCGCCCTGGCTTGCTTCAAGACAGCGGCGTTATCCGCGCCCATGTACCGAGGCATGAGGAACGGCCCGGCGACATGAAGGATGGAGGCGGCCTCGATCTCCGGCCAGAACACGTCGCGGGCCGCAAAGACGGCGTTCGCGCCGGGATAGTGCAGGAACGTCCGCTCCCCTGCCCCGTCCACGGCCACCATTGTTGCCGAGGTCGCCTCCAAAGCATCGCGCACCAGCCCGCGCGTACCGACGCCATGCCGTTCCAGCGTACCAGCCAAGAACTGCCCAAATCCGTCGTCGCCGATCTTGCCAAGTATGGCCGTTTCGACGCCCAGCTTGGCGAGTGCAAGGCTGGTGTTTGCGGCGCAGCCGCCGACGTGCAGTTCCATCCGCTCCACGGCGGCCAGCGTTCCCTTCGTCGGGAACGCCTCGATGGGCTTGCCGACGACATCCGCCACTAAGATTCCCAGGCAGCAGACCTGTGACATTTACGGTGTTCTCCCGATAATCAGTGTACCCGATGCCGCCGTTTCCGCGAATAGCAGGGAAATGAACCAGGCACGGCGTATAGCCACTCCGCAGGAAACACGAGGAAGAACACATGGTAGCAGAAGAAGCATATATGGAAGAATTGGACGTGGAGGACGCTCTGCGGCGTCAGGACGAGGCCCTGGCGCTGCTGGAACGGCTTCGCATTGCCGAGCCGGCCGTCGCCTCGGAGACGCACCCCGGCGGCGGGCGGCGCGAGGCGCGGCGCTGGACAGCCCCGAAAAGCGTAACAGTCGAGCTGCATGACGGACTGACGTGGCGCACGGTGACGTGCAGCGACCTGGGGATCGGCGGTGCGCGCCTGACCGCCATGCCTTCCTGGCTGGAAGGCCCCGCCCCGATCCGGCTGCGCGGCGCGTCCGGCCCAGCCATTCTGGGTCTGGCTGACCTGGTCTGGCGTGACGCCAAGATGGGGGCGGCGGGCCTCCAATTCGAGTTCGGCGACACGGAGGAGCGCGACCAGTGGACGGTCGTGCTGATTGACGCCCTGCTGGCGCGTTATGCGCTGGGATAGGACACGATGAGCAACCTGCGAGCCACGGTCTTCGAGCGATTTCCCATCTTGGAAACGGAGCGCCTGCGCCTGCGCGAGTCGGGTCCCGAGGACGCCCAGGCGACCCTGGCCGTGCTCTCCTCGGAAGATGTCTGCCGCTACTACGACCTGTCGCCGCTGACTTTGCTGGACGAGGCGGCAGCCCTCATCGCGAACCGCGCGGCGGCGTTCGTCCGCCACGAGCGCATCCGCTGGGCGCTGGCACGGCGCGAGAACGACGGGGTGATCGGCTCCTGCGGGCTGTCCCGCTGGGACGAGGAGGCAGGGCAGGCGGAAGTCGGCTACGAGCTGGCGCCCGCCTGGCAGGGGCAGGGATTGATGCGGGAAGCGCTGTCGGCGGTATTGACTTTCGGCTTTCAACAGATGCAGCTCCAGAAGGTAGAAGCAAATGTCGTGCCGGAAAACGGACCTTCTCTGCGGCTGCTCCGGCGGCTGGGCTTCCGCGAGGTGGAACTGCGGCGAGGGCGCGGCTTCTGGAAAGGCCAGTCACACGACTTGCTTCACCATCTGCTGCACCGGGAGGATTGGCATGGATAACCGGCTCCGGCTTACCATATTGGGTCTGTTTCTTTGCCTGCGGCCCGCGCAGGCGGCGGGCCACGCGCCGCCCATGCCGCCCGTCACGCCCCAGGTGATTACACACGGAAGCCGCGCGGTCAAGGCCGTGGCGTTGACGTTTGATGCCTGCCAGACCCGCAAGCCGTCCGGCTACGACGCGGGGATCATCGGCATCCTCCGGGCGACGCACACGCCGGCCACATTAGTGCTCGGCGGGCGCTGGATGGAGACGCACCCGGACGCGACCCGGTCCCTAGCCGCCGACCCGCTTTTCGAGCTGGGCAACCACTCCTACCTGCACCCGCACATGACGAAGATCACACCGGCGCAGAGGCGTCAGGAGTTACAAAAGACGCAGGATGTCATGTACCGCCTGACGGGCAAGCAGGGCATCCTCTTCCGCCCACCTTACGGCGAGTATAATTCCCTACTGGCGCAGGAAGCCGCACGGCTGGGCCTGAAAACACTGACCTGGGAAGTAGTGACGGGCGACCCCGACAAGAACATCAAAGCGCCGGCCATCGTCCATACCGTGCTGACGCGCACCCGGCCCGGCTCCGTCATCATCATGCACATGAACGGGCGCGGCTGGCACACGGCGGAGGCGCTTCCCGCCGTCATCCGTGGCCTGCGGAAGCGCGGCTACCGGCTGGTAACTGTCTCGCAGCTACGTTAAGCACCCCGCTTCGCTTCCAATTCTTCCCAGCGGGCGTAGAGCGCGGCGGCTTTCTCCCGCGCGATGGGGAGGGCGTCCCAGACCTCGTGCAGCTTGGCGGCGTGTGAGGCGACTTGGGGGTCTTCCAGCTGTCGTTCCAGAGAGGCGACTTCCTCCTCGGCGGCCTCGATCTTCCCCTCGATCTGCCCCAGCTCGCGCCGCTCCGCCGTGGACAGCCGGTTCGGGGCCGGCGAGGGCGCTTTGGGGCGAGACGCGGCAATGGGGGCGGCGGTCGGCGGGGGGGCCTGGGCGGCCTGCCACTGGTCCAGGCTGACGAAGTGGCGCGCGCCGCCTTTGCCATCGAGGGCGAGCAGATCGGTGGAGACGCTTTCCAGCAAATAGCGGTCGTGAGTGACGAGGACGAGCGCGCCGGGGAACGAGAGCAGGCTGTCTTCCAGCACTTCCAGCGTGGGGATGTCCAGGTCGTTGGTCGGCTCGTCGAGGATGAGCACATCGGCGGGCTGGAGCATCAGTTGGGCGATTAGGATGCGGGCCTGCTCGCCGCCGGACAGGTAGCGGATCGGCGTCGGCAGTTGCTCGGTCTTGAACAGAAACTGCTTGGCCCAGCCGGAAACGTGCATCGGGTTCCCCCGGTAGATCACGGTATCGCTGTTGGGGCTGAGGGCGTCGCGCAGGGTCTGGCTCTTGTCCAATTGCGCCCGGTTCTGGTCAAAGAGGACCACGCGCAGGCCCTCGGCGCGCTTGACGGTTCCAGCATCTGGGTTCAGTTCCCCCGTCAGCAGCCGGATGAGAGTCGTCTTGCCGCTGCCGTTCGGCCCGATTAAACCCAGGCGCGTACCGGGCGCCAGTGTCAGGCTCAGGCGCTCGAAGAGGGTCTTGTCTCCCAGGCTCTTCGTCAGATCTTTGCCGACTAGAAGCTCGCGCGTCTGCCGGCCCGAGGCGCTGAAGTCAATGCCCGCCGTGCGGGTTTGATTGTTGCGGAACTTCAGCTCGGCCAGTTCCTCGATCATCTGCCCGGCCTGGTTGATGCGCCCCTGCGCTTTGGTGGACCGCGCCTGCGCCCCGCGCTGGAGCCACTCGATCTCACGCTTCACCTGCGTCGCCAGGGCGGATTGGCGGTTCGCCTGCGCGCCCAGATACTCCTCGCGCTGCATGAGAAACACGCTGTAGGTTCCGTTGACACTCAGAAACCCTTCGGCGTACTGCGGGTGCAGTTCGACGATGCGCGTGGTGACGTTCTCCAAGAAGACGCGGTCGTGGCTGATGAGGATGAAGGCGAAAGACGCCTCTTGGAGCAGGCTTTCCAGCCATAGGACGCCTTCCAGGTCCAGGTGGTTTGTCGGCTCGTCAATCAGCAGCAGTTCCGCCTCACGGACCAGCGCGCGGGCCAGCGAAAGCCGCTTTTTCCAGCCGCCGGACAGCGTTTCCACCGCCTGATCCCGCCGAGCGAAGCCGACGCGGCCCAATGCGACCTCGATGCGAACCTCCCGCTCGGTCTCGTCCAGTGCCTCTCTAACCAGCGCGTCCATCAGAACGCTTTCTACCGTCGCACCTCGGGGAAACAGATCCTCCTGGGCGATATAGGCGGTTCGCAGGCCGCGCCGGGGCGAAACCGTGCCTCCATCCGGCTTCTCGTCCCCGGCAAAGATGCGGAGAAGCGTAGACTTACCCGCACCGTTCGGCCCAATTAGCCCCATGCGCTCGTTCTCGCCCACGCCGAGTGAGATGTCGTGGAACAGTGGCCGCGCGCCGTAGGCTTTGGTGAGCGATTGACAGCTTAACAGAACAGCCATAAATGGTGCATCCCGGCAAAGAAAAGCGACCTGAGCCGGGGTCGGCGAACAGGTCGCAAAGAGTTCGTTTCGACAAAAACGTGATAACTGTAGCGCACCCGGAGCGATTTGAACGCCCGGCCCTCTGTTCCGAAGACAGATGCTCTATCCACTGAGCTACGGGTGCCCAAACAAACGTGAAATTACTCTGAATGCTGCTTCATTATAGCACGGATAGCGGCTCCGTGTCAAACGATTCGGGTTAATAGGTTGTCTGTTCTTGGACGGTTCACTCTCCGCTGGACCGCCGCCTGCCAGTTATACGGGGGGTGGCTAGGTAGGCGGATGACCCGTTTGACCTATCGGAGTGGACACCAAAATTACACATTAGAACCTCCCTTTGGATGACCAGACACCTTACGCAGAGAGCTTCGGTCTTCCTGAACCATCCTGTTTTCCTGTTGTTCAATCAGGGCCTCTCATGCTTCATCGCACAAAGGCCAAGGTGACCGCACCTTTCGCAAGTGCCGCACCACATGGGTAGCCTCGGCAGATCGCGCCGCTCAATGGATCGAGCCGCCTGCGCCAGCTTGCGTTCTGTTGCCTCGGTTTCGGCCAGGTCCACTCAGTCAAATCATCTCATCAGCAGAACCGCTATCTCAGTCAATCGACGCTCTCCTTTCCCCCTTTATCTCGCTCGTGCCAGGTTCGGCACACACCTTTCGGGTCACAATTCTTACAGGTTCCACAGACCACTTTCAGGCGCGGCAATCTGCCCGTGCGGATCGCCTCCCCTGCTGTTGACGCCTGACCCTCGGCCACCGCCAACATCCCCGCATCCACCATCTCGCGGTGGTGAGAGCCGTTAGCGTTCATCTGCTGCACCTCGATCAAGTCGTTCGCCTTGCCTGTGAGGGCCTGGAACCCGAGCGACTGGAGACCGAGCTGGATGCGGGTCACTTCCAGCGCCTGCGCTTCCTCGCTCGTCTTCTGTTCAACGATACTGGTCTCGCCCGTATCCAGCCTCTTCACCACGTCGATGCGCCCCGCGATGGTGATCCCCCCTGCGCTGATCTCGATGGGCTTCTCGACCATCACCACCTGCCTGAGGGCGTGACCGAACCGCTCGACGTAGTTCCGCACGGACTTGTGCGCTTCCAGTCCGAGTCTTTTTATCGTCTTTGGCCCAGCGAATGGCAGGTGCAGATGGCGCTCTACAAGGGCGACCAAGTCAGTCGGTAGGACAGACTCCCCGTTGACCGTCCTCTGGTGCAATTCGGCGGTGGCGTCGTGGATCGACTTGCCGAGGCCCATCTCCTCCCTGGGCGGCGAGGCGAACCCATACACGTACTTCAGGCGAAACTGGTACGGACACATGTGGTAATACTTGAGCTGGGTGATGGTCACGGACAGGCTATGTGCGTCCTCCCTCGGCCTGGCCTCGATCTTCTCGGCCTCGCCGCCCAGGGAGGGATTCGGCTCCACGGTCAGGACGGCGTCATGGCCCGAGAACTCGTTGAAGAACGACGAGGCCGAGCGCAGGTGCTTCTTGCTAACCGACGGGGACCAGGAGCACCACAGGTATTTCTGCGCCCGCGTCAGGGCGACATAAAACAGCCGCCGCTCGTCTGCCAGGGACCCGTCGTACCTCCCCGCGCCTTTGACCAGATGGCGCGGGAGGAGGGACCACTTGGCGTCGGGCCAGGTCTGGACAAACGGGAAACGGCCCTCCTGCATGGCAGGAACGAACACGGCGGGCCACTCACATCCCTTGGCCTTGTGGACGGTCCCCACCACTACCGCATTTGGAGTGAGGCGGGCCTGGTTATCACCCACCTGCTCGTAGGCGTCAACCGCCTCCGTCCGCAGCCAGCTCGCGAAACGCGCGAATTTTTCCTCAGCTTGGGTGCGGAAACAGATCGTCTCAAAGTCCAGCGCCGCCTGACTGACGCGTGCGAGGTTGTACATGACCAGGTCACCCCGCGCGGCGTCACCGAATCGCTCGGCGTAGATACCCATAGCCTCCAGCAGACCCATGTACACGTCCACAAGGCCGCACACGCCGTCCCACTCGTCTATCCACAGGCGCATCCTTTCCAGGTGTACGGTGCCCGCTGCCAATTCCGCCTCACTCAAACCCATGTCGGCGCGATGCCACGCACCCTTGACCTCCTCGCCGCTGACATGCCCTGCCAGGAAGTCGAACGACACGGCGGCGGCCTCGGCCTCCGTCGGCAGAAGCAGGTTTGCCATGCCCCTTAGCACAAAGGGGATACGTGCCGCCATCAGTGCGTCCGTGATCGGCCCCGCGTCGTTCTTCACGGATCGCAGGAGAATGGCGCAGTCGGAGTAGGCCAGGCCCCGTGGCTCTGCGTCGGGCGTGTCGCGGAAGGGGGTGCCGACCAGGGCGGCGATCCTGTGGGCTATCCCCGCCGCCTCCGCCTCGGCGTCGGGGAAGGTCAGCGCCAGCATGTCCCCCCGATCCCAGGCGAGGTGGCGCGAGGCTGACCGCATCGGCTTCGGCTGGCGGCGGGGGTCCAGCTCGCCGATGCCATCGGCGATGGCGCGGGCCGCCGAGACGACGCCCACTGTGGATCGGAAGTTGTCAGCCAGGATGTGTTCCCGCACGTTGGGGTAGCGTTGGGAGAAAGTCTGGAAGTTGCGCACGTCCGCGCCGCGAAAGGCGTACAGGGTCTGGTCCTCGTCGCCACATACGGTCAGGGTCGCCCCGAGTCGCTGCAGGCGGGCGATGATAGCCTCCTGGATGACGTTGCAGTCCTGGTATTCGTCGATCAAGAGGTACTTGATACGGGCGGCGAGCCGTCTTTGGACCGCGATGTTGTCGGGGTCAGAGATGTCGGTGAGGGCGGACAGAACCTCAACCTGAATGCGGGTGTAATCCAAGAACCCCTTGGCGTCCAGCAGTTGGTGGTAACGGTCCAGGGCGTCGCGCAGGCCCGCAGGGAGGCTTACATGTGGAATTCGCTCCTCGCGCAGGACGTTCAGGGCGTCCAGGTAGGTGCGGACCTCGTTCGGCTCGCCCGACAGCGCTTGGCCCTCCTTCTTGCCGCCGATGTACCTGACAGCCGCAAGACCAGACGCGCTTGGGTAGCGGCTGACCAGGAGGCGGTTCGCAACCTCGCTGAGAACGGAGTGCTTGCGAAAGCGGTAACACTCATTTTGCAGAATGCCAAGGCAGAAGGAGTGGAGTGTGCCCACGAACATTTCGGCCATTCCGTCGACGGGCCCCATCCTCTTGGAGATGAGTTCGGGAATTCGGGCCGAAAGGACGGCAGCGGCATCCTCGTTGTAGGCACACACAACGATGTTTCGCGGCTCGACGCCCTTAGTGAGGAGACACTTCACGACCCTGCCCGTCGTGACTCCCGTTTTCCCCGCGCCCGCAGAGGCGGTTACCCGAGTGTTGTGCTGAACATCCTTAATGGAAGCAATCTGTGCGGCACTGTACTTCATTCCCGCGCTTACCTACTTGACAAGTATAACTTCAGAGAGTATCATACCTCAAATGAACCCCTAATGAGCTTTTGAACAGTCCCGAATGTGGATCAGGTGGACGCTCGATTTTTTCGGTGGTTCTCAGTGATACGGGTTATCCCGTCAGGATTTCTGTTCGGGTCATCGTACCCCTGAGGGAACACGTCGTCCGCGCTCAAGTTCAGCACGGCAGCAAGAGTAACCGCTGTCTTGAAACGCGGTTTGTTCTTCGCTCCCTCAAGTCGCTTTAGCGTACTGAGGCTGACTTTTACGAAACGCTTGGGGTCTTCCTTTTCGAGTGCATCGCACCGTTCTACAATCTGCAGGCGAGTTATTTTAGCCTCTGCGCGCCTTTGCCGTAGTTTGTTGGAGAAGTCTCCCTGTTCGGCATGCGGCGAGGGAAACGCCATAGGCACGTCAACAGATTAGACCTGGACCGATAAAACTCCTGCCTATATACCACTCGTACAAGGCAATCGCTTAAACTTTGGGTGAAAGAATGGTCCATTTTCCAGAACGTCTCTCCACTCACCTTATCAAACCCTGGACCGTGCATGGCATTCTCCTCTTCCGTAAGCAGGCGCACTGCGTTGAGGTTGAAGTCCCGATGCTGGCCCTGGACGCCGACGAACTCGCCAGGGCCATCGCAAGCAACACGGAGTACGTCAAAAACCCTGGCTATCCCAAGGAGGCGCTCGGTCCAGGCGTCACCGTAGAAAAACACTGCGAGATCGGCGAGGCGTGGAGGCGCGAGCTGACCATCGCCAACCACGACCTCACCCTGGCTGCCGCACTGCTCGCTCGCCGCGCGTGCTGGAGGCCAATGCGAGTCACCCAAAACGGCCTGGACTCTTATGCGGCTCGTCACCTCTGGCGCGGTGGAACCGCCCAAGGTAACCGCGACCTCGTCGAGTTCCTGTTCGTCTTGGACGGACCGTCACCGACTGTCTATGTTTCATCCGATGCACTCGCCGCCGTGACACGCTACGTTGGCACGGAATTTCTTTCGATCCGAGTCAGCGAGGACGAGCTCCGTTTGCGCGTCCAGGATGCAGTCATCAGGCTGGGACAGGGTGGTCCT